>WNGL01002265.1_pt1 | contig 27235 bp, 23 predicted proteins | sample 5400591 | NCBI WGS metagenome assembly WNGL01 (sample SAMN13153377, study PRJNA577476) | soil metagenome | isolation source: 80 cm soil or saprolite under Garry oak tree replicate 1 | place: USA:California | collected 2016-06-15 | reverse complement strand
GCGGAAGGCGAGGCTACCCCGTGGCTTCCGGACGTCAGCAATTCTCGATCATCAGCGACGGGTTGCCGACCCAGTTGCCCGACATCGACCCGGACGAGACGCGCGAATGGGTCGAGTCGTTCGATTCGGTCGTGCGCACCAGAGGCCGGGCCCGCGCCAGGTACGTGATGCTCCGCCTGCTCGAGCGGGCGCGCGAGCAGCAGGTCGGGGTGCCCGGCCTGCGCAGCACCGACTTCATCAACACGATCCCGCCGGAGCGCGAGCCGTGGTTCCCCGGCGACGAGCACGTCGAACGCCGGATCAGGGCCTATATCCGCTGGAACGCGGCCGTGATGGTCTCCCGCGCCAACCGGCCCGGCCTGGGCGTCGGCGGGCACATCGCCACCTACGCCAGCGCGGCTTCGCTCTACGAGGTCGGCTTCAACCACTTCTTCCGCGGCAAGGACCACGGCGAATCCGGCGACCAGGTGTTCTTCCAGGGTCACGCGGCGCCGGGCATCTACGCCCGCGCCTTCCTCGAGGGCCGGCTGACCGAGGACCAGCTCAACGGATTCCGGCAGGAACTCTCGCACCCGGGCGGCGGGCTGCCGTCCTACCCGCACCCGCGGCTGATGCCCGATTTCTGGGAGTTCCCCACGGTGTCGATGGGGCTCGGCGCGCTGAACTCGATCTACCAGGCCAGGTTCAACCGCTACCTGCTGGCCCGCGAGCTCCACGACACCTCGCGGTCGCACGTCTGGGCGTTCCTCGGCGACGGCGAGATGGACGAGCCCGAGGCGCTCGGTGCGATCGGGCTGGCCGCCCGCGAGGAACTGGACAACCTCACCTTCGTCATCAACTGCAACCTGCAGCGGCTGGACGGCCCGGTCCGCGGCAACGGCAAGATCATCCAGGAGCTCGAGGCGTTCTTCCGCGGCGCCGGCTGGAACGTGATCAAGGTCATCTGGGGCCGCGACTGGGACCCGCTGCTGGCCCAGGACACCGACGGCGTGCTGGTCAACAAGATGAACACCACGCCGGACGGCCAGTTCCAGACCTACAGCGTGGAGTCCGGCGCGTACATCAGGGAGAATTTCTTCGGCGGGGACCCCAGGCTGCGCAAGATGGTGGAGCACCTGTCCGACGACGAGCTGCGCGGCCTGTCCCGCGGCGGGCACGACTACCGCAAGGTGTACGCGGCGTTCAAGGCGGCGCGGGCGCACACCGGCCAGCCCACGGTCATCCTGGCGCACACCATCAAGGGCTGGACGCTGGGCAAGGACTTCGAGGCGCGCAACGCTACCCACCAGATGAAGAAGCTCACCGTGGCGGAGCTCAAGGAGTTCAGGGACCGGCTCTACCTGCCCATCGGTGACTCGGCGCTGGAGGCCGAGCTGCCGCCGTACTACCACCCGGGCGAGGACTCCGACGAGATCCAGTACATGCGCGAGCGGCGGGCCGCGCTCGGCGGGGTGCTCCCCCGCCGGGTGATCCGGGCCAAGTCGCTGCCGCAGCCGCCCGACACGGTCTACGAGGAGCTGCGCAAGGGCTCGGGCAAGCAGGCCGTGGCCACCACGATGGCGTTCGTCCGGCTGCTCAAGGAGCTGATGAAGGACCCGGCCATCAAGGACCGGTTCGTGCCGATCATCCCGGACGAGGCCAGGACGTTCGGCATGGACTCGCTGTTCCCGACGGCCAAGATCTACTCCCCGTCCGGGCAGAGCTACGACGCGGTGGACCGTAACCTGCTGCTCTCCTACAAGGAGTCCGAGACGGGCCAGATCCTGCACGAGGGCATCAGCGAGTCGGGCGCGATGGGCTCGGTGATCGCCGCGGGCAGCTCGTACGCCACGCACGGCACGCACATGATCCCGGTGTACGTGTTCTACTCGATGTTCGGCTGGCAGCGGACCGGCGACCAGATGTGGGCGCTCGGCGACCAGCTCGGCCGGGGCTTCCTGCTCGGCGCGACGGCCGGCCGGACCACCCTGGCCGGCGAGGGCCTGCAGCACAACGACGGGCACTCGCCGCTGCTGGCCTCGGTCAGCGAGGCGTGCGTGTCGTACGACTGCGCGTGGGCGTTCGAGCTGGCCTACGTGATGCGGGACGCGCTGCGCCGGATGTACGAGGCCACAGCCGAGCACCCGGACGGCGAGAACATCTTCTACTACCTCACCGTCTACAACGAGCCGTACCCGCAGCCCGCCGAGCCGTCGGACTTCCCCGGCGGAACGGCGGCATTGGAGGAGGGCATCCTGCGCGGGCTCTACCTGTACTCGGCGGCGGCCGGGGGCAACCAGACGGCCACGGACGAGCCGGCCGTGCCGGGCTGGCTGGTCCAGACGTCCGGTGAGGCCGAACGGTCCGGCGTTTCCTCGCCCCGCGCCCAGATCCTCGCCTCCGGGGTGGCGCTACGCCAGGCCCTGACGGCCCAGGAGATGCTCGCCGCGGACTGGGGCGTGTCCGCCGACGTGTGGTCGGCCACCTCCTGGACCGAACTACGCCGGGACGCGCTGGCCTGCGAGGCGTGGAACATGCTGAACCCGGACGAGCCATCCCGCGAGCCGTACGTGGCCTCGGTGCTTTCCGGCGCCCCGGGCCCGGTGGTGGCGGTGTCCGACTGGATCAAGGCGGTGCCCGACCAGATCGCCCGCTGGGTGCCCGGCACGTTCACCTCGCTCGGCACCGACGGGTTCGGGCTCTCCGACACCCGCCCGGCGGCCAGGCGGTTCTTCCACGTGGACGCCGAATCCATCACGGTGGCGGTGCTGTGGGAACTGGCTCGCGGCGGTGCGGTGGACGCGGACCTTCCGGCTCGGGCGATCGCCAAGTACCGGCTCGACCTGCCGGTGAGCGAGGCGCTCTCCTAGGCTGCTGTTCAAGGAGCGGATTACGGAGGACGAACAGGCTCCAGCCAACGTGCGGCCGCGGGTGCACGCGGAGACCGTGCGCCGGATGGAGCGCGCTACCGGGGCGCTCGGCACGGCGGCGATCGCGGCCCTGGACGAGCGGCTGCCGTGGTTCCGCAACCTGTCCGCGGAGAACCGGTCCTGGCTGGGCCTGGTCGCCCAGGCGGGCATCGCTGCGTTCATCGACTGGATCAGGCATCCGGAGCGTAACCGGCCGGCTCTGACGGAGGTGTTCGGCACCGCGCCGCGCGAACTGGCCCGCGCGGTCAGCCTGCAGCACGCGGTGGAGATGGTCCGGGTGATCATCGACGCGGTGGAGGCCCAGGTCGACGAGCTGGCCGCGCCCGGTGGCGAGGCGGAGCTGCGCGAGGCGGTGCTGACTTACGCCAGGGAGATCGCGTTCAGCGCGGCACAGGTGTACGCGCGGACGGCGGAGGCGCGCGGCGCGTGGGACGCCCGGCTGGAAGCGCTCGTCGTGGACTCGCTGGTCCGCGGGGTGAGCGAGGACTCGCTGCACTCCTGGGCCTCGGCGCTGAACTGGTCGTCCTCCCCCGTCGTGGTCGTGGTGGGCACGATCGAAGACGGTCTTGCCGACGGGGCGGAGCCGCACATCGACGAGATCCGCGCTCAGGCCAGGCGGGCCCGCCTCGACCTGCTGGCCGGCGTGCAGGAGAACCGGCTGATCCTGGTCCTGGGCGGCACCGACGACCCGATCGCCGCGGCCGAGCGGTTCGCGGGCCGGTTCGGGCCCGGACCGGTCATCGCCGGGCCGCTGGTCCGCGACCTGCGGGCCGCATCGGTCTCCGCGCGCGCCGCGCTGGCGGCGCTGCGCGCCGCTACCGCCTGGCCCGAGGCCCCGCGCCCGGCCGGGGCGGACGACCTGCTGCCCGAGCGTGCCCTGGACGGCGACCCCGACGCGAGGGCCACGCTGATCAGCGACGTCTACGAACCCCTGATCGGCGGCGGGCACGCGCTGCTCGACACCCTCATGACCTACCTAGAGCAGGGCTCCTCGCTGGAAGCCACCGCCCGGCTGCTGTTCGTGCACCCGAACACGGTCCGCTACCGGCTGCGCCGCGTCGCGGAACTCACCGATTACGTCCCGTCGTCGGGGCGGGACGGCTTCACCCTGTGGGTGGCCATCGTGCTGGGCCGTCTGGCCCAGGGGCCCGTACTGCACGCGGTGACATAGTGGTGACACCTGGATGAACGCTAGATAGAGGTATCCTACAAATTTTCGCTGCGCAACTTCGTACAGTCCGACATTCATCTAGCGATGTCCTACAGGGCAGGGTTAAAGGATGCTGATCATCACCGCGCCCGGGCAGGGTGCGCAGACGCCGGGTTTCCTGGCGCCCTGGCTGGAACTGCCCGGGGTGGCCGAGCGCCTCGGCGCCGCCTCCGAGCTGGCTGGCTGCGATCTCGTCAGGTTCGGCACGACCGCGAGCGCCGACGAGATCAAGGACACGGCGGTGGCGCAGCCGCTGCTCGTGGCGGCCGCGATCGTGGCCGCTTCGGCCCTCTCCGGCGTCTCCGGCGTCTCCGGCTTCTCCGGCTTCTCCGGCTTCTCCGGCACCGAGGTGCCCGCGGATGCCGCCGCCGGGCACAGCGTCGGGGAGCTGGCCGCCGGGGTCATCGCCGGCGTGCTCACCGCCGACGACGCGATGCGCCTGGTCGCGGTGCGCGGCCGGGCCATGGCGGCGGCCGCGGCGACCGAGCCGACCGGGATGACGGCGGTGCTCGGTGGTGATCAGGAGGCGGTGCTCGCGACGATCGCCCGGCACGGCCTGACGCCCGCCAACGTCAACGCGGCCGGCCAGATCGTGGCCGCCGGGACCCTGGCCGAGCTGGACGCCTTCGCAGCCGACCCGCCCGCCGGGGCACGGCTGCGCCCGCTGCAGGTCGCGGGGGCCTTCCACACTCGCCACATGGCCCCGGCCGTGGCTGCCCTGCGGGACGCGGCGGCCGACGTCGCAGTGGCCGATCCGGCCATGACGCTGCTGTCCGACGCCGACGGAGCCGCGGTCACCACCGGCAAGGAGTGGCTGGAGCGAATCGTCGCCCAGGTCGCCGCGCCGGTGCGCTGGGATCTGTGCATGCGGACCATGGCCGACCTCGGCGTGACCGCGCTGATCGAGCTGCCGCCGGCCGGGACGCTGACCGGCCTGGCCCGCCGGGCGCTGCCCGGCGTGGCCCAGCTGGCGATCAAGACCCCGGAGCAGCTCGACGCCGCCCGCGACCTCGTCGCCGGGCATCTCGCCGAACCCGATGCCCACGGGCACGGCCACCTGCCGGAGTGGCGGCTGATCGTGGCGCCGACCTCGGGGACGTTCCGGTCGGGGGCGGATCAACAGCAACTCGGCATGGTGGTAGCGCGCGGTGCGGAGCACCCGGTCGCCGCACCCTGGGCCCTTAGACCCGCGGAGATCATCGAGTGGCTGGTAGAAGACGGAGACCCGGTCAGCCAGGGCCAGCCGCTCGTCCGCGTGCAATCCGAGGGGGGTCCGGGGGGATGGGTCCCCCCGGAAAGGAGCGAAGGCGCATGACATCCTCCGGTTGCCCGTTCCCGACGGCCTCGGGCGCCCGCATCCTGTCGCTGGGCGGCTATCAGCCGGGCAACGTGGTCACCAACGATGATCTGGCCGCCCAGGTCGACACGAGCGACGAGTGGATCCGCAGCCGGGTCGGCATCGTCAGCCGCCGGTTCGCCGGCCCCGAGGAGACCGTGACCGACATGGCCTTCGAAGCCGGCGCCAAGGCGCTGGCCGACAGCGGCCTGTCCCCCGGCGACATCGACCTGGTCATCGTGGCCACCTGCAGCACCGAGGCGTCGATACCGAACGTGTCCGCCGTGGTCGCGCACCGGCTCGGCATCGTCGCGCCGGGCGCCTACGACCTCAACGCGGCCTGCGCGGGCTTCTGCTACGCGATGGCCAGCGCCTCCAACGCGATCCGGACGGGCACCGCCCGGCACGTGCTGGTCATCGGGTCGGAGAAGATGACCGCCTGGGTCGACCCCACGGACCGCTCCACCAGCATCATCTTCGCCGACGGGGCCGGAGCCGCCGTCGTCGGGCCGGTGGCGGACGGCGAGCCGCCCGGCATCGGCCCGGTCGCCTGGGGCAGCGCCGGGGACATGGCAGAGAAGATCATCATCGCCGACCGCAACTCGTTCCTGCAGCAGGAGGGCCAGGCGGTATTCCGCTGGACCACCACGACCCTGCACCCGATCGCGGCGCAGGCCTGCGAGCGGGCCGGCGTCGCGGTGAGCGAGCTGTCCGCGTTCGTCCCGCACCAGGCGAACCTGCGGATCGTCGAGGCCATCGCGCGCAGGCTCGGCGTGCCTCGCGAGCGCGTGGCCGACGACATCGTGCACGCGGGTAACACGTCCTCGGCCTCCATCCCGCTGGCCCTGTCGCGGATGGTCGAGCGCGGAGAGCTCAAATCGGGGTCGCTTGCCCTGCTGCTCGGGTACGGCGCGGGGATGTGCTACGCGGCGCAGGTGATCACGGTACCCTAGCCGCGCCCAGCCCAGTCGGCTGGACCCACCGCCCCGCAATGGGCCACCTGGGCCCGCCTGGGGCCGCAGACCAGTACGAACACTTCAGACAAGGAGCTAGAGGCATGAACGAGCAGGAGATTCTCGCCGGGCTTGGTGAAATCGTCGAGGAGATCGCCGGCGTGCCCGCGAACGAGGTGACGCCGAGCAAGAGCTTCGTCGACGACCTTGACATCGACTCGCTGTCCATGGTCGAGATCGCCGTCGCAGCTCAGGACAGGTTCGGCGTGGAGATCCCTGACGACCAGCTGAAGGACCTCACCACGGTGCAGGACGTGGTGAACTACGTCAGCAAGAACGCCGGAGGCTCGGCGTGACCGAAGGGCGCGAGACCGTCGTCGTTACCGGGCTCGGCGCGACTACCCCGCTCGGCGGGGATGTCGCGTCGACCTGGTCGGCGATGCTGGCGGGTCGCAGCGGCGTGCACTCCCTCAGCCAGCCGTGGGCGCAGTCGCTGCCGGTGCGGTTCGCCGCGGAGGCGGCCGCCGATCCGGTCGAGGTGGTGGGCCGCGTGCAGGCCCGCCGGATGGACCGCTGCGAGCAGCTGGCGCTGGTGGCCGCGCGCGAGGCCTGGGCCGACGCGGGCACGCCCGCCGTCGACCCCGATCGGCTCGGCGTGGCCGTCACCAGCGGGATCGGCGGTATCGGCTCGACGCTGACCGCGTACGACACGCTCAGGGAAAAGGGCTGGCAGCGCATCTCGCCGTACACGGTGCCGATGCTGATGCCGAACGGCGCGGCCGGCTGGATCAGCATCGAGCTCGACGCCAGGGCCGGGGCCCACGCGCTGGTCAGCGCGTGCGCCTCCGGTGCCGAGGCGATCGGCTACGGCATCGACATGATCCGCTCAGGGCGGGCCGACGTGGTGCTGGCCGGCGGCACCGAGGCGGCCATCATGCCGCTGAACATCGGGGCCTTCGCGGTGATGCGGGCCATGTCCACCAGGAACGACGACCCGGAGCGGGCGTCCCGGCCGTTCGACAAGGCCAGGGACGGGTTCGTGCTCGGCGAGGGAGCCGGCATGCTCGTGCTCGAGTCGCTCTCGCACGCGCGGCAGCGCGACGCTACCGTGTACACCATCGCGGCCGGGGCCGGCTACTCCTCGGACGCGTACCACATCGCCCACCCGGCGCCCGACGGGGCCGGCGTGGTCGCGGCCATCACCCGCGCGATGGCCGACGCCCAGGTCGACCCGGCCCAGGTGGTGCACGTGAACGCGCACGCCACCTCCACCCCCGAGGGTGACGCGACCGAGGCGCAGGCGCTGGCCAAGGCGCTCGGCCCGGCCGTCGACGGCGTGGTCGTCACGTCCACCAAGTCGATGACCGGGCATCTGCTCGGCGGCGCGGGCGCCATCGAGTCGGTGGCCGCCATCCTCGCGCTGCGCGAGCACGTGGCCCCGCCCACCATCAACCTTGACGACCTAGACGAGAACGTTCCGGTCGACGTCGCCACCGAGCCGCGGCCGCTCAGCAAGCGCGGCTCCGAGCCGATGGCGGTGCTGAACAACGCGTTCGGGTTCGGCGGCCACAACGTGTCGCTGGTCTTCACCGCCGCCTGATCGCCCGCCTTTCCCGTCCGCCTTTCCCGATCGCCTTTCCCGGGCGCCAGGCCCGGTCCGGGCACCCATCGTCCTGGCTTCGTTCCGGCTGACCGGTAAGAGGAGACCCAAGATGAGCGCACTGGATCAGAGCCCGGCGGCCGCGGCCGTCCCGTCACAGGTGTCCCCGCCGACCGAGCCTCCTGCTGCCCTGCCGGTTGCCTTGCCGGTTGTGCTGCCGCGCGACCCGCAGGAGCGCCTCGCGGCCCTGTTCGACCCGGGCACGCTGCAGATCCTCCCGGCCGAGGAGCGCAGCGGAGTGGTCGCGGGCACCGGCCTGGTGCATGGCCTGAGCGCGGTGGCCTTCGCCTCCGACGCACGGGTCCAGGGTGGCGCGATGAGCACCGCGGGCTGCGCCACGATCGTCGCGGCCTACGCCGAGGCCACCTCGCGTGGCGTCCCGATCGTAGGCCTTTGGCACTCCGGCGGGGCCCGGCTGGCCGAGGGCGTGGCCAGCCTGCACGCCGTGGGCACCGTGTTCGCGGCGATGACCCAGGCCTCCGGGCGGGTGCTGCAGATCTCGGTGGTGCTCGGGCCGGCCGCGGGCGGTGCCGCCTACGGTCCCGCGCTGACCGACATCGTGATCCTGTCCGGGCAGGGGCGCATCTTCGTCACCGGCCCGGACGTGGTGCGCTCGGTGACCGGCGAGGACGTGGACATGGAACGGCTCGGCGGGCCCGAGCCGCACAGCCGCCGGTCCGGCGTGGTGCACCTGGTGACGTCGACCGATGCGGAGGCTCTGGACCGGGCGCGCGAGCTGGCGGCCATGCTCAGCGACCAGGGCAAGATCGCTGAGGACGCGGAGGAGCGCGACCTGTCCGGCCTGCTGCCCGACTCGGCCCGCCGCGCGTACGACGTGCACCTGCTGACCGGCAAGCTGCTCGACACGCCAGGGGTCGAACTGCACCCCCGCTGGGCGCCGAACATCGTGACCATCCTCGGCCGCCTGGCCGGCCGCACGGTCGGAGTGGTGGCCAGCAATCCGATGCGGCTCGGCGGCTGCCTGGACGCCGCCTCGGCCGAGAAAGCAGCGCGCTTCGTGCGGATGTGCGACGCGTTCGGCGTACCGCTCGTGGTCCTGGTGGACGTGCCCGGCTACCTGCCCGGCGTCGGCCAGGAATGGGATGGCGTGGTCCGCCGGGGCGCCAAGCTACTGCACGCCTTCGCCGAGGCCGCGGTGCCGCGGGTGACGCTAGTGACCCGCAAGGCCTACGGTGGCGCCTACATCGCGATGAACTCCCGGTCGCTAGGCGCGACCCGCGTGTTTGCCTGGCCGGACGCGGAGATCGCCGTGATGGGCGCGGTCGCGGCGGTCCGCATCCTGCACCGGCGCACGCTCGCCTCGGTACCACCCGAGCAACTGCACGAGGCCGAGACGCGGCTGGCCGCCGAGCACGAGGCCACAGCGGGCGGCCTGCAGCGCGCCGTGGATCTCGGCGTCATCGACGCGATCATCGAGCCCAGCCAGACACGTCGTGAGCTAGCCCGGGCCATCGCCGAGGCGCCCCAACTGAAGGGCAACCACGCCAATATCCCGCTGTAAGGCGTGCTGCTCGCGGCTGGAGCGGGCCGCGGCTGGAGCGCTGCCGGCTCACGCTGGAGCGGGCCGGGGCCGGCTCGCGCTGGACCGGGCCCGCAACCCAGCACGCCCGCTGGAACCTCAACGACCTCACCTTTCACAGCGGCATCCGCAGGCGCGCCAAGTCGAGAGAATGCGGGGGCTCACGGCGCCTTCCATCGGCGCCGCCCATCGGAGCCGGGCCACGCACCCGGGCGGATGCGTCCGCTGAAGATCAGGCATCCCCGGCTGCGCATCCGTCACACCATTTCCGGACCGCCAGGGTGGTGAAACCACGACAGTGTCACATTGCCGTGGTCAGGACCACCACGATGTGACATCGTCGTGGTTCGCTGCGCCGCGGGTGGGGCCAGCGACGCGGGTGCGGCCGGAGGCTCGAGGAAGGCTAGCCCGAGTTTCCGATGATCATGGGTTCCTGAGGTCGGCCAAACTGCCGGCTCGGTGAGTTCTCCCAGGTGACACGCCGGCTGAGTGTTTGATTCCCGGCCCGGATTAGCGTATTACCCATATATGGCGTCGATCGTGGGGAAGAAGCGCGGCACGGCCACGTACTACTACCTGGTCGAGTCCGCCCGCGTGGACGGCAAGCCCAGGATCGTCTCCCAGGAGTACCTGGGGACTGCTGATGAGCTGGCCGCCGCGATGCGCGGCGGCGGGCTGGGCCTGCCGGACCGGACCCGGCACAAGGAATTCGGCGCTGTCGCCGCGGCGTGGGGCATGCTGGATGATCTCGGCGTGGCCGGCATCATCGACCAGGTCACCGGGCCGCGGCCGGCCGGGCAGCCGCTGTCCACCGGGACGTACCTGGCGCTGGCGGCGCTGAACCGGCTGGTCGCCCCGTGCTCCAAGGCTGCGTTCGCGGACTGGTGGAAGACCACCGCCGGCGACCGGTTCACCAAGATCCCCGCCACCGCGCTGGATCACCGCCGGTTCTGGGACGCGATGCACGCCGTCACCGTGGAGCAGCTGGAACAGATCAGCGAGAAGATCGCGGTGCGGATCGTGCGGTCCGCAGGCGTGGACGCGTCCTCGGTGGCGCTGGACATGACGAACTTCGCGACGTTCATCGATTCCGGCAACGGCCGGGCACCGGTCGCGCAGCGGGGCAAGGCGAAGCAGAAACGTTCTGACCTGCGGCTGGTGGGGCTGGGCCTGGTCGTCACCCGGGACGGCGGGATCCCGCTGACCTGGCATGCCTACCCCGGCAGCAAGCCCGATGTCACCCAGTTCCCGGCCATGATCACTCAGTTGCGCGGCCGTTACCAGGCGGTCTGCGATGCGGCCGGGGTCCCGGCTGCGGAGGCGGACATGACCGTGGTCTTCGATGCCGGGCAGAACAGCGAGGCCAACTTCGCCCACCTGGCCGGCGGCGGGCTGCACTACATAGGGTCCGTGCCCGCCTCGGACTGCCCGGACCTGACCGCCCTGCCTGCCAGCAAGCGATCGGTCGTCGATAAGGACCGGTTCGGCGGGCTGACCGCCTACGACACCAGACGCGAGGTCTACGGCGCCCGGCGGCGCGCCATCCTCACCCACTCCCCGGAACTACGCGACAGCCAGGCACGCGGGTTCGACGGCACCACGCTGGCCAAAGCCGGCAAGAAACTGGACGAGCTGGCCGCCACCCTGGCCCGCGGCAAGACCCGCCGCGGCAAGGACAAGGTCACCGCCGAGATCGAGACGATCACCGCCAAGCCCTGGGCCCGCCGCGTCATCACCTGGCAGCTCGACGGCGACCAGCCCAAGGACCTGCGCCTGACCTGGGGCATCGACCCGGACGCCCGGGCCGCGCTCGAAGAAGAGCTCTTCGGCAAGCACGTCCTGATCACCAGCCACGACAACTGGCCCGTGCCCGAGGTCGTGGGCGGGTACCGGTCCCAGTCCGAGGCCGAGTTCTCCTTCCGGCAGATGAAAGACACCCGCGTCGTCTCGTTCTCGCCCATGCATCACTGGACCGAGCACAACATCCGCGTCCACGTCTTCACCTGCGTCCTGGCCCTGCAGATCGCCCACCTCATGCGCCTTCGCGCCGCTCACGCCGGACTGCGGATGTCCGTCCGCGAACTGCTGCGCGAACTCGCCGGCATCGGCGAGACCGTCCTGCTCTACCACGGCGACCGCGGCCGGCCCAGAGCCCACCGCATGGTCACCGAAACCAGCCCCGCCCAGGACAAACTCGCCGGCATCTTCGGCCTCGCCCGCTACGCCCCCAGGCGCTGAGATGGGTAATACACGGAAACCGCCCCCGGCGCCCTAGCTGACCAGCGAAAACAGTCGGCTCTCACCTCGATTCTCGGAAACTCGGGCTAGAGCGGGGATCCGCCGTCGAGGCCGGTGCCGCGGTCGGAGCCGCCTGGGGCGGGGCCGGTCGGAGGCTCCGTGTCGGAGGGAGAGCTGGGGCTGGAGGGGCCGCTCGAGCTGGGCGGGGTGGATGAGCCTGGACCGGTGCCGGAGGGTGCGGAGCCGGAGGGTGCGGAGCCGGAGGGGGCGGAGCCGGACGATTCGGCGGAGGACTCGTCGTCGGCGGGCTCGGCAGCGGGGGCGGGGCGGGCCTCGGCGAGCAGTTCTTCCAGGCGGGCGGCCCGGATGCGGCGGAAGGTCCTGTGATCGCGGGCACGGTCGAGGATGGCCACCTCGAGCTGGGCGGCGGCGAACTCGGTGCGCTCGGTGCGCTCGCCATTGGCCGGGGCGGATAGCGCGGCCAGCGCGGCGGCGAACGCCTCGGACAGGGACATGTCGTCGGAGTAGCGTTCCTTCAGCGCTGCGGACACCTGGTCCGCCTGGCCGCCGAAGGCCACGAAGCCGGGCTCGTCGGTCACCGAGCCGTCGAACGTGATCCGGTAGATCTGGTCATCCGCGGGGCTAAGGCCCACCTCGGCGACCACGATCTCCACCTCGAAGGGCTTCGGGCTCTCGGTGAAGATGGTGCCGAGCGTCTGCGCGTACCAGTTGGCGATGCCGCGCGCCGTCACATCGTGCCGGTCGAACTGGTAGCCGGTGATGTCGGCGTAGGTGACCCCGGCCTTGCGCAGGTTCTCGTACTCGTTGTAGCGGCCCACCGCGGCGAAGCCGATCCGGTCGTAGATCTCGCTGATCTTGTGCAGCGCGCTGGACGGGTTCGGCGCCACCAGCAGGATCCCGCCCGCATACTGCAGCGCCACGCAACTGCGGCCGCGCGCGATGCCCTTCCGCGCGTAGTCGGCCTTGTCCCGCATGGACTGTTCTGGTGACACATAAAACGGCATGGACACCGGGGACGCTTCCTTTACCTAGGCGTGGAGCGGGATGGGCTGGGGTCTGAGGGCACGCTAACCGTTCCGTAGCGCCGCCGGGGGGCCATCGGGATTGGTCAGCCGCTCCCGTATGACCTGCTCGGCGACCTGCGCGGCCTCGGCTTCAGGGAGCTTCCTGAAGCCGTCGGCGGTGATCGTGGCGACGACGGGGAAGATGCGCCTGGGCAGGTCGGGGCCGCCGGTCGCCGAGTCGTCATCGGCCGCGTCGTACAGCGCCTGCACACAGGCCAGCACGGCGTCACCGGCCTGCATGCCGTCGGTGTAGAGCTTCTTCATCGCGCCGCGGGCGAACAGGGATCCCGAGCCGATGGAGTGGAACCGGTGCTCCTCATACGGGCCGCCGGCCACGTCGTAGCTGAAGATCCTCCCCTGGCCGCTATCGTCGTCGTAGCCGACGAACAGCGGCACCACGACCAGGCCTTGCATGGCCGCGCCCAGGTTCCCCCGGACCATGAAGGCCAGCCGGTTCGCCTTTCCCACCAGGGACAGCGACCGGCCTTCCATCTTCTCGTAGTGCTCGAGCTCGACCTGGAACAGGCGGACGAACTCGATCCCCACGCTGCCGGTGCCCGCGTAACCCATGCCGGAAAACTCGTCGCTGCGGAAGACCTTCTCCACGTCCCGCTTCGCGATCATGTTCCCGGCGGTGGCCCGGCGGTCGCCGGCCAGCACCACTCCCCCATCGCAGATGGCGGCCACGATGGTGGTGGCGTGCGGCAGGTCGCGGATGGCCTGGGACCCTGACCCCGGAGCCCTCGGGTCCGGATCGGCAGGCGCGGCGGGCATCACCCGGCCGGGCAGCAGCCCGGGCGAGTGCGAGGCGAGGAAGTCGGTGAACGAGGAGGTCTGCAGGCCCAGGAAACCCGACGGGGTACCGCCTGAAGCGCCCTGTCCCCGGCCGGATGCTCTCGGGCCACCGCCGAACGGGCCGGGCTGGCTGCCGTCGAAATACGAGCTCAACGCGGACCTCCTCCCGTAGTCGTAGCGAGCGTACTCATCAGACCCTACTGCCACGCCGGAGCGCGACAGGACGCGAGAGGCGCCAGCACGTCCGCCTACGGCGAACCGGCCGGCGCCACGACCGTCGGGCTACTGGCCGCCCTTCTGCACGTACGACCGGACGAACTCCTCGGCGTTCTCCTCGAGCACCTCGTCGATCTCGTCCAGGATGGCGTCCACGTCGTCGGAGAGCTTTTCTTGCCGCTCCCTGACTTCCTCGGTGCCGCCGGTCTCGGTCTCTTCGGTCTCCTCGGCGCGCCTCGTGGTCTGCCGCTGACCGCCTGTGTCCTTCGTTGCCATGTGACTACCTCCGTCAGTCCCAACGCTATCGTCACCCGTGGGAGTCCCGCCCAATCCCGCCCAGCTGAAATCGGTACGAACTCATTATCTGGGGTGGCCGCGGTTTCAGCCGCTGACGAGCGGCGTGTCACTCCTGGCCAGTGAGCGCGGCGACCAGCTCAGCAGCGCTGCGGCAGCGGTCCAGCAGCTCGCCGACATGCGCCCGGGTGCCGCGCAGCGGCTCGAGCGTCGGGACCCGCTGCAGCGACTCACGGCCCGGGATATCGAAGATCACCGAATCCCACGAGGCGGCCGCCACCGACTCCGGGTACTGCCGCAGGCAGCGACCGCGGAAGTAGGCCCTGGTGTCCTCGGGCGGGTTCTCGATGGCCCGGTTCACGGTCGCGTCGTCAGTGAGCCGGACCATCCGGCCCCGGGCGGCCAGCCGGTTGTACAGGCCCCGGTCCGGCCGCACGTCGGCGTACTGCAGGTCGACCAGCTGCAGCCGCGGATTATCCCAGTCCAGGCCATCCCGGGTCCGGTAGCCCTCGAGCAGCTCGAGCTTGGCCACCCAGTCGAGTTCCCTCGATAGCTGCATCGGATCCTCGGCCAGCCGGTTCAGCACCGACTCCCACCGGTCCAGCACATCGACGGTGATGTCGTCGACGTCGTCCCCGTACTTGTCCTCGGTGAATTTGCGGGCCAGCTCGAGGTACTCGGCCTGAAGCTGGACGGCGGTCATCTTCCTGCCGTCCTTGAGCGTGACCAGACGGCGGCAGGTCGGATCGTGCGAGATCGCGCGCAGCTCGGCCACCGGGGCCTCGATCGACAGGTCGGTGCCCAGGAACTTGTCCTCGATCATCGCGAGCACCAGCGCGGTCGTGCCGACCTTGAGGTAGGTCGACACCTCGCTCAGGTTGGCGTCGCCGATGATCACGTGCAGCCGCCGGTACTTCTCCGGGTCTGCGTGCGGCTCGTCCCTGGTGTTGATGATGGGCCGCTTGAGCGTGGTCTCCAGGCCGACCTCGACCTCGAAGAAGTCGGCGCGCTGGCTGATCTGGAAGCCTGAGCCACGGCCGTCGGCGCCGATGCCGACCCGGCCGGCGCCGCAGATCACCTGCCGGGAGACGAAGAACGGGACCAGGAACCTGACGATGTCGGCGAACGGCGTGCCGCGCCGCATCAGGTAGTTCTCGTGCGAGCCGTAAGAGGCGCCCTTGTTGTCGGTGTTGTTCTTGTACAGCTGGATGGGCGCGCTGCCCGGCACGGTCGCGGCCTTGGCCGCAGCCTCCGCCATCACCCGCTCGCCCGCCTTGTCCCAGATCACCACCGACAGCGGGTTGGTGCACTCGGGCGCCGAATACTCCGGGTGAGCGTGGTCGACGTACAGCCGCCCGCCGTTGGTGAGGATGACGTTGGCCAGGCCCAGGTCCTCGTCGGTGAGCTGCGAGGAGTCCGCGGCCTCGCGGGTCAGGTCGAAGCCGCGCGCGTCCCGCAGCGGATTCTCCTCCTCGAAGTCCCAGCGAGCCCGGCGCGCCTTGGCCGCCGTGGCCGCCTGATACGCGTTGACGATCTGGGATGACGTCACCATCGCGTTGGCCCCAGGCTGGCCGGGCACGGAGATGCCATATTCCGTCTCTGTGCCCATCACCCGAAGAACGCTCATGCCAAGCAGCCTAATGCCGTTACGGGCGAACGAGACATGCTGACACGGTTTCCTGAGCCATCACAGGTACTGTCCCGTGTTGGCCACGGTGTCGATCGACCGGCCCGCCTCGGTCCCGGTCTTGCCGGAGACCAGGGTCCTGATGTAGACGATGCGCTCGCCCTTCTTGCCGGAGATCCGGGCCCAGTCGTCCGGGTTGGTGGTGTTCGGCAGGTCCTCGTTCTCGCTGAACTCGTCGACGCAGGCGGCCAGCAGGTGGCTGACCCGCATGCCCTTCTGGCCCGTCTCGAGGAACTCCTTGATGGCCATCTTCTTGGCCCGGGCCACGATGTTCTCGATCATCGCGCCGGAGTTGAAGTCCTTGAAGTACAGCACTTCCTTGTCACCGTTGGCGTAGGTGACCTCCAGGAACCTGTTCTCCTCGGACTCGGTGTACATCCGCTCGACCGTGCGCTGGATCATCGCGTCGACGGTGGCCTGCGACGACCCGCCGTTCTCGGCCACGTCGTCCGGGTGCAGCGGCAGCACGGTGAGCACGTACTTGGAGAAGATGTCCTTGGCCGCCTCGGCGTCCGGCCGCTCGATCTTGATCTTGACGTCGAGCCGGCCCGGCCGCAGGATCGCCGGGTCGATCATGTCCTCGCGGTTGGAGGCGCCGATGACGATGACGTTCTCCAGGCCTTCGACCCCGTCGATCTCGCTCAGCAGCTGGGGCACGATCGTGTTCTCCACGTCGGATGACACCCCGGACCCGCGGGTGCGGAAGATCGAGTCCATCTCGTCGAAGAACACGATGACCGGCATGCCCTCGCTGGCCTTCTCCCTGGCCCGCTGGAAGACGAGCCTGATGTGCCGCTCGGTCTCGCCGACGTACTTGTTCAGCAGCTCGGGGCCCTTGATGTTCAGGAAGAAGCTCTTGCCTTCCTTGGTCCCCTCGTCCTGTGCCGTCTTGGCCGCGACCTGCTTGGCCAGCGAGTTCGCCACGGCCTTGGCGATCAGCGTCTTGCCGCAGCCCGGCGGCCCGTAGAGCAGGACCCCCTTCGGCGGCTTGAGCTGGTGCTCCTTGAACAGGTCGGCGTGCAGGTAGGGCAGCTCGATGGCGTCCCTGATCTGCTCGATCTGGCCGGACAGGCCGCCGATGTCTTTGTAGGAGATGTCCGGCACTTCCTCCAGGATGAGCTCTTCCACCTCGGCCTTGGGAATCCGCTCATAGACGTACCCCGACCTGGACTCGAGCAGGAGCGAGTCGCCGGCCCGCAGCGTCTCGCGCAGCAGCGGCTCGGCCAGCCGGACCACGCGCTCCTCGTCGGCCTGGGAGATGACCAGGGCGCGCTCGGAGTCGGCGAGGACCTCCTTGAGCATGACGACCTCGCCCACCGTCTCGTAGGACTGGGCGATGACGACGTTGAGCGCCTCGTTCAGCACGACTTCCTGGCCCGGGCGAAGCTCGGTCAGCTCGACGTTCGGGGATACGTTCACCCGCATCTTGCGGCCGCCGGTGAACACGTCGCAGGTGTCGTCCTCGTTCGCCTGCAGGAAGACGCCGAAGCCGGATGGCGGCTGGGCCAGCCGGTCCACTTCCTCTTTCAGCGCGACGATCTGGTCGCGCGCCTCGCGCAGGGTCGCGGCCAGCCGCTCGTTCTGGGCCGTGACCCCGGTGAGGCTGCCTTCGGTCTCGCGCAGCCTGTCCTCGAGGAGCCGAACCTGCCGTGGCGAGTCCGCCAGCCTGCGCCGCAGCACGGCAATCTCCTCATCAAGGAAGGAGATCTGAGCGGTAAGGCTCTTCACCTCATCCTCGTGCCGGCTGCGCCCGCTCTCATCTCTGGTAGGCACGGCCCTCACCTCCTCCTGCACCGTTAACTGGACTCTACCTACTCACGGGCCTTCCCTAACCTCCCGGCGCCGTATCGACGCCGTTTTGCTGCCCGCGAAATTACCAATACGTCACAACCGCATCACAAGGCGTTAGCATCAACGCTGTTCGGCCCCCGGGGACGACCCCCCGGGATCCCCCGCTCTTCTTCCCCGTCCTCCCGGGGGGACCCATCCCCCCGGACCCCCCTTGGATCTTCTTCCTGTGCCCCCTTGGCCGGCCTGCGCCGGCGGGGCGGGGGGGTAACCCCGGGCGCCAGCCGCCGCGCGGTCACCAGGAACCCCGTGTGGCCCACCATGCGGTGCTGCGGCCGGACCGCCAGGCCCTCCACGTGCCAGCCGCGGATCAGGCTCTCCCAGGCGGCCGGCTCGTCGAAGCCGCCGTGCCCGCGCAAGGTTTCCACGGTGCGCGAGAGCTGGGTCGTGGTGGCGACGTAACAGCAGGCCAGGCCGCCGGGCGCGAGGACCGAGGCGACCGCGTCCACGCAGTCCCAGGGGGCGAGCATGTCCAGGATGATCCGGTCGAAGTCGGCCAGCCCTTCGGGGCTGAACTCGCCGTTGACCAGCTGCCAGGTCGGCGGCGCACCGCCGAAGAACTGCTCGACGTTGCGCCGGGCGATCTCGGCGAAGTCCGGCCTGCGCTCGAACGAGACCAGGGTTCCCTGCTCCCCCACCGCGCGCAGCAGCCAACAGCTCAGCGCGCCCGAGCCCGCTCCGGCCTCGAGCACGCGCGCGCCGGGGAACACGTCGGCGAAGGCCACGATCTGCGCCGCGTCCTTGGGGTAGACCACGGCCGCGCCGCGCTTCATCGCGAGCGTGAAGTCGGCCAGCAGCGGGCGGAACACGACGTAGGGGGTGCCGCCCAGCGACTTGACTACATTCCCGTCCGGACCGCCGATGATGTCGTCGTGGCTCAGCGTGCCCCGGTGGGTGTGGAAGGACGCGCCCGCCCGCAGCGTGATCAGGTGGCTGCGCCCCTTCGGGTCGGTGAGCTGGACCGGCTCGCCCGGCATGAGCGGCCCCTGCCGCGGTTTGGTCATGCTTGGTTATACCCCAGCGAACGCGTGGTCGACGTCACGGGCGGCCAGCACGCCGTACACCTGGCCGGAGGGCTCGACCAGGAGGTACTCGGTGGCGGGGGCACGGCGGATCGCCTCGAGCAGGGCCAGGCCGGACAGGTCGGCGGACAGTACCAGGCTCGGCTCGAGCGTGCGGGCCAGCGCGCCCGCCTCCAGCCACGGGCGGCGCTGCTCCGGGGTGGCCATCACCGCGGTCTCGTTGAGGATCGCGATCGGCTTGTCCTCGTGGTCGACGATCACCACCGCGCGGGCCTGGTTCTCCTCGGCACGCCTGATCGCCTCGGCCACCGGGGTGTCCGCGGCCACCGAAACCGCCTTGCGGGCCAGCCGCCTGGCCTGCAGGGCGGGCAGCCGCTCGCGGAACCTGGTCGCCTTGATGGCCTGCCCGGCGCCGGTCCACATGAAAACTGCGATCACCGCCAGCCACAGCACCGAGACCAGGTCGCCACCGGTGCCGTTCACCGCGCCGGCCGCGAACGGCACCACGAACAGGCTGACGGCGAGCACCCGGCCGGCCCAGGCGGCCGCGATGGTTGCGGTCGACTGGCGGCCGGTCAGCTTCCAGATCACCGCGCGCAGCATCCGGCCGCCGTCCAGCGGCAGGCCCGGCAGCAGGTTGAAGATCCCGACCACCAGGTTGGCCCAGCGAAGCTGGCTGACCAGCGTGCCGCCGACGGTGTCCGTCGGGACCACCTGCATCAGGCCGTACCCAGCGGCGGCCAAGGCCAGCGACAGTGCCGGGCCCGCCGCGGACACCACGAACTCCCGGCCCGGCGTGGGCGGCTCGCGCTCGATCTCGGAGAACCCGCCGAGCGGGTAGAGCAGGATCCGGCGCACCGGCAGCCCGTAGGAGCGGGCGACCAGGGAATGGCTCAGCTCGTGGATGAGTACCGACACGTAGAGCAGCACGACGAAGGCCGCGGCCACGATGAACCTGGTGGAGCCGTGCAGGGTCGCGGCCAGGTCGTTGGCGTAGATGAGGATGAAGATGCCGGCGATCACGAACCAGTACGGCGAGATGAACACCGGGATGCCGAATAGGCGCGCGACAACGATCCCAGGGCCGGTTTCCCGGCGATGGGGTGGCTTCTCCGCCGTCGCGGGCGGCTTCTCCGGCGTCGTGCTTGCCACGATACCGATGCTACGTGGAGTGCGGGCCGTTCGGGTCGTTGCGAGCCCGCCGCGCCCCGCCCGCGGGGCCCGACCATGATCGTGAGCAGTTTGGGCGCTATTTGCCGCAAACTGCTCACAATCATGAAACGCCCGTTCCCAGGCGTGGTGTGCCCCCGAATGTCGGTGGCTTGGCCTACGGTGGCGCTGTGGAAAAAATAGCAGCGGCCGTCGATACGTTGCCAGCCGAGACGGAGGAGGCCAGGCCACGAGGGCCGGCCTTGTCACCGTCCCGCGCGGCCGACTTCATGACGTGCCCGCTCTTGTACCGGTTCCGGGTGATCGACCGGCTGCCCGAGCCGCCCACCACCGCGACCGCGCGCGGCACGCTGGTGCACGCCGCGCTGGAGCGGCTGTTCGACCTGCCGGCCGCAGGCCGGACCCCGGAGGCGGCCCGCGGCCTGCTGGCCGCCGAGTGGGACCGGCTGGCCGCCGAGGAGCCGGAACTCGCCGCGCTCTTCGAGAACGAGGCCGAACGGGCCGAGTGGCTCGCCTCGGCAACGGCGATCGTGGACGCGTACTTCACGCTGGAGGACCCGCGCCGGCTCGAGCCTGCCGAGCGCGAGGCCTACGTGGAGACCACGCTGGAGTCCGGGCTGCGGCTGCGCGGTTACATCGACCGGCTGGACGTGGCGCCGGGCGGCGAGATCAGGATCGTGGACTACAAGACGGGCCGCGCGCCGCGGGAGGCCTATGAGGCCAGCGCGCTGTTCCAGATGAAGTTCTACGCCCTGGTGATCTGGCGGCTGCGCGGCCAGGTGCCGCGGCTGCTCCAGCTCATGTACCTGGCCGAGGGCGAGGTGCTGCGCTACTCCCCCGACGAGTCCGACCTGCTCGCCACCGAGCGCAAGGTCGCGGCGCTATGGAAGGCCATCGAGCGGGCCAGGGACGCCGGTGACTGGCGGCCGCGGCCGAGCCGGCTGTGCGACTGGTGCAACCACAAGGCGCTGTGCCCGGCGTTCGACGGCACCCCACCGCCGCTGCCCGAGTCGGCGCCCGCCTCGGAGGTGCTGCCCTCTCATCAGGAGGCCATCCCGGAGCCCTCGCTGCCCGAACCGTAGAGGTGGTATGACCGCGGAATGACCAGTGCTAGCCTTAACCGTATGACCAAGAAGATCGGCATTTCGCTCCGCGACGATCTGTACGAATGGGCGGTTCACGAGGTCGAGGAGGGCCGGGCCGAATCGGTGTCCGCGCTGATCGCGGAGGGTCTGCAGATCCTCGAGGCCCGGGCGGCACTGGAGGCCCTCGTCACGGATCTGCGGTCTAGCGTCGGCGAGCTCGACGATCAGGCGAAGGCGCAGTTGGACGAGGCCCTGCGAGCCGCCGATGAGGCATATCGCCGGCATCTCTCGCGCAAGACCGGAGACGCCGCATGAGAGGGTTCGTCTTCGACACCGGGGCGTTCATCGGCCTAGAGCGCCGGGCGCCGCTCATGCTCGGCATCTTCGACGAGGCGCTGCGCGGGAGAGTCGAAGTCATTCTTCCCCGGACCGTGATTGCCCAGGTCTGGCGGGGAACGCCCCGCCAGGCGAACGTCAGCCGACTGATCAGCGCGGGCCTCGGGCGCGGCAGCCCGGTCGTCATCGACGAGCTCACGCCGGAGCGGGCGAGGCAGATCGGTGTGACGATCGGCCAGACTTCGCATCCGGATATCGTGGACGTTCACGTCGCGCTGGTGGCGGCCGAACGAGGACACGCCGTCCTCACGTCGGACGACGCCGATATTGCCCACATCGACGGGCAACTCGTGCTGTTGCATGTCTGAACCGGCAGGCTAAACGAGATATTACTTGACATCGCCGAACGGGGTCGCGACACTGGTCCTGGACGGAGGGCTAACAGGCATGGCGATCATCGCGACACGGGGGCTGGCGCGAACCTTCAAGAGCCGCAAGCGCACGGTCGAGGCGGTCCGGGGCGTGGACCTGACCGTCCGCGAGGGGGAGATCGTCGGTTTCCTCGGGCCGAACGGCGCGGGGAAGACCACTACCTTGCGCATGCTGACCACGCTGCTCAAGCCCAGCGCGGGGACGGCCATGGTGGCGGGCGCCGACCTGCTGGCGAACCCGCTCGACGTGCGCAAGAAGATCGGCTACGTGCCGCAGGCCATCGGCGAGACGATGGGCGGCACCGACCCGTCCTGCCTGGTCATCGAGGAACTGCTGGACTAGGCCGCGCTGTACCGCATCGGCGCCGCCGAAGCGCGGCAGCGGGCGGAACGGCTGGTCGCGCAGCTTGAGCTGACCGGGCTCGAGGAGCGGCTGGTCAAGACGCTGTCCGGCGGGCAACGGCGGCGGCTGGAGATCGCGCTCGGGCTGGTGCACCGGCCGCCGCTGGTCTTCCTGGACGAGCCGACCACCGGCCTGGACCCGCAGAGCCGCAGCAACCTGTGGGAGCACATCGCCAGCCTGCGGTCCGACCTGGGCACCACGGTCTTCCTCACCACGCATTACCTGGAGGAAGCGGACGTCCTGTGCGACCGGGTGTTCATCATCGACCACGGGGTGATCGCAGCCGAGGGCACGCCCGACGAGCTCAAGCGGCGCATCTCCGGCGACGTGGTGATGCTGCGGGTAGCCGGCGGGGATCACGGTACCGACGCCGCCCGGAAGCTGCTCGCCGACCAGGCCGTGGTCCGCGAGGTCAGCGCGGCCGACGGCGCGCTCAAGCTGACCGTGGAGCACGGCGAGCAGGCGCTGCCCGCGCTGCTCCGGGTGCTCGACGCGGCCGACGTCACGCTGGAATCGATCAACCTGTCCCGGCCGACCCTGGACGATGTGTTCCTCACCCTGACCGGGCGCTCGCTGCGCGACGCCCCGGTGACCCACGCGGCCGGACCCGGGGCCTCTGGGGTCCCGGCCGACGCGACCGGATCAGCCGCGACAGGCAAGGAGTAGCCGGCATGTCCTTCATCCGCGACACGCTGCTGGTCTTCCGCCGCCAGGAGCGACTGGCGCTGCGCCAGCCGGCCTGGGTCATCATCGGCCTGACCCAGCCGATCCTGTACCTGGCCCTGTTCGGCCCGCTGCTGAAGGGGCTGCCGGGCGCCTCGCTGGGCGGGGGCGGCAACGCGTACCGCTTCTTCGTGCCCGGCCTGCTGATCCAGCTCGCGCTGTTCGGCTCCACTTTCGTGGGTTTCGCCATCATCTCGGACTGGCGGTCGGGCGTGATCGAGCGGTTCCGGGTCACGCCGGTGAACCGGCTCGCCATCATGGCCGGCCGGGTGCTGCGGGACGTGGTCACGCTGGTCGTGCAGGCGGCGGTGCTGGTGCTGGTCGGGGTGGCGTTCGGGCTGCGGGCGCCGCTGCCCGCGGTGCTGATCGGGTTCGTGTTCATCATGTTTCGCCATCGGGCTGGCCTCGGTGTCGTACGCCACCGGCCTGCTGGTCAAGAGCGAGGACGCGTTCGCGCCGCTGATCAACACGATCGTGGTGCCGCTCCTGCTGCTGTCCGGGATCTTCCTGCCGCTGACGCTAGGCCCGGGCTGGCTGCAGGGCATCGCCAGGATCAGCCCGTTCCGCTACATCATCGACGCGATGCGCCAGGCCTACCTGGGCCACTACTTCAACACGATCATGGTCGAGGGCATCGCGGTGGCGGTCGGCCTGGCCGTGGTCTGCCTGTGGCTCGGTTCCCGGGTGTTCGTGCAGGAGAACGCCTAGTAACTCTAGTCCGCCGCGGCGGGCTTGGTGTCATCGTCGACCTGCGGGGTGTTTTCCGGGAAGTGACAGGCGACCTGGTGACCAGGGACGAGCTCGGCCAGCAGCGGCTCCTGGGTGCGGCAGATCTGCTGCGCCTTCCAGCACCTGGTGTGGAACCGGCAGGCAGGCGGCGGGTTGAGCGGGCTCGGCGCGTCGCCCTCGAGCCTGATCCGCTCGCGCCGTTGCCGCTGGCCGGTTGGGCTGCTGAGCGGTTCGGGCACCGGCACCGCGGAGAGCAGCGCGACCGTGTACGGGTGCCGCGGCCTGGCGTAGAGCTGGTCCCGGCCGGCCAGCTCGACGATCTTGCCGAGGTACATGACCGCGATCCGGTCGCTGATGTGCCGGACCACCGACAGGTCGTGCGCGATCACCACGTAGGTCAGGTCCAGCTCGTCCTGCAGGTCCTCGAGCAGGTTGATGACCTGGGCCTGGATCGACACGTCGAGCGCGGACACCGGCTCGTCGGCGATGATCAGCTTGGGCCGCAGCGCCAGTGTGCGGGCGATCCCGATGCGCTGCCGCTGGCCGCCGGAGAACTCGTGCGGGTAGCGGTTGTAGTGCTCGGGGTTGAGGCCCACCAGCTCGAGCAGCTCCTGCACGGCGCGCTTGACCCCGCCCGGCGGCTTGACGTTCTGCAATCGGAACGGCGAGCCTACGATCGCGCCTACGGTGTGCCTCGGGTTGAGCGAGGAGTAGGGATCCTGGAAGATCATCTGGATCTCGCGCCGCAGCGGGCGCATCTGGCCCGGCCGCAGGTGCGTGACGTCATGTCCCTCGATCACGATCTGGCCGCTGGTCGGCTCGTCCAGCCGGGTCAGCAGGCGGCCGGTGGTGGTCTTGCCGCACCCCGATTCGCCGACCAGGCCGAGGGTCTGTCCCTTGGACACGGACAGGTCGATCCCGTCCACGGCGCGGACCGCGCCGACCCGGTGCCGGAACACGACGCCGCGGGTGACGGGGAAATGCCGGACCAGCCCGGTGACCCGGAGCAGCGCGTCACCGTCCTGCTTCTCGCCGTTCCCGGCCGGAGAGGCCGACGGCGTCGGGATCTGTCCGGTCACGCTTCCACCCTGCCTTGTGATACCGGGCCCTGGGTGGCCTGGCCTGGCGACACGGGCTCGTGGGCGTGCTCAGGTACCTGGCCCTCCTGTAGCGCGGTCCACTGCCGCGTCCTCTCCTCGACGGTCAGGTGGCAGGCCGCCGCGTGTCCAGGCGTCACCGTCTCGCGCAGCGGCGGCACCTCGGTGTCGCAGCGTCCGCCGGTCAGGTGGGTATAGCGGCACCGCGGGTGGAACGGGCAACCCGAGGGGACCCTGATCAGACTGGGCGGGGTACCGGGGATCGGGACGAGCCGGCCCGTCCGTTCCCGGTCCAACCGCGGCATCGAGGCCAGCAGCCCCCAGGTGTAGGGGTGGTCGGGGCGGCCGAAGATGTCCGCCGCGGACCCGTACTCCGCCACCCGGCCCGCGTACATGACCAGGATGTCGTCGGCCAGCTCGGCGACCACGCCGAGATCGTGGGTGATGATGATGACCGCGGAGCCGAATTCCGACTGCAGGTCGTTGATCAGGTCGAGGATCTGCGCCTGCACGGTGACGTCGAGGGCCGTGGTGGGCTCGTCGGCGATGAGCAGCTCCGGATCGCAGCTGAGCGCCATGGCGATCATGGCCCGCTGCCGCATGCCGCCGGAGAACTGGTGCGGGTAGTCGTCGATCCGGGTCGCGGGCTGCGGGATGCCGACCCGGCCGAGCAGGTCGATGGCGTGCTGGCGAGCCGCCTGCTTGCTCACGTCGTTGTGGATACGGTAGGCCTCGATGATCTGGGCGCCGATCGTGTAGTAGGGGTGCAGCGAGGAGAGCGGATCCTGGAAGATCATCGCCATCTTGCTGCCGCGCAGCTCACGGACCCGGGCTGGGGTCGCCTCGACCAGGTTCTCGCCGTCCAGCAGGATCTCGCCGGTGATCTCGGCCTTGGTCCCGTGGTGCAGCCCCATGATGCCCATGCTGGTGACGCTCTTGCCCGAGCCCGACTCTCCCACGATGCCGAGCGTCCGGCCGCGTTCGAGGCTGAATGAGACGCCGTCCACGGCCCGGACCGTGCCGTCGTCGGTCTGGAAGTGGATCCGCAGGTCGCGGACCTCAAGCATGGAACCAGGCATTACAGGCGCACCCTCGGGTCGACGAAGGCGTACAGGATGTCCACGACCAGGTTGGCGATGACGATGAAGAACGAGGCGAGCATGACCACGCCCATGATCTCGGGCAGGTCCTGGTTCTGGATGGCCAGGATGGTGAACTGGCCGAGGCCGGGCAGGGAGAACGTGGTCTCGGTCAGGATCGCGCCGCCGAGCAGCAGGCCGAGGTCCAGGCCGAAGATCGTGACGATCGGCGTCAGCGCGGCTCGCAGCCCGTGTTTGACCACGACCTTCCGCTCGGCCAGGCCTTTGGCTCTGGCGGTCCTGATGTAGTCCTCCCCCATCGTCTCCAGCATGCCCGCCCTGGTCAGCCTGGCATAGAGGGCGGCATAGAGGAAGGCCAGGGTAATCCAGGGCAACACCAGGTTACGCGCCCACAGCAGAGGATTCGAGGTGATGGGGACGTAGTGCACGTTGGGGAAGATCGGCCATTTGTAGCTGAACAGTTCCAGCGCGATCAGCCCGGTGAAGAACACCGGCAGGGACACCCCGGCCAGCGCGATGCCCATCGAGAACCGGTCGAAGATGCTGCCCCGGCGCAGCGCGGACAGCACGCCGACGGACACCCCGCCGATCAGCCAGAGCACGGATGCCCCGATGGCCAGCGACAGCGTGACCGGGGCGTTGCTGATCAGCTGCGGCCAGACGGGCTGCTGGTTGCGGAAGGAGTAGCCGAAGCACGGGAAGGGGCAGTAGCTGACATCGGTGCCGCTGTTGTAGTGGATGCCGGCCACGATGCCCTTGATGTAGCGGCCGTACTGCAGGTAGAGCGGGTCGTTCAGGCCCAGCTTGGCCTCGACCGCCCTGATCTCCGACGGGATCGGGTTGCGGCCCACGTACTGCGCGGCGAGCTGGTAGGCGGTCTGCCCGGCCAGCCGCGGTATCAGGAAGAAGATCGCGAACGTGATCATGCTGACCAGCAGCAGCAGGAACACCGTCGTGATCAGGCGCCTGATGATGAAGAAGATCATCCCGTGCGGCGCCGCCGCCGGGCGGGGCTTGGCCTTCCCCGCCCGGCAGCGGCGCCTTCACCTGCTCTCGTTATTCGGACTGGGGCCTAGCGTGCCCGCAGGTCACGACTGCATGCCCAGCACGGCATAGTTGTACATGCCGAACTGGTCGTAGATGTACGCGTTGGTGAGCTTCGGCGACCGGTAGTCAAGCGACCTGGCGTACACCATGGGCAGCACGGCGGCGTCCTTCATGGTCTGCATGTCGATCTGGGACCAGATGGCCGTCCTGGCGTCCCCGGTGATGGTGTTCGACTTCTTGAACAGGTTGTTGATCACCGGATCGTTGAGCTCGGCAATGTTGGTGTTGCCGGTGGACACGATGGTGTTGCCGGCGACCAGT
>WNGL01006615.1_pt1 | contig 27236 bp, 17 predicted proteins | sample 5400591 | NCBI WGS metagenome assembly WNGL01 (sample SAMN13153377, study PRJNA577476) | soil metagenome | isolation source: 80 cm soil or saprolite under Garry oak tree replicate 1 | place: USA:California | collected 2016-06-15 | reverse complement strand
CCATCCCCTCTTGGATCGTGGGACGGCTCGGGCGCAGCGAAATCCCGCTCACGCAGAGTGACTGACCATACCTCGCTCAACCCCGCGGACTTCGATCGGTCTGCCCGGCTGGGATATGGTCACGTGCGAACTCTGGCGCTCGTGCTCGGCGCAGATGCGGCCGCCCTCGCAACTGGGAGAGCAGCAACGAGCAGGTGAACCGCCATGGCCACCGCAACGAGGCGAGGACAGTTCTGGTCGGCGCGCTGGCGCGACGCCACGGGCCGCTGGCGCGAGAAGCGGACGAAGTGCCGGACCAAGACCGAGGCGCTCGTGCTCGCCCGCGACCTCGAGCACAAGGCGGACCGCCAGCGCCTCGGCCTCGAAGCGCTTCCCGAGCGGCGCGCGGCGATGTCGTTCGAGGACCTCTTCTCGTGGTGGTGGAAGGAGTACGGCCGCCGCCGGCGCTCGCCCGACATCGACAAGGTCGCGCGCAAGCATCTCTTGCCGTCGCTCGGCGCGCTGCCGCTAAGCGAGGTGACGCCGGCGCGGCTCGAAGGCATCCTCGTCGCGAAGACCGACGTGCTCGCCCCGAGGTCGCTGAACCACCTTCGCGGCCTCGTCCACACCGTCTTCGCGCGCGCCATCAAGCGCGACCTCTGGAGCGGCAGGAACCCGGCCGCCTTGGTCGAGCGCAGGAAGGTTCCGAAGCGCCCCCCCGAGTACCTCCAGCCGGAGGAGGCGGAGCTCCTCCTCGTCCACCTGGACCCTCACTGGCGCCCGCTCTTCGCGGCGGCGCTCTTCACGGGGATGCGGAAGGGGGAGCTGCTCGGGCTCCGCAAGCGCGACGTGAGCCTCCGGGACGGGACGATCCTCGTCGGCCGCTCCTACGACCACGACACGACGAAGGGCGGGCACGCCGATCTCATCCCGATCGCCGAGCCGCTCAGGCCCTTCCTCGAAGCGGCGATCCGCGACTCACCTTCCGCGCTGGTGTTCCCGCGACCGGACGGGAGCATGCACCCCGAGGACGTGAAGCTCGACCGCGTTCTTCGCCGCGCGCTCGGCCGCGCCGGCGTCGTGACCGGCTACGATCACCGCTGCCGCCGGAAGGGCTGCGGCTACTTGAAGGAAGCGCCGGGCAACGACCCCGCCCGCTGCCCGAGGTGCAACATGCGCCTCTGGGCGAAGCCGCTGCCGCGCCACGTTCGCTTCCACGATGTTCGGCACACGACGGCCACCTTGCTTCTGAAGATGGGCGTCCCGCTCGTCACGGTGCAGCGCATCCTGCGCCACAAGGACGTGCGCCTCACCGCCTCGACCTACGGTCACCTCAGCATCGAGGACATGCGCGAGGGGCTCTCGCACTTCCCGCTCGGCTCGCTCGCGGCGCTGGTCCCGGGCGCCCTCCCCGCTCCGATCCCGCCCGCCGCACCTTCGCGTTGGGCGCCGGTTGGGCGGCCTCCCGCGTCACCCAAGAAAATGGCCGCTGACCCGGAGGGAAACCCCTCGAAGATCAGCGGCCTTCCAATGTCGGGGAGACAGGATTCGAACCTGCGACCCCTTGGTCCCGAACCAAGTGCTCTACCAGGCTGAGCCACTCCCCGGTGCTGCGACGGAAGCCCTTGAAACCACGGTCCCGGGAGGACCGCCAGGCTGACGTAAGGCGGCGTAAATACTGCCTGCGGCGAGGGGTGTCAAGGGTCGTGGCAGGGCCGCTCGCTCACATCTCCTTCAGCGCGCGGAGCTCGAGGTCCGCGAGCCGCAGGCGCGCGCCGCGAGCGCCTGCGAGAGCCGCGCGTGCAGCTCCGTCTCGAGCGCCAGGTACGCCGCGGCCGCCGTGGCGAGGCCGCCGCGTGAGAGCGAGAACAGGCGCGTGTCCTGCGCCGCGATCGCGTCCGCGGACCGCGGGTTCCGGTCGGTGAAGCCGATCTCGCCGGAGAACTCGCCCCGCCCCACCGACGCGAGGACGTGGGACCTTCCGTTCTCGAGCGGGAGCACGAGGCGGCTCGCGCCGTCCCGCATGAGGAACGACGCCGGCTCGCGCGCGTGGATCCGCTCCTCCGCCGTGAGTACGGTAGGACGCAAAGTTGCGACCGCTTCTCGCCGAGAAGCAGCTCGGCGCACTCCGGGCGGCCGTGCAGCCGCCCGTCCGCGCGCGCGTCCGCTTCTCGCGCGGGGAGTGGCCGGGCTCCCGCCACGAGCCGAGATCAGAGCTGGCGCGGAAACGCGTCTGCGCGGAGGAACGCCATGGACCTCGTGAATCCGGTCGTGCGCCGCTGGCTCGAGGCCGGACGGCGCGACCCGGAGGCGTTCTGGGCCAGCGCAGCCCGGGAGCTCCCCTGGTTCCGCACCTGGGACACGGTGTTCGAGTGGAGCTACCCGCAGTTCCGCTGGTTCGCCGGGGCCCGCACGAACCTCGCGTACAACGCGCTCGACCGGCACGCCGCGGCGGGCCGCGGCGGCCACGCGGCGCTCGTGTACGCGAACGAGCGCGGCGAGCGACGCGTCCTCACCTACGTCCAGCTCCTGCGCGAGGTCGAGCGCACCGCGGCGGCGCTCCGCGGGCTCGGGGTCGGAAAGGGCGACCGCGTCACCCTCTACATGCCGACCTGCCCCGAGGCGATCGTCGCGATGCTCGCGATCGTCCGCATCGGCGCGATCCACAGCGCGGTCTTCGCCGGCTTCGGGGCGAAGGCGCTCGGCGATCGCATCCAGGCCTCCGGCTCGAAGCTCGTCCTCACCGCCGACGTCACCTTCCGCAAGGGGAAGCTCACCCGACTGAAGCCCATCGTGGACGGCGCGCTCGAGCAGCCGAACGACGTCGAGCACGTGGTCGTCCTCCGCCGGACCGACGACGCCCCCATGCAGCCCGACCGCGACCTCGACTGGGCCGCGTTCCTCGCCCTCGGCCAGGGAGAGTCCACCGCGCACGTCGAGATGGAGGCGAACGAGCCGGCGTTCATCCTCGCGACCTCCGGCACCACCGCGAAGCCGAAGCTCGCCGTTCACGTCCACGGCGGCTACCAGGTGCACATCCACGCGATGGGCCGCTGGTGCTTCGGCCTGCGACCGGACGACGTGTGGTGGTCCACCTCCGACATCGGCTGGATCGTCGGCCACAGCTACATCGTCTATGCGCCGCTCGTGATGGGGTGCACCACCGTCGCGTACGAGGGCGCGCTCGATCACCCGGGGCCGGAGACGCTCTGGCGCATCGTCGAGGAGCTGGGCGTCACGGGGATCTTCACCTCGCCCACCGCGGCGCGGCTCCTCATGCGCTATGGCGAGGCCCCGGCGCGCGCATTCCGGCACGACACGCTCGAGCGCGTCGTCTGCGCGGGGGAGGTCCTGAACGCGCCGGCGTGGGAGTGGCTCCAGCGGCGCGTCCTCCAGGACGAGGTGCCGGTCATCGACCACATGTGGCAGACCGAGACTGGCGGGCCGGTGTTCGGCAACCCCTACGGCCTCGCGATGCTCCCCATCAAGCCGGGCTCGGCGGGGATCCCGCTCCCGGGCATCGCAGCGGAGGTGGTGAACCCCGCGGACGGCACGCCGTGCGCCGCGGGCGAGAAGGGCATCATGGTGCTGAAGCGGCCGTTCCCGGGGCTCACGCCGGCGCTCTGGGGCGAGCCGGGCCGCTACGGCCAGGACTACTGGCGCAAGATCGACGGCGTCTACTACACCGGCGACTCCGCGCACGTGGACGAGGACGGCTACGTCTTCTTCGCCGGCCGCGCCGACGAGATCATCAAGATCTCCGGCCACCGCCTCGGCACGATCGAGGTCGAGACCGCCTTCCTCACCCACCCCGCGGTCGCCGAGGCGGGCGTGACGGGACGGCCCGACGCGCTGCGCGGCGAGGTGATCTCGGCGTTCGTCGCGCTCAAGCAGGGGCAGGAGCCGTCGGAGGCGCTCCGGCGGGAGCTCGTCGCGACCTGCGCGCGCGAGCTCGGCCCGGTGGCGGTCATCGGCGACGTGAACTTCGTGCGGACGCTGCCGAAGACGCGGAGCGGGAAGATCATGCGGCGCGTCTTCAAGGCGGTGATCCTCGACCGCGATCCGGGCGACATCACCACGATCGAGGACGAGGGCTCGGTCGACGAGGCGCGACAGGCCTGGGAGGACATGCGGCGGGACCTCACGGCGACGCAGCCGGGCGAGTCCGCTCCCGCGCCGTGAGCTCGCCTCGACGGTCACGAGCACCGCGCGTCAACGCGTGCACGCCGCCTCGACGTCCGCGACCTCCTTCGGCACCGCCGCAGTGAGGTTCTCGCGCCCACTCTCGGTGACGAGCACGTCGTCCTCGATCCGGATCCCCACCCCGCGCAGCTCGGGCGGCGCCGTCTCGTCGTCCTCCGCCACGTACAGGCCCGGCTCCACGGTGAGCACCATCCCCGGCCCGAGCGGCCGCGGCTTCCCGTCGACGTAGTAGTCGCCGACGTCGTGCACGTCGAGGCCGAGCCAGTGCCCGGTCCGGTGCATGTAGTACCTCCGGTAGCCCTTGTCCTCGAGCCGCGCGTCCACCGGCCCGGCGAGGAGCCCGAGCGTCACGAGCCCCTCCGTCAGCCGTCGCACGGTGAGGTCGTGGAGCCCGTCCACCGTCGCGCCCGGCCGCACGTCCTCCACCCCCGCCTTCTGCGCGGCGAGGCAGAGCTCGTACAGGTCGCGCTGCGCCTTCGTGAACTTCCCCGAGACCGGGAACGTCCGCGTCACGTCGGCGGTGTACCAGTCGTACTCGCCGCCCGCATCCACCAGGCAGACCTGCCCGTCCTCGAGCACCGCGTCACCCGCGCGGTAGTGGAGGATGGTCGAGTTCGCGCCGGTCGCCACGATCGTCCCGTAGCCGGGCCCGCTCCCGCCACGCCGGCGGAACGCGTACTCGATCTCCGCCTGCACCTGGTGCTCGCGCCGGCCGCGCGCGCCGTCGCGCATCGCGGCGAGGTGCGCCTCCGTCGTGATCTCCGCCGCCTTGCGAAGCAGCGCGAGCTCCTCGGGCGCCTTCAGGAGCCGCAGCTCGTGCAGGATCCGGCCCGGATCGACGATCGCGCCCGGCGCGCGCTTCCCGGCCCGCACCCCCATTCGCAGGTCGGCGAGCACCCGCGCCATCCGGGCGTCCCACGCCGGCTCCTGGCCGAAGCGCCACCAGAGCGTCGTCGCGCCCTCGAGGAGCTCGGAGAGCTTCGCGTCCTGCTCCGCGACCGTGAACGCCTCGGTCGCGCCGTAGCGCTCCTTCGCGCCCTCGACGCCGGTGCGCTTCCCGTTCCAGATCTCCTTCTCCTTGTCGCGCGGCCGCACGAACAGGACCAGCTTTCGCTCGCCGCCGCGCGCGACGAGCACCGCGCACCCGGACGGCTCGTCGAGCCCGATCCCCCAGGCGTAGTCGGAGTCCTGGCGGAAGACGTATTCGTTGTCGGCGTTGCGGGGCCGCTCCTCGGCCGCCGGCAGGACCATCGCGCCGCCGCCGCGCCGCTCCATCTCCTCGAAGACGCGGGCGCGGCGACGGGCGTACACGTTCGGATCGAAGGCCATCTCGTCTCCTTTAACGACTCAGCGGCCGCCGGGCCAGCGCCCGGCCGACCAGGCCTCGAACGCGGAGCGCTGCGCCGGGCTCGGCTCGGCGAGCGGCTCGAGCCAGATCGTGTCCTCGGGAGGCTCGCCCAGGACCACCTCCACCGGGAGGAGCTCGTCCCGGCGAAACACGGTGAGCCGCAGCGCCCCGCTCGGACCGCGCTCGCAGAGCCGATCCCAGAGCGCGCCGCGCTCCAGGCGGAACCCGTCCTCCGCGACGAGCTCGTCGCCGGCGTAGAGCCCCGCGCGGTGCGCCGGGCCCCCCTCGCGCACCGACGCGACGAGGAGCTTCGGGCCGGGCGGCAGCTCCGCACCGAGCCAGCCGGCGCGGGGGGCGCCCTCCTCCGCCTTCACGGGCGTCCCGCCCTTGTCGTCGAGCCCCTCGGCGGCCCGTGTCCGGAGCCGGAGCCCGAGCACGTCCAGGTCGAGCTCGAGCGGCTCGGTCCCGCGCACGAACCGGTCGAAGAACCGCCGCGCCTCGGCCTCGCCGAGGAGCCCCGCCGCGATCCGCTCGACGCCGTCCTCCGGCACGCCGCCGTCCTCGTACCGCGCCTCGAGCGCTCGCAGGAGCTCGTCGAGCGAGCGGCCCGCGCGGCGCAGCGCGAGGTCGAGGGCGAACGCGACGAGCTCGCCCTTGAGATAGTACGAGACGGCGCTGTTCGGCGTGTTCTCGTCCGGCCGGTAGTGCTTCACCCACGCGAGGAGGCTCGCCTCCTCGAGGCTCATCTTCGCCGCGCCGGGCGTGCGCGCGAGCGCGGTGAGCCCCTGCCCGAGCGCCTCGAGCCAGCGCCCCGGCGCGAGGATCCCGGCGCGGGCGAGCGCGACCTGCTCGTAGTAGCTCGTCGCGCCCTCGAACCACCAGAGGAGCCGCGTGTACTGCTCGCGCGCGTAGTCGAACGGGACGAACGCGGCCGGGCGGAGCCGCTTCACGTTCCAGACGTGGAAGAACTCGTGCGCGAGGAGCCCGAGCGTCTCCTCGTAGGCCTTCCGCGGGAAGAACCCGTGCCGCGCGACGTGCAGCGTCGTGGACGCGGCGTGCTCGAGCCCGCCGCGGCGGCGGTCCGCGAGGTGCACGATGAAGAGGTACCGCTCGTACGGGAGCCCGCCCATGAGCCCCCCGAGGGTCTCGACCACGCGCCGGGCGTCCGCGACGAGGGGGCCGTCGTCGACGTTCCCCCGCCCCCACAGCGCGAGCTCGTGCGGCTTCCCGAGCGCGTCGAAGCGGAGGAGCCGGTGCGTGCCGATCTCGACGGGCGAGTCCGCGAGCGCGTCGTAGTCGCGCGCCGTGAACTCCGTCGGTCCGCCCGGGAGCGCCGTCGCGACGCGCCAGCCCACCGGCGGGACGACCTCGAGGACGTGGGGCTCGGCCTCGCGCCCGCGGACGTACGGCAGCACCGCCGCGGGGTTCAGGAACCCGTGCGTTCCGTCGAGGTGCGCGGTGCGCACCGTGAGCTCGTTCGCGTAGACGCGGAAGCGGAGCACGGCCTGCGCCACGCCCATGGCGCGGACGAGGAAGCGGTGCTTGTCCACCCGCTCGAGCGGCAGCGCCCGGCCGGCGCCGTCGTCGGCGGTCGCGCCCTCGACCTGTCGCGCGAACTCGCGGACGAGGTAGCTTCCGGGCGTCCAGACCGGGAAGACGACCTCGAGCTCCTCCCCCGGGCGGTCCACCACCAGCTCCGCGTGGAAGAGGTGCGAGTGGGGCTCGGGCATCGAGAGCCGGTAGCGCATGCCCGCTCAATGTAGCCCGGACCGACCGACGATCGCCGACTTCTGCTGGGCGCCGCGCCAGGGAGGCGCCGGTGCCTGCGCGGCCCCGGAGCGGCGGTCCCTGACGAGGTGCGCGCGCTGTCGGCCCTCGTGACGGTCGACCAAGATGGCTAGCATCAGGGGGCGAATGGACCCATACGGACTGCGCCGCGTCGTCTCGCCGGAGGGCGCGCTCCCGCAGCGCGCCGACGCGCTCGACCCGTCGCTTCCGCGCGGGGAGGACGAGCTCGAGCTCGACGTCGAGGCGCTCGCGGTGGACGCCGCCTCGTTCCGGCAGCTCGAGGCGGCCGCCGGCGGCGACCCGGCCCGGATCGGCGCGGAGATCCTCCGGATCGTCCGCGCGCGCGGAAAGCTCCACAACCCGGTCACCGGCTCCGGGGGAATGCTCCTCGGGCGCGTCCGGAGCGTCGGCCCGCTCCACCCCGCCGCGCGTTCGCTCCGGCCCGGCGATCGGATCGCGACGCTCGTGTCGCTCACGCTCACGCCACTCCGGCTCGAGCGGATCCGGGAGGTCCGGCCCGCGCTCGAGCGGGTGGACTGCGAGGGCACCGCGTTCCTGTTCGCGTCCGGCGCGTGGGCGAGGCTCCCCGAGGACCTGCCGGAGGAGGTCGCGCTCGCGGTGCTCGACGTCTGCGGCGCGCCCGCGCTCGCGGCACGCCACCTCCGCGCCGGACAGCGGGTGCTCGTCCTCGGCGCGGGCAAGGCGGGGGCGCTCGTACTCGCCCGGGCGCGCGAGGTCGTGGGCGCAGGCGGACTCCTCGCCGCGGCGGACCGGTCCCGCGAGGCGCTCGAGGAGGTCCGCGCGGCGGGCCTGTGCGACGCGGCGCTCGAGGTGGACGCGACCGACGCGGTCGGCGTGCTCCGCGCGATCGAGCAGGCGGGCGGGCCGTTCGACCTCGTCGTGAGCTGCACGACGGTGCCGGGCGCGGAGATGGCTGCGCTGCTCGCGGTGCGGGACGGCGGCACCGTCCTCTTCTTCTCGATGGCGACCTCGTTCACCGCCGCCGCGCTCGGCGCCGAGGGGATCGCGCGCGACGCGACCCTCCTCCTCGGGAACGGCTACGTCCCCGGTCACGCGGAGCTGGCGCTCGACCTCGTGCGGCGGACGCCCGCCCTGCGCGCGCTGCTCGAGCGGCGTTCCGCACGGGGCTGACGCACGGCCGCTCGACGCCCCGTTGACTTCGCGGTCGCGTGAGGCATCCTGCGAGCGTGAGCTTCGCGCCTCCGCCCCGCACCACGTTACCTGCCGCGCAGCGCGCGCGCTGAGCGTCGCGGGTCTCTTTCGTGTCCCTGCGCGTGTTTCCGACGCTCCTAACGCACCGCGTGAACACTCGACCCCGGGGTCGAGAGGTCAACCGCGCGGTGCAGATGGGCACAGAACAGCCACCCGACGCGAGGCGAACAGGCGCCCTCTCCGCACGCTCTCGCGCGTGGTCGTTGGCGAATCCATCGGGATTCGCGACGTGGGCTCGTCGGTCGGCTCTCTGCCTCTGCGTGTCCGACCGCGCCCCACCACGACCGAGGCACGCCCCTGCGCAGGCCCTCGAACGTTCCCTGGTTTGTCAGCCTGCGCCTGCATACTGCCCGTCATGGGCGACCAAGATCACCAGCGACGCGGCGTGGGAGCCGAGCTCGCCAGAGCGCTCGCGTGGCCCGTCTTTGCCGTTATCGCTCTTGTTGCTCTCGGGGGACCGCTTCGGACGCTTCTTGTGCGTGCCGGCGAGGTGGTGGCAGTTTCGTCGCGAGTCAGCGTGGGCTCCTTTTCCCTGGAGGTACAGCGAGCGGCGGTGTCAGCCGGGGATCCCGAACTTGGAAACCTCATCCGCGGCTTGAGCAGCACAGCGATCCGGATACTGCTTGCGACTGGAGACTCGGCCGTCCAGTTGCTGAGCACGTCGAACACCGGCGAGTACCTCACGCCCTCTCCTGACGAACGCGCCGCTCTCGACCAACTTCAGAGCGCCGGACTTCTCAAGTACACGGTAGCGGTGCCCGAATTTGAAAAGTCGGTCTCCCTCTTGCTGAAGAAGACAGGGAGCCATGGCTACGTCCCGGTCCGAAGCCTGAGCGACGGGGAGAAGAAGGCGCTCGAACGCCAGGCGTACGAACTGACGGAGCGCGGCCGGAAGTCGTGGTCGCTGATCGTTGATGCGGTAGGGCGACAGGCAAGAGCGGACCGCCCGTAGACGCTGGCGGCTACGCTCTCCGCGGTTTGGCCGTCGGACCCGTGCGCTAGGCTTGCAAGATGCCCGGTGTAACGCCAGCGCACCTCGCCGCGTGGGGTCGCTCCCTGCGCCGCGTAGGTCGCGCAGTCGAAGCGCGCGCAGTGGCGCCAAGCAGAGTGGCCGCCAAGAGCAACCACCTGGCCCTAACGCTCTTGGTCGCTGTTGTCGGCGGCCTCGCATCGTCGGTATTCGTCCAGTGGTACCAGACTTGGCACGAGGAGAAGGTCTGGCGTCGCGAGCAGCACGTTCGAGAGTTGCAGGAGAGTCTCGACAGGGCCTTGCAGGGGAACATCGCTATGGAGGAGATGTTCGCGACGGTCGTAAAGTTTCAGCGCGCTTGGGATTCAGATGAGAAGGTGAGGTCGGACGCTCGCGAGTGGATCACGGATATGAAGCACGCGGAGCGCGAGCGGAAGGCGGGCCGTCCGTACTCTCCGCCATCCGATAGGCACTTTGCTTTCACAGAGCGCGCTTCCGAAGTAGAGGGCGAGCGAAGAGTTCAGGAGGCGAAACTCGTGATGCTCCTCCACGAGGCCGAGATGCCTGATGTCGGCTCCGAACCTCCGAATCCCGACCCGATGCCCCTCCCTGCGTTTAAGACATGGAGCGAAGCGGCGATTGAGTTCTTGCACGCACACATGACGGCATCGCAGGCGAAATCAGAGGGGCGTGCCAACGTGGCAGAAATTAAGCGCGTGCGCGACGAGGCTGCCTCGAACGAGACCGCTGCAGAAGACAAGTTGCGGTACGCAGTACGACTCCTGTGCACCCGCGCAGCTTCCCGGCTCCACATGTTTCGGAAGTATGGGGAAGGGCTCACAGGCGACAGGGACCCACCAGATCCACGGCCTCCCTGGCTGTAAGGATCTCGCGCGTCTCTCAATCAAGTTTCGTGAGGACCCGTCACCACCGCGACGACCTTCTCAAGCACCCAGATGCACCTGAACACCCGAAGTGCTCCGAGCAGAGTAGTCCCGAGCACTAGGTAGACGGGCCATCTCATCGGGTGTTTCTCCCGGTCGACCACAAGAGCGACCACGGGCATCGCGGTGGCGAGCGCCAAACTCCATGTAGCGTTCGTGAAGATCTTCCACAGAGTCTCGTAGTGCGGCGTCTTCTTCAGGAGTTGCAGGCGCTCATGCCCGGAGAGCGAAAGCACGATTGCAAGCGTCGTAATCACGAACCCGAGAAGAGCACCGAATACGGAAGCAAGCGTTCCGTAGACGGCGCCGCGGTTGCCCTGCATGAATGCTTCTAGAACAGCGGACTCTCCCCAGCGCTCGACCCATAGTGCGAGAGCGGACGCGGCCACGACCGCGCCTATGAACTCGTAGAGGAGGAAGCGCTGGCGCACGTACCTAGTCGGGAGCGAGCCCGGCGGCGTCAAGGAGGTCCCGTCTGAGTTCGTGGTGCGCATTCTCGATGGCCTGATACGCCGAGTCCGATTGCACTGCGCGCGTATTCGCCCCAACCCTCGCCATCTCCCGACGCGCGATCAGAAAGTCGCTCAGCACGTCTACTTCTTGGATCTTGCCAGACTCATCTGACACTCCGCTGACCGTGAACCGCCTCATTTCGGTACGAGACTCATCACGCGCTGCGACACGCTTCACGAAATTGATGAGGTTGTGCTTCAGCCCGGGCCTCCTGCGGCTACGCGGGGCCTTCAAGATGACCTCCACCACATCGGCGTTTCCACGCTCCGCGAGGGCGTCGAGGGCTGCACCGATGCCAGCATCCATCTGACGAAGCGTTGCAGAGTAGGAGGACCTTGTCTTGATGTGCATCGCCCTGAGTTCACCAAGATGGGCGAGCTGCTCGCTAACATCTCTCCGTAGGAGTGGGGCGAGGTCGAAGGCTCCCCCGACAGGGGCCTTTGTCGTCAGGTACTGCGAGATACGGCTCGGCCGGGGGCCATAGAAGTTGAACTCACAACCCACGATGTTCTGCGGGAACAGAACGAAGTGGATCTGTTCAGCGAGACCCGATGTCCGTGGGATCGCGAGTGGATTCAACTTTCCGTGATCCTCAACCTGCGGAAGATCTCGTTTCCGAATCCTGGCTAGCTTCGCGTGCTTGGGTCCATCGACCCACATGCACAACGAGTCTCCCGCCTCCACGTCAAGGTAACGGCCCACAGAATTGAACGGCAATCCGTGGACAGCAGCCAATGCGGCCGGAAGGTCGATGGGAGAATGCGTGCCATCAGCGCGTGTACGCGGTGTGGCTGCGTAGAAGTGAATCGTTCTCTCGATGGTGGTGGGTGTTCTCGGCGGCATGCGTCCCCTCCCCGCAGGCGACCACGTACCGAGCGCATACCACACTCTTCACCCTAAGCAAGACTTCCGCCTCTTCGAGCAGGGCGGACCCTAGTTCCGAATCGGAATGATGGTTGCGGGCTCCAGAGTTCGGACGTAGCCGATCACCTATTTGAGCCTCCACGAGAGGTGGCGGAGGTCGGGATAGCCGGGGAGCGAGAGGTGGCGACAGGTGAGGTCGGCGAGGAAGGCGCGCAGGGCGGCGCGCTCCGACTCGCTCGCCGCTGGCATGAGCCGGACCGTCACGCTACGTGACCCGAGGTGAACCGTGCCGGGAGCTGCGAAGAGCGCGGCGAGCAGCTTCTCCGCCTCGCGCGGCCGGTCGAGGTGGCGCGCGAGCATGGTCGCGTAGTCGGACTCCAGGTTCGCGAGCGAGATCCTGAGCGTGTCGAGCAGGTTCTTGTAGCCGAGCTCGTGGCGGCGGAGCAGGCCCGCGAGCGGCGTCTCGCTGACCGGCGCGACTGCGGCGGGGCAACGGCGCCGGCGTGCAGGGGCCGCGCCGCAGGTCGAGGCCGCCCGACGTATCGTCCGGACCGTGTACGCGCCCGTGCTACCGTTAGTGCATGGCCAAGCGGAAAGTCGGAGTACCCAAGGCTCAGGGGTCCGTGCGCGTGTTCGTCAGCTGGTCAGGTCCCGCTTCGAAGGTCGTGGCTGAGACGTTCCGGACCTGGCTCCCGTCAGTCATCCAGACGCTGGACGTGTTCGTCTCCAGCAATGACATCGAGAAGGGGGTGCGGTGGCGGGCAGAGATCGATGCTCAGATCGCCGGCTCGCACTTCGGGATCGCCTGCTTGACGCCGGAGAACGTGGGCGCGCCATGGGTCCACTTCGAGGCGGGCGCGCTCGCGAAGGCCGTTGGCAACGGAGACCCTGAACCTCCGCTGTTCACGTACCTGATCGGCCTGAGGCACGCTGACATCCGGGGCCCGCTCGCGGAGTTCCAGCACACCGTGGCGACGAAGGACGACACCCGAACCCTACTCCACTCCCTGAACAAGACCGTCGGCCGCGTCACCGGGCGCGAACTCCCGAAGGAGACCGTCGACTCCCTATTCGATGTGTTCTGGCCCAAGCTCGATGAGGCGATCGCGAAGGCGCGCGGCAGTGCACCGCCGCGCGAGGTGCGGTCAACAGACAACATTCTCGGCGAGCTCTTGGATCTCGTCCGCTCGATCGATCAGCGCCTCGCCCCGAGAGCACTGCCGGCAACGCCCGATCAGCTCGCGGACACCAACGCAACGCTGTTTCGGCGCGCAGTACGGGGCCTCTTGCAACGCGAGGAAGAACTCGCGCCCATCCGTGCGGCGGCAGGCCGGTTCGAGGACGAGGTGGCACTTCACATGCGGGAGCTCGAGGACCTCAAGTCGGGAACGTTGGCGGCTGCCCGCGCGGAAGCGCTCCGGAGGAGGGCGAAGCACAAGAAGGAGTGACCGGCTTCTCACGAATCCCGGGCGCTTCTCGCCCGTTGCCCCGAACATTCCAAACGCCTGCGGCGCCGACGTCGAGGAGCGTCCGCGCGTTGGCTGCGGCCTTGATGGTCTCTGCGCAGTAGGGGCACTCCCTCAGTGCGCGAGTCTAGCACTCGAAAATCGTAGTTCGGGGCGGCAGGCCCGACGCGGTCTGGTCCGCTCCCTGTCGCCTGCGTGCCGCGTGTGCTCGGCCCGCGGCGCTGCTATTCTCTCCGCCATGTTCGCCTCGGAATTCGGAACCCGGCCGTTACCCGCCGCGCAGCGCGCGCGCTGAGCGTCGCGCCCGCGAGGGCGTGCTCGGCGAGCGCCGTGATCGTGAGCGCCGGGTTCACCCCGAGGTTCACCGGCACCGCCGCGCCGTCCACGACCCAGAGCCCCTCGTAGCCGAACACGCGGCCCGACGGGTCGCACACGCCCTGCGCCGGGTCGTTCGCGATCACCGCGCCGCCGAGGATGTGGGCGGTCGAGGAGCGGTTGCCAAAGACCTCGAGGATGTTCGACCCCGGCAGCCCGCCCATCCGGTCCGCGAGGCGCCGGGCGATCCGGTCGCCGATCGGGATCGACGTCGGCGGACGCGGGCCGGAGGCGACCGCGCTCGTGAGCACCTTCCGGCCCAGGCGACGGCGCAGCCCGAGCCGCAGATAAGACTCCAGCGGCTGCATCACGAGCACGATCGCGGTGCGGGTCGCCCAGCCCCGCAGGTCGTGGACGCGCAGGTACCGGAGGGGATGGCGCAGGAGCCCGCCGAGCCAACGGAGCCAGCGCGGCCAGGGCGGCCGGTCCGGCGTGAGGTGCGTGACGAGGAGCCCCATCGCGTCCTGGCCCTTGCCGTACCGGACGATCTCGACGTGCGTGTCCTCGTCCGCGTCGATCCCCGACGTGATGGCGATGCCGCGGCTGTAGTCCACCTTCTCGTCGAGCGCGATCGCGCCGACGAGCGCCTCGGAGTTCGTCCGCACGAAGTTTCCGAGCTGGGGCGAGAGGCCCGGCAGGCCGCCGCGCTCCCGGCACTCGAGGAGGAGCCGCGTCGTCCCGAGCGCTCCCGCGGCGAGGACGACGCCGCGCGCGCGCCAGGTGCGGGGCGCGCCCGGGCCGGTGGACCGCTCCGTCCGGACCTCCCAGCCGCCGCCCGCCGCGGGACGGAGGTCCGTCACCTTCGTCTCCGGGTGAATCTCGCAGCCGAGCCCCTCGGCGAGGTGGAGGTAATTCCGGTCGAGCGTGTTCTTCGCGCCCGGGCGGCACCCGGTCATGCACGCGCCGCACAGCGTGCAGCCGGTCCGCTCCGGCCCCTTCCCGCCGAAGTACGGGTCCGGCGCCTTCTCGCCGGGCGTCCCGAAGAAGACCGCGACCTCGTGGCGACGGAACGTCGCGCCGCGCCCGGTCTCCGCCTCGACCACCTCGCGCAGGTGCTCGTCTGCCGGGTAGACCTCCGGCGCCGGCACCGCGCCGAGCATCCGGCGCGCCGTCGCGTAGTGCGGCGCGAGCGCGGCTGCCCAGTCGATCCCGGCGGGCCAGCGCGGATCGCGGAAGACCGGCGTGGCGGGCACGACGCAGGTGTTCGCCCAGACGAGGCTTCCGCCGCCGACGCCCGCGCCGTGGAGCACGAAGACGTGGGGCAGGATCGTGATCTGCTGGATGCCGTGGAAGCCGAGCCCCGGCATCCAGAAATACTTCCGGAAGTTCCAGTTGCGCTCGGCGAAGTCCTCCGGGCGCCAGCGCTTGCCCATCTCGAGGACGGCGACGCGCCAGCCCTTCTCGGCGAGCCGGAGCGCCGCGACCGCGCCGCCGAACCCGGAGCCGACCACGACGAAGTCGACCTCCCGGACGTCGCCCCCCGCCGTAGACGCCGGAGCGCCCATCGTGCCCTCTCAGTTGAGGAACGTCGGGGTCGGGGAGTCCGCGCCCTCGATCGGCCTGCGCGACCCGTACCCCTCGTCGAGCGGGTGCCAGTGCGAGATCGCGGGCTCGCCGAACTGCCAGCACAGGAACGCGGGCTCGCCGTCCACGAGCGCGTAGAAGTCGACGAGGCCGAGCTCGACGTCCTTCACGAGGCAGCCGAGGCCGTTCACGCGCTCCACCGCGCCCGTCAGCTCGCCGGCGAGCCGGCGGAGCGTCTCCGCCTCCGCCTCGCGGCCGGGCGGGAGGGCGGCCCCCTCCTGCAGGATCGCCACCGCCTCGTCCGGACCGCCGAGCGCCTGGATGAGCGGTGCGAGCTGGGAGCGGACCTGGGCGATGCGCCCGAACTCGATCTCCAGCGTCGAGACGAGCGAGTCTGCCTCCTCCACGGTGAAGAACCGCGGACCCTCGTCCATGGTCGGAAACCTTAGCATGGGCGTGTTATAAGCGCGGGCCGTGCACCGCGGACCGGCGGTCGCACGCCCGGACGAAGAAGGGGCCCGGACGCTCATGCTCGAGACGGTGTCGAAGGGCTTCAAGGCGGCCCGAAACAGGCTGAAGGGCCGGACGCAGATCACCACGGAGGTGATCGACGAGGCCCTGCGCGACATCCGCGTCTCCCTGCTCGAGGCCGACGTCTCCTTCGAGGTCGTGAAGCGGTTCGTCTCCCGCGTCCGCGAGAAGGCGGTCGGCGAGGTGGTGGACACGAAGGTCCGCACCGAGCGGGGCACCCTGCGCGTGACGCCGCAGGACCACTTCGTGAAGATCTGCCACGACGAGCTCGAGGCCCTCATGGGCCCGGTCGACACGTCGCTGCGCGACGCCCCGCACGGGCGCCCCACGGGCATCATGATGGTCGGCCTCCAGGGGTCCGGGAAGACGACCACCGCAGGCAAGCTCGCGAACCGCCTCCTCAAGGCGGGGAAGAAGCCTCTGCTCGTCGCGGCCGACATCTACCGCCCCGCCGCGGTCGAACAGCTGAAGGTGCTCGGAGCGCGGCTCGGCGTCCCGGTGTTCCACGCCGAGGGGTTGAAGCCCCCGGAGCTGTGCCGGCGCGCGCTCGAGGTCGCGGAGCGAGAGAAGGCCACCGCGATCATCTACGACACCGCCGGCCGCCTCGCCATCGACGACGCGCTCATGTCGGAGCTCGAGGAGATCAAGCGCGAGGTCGCGCCGGAGAACATCCTGCTCGTCGCCGACGCGATGATCGGCCAGGACGCGGTGAGGACCGCGGCCGAGTTCGACCGGCGGCTCTCGCTCGACGGGTTCATCCTCACGAAGCTCGACGGCGACGCGCGCGGCGGCGCGGCCCTCTCCATCAAGGAGGTCACGGGCAAGCCCATCAAGTTCCTCGGCGTCGGCGAGTCGCTCGACCGGCTCGAGGAGTTCCGCCCCGAGGGGCTCGCCTCCCGCATCCTCGGGTTCGGCGACGTCGTCGGGCTCGTGAAGGACTTCGAGCAGCACGTCGACGAGGAGACCGCCGAGCTCGAGGCGCAGAAGATCCTCTCCGGCGACTTCACGCTCGACGACTTCGTGAACCAGATCCAGCTCGTGCGGAAGATGGGGCCGCTCGGCGAGCTGATGGAGAAGTTCCCGCTCTTCGGCGAGCTCCCCGAGGGCTTCCAGTTCGACGACCATGCGCTGACCAAGATCGTCGCGATGGTCCACTCGATGACGGCGGCGGAGCGGCAGCGCCCCGACCTCATCACCGACGGGCGGCTCAAGCGGATCGCGAAGGGCTCCGGCCGGACCGAGAAGGAGGTCCGGGACCTCCTCAAGCAGTACAACGCGATGCGTGGGGTGATGAAGCAGGTCGGCTCGGCGCCGGGCCTGCTCGCGCGCCTCCCGGGCGTGAAGCAGCTCATGCAGCTCCGCAAGCTCCAGGGCAAGGGGATGGAGGACGTCCTCGGCGAGGACGCCGCGGCCGTGGAGAGCGCCCTGCAGGGCGGGCTCGTGCCTCCCGACGCGGCGCGCGCGATGGGGCTGCCGAAGGGCTACACCCCGCCCATGCCGTCCGGCGCGATGGCCCGCGCGCGGCTCATGGGCTATGCGCCCGAGCCCATCTCGATCGAGACCGCGAAGGAGCGCGACGCGCGGAAGAAGAAGCGGAAGCAGGAGCGCCAGGCGCGCAAGAAGGCGCGGAAGAAGCGGAAGTAGGGCTTCGCGCCTTAACGGCGCGGCTTGCGCTTCTTCGGCACGACGAGGCCCCGCGACAGCCGCCGCAGCACCTGCTTCAGCTGCCGCCGCTTGTACCGCTCGTGCGAGCTCTCGCCGTGCTGGTTCCGGCGCGACGTCTCGGCGTCCACCACCTGGAACTCGACGAGCGTGAACACGATCCGGCCGAGGTCCTCCGCCGACGGATCGAGCTTCGGGAGGAGCTCGTCGACGCGCACCGGCAGGTCGACGACGAAGTTCAGGATCTTGAAGTCCCGGCCGCTGAACTCGTTCCGATGGGCGGCGGGATCGATCCGCTCGAGGTCCGGCGGCAGCTGCAGGTGCGGCGCGAGGGCGGCGCCGTCGGGGTGGAGGTCGAGCAGGTCCCCGAACCGCACCAGCGAGTTCTGCGTCTGGCCCGGCACCGCGTAGTTGAACGGGAAGAGGTGCTGGGCGAGGTGCCAGACCACCGAGGCGATCTGGTCCGGGCGGTCCGTGACGATCCGGTAGCGGACGCGGTCGAACACCTGCGCCGCCACCGACTCCTTCTTGGCGAGGAGCTTCGTCACGAGCGAGTCGCGGGCCTTCACGTTGCCGCGGAACTCGCGGGCGAGGCCGACCTCGATCATCCGCGACGCCTCCGACATGATCCGTCGATCGGCCCGCTCGGCGAGGTCCGCCTCCCGGAGCGCGGTGCGGAACAGGAGCTCGCGCGCCTCGAGGTGGTGGATGACGTGCATCACCTTCAGCACCACGCAGGCGATCCGGCGGTAGCGGACCGGCTCGCGCGCGCCGGAGGCCCAGAGGAAGAGGTCGCGCACGTCGTCGGGCTCGGCCACGGGCAGCGCGACGCGGTACCCGAACTCGGTGCGCAGGTACTGGACGGCCTGCGCGAGGATGAACCGGATCCGGCGCTCGTCCTGCGGATCGTCGGGATCGAGGAGGTTCAGGCGCAGGAAGCGCCCGACCTCGTCGGCGTGCCGGAAGTCGAGCCGCTTCCAGTCGATGACGGAGCCGCCCCGCAGGAGGAGCCGCAGCACCTCCAGCTCGGCGACGCCCATCCGCTCCAGGGGACGGAGCGCGGCGGCCGCGGGCCCGGGCTTCGGCTCGCCATTCACGATCCGGTCCCTCGCACCTAGAACTGGAAGGGGAACGTGATCTCTTGTCCCGGGGTCGAGGACCTCGGGAACCGGATCGTCCGCACCACCCCGCTGATGCAGGAGGAGAACGGACCCGCGGCGTAGTCGCCCGGGAGCGACTGGACGCTCCGGACGGACCCGTCGGCGCCGATGGTCCACTTGAGCTTCAGGATCCCGCTCGCGGAGGGATCCCGCGTCTTCTGGTCGGAGACGCACTTCCGGAGCGAGTCGATCTGGGTCGCGACCGCCTCGTTGATCTGGGCGGGCGAGAGCTTGGCCGGAAGCGCGCCGCCGCCGGGCGCGGGCGGGACGTAGACGGACCGACCGGAGGACTTGCCGCTGCCGAGGGCGTCGTCGAGCGCGGAGTCGTTGGAGTCGAAGTCGAGGAGCGAGTCCTTCTTCCTCCCCTGCGCCGGCGGCGGGGGCGAGGCGGGACGGGGCGCGGGCTCGGCCGACGCGACGCGCGGCGGCGGCACCTCGGCCCTCGCGCCCTTCCCGCGCTTCCCGCTCTTCGCGAGCGGCCTCGCCGGCGGCGCCGGGGGCTCGGGGGCGGCGGGCTTCGCGGCGGACGGCTCGGGCGCCGCGGGCGCGGGCGCGGGCGGAGCGGCGGCGGGTGCGGGCGCGGGCGGGGTCACGGCGGCGACGGCGCCCGGCGGCGGCGCGGCGGGTGCCGCGGCCGGAGGCGGAGTCGGAGTCGGAGCGGCGGGCGCTGCCGCGGGGGTCGGCGCGGGGGCCGCCGGGGCGACCGCGACCGGCTCCTTCCGCTGCTGCGTCAGCACCCACGCGGCCGCGCCGCCGACGGCGGCGAGGACCAGGACGACGGCGATCAAGACGACGCGGGTGAGGCTGCGCCGGTGGCGCGCCTCCTGGGCACGGCTCGCGACCACGGAGCGGCGCTCGATCTTCTTCTCGTCGGTGGTCTCGAGCCCCTTGATGCTGAGCGGGATCGCCCCGGTCGGATCGACCCCACCACCGTCGGGGAGCCCCTCGACGAGCGACTTCACGCCGGAGGGCGCGGCGGGGCCCTTCGCGACCGGCCTCGCCTCGGGCGTCGCGGTGCGGGAGGCGATCTCCTCGCTCGCGAGCGCGGCGAGCGCGGAGGCGCCGACCGGCTTCCAGGAGACGTCCGCGGCCACGGCCGGCGTCGGCGTGGGCGTCGCGGTTCGGTTCGCTCCCTGCGAGTCCGACCTGAAGGGCTGGGGCTCGGCGCGCGACGGCCGCGGCGCGGCGCGCGGGATCGGCGCGAGGTAGTTCGCGAGCTCCGAGACCGAGGAGAGCGGCTGCCAGTCGCCCATCCCCGGGCGCCACACGAGCGAGTCGGGGCCGACGTCCCCCGCCTCCCACTTTCGCTTCACCTCGGCGAGCGGGAGCGGGCCGACCTGCGCCTGACCGATGGCGACGTACCACTCGGTGGCGGCCGGCGCCGCCGCAGCGGAGCCCGCCGCCTGGGCGGCCGCGATCTTCTCCTGGTCCTCCGGCGCGAGGGCCTGGGTCGCGCCGTGATCCGGCGCCCCGCCCTCGGGCGGCTCGCCGAAGGCGCTGTCGAACGCCTGCCCGAGCTCGGCGTCGAGCCCCCCGGGAGCCGGGGCGGGCGCCTCGGGCGACGCCGGCGCGGCGGCCGGGAGATCCTGGGTGCGGCGGACGTGGACGACGTTCCCACACTTCTTGCAGCGCACCTTCACGCCGTTCGGGCCGACCTTCTCGTCCGAGATCATGTACTGCGCGCCGCAGCTGTCGCAGGTGAATTTCATCGGTGGTCCATCCTAGATCAATCGGGTACGACGCACGAAAGTCCGAGCCGCTCTCGCAGGCGCCCGTACTCCTCGGAGACGCAGAAGGTCGCGAGGTCGCGCAGCCGGCTGTCCTCGCGAAGCTTCGAGACCTGCGCCCGCTCCGTCAACACGCCCTTCTTCACGATCTCGAGGTCGCCGGCGAGCAGGGCGCCCGCCCGGTTGGACGTCAGCTCGGCGCCGTCGAGGTAGGCCCGCACGTCGCCCGGGTGCTGCACCTCGCAGTACTTCCGGGCGAGGAGCTTCAGCGTGTTCTTCCGCACGTTCTCGGGGAGGATCCGCTCGAGCTCGCGCTTCAGCTTCTCCACGACGTGCGGGTCGGCCGTGATCACGAACTGCGAGGTGCCCACCGAGCAGGCCGCCTGGAATACGAGGTCGAGCTGGTCGTGCGGCATGAGCCGCGCGAGGAAGAGCTCGGGCCGGACGAACGCCATCGCCTTGCCGATCGCGAACCAGAGCTCCTTCTTCGGGCGCTCCTTGAACTTCGAGTCGTCCGCGATGAGCCCGGGCGGGTCGGTCGGCACGAGCTGGAGCCGCGGGTCCGGCTCCTCCTTGCGGAACAGGCGCAGGCCCTTGAAGCCGAGGGTCCGCTCCACGTACTTGAACATGTTCGCGAAGAAGAGCATCGACCCCTGGACGTCGAGCTCGTCCTTCTTCGGGACGATCCCGAGGTCCTTCTCGCGCTGCGCGAACATGCTCCCCGCGTGGAGCGCGATGAGCGTGAGGATGTCCGCGAGCGGGCCCTTCGTCCGCTCGTGGAGGAGCAGCGCCCAGCCGTCGTCGTCGAGCGACCGGCTCGCCTGGTCCCGCGCGAACTTCCGCAGGCGCGACACCACCTGCAGCTCCTCCTGCGTCGCGGCGCCGAGCAGGTGCGCGAGCACCTGCGCCGCCGAGTAGGCGAGGTCGTACTCCTTGCGCCGCGCGTGCAGCGTGACGAGCGAGGAGGCCGCCTTCTGCGCCTTCGCGCCGCCGCGCAGGAGCTGGCGGTAGGCGGCGATCGCGTCGCCCTCCTGGCCCGGCTTCCTCGCCGCGAGCTCGGCGTACGCCTCGAGCGACACGGCGTCGTCGGGGTCGGACTTGGCGACGACCTGGAACGCCATCCGGGCGCCCTCGTCGTCGCGGAGCACGCTGCGGTACAGCTCGCCGAGCGTCTTCCAGAGCGCGATGCGCGCCTGCGCGGCCTCGGGTCCCTTCGGGAGCCGCTGGATCATCCGGACGTAGGCCTGCTCGAGGTCGTTCCACCGCTTGGCGCGGGTGAGGCTCTCCTCGATCGCCCCGAACGCCTGGACGAGCCGCGGGTTCTTCTCGAGCGCGTTCTCCCACTCGGCGAGTGCGCCGGCCTCGTCCTTCACCTCGTCCCGCAGGATCTCGGCGCGCGAGACGTGGAGCTTCGCGGCGCGCCCCGGGTTGGCCTGCACCTCGGGCCGGGCGAGGATCTGGGCGAGGACGTCGGCCGCCTTCTGCCCCTGGCGCGTCTCGCGGTAGAGGCCGAGGAGCGCCTCGGTCACCGGCAGCGCGGTCGGGTCGATCCTCGAGGCGCCGAGGAACGCGTCGATCGCCTGGTACGGGTCCTTCAGCCGGTCGCGGCAGGCCTCGCCGATCGCGACGAACGTCTCGAACTTCGCCTGGCCCTCGAGGAGCGGGAGGAGCCGCTGCCGCTGCTCCACCGCGCCCTCGAAGTCGCCGAGCGTCTCGAGCACGCGCACGAGGCTCCGGCGCGAGGGCTCGTGGTTGGCGTCGATCTCGAGCGCCTTCTTGAAGGCGTTCACCGCGCGCTCGATCTGGCCGAGCTTCTCGGCGATCTCGCCGATCTGCCAGTGCGTCTCGACGACCTCGAGGTCGGTGAGGCCGTCGCGGTGGTGGACGATGACGGTGGTGAAGATCCGGAGCGCCTCGTCCCACTGCTTCTCCTGGACGAGGAGGTGGCCGAGCCCCTCCAGCGCCGGGAGGTAGGTGGCGTCGAGCTCGTAGGCGCGCCGATACTCGCCGAGCGCCTCGTCCCGCTTCCCGAGCTTCTCCGCGACGTAGCCGAGCCGGTAGCTCTGGCGGCACAGCTCCTTCGCGTCGCCGAGCGGCTCGAGCACCGCGACCATCGCGGCGAGGACCCGCTCCGCGTCCGCCCAGCGCGCCTGCGCGACGTAGATGTCGGAGAGCGGCTTCGCAGAGTCGGCGTGGCCCGGCGTGCGCTTCTGCGCCTCCTCGTAGTAGCGGGCGGCCTGGTCGCGGTCGTCGCGCTCCTCCTGGTAGATGCGGCCCACCTCGGTGTAGAGGCGGGTCTTCTCCTCCACGTCCGGGCTGTAGCGCGCCTCCTCGACGAGCATCTCGAGGACGCGGTCGCGGTCCCGCTCGCGCTCCGCGATCCCCCGGAGGGCGCGGATCGCGTCGAGGCTGCCCGGGTCGAGGGCGAGCGCGCGCCCGTAGGCGTCCTTCGCGCTCGTGGCGTCGAGGAGCATGTCCTCGAAGATCTTCCCGATGCGGACGTGGACCTCGACCCCTTCCTTCCCACCGCCGGCGATGCGCGCCTCGCGGCGGAGCATGTCGAGGGCGAGGTTCCAGTTGCCGCTCCGCTCGTACAGCCGCCCGAGGGCGGACACCGCCTCGCGCGACTCGGGGTCGAGCTGCAGCGCGTGGTTGAAGATGCCCTCGGCGCGGTCGACGCGCGACATCTCCTTCCACCACACCTCGCCGATCGCGACCTCGAGCGCCACCTGCTCCTTCCGGTCCTGCACGAGCGAGAGGTGGTGCTGCATCACCGGGATGAGCTTGTCCCACGCGCGCGCGTCCCGCAGGAGCCGCTCGAGCGCCTTCACCGCGGGGAAGTTCCCGCCGTCGATGGCGAGGATCGCCTCGTTCTTCGCGATCGCGCTCCTAGGATCCCCGAGCTTCTCCTCGTGGATGCCCGCGCTCTTCGCGAGGATGCGCGCCTGCTCCCGCGGGTCCTCGGCGAGCGCGATCTGCCGCTCGTAGACCCGGTTCAGCTCGGCGAAGCGGTCGAGCTTCGTGTAGAGCCGCTCGAGCCCGTCGAGCGCGTCGCGGTTGCGGTCGTCGAGCCCCACCACCGTGCGGTACGCCTCGACCGCGGCCTCGTCGTCGGCGATCTCGTTCTCGTAGAGCGCCGCGATCTGCAGCTGGAACGCGATGCGGGCCTCGTCGGTGGAGACGAGGTCGCGCGCGCGGGAGAGGATCTGCGAGAGGTCGTGCCAGCGCTGCTCGCGCCGGTACAGGGCGGAGAGCTGCGCGAGCGCCGCCGCGTCGGAGCCGTCGAGCTCGAGCACGCGCCGGAGCGCGGTCACCGCCTCCTCGACGTCGTTCATCTCGGCGTCGTAGAGCTTGGCGACCTCGATCAGCATCGCCTTCTTCTCGTCGAGCCCGGCGGCGGCCTCGAGCCGCTGCTCGAGCGTGATGACGAGGTCTCGGATGCGGCCGCGGCGCTTGAAGAGGTGGGTGAGCGCCTCGAGCGCGTCCGGGCTCGCCGGGTCCGCCTCGAGCGCCCGGCGGTACGCGGCCTCCGCGCCGTCCACGTCGTCCAGCCGCTCGTCCTTCAGCTTGCCGAGGTGGAGGAGGAGCCGCGCCTTCACCATCCCGCGCGCGTCCTCCGACACCTGCTCGAGCACCGCAGCGAGCTCGTCGAGCGCCTCGGTCTCGACCCCCAGCCGATCGGCGGCGGCGAGCGAGTCGGCGTCTCCGGGCGCCTCCGCGAGCGCCCGGCACCAGGAGAGGAACGCCATCTCCTTCTGGCCGAGCTTCTTCTCGTGGATCCCCGCCACCTCCTTGAGGAGCGAGAGCTTCTCGGCGGGATCCGCGAGCTGGGGAGCGAAGAGGTCGCAGACGCGGGCGAGGGCGCGCCAGTTGCCGCCCTCGGCGTGGAGCGAACGCAGGCTCTCGTACGCGGCGCGGTTGGGAGGGTCGAGCTCGAGCACCTTCTCGAGCGCGGTCGCGGCGGCGTCGGGCCGCTTCTGCGCCCTCCAGAGCTCGGCGACCGCGAGCCACGCCGGGACCGCCTCGGCCGGGCCGCCCGCCGCTGCGAGGAGCGCCGCGCGCGCCTCGGCGGCGCGCACGCCGTCCTGGGCCGCGCCGGCGTCGCGGAAGACCCCCTCGATCCGGACGAGCTCGTCGGCGAGGTGCGGCTCGATGTCGAACGCGAGCTTCGCCTGCTCGATCGCGTCGCGCTTGTTCCCGCTGCGCAGCAGCACCTCGGCGAGCTCGAGCCGCGTCTTCTTCACGCCCGCGGCGTCCTCCTGGATCGGGACGAGCCGCCGGTAGACGCCGGCGAGCGCGTCGCCCTCCCCCTGCGCGGCGTAGATGTCGCGGAGCGCCTCGAGGGCGCGGCGGTTCCGCGGGTCGGTGTCGAGCACCGCCTTGTAGGACTGGACCGCCTGCGAGAGGTCGCCGAGCCGCGTCCCGAGGACGAGGCCGAGCTTGTCGTTCAGCCGCGCGATCTCGCGCCGGTCCACCGTGGCAGCGACCCGGACGCGAAGGTGCTGGGCGAGGTCCGCCCATCGCTCGAGCCGCTCGAACAGCTCCTCGAGCGCGGCGAGCGCCTCCTCGTGGCGGGGCCGCGAGGCGAGCAGGTCCTTCCAGAGCGCGACCGACTCGTCGAGCCGGTCGAGCTCGGCGGCCAGCGCGGCCATTCGCGCGAGGACCCGCTCCTTGGCAGCGGGGTCGGTCGCGGCGGCGCGCTGCGCCGACAGGACCTGGAAGAGGTCCTCCTTGTGGCCGGCGTGCTCGAACAGCGTCTCGAGGGCGCGCAGCGACGGGAGGTGGCGCGGGTCGGACTGGACCGCCGCCTGATACGCCTCCACCGCGCGATCCGGGGCGGCGAGCCGCTCCTCGCAGAGCTGGCCGAGCCGGAACAGGATCTGGACGCGCTCGGGCCCGGCGATCTGCCCCGCTCGCTGCGAGAGGACGTCGGCGAGGTCGGGCCAGGACTCGAGCCGCGCGTAGAGCCGCTCGAGCGCGGGGAGCGCGGTGGCGGCCGCGTCGGGATCGAGCGCGACCGCGCGGCGCAGGAACGACGCCGCGCGCGACGGATCGCCGAGCCGGTGCTCGTACAGCGCGCCGAGCCGCTGCGCCACCTCCGCCGTGTCGGCGGGCTGGAGCCGGTCGATCTCGTCCTCGTAGATGGCGGCGAGCTCCTCCTCGTGGCCGCTCTTCTCCGCGAGCGCCTCGAGGCGGCTGCGCACCTCCCCGTCGGCGGGGTCCTCGCGGAACGCCTTGCAGAGCGCGAGGAAGGCGAGCTCCGGCGCGTCGAGCCGCTTCTCGCGCAGCTCCGCGAGCTCCAGGTAGAGGGTCTTGCGCTCCACGCCGTCGGGCCGCTCGCCCGCGCGAACCTCGAGCACCGCCGCGTGCCGGAGCGCGTCGCCCTGCGCCGCGTACGCGGCCTCGAGGACGAGCGCCGCCTGCTCGCTCGAGGGGTCCTTCTGCAGCAGCGCCTCGAGCCGGGCGATCGCCTCGGCGTGGTCCGGCCTCGCCCGGAGCACCTGCTCGTAGAGCGCGAGCGCGCCCTCGCGGTCGAGCAGGCGCGTCTCCTTCAGCTCGGCGAGCCGGTAGCGGAAGTCGACGAGGGCGGTCGCGTCGTTCGCCTCCTCGGCGAGCGCGACCTCGCGGGCGAGGACCTCGCCGAGGTCCACCCAGCGCTCGGTGCGCGTGCAGAGCCGGTCGAGCCGCGCGTTCGCCTCGCGGTCCTGGGGCGTGAGGTCGACGAGCCGCTTGCAGGTGAGGATCGCCCCCTGCGCGTCGTCGAGCCGCTCGTCCTGCACGGCGGCGAGATCGGCGAGCAGGCGCGCCCGGACCTCGCCGTCCTCCTCCGCGACCACCGCGCGCCGGATCGCCTGGGCGAGCGCGTCGGGATCCGCGCCCCCGCGCAGCGCCTCGACGACGCCGAGCGTCGCCTCGCGGTCCTCGGGGACGAGGTCGAGCACGCGCTGCCACGCCTCCGCCGCCCGCGCCGGGTCCGCCTTCGCGAGCCGGGCGATGCGCCGCTGGTACTCGGCGCGCGCCGACGGGTCACGGGCGCGGTCCGCGTTCTCCTCGAGCAACGCGGCGTGCTCCTCCGGGAGCCCGGCCGCCGCCGCGTAGGTGCCGACGAGGGAGAGCGAGTCGCGCGCGTCGGGGTCGGCCGCGAGGGCGCGCCCCGCGGCGAGGAAGGCCATCTCCGGGTTCCGGAGCGGCCCGCCGTAGATCTCGGCGATGCGCCGCAGGAGCCCCGCCCGCGTGCCCGGGTCCGCCTCGTTGGCCGCCCGCGCCTCGAGCGCGTCCACCACCTTCTGGTGCTCGCCCTCGGCCGAGTACACCGGCTCGAGCACGAGCGCCGCCTGGATCGCGGTCGCGCCGGTGCCGCGGGCGAGATCCTCGAGCGCCGCGAGCGCTGCGGGGTGGCGCGGCACCTTCGAGAGCACCTCGCGGTAGCAGGCGAGCGCGCCCTCCGCGTCGGCGAGCCGCTGCTGCCGGATCCGCCCGAGCCGGAAGCGCAGCTCCGCGGCCTCGGCGACGAAGTTGGGCTGGCGATCCGCGACCGAGACCTCGCGGCCGAGGACGTCGGCGAGATCGTCCCACCGCTCCGCCGCCCCGAGGAGGTTCCCGAGGAGCCGCAGCGCATTCGGGTCCTCCGGGTCGACGGCCAGGATCTTCCGGTACGCGGCGACGGCGCCGTCGCGATCTCCGAGCTGTTCGGCCATGATCTTCGCCACCTCGAGCAGGAGTTCCTTGCGCGCCGCCGCGGCGGGCGCGACCTCAGAGAGTCTTTCGAGCGTCCGCGCGAGCTCGCGCGGGGCCCCGGACTTGCGGTAGAGCCGGGCGAGCGCGCCCAGCGTCTCCGCGGAGGGCGCCTCGGCCGCGACCTCCTCGAACCACCGCGTGGCGACGTCGAGCCGCCCGAGCTTCTCGGCCGAGATCGTCGCGAGCCGCCGCCGGATCTCGAGCGTCGCCG
>WNGL01001665.1_pt1 | contig 27236 bp, 25 predicted proteins | sample 5400591 | NCBI WGS metagenome assembly WNGL01 (sample SAMN13153377, study PRJNA577476) | soil metagenome | isolation source: 80 cm soil or saprolite under Garry oak tree replicate 1 | place: USA:California | collected 2016-06-15 | reverse complement strand
TGGACGAGCGCACACTCGTGCCGGCCATGCTTCCGATAGTGCCTTTGAACGGGGAATCCAACATTCCTTCGGATTTACCGCTCGAATCCATTGCCGCGCGCGTGGTCGTGCCACGGAACGTGAGCCGCGAGGCCTACGGCGTTCAGGAAGATCTCTCGACACCGCTGCAGCCCACGGACCTCGATCAGCGCATTACCGTGCCGGTTGGCGCCGCACCGCCCGCGATTATTGAGCCGCTGACTCTTCCGCCGCCAGTGGATCTGGTTGGTCCCGACATTTTCACGACTGGCGAAGTGCAACTGGTCGTTCCCGAACAAAAAGACGACAGTGCCAAATGGCAAATTACTACGCGCGCTTCCTCGGTTATTTTCCACGTTTTACTAATCTCGCTGATTCTCTTGCAATCGAAATTGTTTCCGCCACATGAGCGCTCGCAAGCGGAAATCGAACTCGAGCGCAATCAGTATTGGACGAAGCTGCTCGTTCCTCCCGGCGCCCTCGAACCGCCGAAGCCTTCTATCCGCCCCACCCCACCTTCACCTAAGGTGCATGTAGACCCGCGCGTTCTGCGGGAAGTTGCTCCGGAGCCCCAGCCTGCTCCGGCGCCGCAACCCGAAAAACCGGTAAAAGAATTGCCCAGCGCCCCTGTGCCCAAGAACACGCCCATACCCGCCGACCCTCAGCCAAGCGCTCCCGCTCCCAAAGCGGATGCGTCTAAACCTCCGCTGAAACTGGAAGCGCCCGATGCTCCCCAGCCACGGCACGGTTTGATTCTTCCGAAAGATTCCGTCAATCGCTCGCTTCAAGACACCATCCGCGATGCTGCCAAAAACCCCAATGCTTCGGGCGGACGCTCCGGCCTCTACAGTGGCCCAATGCCGAAAGCCGGCGGCGGGCTTAACGTCGGCTCTGACGGACACCAAGGCGCTGGCGGTACCTTTGGAAACGGTTATGAAATACTGACACCGACCGAAGGCGTTGACTTCAGCGACTACATGAATCGCGTGGTCGCGGCGGTGCGGCGCAATTGGTATGCGGTCATGCCGGAATCGGCCATGCTGGGTGACCGAGGGCGTGTCGCTTTGCAGTTCCGCATTATGAAAAACGGCTCGGTGCCGGACGGCGAGCCCGTCCGGATTATGGGTTCGGGCAAAGAACCCTTGGATCGCGCAGCAGTGTCCGCAATCCGCTCTTCCAATCCTTTCGAACCATTGCCCCCGGCCTTCAGCGGGCCTTATATCGAACTGCGATTTATCTTCCTGTACAATCTGCCTATTGAAGCCGCATACCAATGAAGCTGCGGCCTCAGCAAATTATTGGCAGTCTTCTCTTAGCGCTTTTCGTGCTTATCTTCATCTTCATGCGCGCGCGGCACCTCCTGTTTCGATGAACCAGAAAAACTCGCAGCCATTCCTCCTTGCCATCGTTGGACCGACGGCGTCGGGCAAATCCGCGTTGGGAGTGTGGCTCGCCGAGCTGTTCGGTGGGGAAGTGGTAGCGTGCGATTCCACGCAGTTGTATCGCGGGTTCAACATCGGAACCGCCAAGCCCCGGGTTGAGGAACGCCGGGGAATCGCGCATCACCTGATCGATGTGCTCGATCCGAGTGAGACCGCTACGGCAGGCCGCTATCGTGAACTGGCATTGATGGCGTTGCAAGACTTGCGCCGGCGAGAACGGCTGCCGATTCTCACGGTAGGTACGGGTTTGTATCTGCGCTCGCTGCTCGAGGGGCTCGCGGACATACCCCAGCGCTCCGAGGAATTGCGCGAACGGTTGCGGAATGCTGCCGAGGAGCATCCTCTCGGTTACTTGCGCGGGATTCTGAAGCGGCTCGACGCTCAGGCTGCCAAGAAAATTGCTCCGGCAGATGAGCAAAAGCTGATTCGGGCCATCGAGGTATGTCTGCTAGCGCGCAGACCCATCTCCGAAGTGCATCGGGTGGGGCGGAGGCCGCTTGAGGGCTGGCGAGTTGTGAAGATTGGTTTGATGCCGCCTCGCGAAGAACTTTATGAGCGAATCCATGCCCGGACATCGTCCATGCTCGAGCACGGATGGACGCACGAAGTTCAAGACCTGCTTCAAAGCGATCTAAACGAGAATGCAAAACCATTTGATTTCATTGGCTACCGCGAATTGCGTGCCGTCCTTCGGAGAGAATTGTCGATGCAACAAGCGCGTGAGGCGATCCAGCAAGCCACGCGGCGCTATGCCAAGCGCCAGCTCACTTGGTTTCGGAAAGAAGCGGGCGTACAATGGTTTTCAGGCTTTGGTGATAATCAGGAATTACAAAACAGCGTTTCTGAATTCTTGCAGTCGCGAGGTGCAAAAGCAGGTCGCAGCGCTCCCGGGAGGAGTGTATAATCACTCTTCGGATGTATTCCTCCAAGAAAGCGCAAGACCTATCGTGACTCCCGGCCTGCTTCCGTGACGAAAACACAGCACCAAGTCTCGACAGCGGAGCGCGCCTTGCTTGTCGGCGTGGGATGGAAGCGTGCGCCTCGATTCCCAGGTATGCCCGCGGGCGAACGGGGTCGCGAATCTCTTTCCGAGTTAGTCGAGCTGGCGCGCAGCGCAGGCGCGGAGGTTGCGGGTACGGTTTTCCAGTTGCGCGAAGCTGCCGATCCCGCGACGCTGGTCGGACGCGGCAAGTTGGAAGAAATCCGCGCAGAAGCTACTGCGCACAAAGTGCCTCTCATCATCTTCGACAGCAACCTTTCTCCCGTTCAGCAACGAAACATCGAGACTGCCACGGATCGCAGAGTCATTGACCGTACGCAACTTATCTTAGACATTTTTGCGCGCCACGCGCGAAGCCGCGAAGGCCAGTTGCAAGTGGAGCTGGCCCAACTGAACTATCTGCTGCCTCGATTAACCGGGAAGGGCACTGCAATGTCCCGTCTGGGCGGCAAAAGTGGTGGTGGTGGCGCGGGCGGGGCGGGAGGCGGAGCCGGACGCATCGGTGTTCGCGGCCCTGGCGAGAAAAAACTGGAAACCGACCGTCGCCGGATCCGCGATCGCGTGCACAAGATTGAAGCCAGCATTGACGAGGTGCGCAAGCAGCGGGCGCTGCGCCGCGAGGCGCGCAATGCGGTTCCGTTGGGAACGATTGCGCTGGTGGGCTACACCAACGCCGGGAAATCCACTTTGTTTAATGCGCTCAGCCGGGCCGAAGTGCTGGTTTCCTCGAAAATGTTTGCGACGCTTGACCCGACAATCCGCGCGATTCGCCTGATCTCGAATCGTCGCGTGCTGCTGTCGGACACCGTCGGCTTCATTCGCGACCTGCCAAAAGGGTTGCTGACCGCATTCCGCGCCACGCTGGAAGAAGTTCAAGAGGCGGCGTTAATCCTTCACGTCAGCGACGTCTCGAATCCCCGTCACGAAGAGCTCGATGAGGACGTCGAGAAAATTCTGCGCGAACTCGATGTCGCTGACCGGCCCCGCCTGCGCGTGCTCAACAAGGTGGATCGCCTAAGTCACGAAGAGCATGAGGCGCTGGAGGCGAGCACGGCAAGGACCGGCGACGGAGCTCCGGTTCTCGTTTCCGCGATGACCGGTGAAGGAATCGGTGAATTGTTAAGGCGCATGGACGCTGCAATGCCGGTTGATCCGCTTCTGACGCTTTCCATCCGCCTGCCTCTTGCCGAAGGCCGCACGCTGGCGATGATCCATGCCTTGGGACGTGTCCTTCACTCGGAAATCGATGATTCCCATATGCGACTGGACGCGGAGATTCCTTCCTCGGTCGCAAAGCGACTTCGCTTGAACGACTTTAGGGTGAATGGAACTTTTCGGGCTTATTCATCGTAGTTGTAAGTGAACGGCGGGAGCTTTGCGATCAGCATGTCCGTAAGTGTTGAGCGCTCCCAAACGAGGTTGCCATGGCTGCTTTCTTCCTGTGGTGCATTCTGTTCGTCCTATGCTGGCCCATCGCGCTGTTCGCGCTAGTGATCTATCCTTTGGTTTGGCTGTTGACGCTGCCACTGCGTATTTTCGGCATTGCCGTTCACGGAGTTCTGAGCCTGATCAGTGCGTTGTTTTTTCTCCCAGTGAGGCTGCTTCGCGGACCACGCACGATTTGACGTGCCGCTGTCTTCTAATGGATTACCTCGGAGTAAACGGAAGGATTACCCATTAGTCCTTCATTTTGCGGCACTTGGAACCCGGCTGGATGGGTACTTGGCTGGGGAAGCCCACCTGTGGAAAACGCTGTGGAAACTGCGCCTGCGATTCTCTCACATTCTGAGACTTCGAGCCGATCGAAGTTGGATCCCAGGTTTCTCATTGGTCGTAAGATATTGACAATACGCTACTTATTCTTGTTCATCGCGGGCTAACGGTGGTAATCCTGACCCTTTTGGTCCTACACGCACGCAAGCACATTTGCACAGTCTTGCAGCATTGCCCCTAATCCATTCGATTACTCACTTCCTCGGTCACTAGAACTGAACCGTTAACCATGCGGTATCTAGGGGGTACGAAAAAGCGTGGGTTGGAATGGGTTATTCTGCGTTTTCGAGGGTCCTGGCCTGCGTTTTGACGTGTTGACGCTTCTTTTGCCGGAGTCTATAGTGAAACTCCGGTGGCTGAAGCCACAGGGTGGCCCCTCACCGTTATTCGCCCATGAATCTTCCGAACTCACTGACGCTGTTGCGGATATTTTTCGTTCCAGTGCTCATCGTGATTCTCCTGACGCGCAGCCCCACCGTGGAGATGTTCGGCTTTTCCGTACACTTCGAGGTTTGGGGTGTGCTGATTCTGCTGTTAGCCGCAGCAACCGATTGGGCGGACGGGTATTTGGCGCGGCGGCGGGGTCAAGTGACCACTCTAGGCATTCTTCTCGACCCTATTGCCGACAAACTACTAATCTCCGCGGCTTTTATCGCCCTCGTCGATATGCGCGGAATCGACGGAAGAGCCCTTGTTCCCGCATGGATGGTAGTGATTATCATTGGCCGCGAATTCACCGTCCTCGGGCTGCGGAACATTGCCTCCGCGGAGGGCTTCACCATCCAAGCCTCGACTCTCGGTAAGACCAAAATGGTCTTGCAGGTCTGCGCCGTATCGATTGTGATCGTGGGCGCAAGGCATCCGTCGATGAAACCTCTGGCGTTAATTCTCCTTTGGCTCGTGGTGATCAGCGCTCTAGTGTCCGCCGCTCAGTATTTCTTGCGCTTTTGGAGCCACGTAGACGATAGCATCAAGCAACGTCGCAAGTTGCGCATGCTTGAAGCCAGCAAGAAGTCTCAGGATGCCGTGCCTCTCTGAAACAGACCAGCGAGCGTTGTTGGAGCTAGCCCGCAAGGCCATTCGCGATGCTGTCCTGTACCGTAAGCTTCCAGACGTCATCCCGCGTGAAGGAGTGCTGTCCGAGCGGTGCGGAGTTTTCGTTACGCTTTATGTGCGAGGGCGCCTGCAAGGGTGCATCGGCGTGACTGAGCCTGACGAATCTTTGGGCGAGGCTGTCGTCCGGTGCGCTGTGAGCGCCGCCCTCGAAGACCCTCGCTTCGCTCCTATGAAAGAGCTCCAATTGGAGGAGATGAGCATCGAGATTTCTTTGCTCTCCCTTTTGGAGCCAATTCTTCCCGAAGCCATTGAGATTGGCCGCCACGGGCTCCTGGTCGTCAATCATGCTCAACGTGGACTTCTTCTGCCAAAAGTTGCCACCGAACACGGTCTTACGCGCGAACAGTTTCTTGAAGAAGCGTGCCGGAAAGCTGGATTGTCCCGGGAGGCTTGGAAAGACCCAGAAACGCGCCTGTTCGGATTTACTTCCGAGGTGTTCTCGGACACATCAGCTTCGGGAAAAACCTAACTATCCAACCTAAGGAGCGCGAGGGGTTTCACAGGCCATCGCAAAGAAAAAGGCCCGCGCGGGGAAACCGCAGCGGGCCAAGTCACACTCGACGAGACGCAGGCGGGCTATTCGATTTCGATATAATCGCCCGCGTAGACTTCTGAAGAACTGAACGTGATCATGACCGTGGACGAATTGCGGCTCACGGTGCACACAATCCCCTCGCCAAGAATCTCGCGGGGTAGGTCGTTCCAGCTGTAGCGCTGTGGCGCGCTGCCAAAGCCGTACATCATGAATTGATAGTCTTTGGTCTGCGGCACCGTTTCTGCCGTCGAGCCCTGGTAGCGGAATATGCGGAAGTAGTCGCCAATCTTGACTCCCTGGTTGGTGCCCAGATTCACATAAATCGCGCTGTTTCTTCCGAAAGCGTCGGAATGATCTTTGCCGGTCACGACCATCGCCACGGGCTTGCCGCTCACTGGCGCAAAATGATCGAAGGCCGCAGCTTCCTTGTACGGAGGAACCGGGCGTTCCTGGTAGGGCAGAACAATGTCTCCTCGTTGCATGTAGTCGCAGGAGAAGATGATCTGAGCGATGGAAATCTTTGGCTGTACATTGACCACGCGAACCTGTCCGGCATCAATATACTGGGTGCCCATGGCCTTCATCAGTTTTTCCTGCCACTTGAACCATGGCGCGTCGCCCGCGTAATCGTCGGGCCTCACCACAGAGAACCGGTCTCCCACGCGGACGCCCTTGTCTTGCCCGCGGTTGATGTACACGTAGTCCCCACTGGTGAAGGTGAGCTTTATGTTTGACTGTTCGCCAGAGATGAGCCGGTAGTCTTCGGACACTCTCTGGTCCGTCACAAAACCTGAGCAATTGATGGTGTTGTAGTCGGGCGCCGTTGGCACATGCAGAGTAGTCCGCGGCTCCTGTGCTGAGCTGGCCGCCACACCTGCCATCACAACTAGAGACAAAGCTGCTATATTCGCGCGCATTCCAAGACTCCTTCGAAGACACGCCTGAACCGGCCGTGCAGAGACGTTTCTTAGCGAAATTATCAAGGCCTGTCCTGGGCGTCAATCGTCAGCCTGAGGTTGCTTTACACTTTTGATACGGCATACTTAGGGGCCGTCTTTTCAGCAGCTTGGCGGCCCAAGGCGGGGAATGACACTGTTCGGTAAAGGCGTGGGACGGGTTTGTGCCGTCGCGGCGGCCTCCAAGGCTTCAGAAATGTCGCGGCAAGTGCGCGAGGCCTCGCAAATCGCCCGGACCATCGAACTGCGCCTCGATTGGCTGCAAAGCGATGCCGAGCGTGCCCGGCTGGTCCGCTGGCTGAAGAAACATCGCCCGTCAAATGCCACATTTCTCGCCACTTGCCGTCGCAAAGAGGGCGGAGGAAGGTTCACAGGCGACATCGCTCGCCAGCTGTATTGGCTCAGCCAGGCTCGCGAAGCGGGTTGCCAGTGGTGCGATGTCGAGATGGAAACCTTCCGCGAGCTGCCCGAAGGCTTCCTGCGCGCCTATCCTGTGCCAACTCACATCATGCTCTCGATTCACGATTTTGAGCGGACACCGAGCCTGCCTCGCGATATCGTCGTTGCGCGCCACGGCCAAGTGGACGCCGTGAAAATCGCGGCGCAGGCGAAAACAATTGCAGACAGCGTGCGCCTCTTGAAAGTTGCCCGGCACTCGCGAAACTTTGTGGCCGTGCCCATGGGAGATGTCGGCCTCCCCGCGCGCCTTCTTGCGCTGCGCGAAGGCAGCGAACTGACTTATGCGCCAATCGCGGAAGCTACCGCCCCCGGCCAGGTCTCGCTCGAGGAAACGCTTCGTCTCTATCGCCCTCACTTGCTTAACCGAAAGACCCAAGTTTACGGTGTGATTGGCGATCCAGTTGGCCATTCGCTCTCGCCGGTGCTGCACAACACTGGATTCGCGGTTCGCCATGTAAACGCCGTCTATCTCCCGTTCCTGGTGCACCAACTTGGCGATTTCCTGAAGTCCATTCCCGACTTTGGCATCCTCGGATTCAGCGTCACGATTCCCCACAAGCAGGCCATTCTGAAACACCTGAAGGAATGCGAGCCCTTGGCGGCGGAGATTGGCGCTGTAAATACTGTCCTGGTGCGGCACGATGGCACCCTCTATGGCTGCAACACCGATTACGTCGGCGTGCTGCGCGCGCTGCAAAAGAAGCTTCGCATTCATGGCAGCCGCGTTTTAATTTTCGGCGCCGGCGGCTCCGCGCGCGCTGCTGCTTTTGCCTTGGCGCGTGCCGGAGCGCAGGTCTGCGTTTGTGCCCGGCGCGAGAACGTCGCCAAGGAATTAGCGCGCGCCGTTGGCGGCGAAGTCATTCCTCGCCGCGCCCTGCGCACTGAATCCTTTGACGCCATCCTGAACGCCACCCCCATCGGTATGTACCCCCACGAAGGCATTTCCCCTTTGTCGGCTCGTGAGTTACAATGTCGCATCGTCATGGATCTCATCTACCGCCCCGAGAGAACCAAGCTCTTGAAGATTGCGGCGCAAAAAGGGATTGCCACGGTGTCGGGAGTGAACATGTTTCTGGCACAAGGTTTCGCGCAATGGGAAATCTGGACTGGCAAGCGCGCTCCTGAAGCCGCCATGCGCCGTGCGGTTCTTTCCGCCCTGCGATGGCGTTCTTAATTTCTCTTCCTTCAATTCCGTAAAGCCGGCAATCCGTTTCTTTCATCAAACGCTTTCTGCTTTGGAGTTTCCATGTTGGAACGTAAACTCTTTCATCCATGATTCAGCCTGACTTCCGCGAATTCCAGCGCCTCGCGAAACAGGGAAACCTCATTCCTGTTTACGATGTTTTTTCCGCGGACTTGCTGACACCCGTAAGCGCTTACTTGCGCATCGCGCAAGGCGCGCGCTACTCGTTTCTTTTGGAAAGCGTTGAAGGCGGCGAAAAAATCGCGCGCTATACGTTTGCGGGTGCCCATCCCGAAGAAGTCTTCCGCTACGGGAATGGGGCATGCGTACTCGAAAACCGCGAACGCCTCGTCTGGGAAGAACGCGATCCCATTTCCTTCTTGCGCGAGCGCGTCGAGCGTTTTCGCCCGGTCCGGCTCCCTGGCTTGCCGCCTCTGATCGCTGGCGCCATCGGTTACTTCAGTTACGACATGGTTCGCCTCATCGAACGCCTTCCCAAGCGCCTGCGCGACGAAATCGGCCTTTACGATGCCGTGCTCATGTTCTATCACGGTCTGATTGCCTTCGATCACGTGCAGCACCGATTGTGGATCGTCCGCAATGTTTTCACCGAGGGCCATGGCAGCCTGCGCGCGAAATATGACGCCGCCGTGCGCGAAATCAAGCGGACGCGGCAACTTCTCGAAGAGCCGGTCGCAGCGGAGCACCCGAACAAATCCTTGAAACCGTCCCGGCGCGCCCCATTAAAGGTAAATTCGAATTTCCGTCGCCCGGAATACCTCGAAGTCGTTCGCAAAGCCAAGCAGTACATCCGCGCAGGCGACATTTTCCAGGTCGTGCTAAGCCAACGCTTCTCGATAAAAGCGCAAGCCGAGCCTTTTGAGGTCTATCGCCAGTTGCGTGCGCTCAATCCCTCGCCCTATCTGTTTTACCTCCAACTCAACGACGTCGCCGTCGTTGGCAGCTCTCCCGAAATGCTCGTCAAGGTTCAGGGACGCGACGTTTTCTATCGCCCCATCGCCGGCACGCGTCGCCGCGGCAAAGATGAAGCCGAAGACCAGCGTCTCGAGCGCGAAATGCTCTCGAGCGAAAAGGAACGCGCCGAGCACATCATGCTCGTGGACCTAGGCCGCAATGATCTTGGCCGCGTCTGCGAATACGGCACTGTCAAGGTGGAAAAGCTGCTCACTGTCGAGCGCTACTCGCACGTAATGCACATCGTTTCGAGCCTGCGCGGCCGCTTGCGCGAAGACGTGGACTGCTTCGACGCGCTGATGGCTTGCTTCCCAGCCGGAACAGTTTCCGGCGCACCCAAAGTGCGCGCCATGGAGATCATCGAGGAACTCGAGCGCACCCGCCGCGGCATTTACGCGGGCGGCATCCTCTATCTCGACTTCGCTGGCAATCTCGACTCCTGCATCGCGCTTCGTACCATGGTCGTCAAAAATGGCGTCGCTTACGTGCAGGCCGGCGGCGGAATAGTTGCGGATTCCACGCCCGAAGGCGAATATCAGGAGAGCGTCAACAAGTCCAAAGCTTTATTGGCCGCGCTGGAGGCGGCGACGCGGGCAAATCGGTCAGGGAACTAGCGATGATTTTGCTTCTAGACAACTACGATTCGTTCACTTACAACCTGGCTCAGTATCTTGGCGAACTGGGTTGCGCTGTCGAAGTCCATCGCAACGACAAAATCACTGTCGAAGAAATTGCCCGCCGCAAACCCCAGCGCATCGTCATTTCTCCCGGCCCTTGCACTCCCCAGGAGGCTGGCATCTCGGTCGAGCTCATCGAGAGGCTTGCCGGAAAATTTCCCATTCTCGGCGTTTGCCTCGGCCATCAAGCCATCGGCGCGGCCTTCGGCGGGAAAATCATTCGTGCTCCAAAACTTTTCCACGGCAAAACCAGCCAAATCCATCACGATGGGAAAAACATTTTCCGCAAACTGCCTGACCCGCTTACCGCCACGCGCTATCACTCGCTCATTGTCGAAAGAAAATCTTTGCCCCGCGAGCTCTCCATCACCGCCGAAACCGAAGACGGCATCATCATGGGCCTCCGGCACCGCCGCCACAAAATCGAAGGCGTCCAGTTCCATCCGGAATCCGTCCTCACCGAATCCGGCAAACAACTCCTGCAAAATTTTCTTTCTCTGTAAATGGCCTAAATATCTGTCTTTCTCTGCGCTCTCCCCGTTTCTGCGTTTTGTTTTCTTCCTACCAATTCAAATCAGCCAAAATCGCCCCATAAATCTCCATCCCTCTCCAAAAGTGTCCCAGCCGCAAATTTTCGTCCGAGCTGTGCTGATGATTGTCGTAATTCACGATCGGCACGCCCACCCACTGCAAGCCCAGGTCGTCGAAAATGTACATCGGCACGCTGCCGCCGGTCGATGGCATGACTACCGTGTCCTTGCCAGCGGCGGCTTTCACCACGTTCACAACTGCTTTGGACATCGGCAAATCCATCGGCGTGCGTGACGCGCGATACCCGCCTTCATAAATCACTCTGGCGATTCGCTCATGCGCCCGGCGCTCCTCCATCGTTGGTTCATGATCCACTACAAAAAATCCCTGCCTCGCAATGAACGCCGCAATCTGCTCATACTTCTTCCTTGGGTCTTCGCCCTTCACCAAACGCGCCTCCAGCGAAGCTTCCGCTTTCTCAGGCACCACGTTCTGCGCCTGCGCGCCGACGTAGGCGCTGCGCAATCCACGGACATTCAGCGAAGGCTCCATGATTAATTCCACAAGCTTCTTTCCGCCGCCTTCCGGCTTCGCAATTCCCAGCTCGCGTTCCAGATCAGCATCGTTCTCGGGCATTTCCGCCAGCGCCTTTTTCTCTACTTCACCCAGCGGCGTGACGTCGTCGTAATAACCGGGGATCAGCACGTGCCCCTCTTCGTCTTTCATTGACGCCAGCAGTCGCGACAATTCCATCGCCGGATTCGGTGCCCAATTCCCGTAGTGCCCGCTGTGCAGCGCGCGCACCGGTCCATACACCGTGAGATCAATTCCGATGTCGCCGCGGTTCCCAAAGAAAACCAGCGGCCGCCCGCTTTGGTGCACCGGCCCGTCGGCCGTGATGAGCAGATCCGCGCCGAGTAAATTCTTGTGTAACTCCAGGGTCCTCTGAAGATTCGGCGAGCCCGCTTCTTCTTCGCCTTCCAAAATGACTTTCAGGTTCACTCCGAGAGGAATTCTCTTGGCGTGTAGAGCGTCAATCGCGGCGAGAAGCGCAACAATCGGAGACTTGTCATCCGAAGCCGACCGCGCATAAATCCGCCAGTCGTCGTTGTACACCGCGCGGGTTCGGGCGCCATTTTCCGGAAAAGGGATGCGTTTCCCACCTGCTTCAATCGCTGCGCTGCACAGGACCGGTTCGAACGGCGCGCCATCCGTCCACGCCCCCGGATCCACCGGCTGCCCGTCGTAATGCGCGTAGAAAATCACCGTGCGTTTCGCTTCCGCCGAAATCAGTTTTCCGAAAACCACGGGCCCGCGCCCGGTGATGGGCAGCAAATGCGTCTCGATGCCGCGCGCCTCCAGCATCTCCACCAGATGCGCGGCATTTTTCTGAATGTTCGGCGTATCGCTTGCAATGTTCGGGATTGCCAGAAATTCGGTCAGCTCACGGACGAGGCGGTCCTCGTTCTCCATCCGGTACTCGCGCACCGCCTGCACAACTTGCGCTGACGGCGGGGGCGTAATCTTCTGGCCCTGCGCCAGGCACGGCAACAGAAGGACCGCCAGAGTGCCAACGATCTTCTTCAAAGTGTTTCTCCCTTTTTTGTCTGAGATTAGGCGGCGTTCGTGAACGCTTTGAGACTTGCCAGCGTCTTGCAAGCTTTTCCAGAATCGATGGCGGACCGTGCAACTTCCGCTCCGTCGCGGAAATTCTTGGAGATCCCCGCCGCCACCAGTGCCGCGGCCGCATTGATCACCACAATATCCCGTGGCGGCCCGGCCTCACCCTCGAGGATTCGCTGAACGAGCGCCGCATTTTCTGTTGCCGTCCCGCCGCGGACCGCCCCAAGCAGGGCAGGCTCCACGCCAAACTCCTCTGGCGCTACCGTAAACCTTCGCACCGTGCCGTCGCGCACTTCCGCCACTATCGTCGGTCCGGCCAGCGAAATTTCATCCAGTCCGCCCTCGCCATGCACCACGAAGGCATGTTCCGTACCTACCTCAGCTAGCGTTGCTGCGACCAGGTCAATCACTTCGGGTGAGAAAACGCCGAGCACCTGCGCCTGCGCACCAGCTGGATTCGTCAGTGGCCCCAGCAGATTAAACACCGTGCGAACGCCAATCTGTTTCCGTGCCGGAGTCGCATGCCGCGTCGCCGTGTGCGCTGCCTGCGCGAATAAAAATCCAATTCCAATCTCCCGGATCGCGTGCCCGTATCGTACAAAAGGCAAATCAATCCGCACCCCAAGCGCTTCCAGCACGTCCGCCGATCCACTCTGCGAGCTTGCCGCACGGTTTCCGTGCTTTGCCACGCGAGCTCCGGCTGCCGCCGCCACAATCGCGGCCGCAGTTGAAATGTTGAATGTTCCGGAAGCATCGCCGCCCGTTCCGCACGTATCCACCATGTTCGACGGCCGTGCTTCGCCGTCCGCAAACACGCGTGTGGCGTGCCGCCGCATCACCTGCGCAAAGCCCGCAAGCTCACGTACATTCACGGGACGCTGGTTCAGCGCCTCCAACAAACGCACGATGTCGGGCGTCGCCACGCGTCCCGACAGCAACTCTTCCATCAGGGCCTCGGCTTCGGCGCGATTCAAAACATGCCCGGCCTCAACTCGTTTGATCAACGATAAAGTCATCGGAGTGCCGCCTCAATCCAGCAGCACGGCTCGCGATGAAGCGTGACTTCTTTCTTCAATTCCCGTCCCATTTCGAGTAGTGTCCTAATTTGAAACGGCGCGCAGTCGCTTACGTTGCGCGAGCAACCGCTGTGCTCGTTTCAACGCTGCAATCGCCGCCCTAATAGCTGGGCTCATCTTCTTGCGCAGATATCGTTTTGAAGCGGCTCGCAAAGACCGTTTGCTCTGAAGGAATGCTTCCAACTCTTGCTCAAATCGCTTGCGTTTTCGTCCGCCTAGCTTTTCGTCGAGGCGCTTTCGAAATGTATGCAGGACGACACTGGTCTTAGTCGGGATCGTGGGGCCGAGCTCTCCCTGAACTCCGTCAATCAGCTCCTTCATGGTAGCCTTCCATTGCGAGAATGTGAGTGTCATCGATACCTGTGCGCTAACGACAGAGGGTAAGCAAAAACTGATATGACAAAAAGCCTCTTTTCGACTTCAAATTAGGACGCTACGCCATTTCACGCATCCTTGCTCCCGTTTCCTCTTCCGAGTACACTTTTATGTTTCGACTAGCCTCAAATTCTAACACTGGCTGACTGTTTCAAGCCTGAACGGAAGCACTAGAACCTTCATGAAAATCCACGAGTACCAGGCCAAGGCGATACTCGCGCGCTACGGTGTCACCACTCCTCGCGGCGAAGTCGCTTTTACCAAGGAAGAAGCTCGCGAAGCCGCCCATCGCCTCAAATCCAACACTTGCGTGGTCAAAGCACAAATCCATGCCGGGGGCCGCGGTAAAGGCGGCGGCGTCAAGCTCGCGCGTTCAGCCGATGAAGCTGCTGACATTGCCGGCCAAATTCTCGGCATGAAACTCATCACGCCGCAAACCGGCCCTGCTGGCCGCATCGTCAAGCGGGTGCTGATCGAAGAAGGCCTCGACATCAAGCGTGAACTTTATCTCGGCCTGCTCGTCGATCGATCCTCCGGCCGCGTCGTTTTCATGGCCAGCGCCGCGGGCGGCATGGAAATCGAAGTAGTGGCCAAGAAAGATCCCTCCGCGATTTTGCGCGAGACGATTCATCCCTCTGTCGGCTTGCAACCCTACCAGGCCCGCAAGATCGCCTTTGGTCTCGGCTTTCCGCTCGAAGTCGTCAACTACGCCACGCCTTTCCTGCAAGCACTCTACCGGGCCTTCACTGACACTGACGCTTCGCTCCTCGAAATCAATCCCTGCGTTTTGACCGGCGACGGCAAGCTCGTGGCTCTCGACGCTAAGATGACCTTCGACGACAACGCTTTATTCCGCCACAAGGAACTTCGCGAGCTGCGCGACTTCGACGAAGAAGACCCTCTCGAAGTCGAAGCTTCGAACTACGGCCTCAATTACATCAAGCTCGACGGCAGTGTCGCCTGCATGGTGAACGGCGCAGGTCTCGCCATGGCCACCATGGACATCATCAAGTACGCTGGCGGCTCGCCGGCAAACTTTCTCGACGTTGGGGGCGGCGCTTCAGCCGAGCAGGTCAAAAATGCCTTTCGCATTCTGATGAACGATCCCGCCGTAAAGGCTGTCTTCATCAATATTTTTGGCGGCATCTTGCGCTGTGATGTCCTCGCCACGGGTGTCGTTGCCGCCGCCAAAGACCTGCAACTCAAGGTTCCCGTCGTCGTTCGCATGGAAGGCACCAATGTCGAACTCGGCCAGCAGATTCTCCGCGAAAGTGCGCTGAACTTCACCATCGCCAATGACATGAAAGACGGCGCCCAAAAAGTCGTTAAGCTCGCCGGGGGTGCTCGATGAGCGTCCTTGTAGACGAGAAAACACGTTTGCTTGTCCAGGGATTCACCGGGCGCGAAGGCACTTTTCACGCTCAGCAGATGATCGAGTACGGAACCAACGTTGTTGGTGGCGTTACACCCGGCAAGGGCGGCACAAAGCACCTGGAGCGTCCCGTCTTCAACACCGTCGCCGAAGCCGCAAAAGCAACCGGCGCGAACGCGTCCGTCCTTTTCGTTCCCCCACCGTACGCCTCTGACGCCATTCTGGAAGCCGCCGACGCGGGTCTTCCCCTGATCGTTTGCATCACCGAAGGCATTCCTGTCCTCGACATGGTTCGCGTAGCATCTACCGTCGACTTCAAGAAAACGCGCCTGATCGGCCCCAATTGCCCGGGCATCATTTCGCCCGGCAAGTGCAAGATCGGAATCATGCCTGGCCGCATTCACAAGCAGGGGAATGTCGGTGTCGTCAGCCGCAGCGGGACTCTGACCTACGAGGCCGTCCATCAGTTGACGCTTCTCGGCATCGGCCAGTCCACGTGCATCGGCATCGGTGGAGATCCCATCATTGGCACGCCCTTTCTCGATGCCATCAAACTTTTCAACGACGATCGCGATACGCATGCCGTCATTTTGATTGGCGAAATCGGTGGCAATGCCGAAGAACAGGCCTCAGCATGGATCAAGGCCAACATGAAGAAGCCTGTGATCGGCTTTATCGCGGGGCAAACCGCGCCGCCAGGCCGCCGCATGGGCCACGCCGGCGCCATCATCAGCGGTGGCCAGGGCACCGCGAAGGATAAATACGCCGCAATGGCGGCAGCAGGTATCCGCACAGTAGAAACTCCTGCGGAGCTCGGCTCCACCGTCGCCGCCGCCCTGAAATAGCTTTTGGTAGCACAGGCTTCAGCCTATGCACCTTAGCAAATCTCGCGATTCGGGCCCTGGGGAGAATTTTTTGATTTTGTAGAGGCCCGGCTTTAGCCCGGCATTAGCGACCAACCTGGAGGAGATTCTTCGTGGCAATTGAGAGAACCTTTGCAATCATCAAACCCGATGCCGTCGAAAGAAGCTTGCAGGGCGAGATTCTGACCCGCATCTATAAGGCGGGATTTAAAATCGTTGCAATAAAAAGCCTCCGCCTGACAAAAGAAGAAGCAGGTGGCTTCTACGCCGTCCATCGCGAACGCCCCTTTTTTGGCGAGCTCACCGACTTCATGAGCTCCGGCAAAATCTTCGCCATGGTCCTCGAAGCCGATGGCGCCATCTCCAAGTGGCGCGAAACTATGGGCGCCACTGATCCGAAAAAAGCCGCAGCTGGCACCATTCGCCGCGACCTCGGCACCAGCATCCAGATGAACTGCACCCACGGCTCTGACGCCCCCGAAACCGCCGCCTTCGAAATCAGCTATTTCTTCTCCTCCATGGAATTGATCTGAATCCGTACCCTTGTCATCTCGTGGCCTTTATCGGCGATTTGGCCTCACGGTCGATCCGGGCTTTCCGGTTCAAGCAACTCGTGAATTCCCAAAGCAACGACGGCTGCTGCTTCGCCGATAATCACGATTTTGAATCCCTTCGGCCATGGCCTGGTGGAATAGGTTCCTTCTCCTCGGGACTATTGTTAGGCGGTTCTAGGATCGCTCGATAACACTTTCCTTCGGCAATCGTCTCCGTCTCTCCGCGATACGAGAACTGCAGTGCCCCCCGCCGTGCGCAGATGCGCAATTCTCTTGGACCTGTGACGGTTATCTGCGCAACGGTTCTCGTATCGGCGACCGGGCGAATGTTCGTCTCCCGTGCAATGACATTCAGCCAAGCCGCCCTCGCGGAGCTGAAGACTAGCGTTCCGTTACCAAGCTCTACTTCCATGCCCTGCGCGCCGTTTGCCCCATTCCGCACGCTGACCACGCTTGCTTCGGCAAGTTCGAGCATGGCCGTGCCAATCCGCATAAGCAGCCAGCCCCCGTCTTCGGTGGAGAACCGGTCTCCGTCGTAGACCGTTGCTCCCGTTGTTACGGCAGTCGTGTTGATCTGCACGCGATCGGCCGCCACTACGACGCCGAGCACTGTAGGTTTTGCGAGTAGAGAACTGAACGTCAGAAAAGCGGCCATCGCGAGGGCCAGGGAATGGCGGAAGGTCATCGGCTCACACCTCCAACCAGAGCGCCCTGTGCACAACCGCGGGGTTCGCTGTGTGATCGCACGTAATGCCGTGTCGCATAGAGCTCGTATATTTTACTATACAGTATCTACAAGCATCTATACTTTAATGGGAGGTAATTGTCAATGGTAGGTAGTACGTAGTAATAGAAGCGCTTGCCTGAAGGGCTCATTTGCTGCTTCAGGTAAAATTACGGTATGGATCCTTTCCGCGATCTTGGCCGCTCACTCCTTTTCATTGGCGCGCTCCTCATTCTGGTCGGCGCTTTTCTGTATTTTGGCAACAAGCTTCCGTTCCGCTTGGGAAAATTGCCCGGCGACATCGTTTACCGCGGCGAACACACCACGTTCTACTTTCCCATCGTCACCTGCCTTGTCGTAAGTGTCGTGCTCACGTTCCTCCTCTGGCTCATTTCTCACTTCCGTCGCTAGGCTCCTTTTGGGAGTGCGCTTTTACCCTGAGCCTGGCGCGGGGCAGCCTTGCTGCCGCCTTTCTTCCTTTCGGAGACCATGTCGGGCGCAGTTGGTATATAGTCTCGTCGCAGAAAACAGCCGCTAGCGAATCTGTTATCGAAATGGAGAAGCATATGAATCGCACTCTTCAAGCATTACTCGCAATTCTCGCTCTTGCTCTCTCCGCCTACGCTCAATCTTCAGAAAAACCGTCGGCTGCCCAGCAGCAAGCGCCGACACAAGTTGCCCCCTCGGCCAGCGTTCCTGCCGCCCGCCCCGAAGACGTGAAGTCGATCGACAGCATTCTGACCGCGCTCTACGGCGTAATCTCCGGGCCCGCCGGCGAACGCGACTGGAACCGCTTCCGCTCTCTGTTTCTGCCGCAGGCGCGCCTCACCGCTGCCACCAAGAATGCGGATGGCTCCTCCCGGGTACGGCCCATGGGAGTCGAGGACTACGCCAAAGGCGCGGGCAGCTACTTCCTGCAGCATGCTTTTTTCGAAAGTCCCATCGTGAACCGCGTCGAAACCTTCGGAAACATTACGCAGGTCTTCAGCAGCTACGAATCCCGCCACGCCGCGGGAGAAGCTCCGTTCGCCCGCGGCATCAACAGCATTCAGTTGCTCAACGACGGCACGCGCTGGTGGATCGTCAGCATCCTGTGGGACGAGGAGCGGGCCGACAATCCTCTCCCCAAAGAATTGGCCTCCAAATCCTCCGGCAGCTAGAAATAATTGATATACGAGACAAAGGCCGGCTTCTCGTTCGAAGCGGCAGTCCGACCGCATGACTCTCGCGTGACGGCGCTAAGTTACCGCACCTCGAATTCCGCTCGAATGAACTGCTTGATTCCTTCTTCCCCCGTCAGCCGCAGGCAAATCAGCTTGCCTTCCTTCTCAAGATCAATGTGAAAATCAAAAAATGGGCAACACTTGCTCTCGTTCACCACCCAGTCTGCCAATTCCGCCAGCGTGACGTCCTTCGGGCTGAACTGGAATTCGTACCCCTTCTCCATCTCCACAATTTCCTTCCGCGCCGCCATCAGCTTTTCGCTCAGTTGCTTGTGATGCGCTCGCTCTTCCGGCGTCAGCGCCTTGATGTTGCAATAAAACTTGCTCTGTGTTGTGTTCACCTGCTTCTCCATGCTTGCGGCCCGCGCGGTCTTGTCTGAGCTTGGCACGGCCGTTGTGGCCATCCCCACTATCATCAACGTCAACGCAGCGCCTCCTGCCGCGTTTCTCTTGGACATTCCTGCAAATTGCTTTTTCCGATTCATGGCCTTCCTCCAAAATTGGATTTGTCACGCCCCATTCCTACATGCTAAAAGTTAAAGTCAGCTTTAAGTCAAGCCCTTTTCGGATGCAGGCGCTCTTTGTAGTGGCGGGTCTTTAGACCCGTTCTGACTCTGGGGTGGTCCAGCTTTATCCTGAGCGGCAGTGAAAGTGCGCTACGCCACGATCGCAACTGTCGCTAAGTGCTTGTCATCCTGAGCGCAGCGAAGGATCTCAACTGATCAGCACTGCCAATCCTTGATGGATTTGCACCCCAATCCTCGAAAGGAGCCCTACGAAAATCGGTGAACTTGCCCACCGCGCCGGCCTCAACGCCTCCGCCATCCGCTACTACGAAAAACTCGGCCTCCTCGCTCCCCCGCATCGCTCCGGCGGCCAGCGCCGCTATCCCCCCGACGCTCTCGACCGCGTCCTCCTCATCCGTTTCGCCGGAGAAATGGGCTTCTCGCTTCCCGAAATCAAGCTCTTCCTCAACGGCCTCCGCGACAAGGCCCCCGTCGGGCCGCGCTGGAAAAAACTCGCCGCCAAAAAGCTCTCCGAAGTCGAAGCCAGCATCGCCCGCGGGCTCCGTCTCAGAACCCTTCTGCAGAATCTCCAGCATTGCCACTGCGCTTCCCTCAAGCAATGCGTCACCGCCCTCGGTCTCAGCGAAAACCTCCGTTTCGTCGCCGGTTCGCTCAAATCGGCTGCCGCCCCAAGTCTTCATGCAAACTTGCGGAATCGACACGCGTCTAAGTTGCAGTAGACTGAATCGGATACGCTGTCAGGAATTCGGACCTACAATGCCTCGTCGTCTCATCCGGACAATTCTCTTCGCCGCGCAATTTCTTTTCCCCGCGCACCCAACTTCAGCCCAATCCCTTCCGCCTTCCTCCTCTTGCCCCTGCACCCTTCACGGTTCCGTCGTGGATTCCGTTTCCGGCCAGCCCGTCCCCCATGCCCTCGTGAAGCTTTCCGCTGCCTCTTCCCGCGCCGCTCTTACAGACTCCGACGGCAAATTCCAATTTGGGGGCCTCCCCGCCGGCCCCGTCACTCTCGAAACAGAAAAGCCTGGCTACGTCTCCCGGGATACCATGGGCCCGCATCTTTCTCTCCCTGTTCCCGTCCAGCTCACGCCCGACCTTCTTCCCGTAACCCTCAAGCTCATTCCCGAAAGCATAATTTTTGGCCAGGTCACCGACGAGCGTGGCGAGCCCCTCGAAGGCTTCAGCGTCGCTATGTGGTCTCGCTCTTTCAACACCAGTTTTGGTGAAGTCGGTCTCGCGAGCTCTTTCAACGCACGCACCGACGACGAAGGCAAATTTCGCATCGCCAAACTGTCTCCCGGCTCCTACTATCTGCTCGTCCTCCCGCCGCAGGGCGCGGTCCAGAAATCACCTGCCAAGTCTTCCATCCTCTCTGGCTATGCCCCCGTCTTCTACTCCGGCGCCAATGACCTTTCCTCCGCCACCCCCGTCAGACTCCTTCCCGGTAAATCTCAGCAAGTCAATTTCTTTCTCAAGCGGGAACCCTTCGTTCGCCTCTCCGGAACCATTTCTGGCTACAACCCCGGCGATGAAGTCGCTCTTACACTTCGAGCTGCTCCCGGCGTTCAGGAACCGCACATCGTCTTCGACCCCGCCAACGGCTCTTTCCATACCGAGTGGATTCCCCCCGGCCCCTATACCCTGGCAGCGCAAGCCACCAGTATTGCATTGCCTGGGGCCCCCGCTCCTTCCTCTCAATCCATCCCTGGCGTTCAGATCGTCGGGCAGATTGGCCGAACACATGAATCCTCCCCCCATTCTTTCGCCAGCCAACAAATCAATGCTGTCTCCAGCGTTTCGGACTTGCGCCTGGTTCTCCAGCCCACCGTGAACGTTCCACTCATCGTGCACGGCCTGTCTTTGAACAGCTCCTCTGAACGCGCCGAGCTCTTTCTCCGCCTCCTCCCTCGTCTCTTCGCCCTCATTCCCAAAGGTCCCGGCGCTTCGAGCCCCGAGTATTTCCCTGATTGGGAGAATCCCGAGGACGCGCATCCCTCCAGTGACCTGCGAATGGTGTTTCCCGGCATTCCTCCCGGAACCTATAAACTCAGGACCGGTTTTTCATACAACGTTTCCTTTTACGTCGAATCCGTCTCGTCTGGCACGGTCAACCTCCTCCGCGAACACCTCGTTCTCTCCGGCTCCATTCCTCCGATCGATGTTGTACTTCGTGACGACCCGGCCACTCTCAGCGGCACCGTCTCCTCCGGCGGTACTCCCGTGCCCGGCGTCGTTGTTCTTCTCTCCGAAAGCCGCAGCAAACCCATTACTTTCGATACCGGCCCCGTCGGTGCCTACAGGATTTTTGGCCTCGCACCCGGGTCCTATCGCGTTTTCGCTACGGAACCTGCCGTGAACCCCGATTATCTCGATCCTGCTTTCCAGCAAAAAATCTCTTCAAAGATTCAGGAAATCACTCTCTCTCCCAAACAATCTGCCTCCATCAACCTCGAACTCGCCGTGGTGGAGGAGTAGCGTCATGCCTCGCAGATCCGTGCTCCGGGACATCTCTTTCCTCAGCCTTCTTTTAGTTGCCAACTGCCCTGGCCTTCGCACCACGCCTCTCACCACCTATCGCATCGGTGGAATCGTCGCGGACTCTGTCACCGGCCAGCCACTCGAAGGCGCAGAAGTCACCATCGCTCCTGTCACCGCCCTTGACGACGCTCAAACTTACTTGACTTCTTCCGGCGGCCGCTTCTCTTTCGCGAATTTGCCCGCCGGCAAGTACCGCCTCATGGCCAGCCGTCGCGGCTACGCGACTCACGCGTTCCATGAACACGAAGCTTTCTCGACCGCCATCGTTGTCGGTCCCGGCCTCGACTCCGAACACATCCGCTTCCCGCTCATTCCCAGCTCCCTCATCACCGGCGTCGTCACCGACGAATGGGGCGACGCCGTGCGCGACGCCAGAGTCCTGCTCTTTCAGCAAAGCATGTTTGACGGCTCGCGCACTCTTCGCAACGTCAATCAAACAATGACCGACGATCAGGGCCGCTACCGCTTCGCTCATCTCCTATCCAGCACTTACGCCGTTGCGGTATACACTCGCCCTTGGTACACGCAAGCTCAGGGGCAGTATGCCGCTTTCACAACTGAGCACCCGGAAACTTCAGAAGACATCGTCCTAGGTGATGCTTCGCAACCCTCGCTCGCTCAACTCTTCGATGTCGTTTATCCCGTCACTTTTTTCCCCGGCGTCACAACTCTTGCCGAGGCAGGCCGCTTTGCCCTTGCTCCCGGTGCCACCGAAGCCGCCGACTTCCAACTTCGCGCTGCCCCTTCCGTCCATCTCCGCGTGAGCGTGCCAGTCGTGCCCTCTGTTGCGATCTCAATCTCCTCTCAAGACGACGGGCAAGAAAAAGCCAATCAGGGAGAATCATCCGCCGAGGCCATTCAGATGAATGTCTCCCCCGATATCGCCCTCTCTCTCAAAATCGGCGAGGGTTACACAGATGAACTCGATCCGATTCGCAAAGAAATCGCTCCGGGCCTCATCGAGCTTTCCGGTATTCCTCGGGGGGAAATCAATATGGCCATGGCCTCGTTTCGAGGTTCGGTCCTCAATCCTGATGGCCTGGACTATGCATCTCGCGCAAAGACTCTGAACGTCTCCGGCGACACCGAAGTGGACTTTAGCTCGCAGGGCGGTCCCGCCAACGTCTCCGGCGCAGTCCTTTCAAGTCAATTCCATCCCGCTCGAGCCAACGCCGAACAACCCCCGGGAGAAAAGCCTTCCACCGGTCGCGCCGCGCTCATGCGAGTCATGGAAGCCGCTTCCTCAAGTGTGACCATTACCTTTCGCTCGCTCAAAACCAGCGAATCGTATGACGCAGCTATTTCCTCTGAGGGAAAGTTCTCCTTTACCGGCTCTCCTCTGCCTGCGGGCCCTTATGAAGTGGAATTCGCCGCGCAAACCGGCCTTCACGTCGGCTCTCTCGAAGCCACCGGCGCTACCGTCTCCGGCCGCACCATCGAAATCCCCGCCGGTCAACCTGTTAACATTGTCGTTCACGCCGCGGAAGCCAACTGCACTCTTTCCGGCTTCGCCCTGAAAAACGGAAAGCCTGTCGCCGGAGCCATGGTTCTCCTCGTCCCCCAGGATCCCGGCCACGACATGTCCCTTTACCATCGCGACCAAAGTGACTCTGACGGCTCTTTCTCCATGTCCCCACTTTTTCCCGGACGCTACATCCTCCTCGCCATCGAAAACGGCTGGGACCTCGAGTGGGCCGACCCCAAGGTCATGTTTCAATACCTCCCCGCCAGCCAGCCCCTCGAACTCAAGCCCGGCGCCTCCCTCACCCTCAACGCCAAAGTCCAATAGCGCCCCTCCCGTCCCCGCATTTGTAAAGGCGGGGCCTCACAGCCCCGCGGTAGTGCACTGCCCTATCTCCAACCAAACCAATGACTTAGGTACACACTAAAGAAGTACTTGAAAAGTAAACTGAACTGTGTTATAAGGGAATTGGCTGGATGGCAGAGTTCTTTTCTGCCCGGCTCCCTATATGCGCGGCAACGGCGAGGTCTCCAAAAATCCTCCGGTCGCTGCCAACGCTTCGCGTTTACTTCCTTACAAACAGCGCGCTCCCGTAAGTCCTTTGGAATGCGCAGTTACAGAATCTTGCGCAACTGCTCATTCTAAACGGCTTACGCAACATGCTAACTCCTTTAGAATGCGCAGTTACACAAAAACCAGGGGGAAAGCCCCCTACCCGGTCCGCCTACTGCCACCCCCTCTTACTCGAAAGGCAACACGCCGCGCCTCGGGATCGTCGGAGGTGCGAAGCATCTTTCCCAATTTGGCAAGTCTCTTTATGGCGGCGTATGCTTCCGCTGTGCATTTTACGAGTCACCAGTCACCAGCCGCGAGTCACCAACCATGAGCCAACTTACCTTTAACCTCCAGCCCACCCGCACGGTGCTCACCGTAAGCGAGCTTACTGCCCGCATCCGCGACCTCCTCGCACGGAATTTCACCGACATCTTTGTCCAGGGCGAGATCTCCAACTGCCGCGAAGCCCAGTCCGGCCACATCTATTTCACCCTGAAAGACGACCGCGCCCAGGTCCGCTGCGTTTTCTTCAAGCAGCAGCAGCGCGGCGTCAAGTTCCGCCCCGAGGACGGCCTGCAAGTCACCGTGCGCGGCACCATCAGCGTTTACGAGCAGCGCGGCGAATATCAGATTTATGTTGAGAAAATCGAGCCAGTTGGCCTTGGCGCGCTGCAACTCGCGTTCGATCAATTAAAAAAGCGCCTCGAAGCCGAAGGCCTCTTCGATTCCGCGCGCAAAAAGCCGCTCCCGTTGCTCCCCAGCCGCATCGGCCTCATCACCTCGCCGGGCGGCGCCGCTGTGCGCGACGTCGTGCGCATCCTTACGCGCCGTTTCCCCAACGTGCATCTCACCGTTTTCCCCGTGCGCGTGCAGGGCGACGGCGCCGCTCAGGAAGTCGTCAAAGCCCTGAAATTCTTCAACGCCAAAAAGTTCGTGGACGTGCTGATGCTCGTCCGCGGCGGCGGCTCGCTCGAAGATTTGTGGGCCTTCAACGAAGAGATCGTCGCACGCGCCATCGCCGACTCCCAAATTCCCGTTATCTCCGGCATCGGGCACGAAACCGATTTCACCATTGCCGATTTTGTCGCCGACGTCCGCGCCTCCACGCCTTCCGCCGCTGCCGAGCTCGTCGTTCAAACGCGTCGCGAATTCGACAAACACATTGCCGACCTCCGCGGCGCTCTCGCCGAACAGATGCGTTATCGCATCCTGGTTCTCAGCCGCCGCATTCATGAGCTTTCAGGCCGTCCCGGTTTTCGCCGCCCGCTCGATCTCCTTCGCCAGCAGCGCCAGCGCGCCGATGAAATGACGGCGCGGCTCGCTCTTGGTCTTCGCGAGCGCCTCAAGCAATCGCTCAAACGATTCAACACCGCTCACATGCGTATCGTGTCTTTTGATTTTCGCGTGAAAATCGCTGCGTTTCGCCTGCGCCTCGAGCGCCGCGCCGCTGATCTCGGCCTCCGCGCCGAACGCATGCTCCGCGTCAAGCGCGAGCGCCTCGCCCGCCTCGCTTTGCAGCTCGAAGAACGCAGCCCGCTGAAAGTCCTCGAACGCGGCTACGCCATCGCCACAGACGCCTCTGGCGTTGTCCTCCGCGACGCCGCCCAAGTCCAAATCGGCGACTCCGTCTCGCTCCAGCTCCACCGCGGCCGCCTCACCACCGAAGTAAAGAAGAAAGAAACAACATGAACTGCTTCCTTCCCTCTGAGTCAGGGCTGTGTCGCCTGTCCCGCCCTTTTCATCTTCATGTCCCTGACCATGTCGACCAGATAATCGGCCATCAAAAGCAGGTCGTCTCGTTCACTTGGGCTGGCAACCGCATCCGCTTTGCGCCGGTAAAGCAGATTCAGATACGCCATCGCATTGTCGTAATTCGGTCGCAGCGTCATCGCGTGTTTCAGGGCTTCGATTCCCTCGTCAATAATCGAGCCATATTCGCGGACATATTCCTCTCGAACAGCAGCCGGGAGCGGCTCCGTGTCCTGGATTTGGTGCGCGACGTGCACCTGGTTGTAGCGCGCTCGCAACGCGTTATTTGCACGAAACGACAGAGTCCAGTCGATCACGCCGACCCAGTAGTAGGGCTCCGGGTCATTCGGTCTGATCTGACAGTGTTTTTGATGGTACGACTTCGACTCCTCAAATTTGGAAGGATCGTAGGGTTGACCCGCCGTCTGATACAAGATGGAACCGACTCCGTCGATTGCGCTCAAGTTTTGTGGATCAATATCAAGCACGCCCCGGAATTCCTCGACCGCCTTGCGCCCCAATTCCTGATTTTTCTCGCTTGGCGCGCCGGGAATGTATTGCGCGGCATAAGCCGTTGCCAGATACAGCCGCGCATTCATCATCCTCGGATCGAGCAACTTAGCCCGCTGGAAAGCCACGATCGCTTCGTCATACTGGCCGTTTTTGAAATTCTGCACTCCTTCATTGAGTGCCTGGCGCGCTTGTCTTTGTTCTTCTGTTTGGGAAGGTGCTTCTTGTTGCGGTTGTGCCTCCTGAGCGAACGATTTTGCCGCCGTCAACTCGCTCAGGAGAACCAAACACACGACCACGAGCCCAAGACAAATAGACCTTGGGAACACATTGCTTCTGGATTTGTACATGGATATCTCCGGTTAACCCTGCGGCACGCTCATTCTACTCTTGGTCGCCGCGGGAGGAAACCTCAAGGATTCAGAGTTGTAATGGGGAACGGACTATTCTTCGTCGGAGGAGGACACTTTCAACACCGCGAGGAACGCTTCCTGCGGAATATCCACCTGGCCGACGCGCTTCATGCGGCGCTTGCCTTCTTTTTGCTTTTCGAGGAGCTTGCGCTTGCGCGTGATGTCGCCGCCGTAGCACTTAGCCAGCACGTTTTTGCGAATCGCCGCCACTGTTTCGCGCGCAATCACGCGGGTGCCGATCGCCGCTTGAATCGGCACCTCGAACAGTTGCCGTGGAATCAATTTCCGCAGGCGCGTCACCAGTTCGCGCCCACGGTCGTAGGCGAAATCGCGGTGCACGATCAGCGCCAGCGCGTCCACCGGCTCGCCGCCGACCAGCACGTCGAGCTTGACCAGATCCGATTCGCTGTAGCCCGCGAGATGATAGTCGAGCGAAGCGTAGCCGCGTGAAGTGGATTTCAGCCGGTCGTAGAAGTCCAGCACGATTTCGTTGAGCGGCAATTCGTAAGTCAGCATCACGCGCGTCGGCGACAGGTACTCGAACTTTTTTTGCGTGCCGCGTTTTTCCTGGCACAGCTGCAGGATTCCGCCGATGGAATCGTCGTTGGTGATGATCATTGCCTTGATGATCGGCTCTTCGATTTTTTGAATGTCGCTCGGATTCGGAAATTTCGCCGGGCTGTCGACTTCCGTCACTTCGCCAGTCACCCGCGTGATGCGGTAGCGCACGCTCGGCGCCGTGGTAATTAAATTTAGGCCGAACTCGCGCTCCAATCGCTCCTGCACAATTTCCATGTGCAGCAGACCGAGGAAGCCGCAGCGGAAGCCGAAGCCCAGCGCCACGGAATTTTCCGGCTCGTAAAAAAACGCGGCGTCGTTCAACTGCAATTTTCCCAGCGCATCGCGCAGCGGCTCATAGTCGTCGGCAAGCACGGGGAACAATCCCGCGAAGACCATCGGCTTGATGGCCTCAAATCCCGGCAGCGCGGGCGCGGGGCGATCGACTT
>WNGL01001664.1_pt1 | contig 27244 bp, 21 predicted proteins | sample 5400591 | NCBI WGS metagenome assembly WNGL01 (sample SAMN13153377, study PRJNA577476) | soil metagenome | isolation source: 80 cm soil or saprolite under Garry oak tree replicate 1 | place: USA:California | collected 2016-06-15 | reverse complement strand
CTACGCCTTCCGCCACCCCGTCGTCCGCACCGCCCTGTACGACTGCCTCCCCCGCCACCGCCGCGACGAATTCCGCACCGCCCTCACCGCAACCGATACAGCAGCACACCCCATCCACCGACTGACAGCGACCTGAGGAGCAGAGCTAGCGGTAAGCGGACCGGATAGCGGTGGCTGGGGCGCACGCAACCTGTATTTTGATGTAGACGGTGCTACGCTCTTTCGTCGCTTGCCGTAGCGGCGGTCATAGCACAAAGGCTCAGCTTCGGCGGTCCTGGCCCGACCGATCCCAGGCATGGACCAGCTCGCGATAGCGGCGAGCGGCGGCTCTCAGTTCCATCTCGGGGTCAAGCCCCGCCGCAACGGCCCTCGTCACCAGCCGGAACAACTCCTCGCCGATGTCCTCCTGGCCGACCCGAGGTCGAGCGACCGGCCCATCGTCGGCACCGAGGGCCGCGAGCTCGGCGGGTACTCCCGCCCGCGCCGCCCTGCGCTGCAGCTGGGCGGCCAGTGCCAGCGCAGGCTGGCCGAAGGGCACGCCGTCAAGGGCGGACGCGATAGCTGCCACCCCGGTCCGTTCGGCCCGATCTGTCCTCTCTTGTCTCTTTATGGCATCCCAGTTCAGCTTGACCTCGTCGGCGCCTGAGACGGTCACGTCGCCGAACACGTGCGGATGCCGGCGCACGAGCTTGGCCACGATCCCGTCGGCCACGTCGTCGACCGTGTACCCGTCGGCGCGCTCGGCCACGATCCGCGCATGGAATACCACCTGCAGCAGCACATCCCCGAATTCCTCGCGGAACGCCTGCTCATCACCGGATTCGAGCGCATCCAGCGCCTCGTCCGGTTCCTCGAGCAGGTGCGGTGCGAGCGACACGTGGGTCTGCCGCGCGTCCCAGGGGCACTCCGCACCTAGCTTGTCCATGGTCGCCATCAAATCTATCAGCCTGGCGCCCGGCAGGTCGGCAGAGCCATGCAGCACCTGGGCGTCGGACCAGGCGTCGGCGCCCTCGCCTGGCGGAGCCAGCCACACCGTAGACCCCGGCCCATCAGAGGGGAATCCAGCACCTGGTAACTGATTCCCGCCTCGTCCAGCGCGAGCTACTCCGGATGGCCGGCCGGGGCGAGCACGGCGTCGGCGGACCGCAGGGTCTGCCAGGTCGGCCAGCGGAGCAGCCCGGGCGCCACCCGCGGGCTGGTCACCAAGATGATCACGAGCTGGTCACCAGGACGATCGGCAAGCCGGCGTCTGCCCGGACGACGAGGTGGACTTCGCGCTCCCCGCGGGCCGCGCCACCGGGTTGGGCGCCGAGACGACCTGGTTGTGGCTGTAGTTCAGCTGGCCGAACTGCGGGTTGATCTGTATCGCCAGGGCCTTGGCCGCCAGGCACTGGGCATGCTGGAGTTTGGCGGTGATCGCCGTCTGCCCGGAGGTCGTGGTGGGCAGCGTACCGCCGTTGGCCTGCATGATGAACTGGTCCTGGCTGGCCTGGTACCGGCCGACCTCGGCGGACAGGTTCGGCGGGATCCGTTCGCGGCCAGGATGAGGTCCAGGGTGACGTTCGACAGCCCCTGGGCCGCTCGGTCAGGTCCGACCGAACTGCATCAGCACCGTCCCGGCCGGAAGGCTCTTCAACCTGATGTGCTCGCCCAAACTGTATGACCAGTCGCGGCCCGGCAAGGGCAGGCCGTTCACCGATACCGCGACCGGCGCCTTCGCAGCATCGACCTCTGCTTGCGATGTGCCGCCCAGCGGGTCGTTGCGGAACCGCAGGTAGGTGCGGTTGTCGGTGCTGGCCGATAGCACCTCGCCGTCGGTCCCGGTGAGGTAAATGTCACCGATGCGTGATGGGGTGCCCGTCATGCCGAAGGTCAGCGTGTTGCCCCGGCTGGCGAGGGTCTCACCGGAGATGAAGTAGCTGGGATATGCCGACCCGTTGACCTGGATGGACGAGATATACGGGGTGGACGGCGAGTTGCCACTTGTCTGGATGATCGTGTCCCGCCGCCCATGGATCACGGCTCTGCTCACCGCCGGGCTGTTGAGGATCCACTGCGCACCCGGTGACTGAATCGGGTAGATGCCGAGGTTTGCGAGAACCTCGGCGCTGGCGTTGTCGGTGTAGTACACCGAGCCGCTGGCGGGAAGATCCTCCCACATGCTGAGCGAGCTGAACTCCGGTAGGAAGTAGTTCCGGATCACGTTCTGTGACACAGTGGGGCTGTTGGCCGAAATGGCGAGATACGGCTGTGTCAGCTGATAGTCGTTGTACCAGGTGCCCGGCACGGCGTAGCTCCCAGAGATCATTGCGCTCATGGTCCCGTCGCCGTATAGGTCGGCCAGGCCAAGCCCGTCGTGCGGCTCGTCGAAGGCATAGTCCGCTGGCGTGCCCTCGAACAACCCGGCGCCGACCGGTGCCCAGCTGCCGTTGGCGTTCCTGGCCTGGAAGACGCGGCCGGCCGCATTCCAGGTCTTGAGGTACGCCTGGCCCCATGGGTAGTACGTGTTATAGGTGGCGCGGTCGCCGAGCATGTACCCCAGGTGCGCCAATGCCTGGAGCTGGGTGGAGAACTCAAGGCCACGGGACAGGTAGTTGGTGGTGCCGACGTCCGCGGGGACGTAGCCGTACTTGTAGAAGCCCTCCTTGGCCACGTACCTGCTGGTCGCATTCATGCCCATGGTCGCCAGGATCGCGGTCTGGGCGGCCTGGTAGTCGACGCCGGTCACGCCCTCCAGCCTGGCGGCCAGGAAGTAATAGCTGAAAAATCCCCACTGCTGGTCGGACCACGCGTCCGGCGTATACGGGTCCCAGTTGCCCATGAGAAAACCGTCACGGTCGTACTGCGACAGATAGGTGTTCAGCACGTCCGTCATGACGGCCGGATCGAGCAGGGTCAAGAACGCGTACACGTTGCGGCCCTGATCGAATGAGCACCGGAAGTAGCCGCCGCCTACCCGCTCCCACCAGACCGAGGAGCCGATGGTGAGCAGTCTCGTGCTCGGTGACACCGGCGTGTATCTGGACCCGTTGTCGGTGACATCGATGATGTTCGCGTACAGGGTATAGAGACCGGTGTAGATCTCCTTGACCGTGAGCGTGCTGGCGCTCTGCACGTCGATCTGGCCCAGCTTGGCGTTCCAGGCACCCTTGAGGTTCTGCACCGCCCGGGCGAAGTCGAAGGTGGGGAACTGGTTGATGAAGTTCCGCTGGGCCCTGGACATACTCGTCATGGACAGAGCGACCGCCACGGTGACCTGGGTCCCGGGCGCGAATGCGAGATAACCACCCACGCCGTCACCGGTAATGCTGGTTCCGCCGCCGGTCACGCCGCGGCTCGTGAAGGTGCCATGGCGGGCGGCCGGACTACTGAACTTGAGGTAGAAGTAGCACGTCTGGTTGACGCCGTTGCTCAGCGTCACTTCGGCCGTATCGCTGTCGACATACACGAACCTGCTGCTCGACCAGGTGACGTTGGAGTTCTCCACTTCCTGCATGAGCAGGTCCACCGCCTCATAAGAGGTGGCGTTGCTGAAGTGATACCGATACACGGAAACGTCAGGAGTGACCGTGAGCGCGACCGCGGAGCCCTTGGCGGCGACGCTGGCCGCGTAGGTGATGTTGGTCTCCGACGGGCTCGCGTTGATCGATGCACGCCAGTTCGCAGTCCCCTTGTCGACCACCTGGTCGACGGTGGGATACAGCAGCAATCCTCGGGTGACGCTGTCGGCTATCTCACCCTCGGGTGTCGACCACAGGCCGATGCGCCGGAGCGGGTAGCGCATAAAGACCTGACCCGGGCCCTGGTCGTTGTTGACATACCGCGTGTAGTCGGTGATGCGGAAGCCGTGCATGGTCGTATCCACCGAAGAACTGCAGGCCGCCAGCAGGCCTCCGGCCAGGAATAGCAGCAGCGCGACACGCCCGACGTTCCGGGCCCGTACTCCCGGGGACCGGCCGGCGCCGGTATTCATCAAGCGGGTCGTGGCACTACAGGCTCCGAGTATGCGGCCGATTGGTCTTGCGTCTTGTACCACGCGGCAGCTAGGCGTACGCCGTCGCGGATCGTGACCTGCGGCGTGTAGCCGAGTTCGCGCTTGGCCTTGTCGATCGAGTGCCGGTTGTCCGTGCCGAAGAGCTTGACGCCCAGGCGGGTAACGATGGGCTGCCGCGACGAGCTGGTGAGCGAGGCCACGCGCTCGGCGGCACCGCCGGCGCCGTAGAGGGCACGGTAGGGCGCATGGACGGTCGGCGGCTTGGCGCCGACTTCGCTGGCTATCGCCTCGAGGAATTGCCGCTGGGTCAAGGGGCGGTCGTTGGTGATGTTGTAGGCCTGGCCGACCGCATGGTGGCAGTCGAGCGCCAGCAGTAGTCCCTGGACGACGTCGGTGACGTAGACGAAGGGCAGGGCGTTGTCGCCGCGGCCCACGATGACACCCTTGCCGGCTCGCAGCCGGTCCGCCATCCGGCCGAAGTGCAGGCGGTCACCGGGACCGAAGAACGTACCGGGACGGATAATCACCGCGGGCAGGTGCTCGTCGGCGATCATCCGCTGCACGACCACGTCACCCCCGGCCTTCGTCATCGCGTACGGCTCACGGAACGGCCTGAGCACGAAGTCCTCGCGGGCGAGCCGACCCAGGTCCATACCGTATACCGTCCACGAGCTGATGTGTACGACCCGGCTCACCCCCTCGGCGAGGGCCGCGCGGCAGACGTTCTGGGTGCCGGTCACGTTGACGGCACGGTAATCCTCGAGTGGCCGCCATACGCCCATCATGCCGGCGCAGTGCAGCACGGCCGTGGCGCCGCTCATCGGCGCGACCAGCGTGTCCGGCCAGCGGACATCGCCCCTGTGGACCGCCACCCCGCGCCTGCGCAGCCACTGGGTGTCTTCCTCGGGTAGGGCGAGCACCCGCACAGTATCGCCGCGGTCTTGCAGCGCCGGGATCAGGTGGCGGCCGAGCAGGCCATTACCACCGGTGATAAGGATGTCCATGTCGCTACTTCCTCCTCCCGCACCGGGGACCAGCCACGCTGCCGGTGCACGAGATCTGCCAAAGTGGGGAGTGCCTGTTCTAGCCAGGCGATGGCGTAGTGCCGACTAGGTACGATCACCTCGCGGCGCGGGTGCCTGACGAGGTCGGCGATCGCCGTGGCCACAAGCGAGGGTTCCGGCAAACGCGCCGCAATGTGCCTCGTCATCTCGGTGTTGATGTTGCCGGGTGACACCAGGGATACCGAGATGCCGGTCCCGGCCAACTGGCGGCGCAGCGCCAGCGAGAAGCCGCGCAGGCCGTATTTCGTTGCGGAGTAAAGCGGTTCCATGGCTACGCGCCCCGAGAGTGAGCCGACCGAGATGATCGCCCCGTGGCGCTTTTCCAGCATCCCCGGCAGCACCGCCCGGGTCAGCAGCATCGCGCCGATCAGGTTCACCTGGGCCAGCCCGGTGATCTGATCGGGGGAACTTGACGCCAGTGACCTCGACCAGAAGGCACCGGCGTTGTTCACCAGCACGTCGACTCGCCCGCACGCCGCGAAGGTGCGCTCAGCCAGCATTGTGATATCGGAGGCATCCGCCATATCGGCGGGAATCGCGATGGCCTCACCACCGGCTTCCCGTATCGACCGTACCTGTGCCTCCAGCAGGCCGACTCGGCGCGCGGCCAGTACCACCGTCGCACCGCGCCGTCCCAGCTCCCGTGCGGCGGCCGCGCCGATACCGGAGCTTGCTCCGGTCACGATCACGACCTCGCCGGTCAGTGCAGGGGTTACTTTCTTGGCCGGATACAGCATCTATATCGCCACCTGCTCCGCCGCGTTGTCGGTCGCGGGTGCCTCGGTCACGCCGGAGCGACCTTGCTGCTGGTACCACCGGGCGGCAAGCCGGATCCCTTCGCGCAGGTCGACCTGCGGGGAGTAGCCGAGTTCGCGGCTGGCCTTAGCGATCGCGTACCGGTTGTCGGTGCCGAAGAACGCGACGCCCAGGCGGGTGATGGGCGGGCGCCTGCGGGACGACGGCACCACCGTGGCCAGGCGTTCGGCCAGGTAACCCGCCGCGTAGAGGGCACGGTAAGGGATATGCAAGCGTGGCGGGCTGGCGCCCACGTCATGGGCGATCGCCTGGAGCAGCTGCTTCTGGGTCAGCGGGTGGTCATTAGTGATGTTGTAGGCCTGGCCGACCGCGTGGTCGTGGTCCAGGGCGAGCAGCAGGCCACGGACGATGTCGGTGACGTAGACAAACGGCATGGCGTTGTCACCCGAGCCGACGACGATTCCGCGCCCCGAACGCAGCCGGTCTGCCATCGCGCCGAAGTGCAAGTGGTCACCTGGCCCGAAGATCTGATCCGGGCGGATGATCACGGCCGGCAGGTGATCCTCGGCGATCATGCGCTGCACGACCCTGTCGCCTTCGGCCTTGGTGATCGGGTACGGATCACCGAACGGCGCGAGCGGGAAGCTCTCATCGGCGGGGCGGCCAAGCGCGACGCCGTAGACGCTGGAGGAGCTCATATGGACGAAGCGGGGAACCCCCGCGGCGAGCGCGGCCCGGCCGATGTTCTCCGTACCGGTCACGTTCACCGCCCGGTAGTCCTCGATGGGGCGCCAGACATCCATCATGGCGGCCAGGTGCAGCACCGCGTCCGCGCCCTGGACGGCTGGTGCCAGGGACTCGGGCCTGCGGACATCGCCGTAGTGAACGGCGACGCCGCGCTGCTCGAGCCAGCTGGCGTCCTCGCCGGGAAGCGCGAGGATGCGGACTTGGTCGCTCCGCTCCTGCAACGCCGAGACCAGGTGCCTGCCCACGAAGCCGTTGCCGCCGGTGATGAGGATCGTGCTCATGCGGGCACCTTGACTTGGCCGGGCGCCCGGTACGCCTCGCGGTACCAGCCGACGCCGTTCCTGACCCCTTCGGTGACCCCGGTCTGCGGCGAGAAGCCGAGCTCTTGCCTCGCCCGGCTGATGACGAAGCGATTCTCGCCACCCAGCAACTGCAGCCCGTAGCGCATCACCGGCGGTGGTTTGCGCAGGCGCCCTAGGTGTCCGAGGTTCTCAGACAGGCCGCCAAGCAACATGGCCAGGCCGTACGGGATCCGCCGCGTGGGCATCGGGGCCCCCAGTTCGGCGGCGATCGCATTGACGAAATCGCGTTGCGTCACCGGTTGGTCGTTGACCAGCAAATAGGTCCGGCCCACCGCCTGCTCCGCCTCGCCTGCCAGCAAGGCGCCCTCGGCCACGTCACCGACGTAAATCAGCGGGAGGTGGTTCTGGCCTGAACCAACGACGATCATCCGGCCCCGGTCGATCATCCCGACGATGCGCGCGAAGCTCGCGGTATCACGCGGCCCGTAGATCCACCCTGGCCGCACGATAGTCACCGGGGCGCCATCGTCCCGGATCATGCGCTGCAGCAGTTTCTCACCGGCCACCTTCGACCGGCTGTACGGATTGGGCTCCATGCGCAGCGGCGAGTCCTCGTCCGCTTGGCCGCGCACGTTGTTCCCGTGCACGGTGATGGAACTGACGTGGACGAACCGCCGCACGCCGGCAGCCATGGCTGCTCGCACGAGGTTCTCGAGGCCGCGCACGTTCGTCTGGTGGTATTCGGACGCCGGGCCCCACGGCCCGGTGCGGGCCGCGCAGTTGATGACGCAATCCACACCCGCCAGGGCCGGCGCGATCGCGGAGCGGTCGCCGACGTCGGCTGTGAAGATGTCAACGTCGGCCAATGCCAGCCGACCCGCGTCATCAGTGGGGTGAATGAGCGCCCGTGGTCTCGCGCCGCGCGTGACGAGGAGCTCGGTGACGTGGCTGCCGAGGAAGCCCGCGGCTCCCGTTACGAAGACCGTCATCGTCTTTCCAATCTTCAGGATCTCGGGCCAGGCGCAGCGTGCTACGCAGGGTCAGGCTCATGGCACTGAGGCACGCCAGGCCGCTACACGTCATGAGAAGTCCTGTCCACGGGTGCGAGAACAGGAACATCGCGCCAACTCCGTTGCGATTAACCCGGAACACGCCGGTGAAAATCAGCAGTCCGATGAGTTCGTTGCTTCCGACCTGCCCGGGTGGCGAGGGCAAAATGAACGACAAGTTGAACAAGGTGTATCCGTAGAGCACGACCAAAAGGGGAACGGCTACGCCCACCGCCCGGAACGCCAGCAGGCAGAACAGCGCGTCGAGCACCAGGGCGAGAACGGTGTACATGGCGGCGATCAGCAGAGTCCGCGGTCGGCGGATGAGCGCCACGAGGGTGTCGATGAACCCGGCGATGAACGGCGCGATGCGGTCCCGTGCGCCGCTGGGCAGGAGCACTTGCAGCGGCCGGATGATGAGCGTGTCCGCCAGGTCCCGGCGCCAGGCAGCGAGGGCCAGGAGGCCAGCGCCGAAGCCGAGGGCCGCGATGGCCCCCACCATCACCAGCCAGAGCGATCGGTTCAGGTGCAGGCCCAGGAACGGCACCAGCACGAGAAGGCCGGCCGCAGGCAGCAGGTCCATGGCCTTGTCCATGCTCACCGCGGCCAATGACTCATTTACGGGGATCCCGTCTGAGCGCCGCAGCAGCAGGCTCATCGCGACTTCGCCGCCGCGTATCGGCAGCAGCCAGTTGAGGAAGATAGCGATCTGATAGATGGCCGCGGCCCGGCGGATGCTGACCTTGCGGGGGGTCAGCAGGCATCTCCATCGCATCGCGCGTACGACATAGGCGGCGAGGAACACCGCTCCGCACAACAGCGCGATGCCCACGTTGAGATGCGTCAGGCGCTGGTACACGGCGCTGACGCCCACTAGGCGCAGGAAGGTCACGGTCAGCAGCGCACCGGCCGCCAGGCCGATGGTCACGCGCACCGCCACGGTACGGACCCGGGCGGTACGATCGCGTGCCGGCGCAGCTAGATCCACGAGGCCGGTCCCGTCAGGCGCGCGTGCGCCGCGTCGTGGCATCGGCCGCATAGTGAGATCAGGTTCTGGGCCCGATACGACGGCAGCAGCCTTGGCTGGCGCGAGACGTGCGCGCGGACGGATACCGCCCCGCACACCTGGCATGAGTACCCATCGCGTGCCATGGCCGCGGACCGCGCCCGTTCCATCTGAGCCCGGTGGTACGCATCCAGCGCCACGTGCAATCCCATGCCCAGGGCCACCGGCAGCAGTCGTCGCTGCCTGAGCCCGAGCAGCAGGATGAAGAACATGGTTACGGGGGCGTGCAGCGCACGCGTCGCCCCATGTTGGGGAGGGTCCGCCTGATTGAAGAACCGCGCCGCCGCCAGCGGGCTGAGGCGCTGCTGCTTCAGGCAGAACCAGGCGTAGTGGTCGGCGTCGATCAGCACGCCGCCCGCCCAGAGACTCAGCGCGCGGCGGCCGATAAACGGGGCCGCCAGCACCGCGCCCGCGGTGGAGATCAGGACGTGATCCCGAACTCGCACTGCTGTACTCCCTTCCCCGTGCTGGCCTGGGAGGTCGCTTCGGCCGGCAGGTACCCGCGCTGCCGGTACCATGCGACGGTCCGCGTGAGTCCCGTGGGCAGGTCGGTTGGCGCAGCGAAGTCGAGCAGTCGCGCGGCCTTGGAGACGTCGTACATGCGACTGTGCGTCAGGAACTCGAACCTGCTGCGCGTCAGCGGAACCTGCTGCTTCAGCCCGGGCGGGAGCAGGTCACCAAGCTTGGCCACCGCCCAGGCCGCGGCCATGGGGATACGCCCCGGCGGCAACTGGGTGCCTTCGGCCCGGGCGATCGCGTCCGCCAGCTGGCTTACCGCCACAGGCTCCTTCCCCGCGAGGTGGAAGCACTCGCCGATCGCCGCGCTTGCCTGCCCGCAGCGGACCAGTGCCTCGGTCATGTCATCGATGTAGATCGGATGTAGCCAGGCTTTGCGGCGGCCGATAGGCCGGAAACGACGGCGGAGGATCGCTTGGAAGAACGGCAGAAGATGAATGTCTCCAGGCCCGTAAACAAGCCCAGGCCTGGCGATGACCGCCGGGAAGTCTGGGCCCCATCGGGCCTGGACCGCCGCCTCGGCTGCCGCCTTGGAGAGCTCGTAGATGTTGGTCGGCCGGAACGGCGCGCCTTCGCCGGCCGGCCGGTCACCAGTCACCCCGAGGACCCCGGTTGTGCTGCAGTAGACGAGCCGTTCGAGCCCCGGCGCCTCCTCGCAGCAGTCGAGCAGCAGCTTGGTGCCCGATACGTGCGTCCGCCCGTACTCCTCGGCCGGGATTCCCGGAACCAGCAGCGGTCCGGCGAGGTGGTAGACCACTTGCACGCCGTCCACGGCCGCGCGGACCGCGACCTGGTCGTTTATGTCGCCTACCACGATTTCCGCGCCCCGGCTGGCCAGCGGCTCTGCCTTGGCCCGTGATCGCGCCAGCACGCGTACTCGCGCACCGTCGGCGAGCAGGCGACGGGTCAGGCTGGCACCCAGGAAGCCGGTGCCACCCGTGACCAGCACGGTCATGGGCGGTGTGCTGGGTGCCTCGGAGTTGGCCGGGCGCGGGGTCACGCCGGTGACTCCTGGGTTTCCGCCGGGCGTGACCCCTGGCGTCCGATCGAGCGCCCTATTGACGCCGCATGAGAGCGGGCCACGTCCGTCGTGACTCTCCTGATCGTGGGCCCGTGCGTCAGCATGTTCGTATATGCGGCGTTCGCCAGCGGGCAATAGCATTCCTTGGCCTTGATGCTGCGGCGCAGCTCGTCACCCTTCCCGCTCCGCCAGACGGAGCCGAAATCGTACTCGTGTTCACGCAGATTTCCCATGGACTGCGCTCTGACGCAGCAGGTCCATACGTCCCCGTTGGGCGCGATCTGCGCCGAGGCCACCCCGGCCATGCAGGGGATCACCTGACGCTGCTCGCGGAGCGTCTGCTTCACCAGTTCGTAGTACTGCCGCCGAAACGCCTGGGCGATCTCGGCGACCCCGGTGAGGTGCTGATCACGCATGCTTTCGAGCAGCGTGTCGATGGCTACCGTGTACCTTTCAGCCGTCGGCGTGATGCCCAGGCCGACGGTGTCGAGTTCTACCCGCTCCTCGGCAATTTCGGTGATATAAGAGTCGGGCTTCAGCTCACGCTGGACGTAGTCACACAGCTCGGCGAACAGATCGACGTTGAAATTCGATATGACAGTATGGATTCCGACCGTCAGGTTCTTGTAATTCTTTTTCAGCTCCTTGAGGGCCGAATAAGTGGCCATCGCGTGCGTCCAGTTGTTCCGCACGCCCCGGATATCGTCGTGCTGGCAGCCGTAGGCATCGAGCGAGAGGTTGATGATCACTTCTGCCTTGGGGGTCGCCTGCAGCACGCGCTCGATCCGGCCGGGGATAACTTTGTGCTGGATTCCGTTCGTCGGGATGTTGATGATGCCCGGCCGGCAGTGCCGATACGCGCTTGCCACCATGTCCGGCAGGTCCTTGCGCAAGGTGGGCTCGCCGCCGCTGAACGTAAACCAATAGGGCGCGCGGCCTAGGGACTCGAAGACTCGATCCCATTCCGGGAAGGTAAGATCGTCATTCGGGAGGAGCCATACGTTGCAGGTCTTGCACCGCGAATTACAGCGGTAGCTGGTGCTGACGGTGATATTGACCGGCAGTCGGAACACGTGACCGGTCGCATATGACGCCTTCAACACGGGAATCTCCGGTAGAACCTTAGCCAGGCCCATCGTGGGTTCGCCTCCTAAGTAGTGGTCGAGGGGGCGGGTTCGAGCTCGAACTCCGGCACCGCCACGGATTGGGACAGGGGTGGTCCTGATTGCGGGAAGGCGATGATGCCGCAGGCCAGGCTGACCTGGGTGCTCGCGCCCCGGCCGTTGAGCGCGACGGGGGTGGCCTGGAACAGCTGCACCAGGGCCCCGACCGCTTGCTCTGCGGACCCGCGATCGCCCGGTAGCAGGGCGACGACGGTTCCGGCTTTCTGAACCGAGACCGTGGCGGTGGGTCCGAGAGACTGCTGGATGCGGTCCGCCACTCGCCGGGCGAGTTGGCGGCTCCCATGGAGGCCGATCTCGAGCTCCAGGCGGTGGAAGTTGACGATGTGGAAGACCGCGACGTTGTGCTGACTCTGGGCGTTGGCCGGGTCCTGGATCTGTTCCTTGGTCGTATCGCACATTTCCCACACATGGTGAGAGCGGTGGCCGCGAACGATGTCGTAGAGACCCAGCGCCCGGGCGGTGGCCTCGAGTCCCACGGTGCCGGCGCTCCACAGCGCCGCCCTAGGCGTAGAGAAGGAGTCCGATCCCAGCAAGGCGCGGCCTGCTCGCCAGGCACTCATGGTCGGGGCCGAGTACGCCTGCTGTTCACGAATGCGCAGGTGGCCTGCGTAGATCCGGCGCCGCTGACGCAGGAAATCCTGCACGGTCCCGGGACCACGGTTGTACACCACCGACCGCGGCTCGTACACCAGCCGATATCCGAGCTGAGTGATGAGGGCCTGGATGGAAAGCTCGTCGACGGCGGTGTCGAGCGGAATGCTGGGTACGACGTTGCGGAAGGCGACCATCTCGCCCAGCTTCGGGGCATCGCGGGCGATCCGGTCATGCAGGCGCCACTGAAGGTGCACGGCGTGCCCTAGGAAGGTCCCGGCGCCGTTGACCGGCGTGGGGTGCCCTCCCGCCATTCCCACGGCCGGGTCGTCAAAATGCCGCAGCAGAAGATCGATCGCGCCGTCCTCAACCACCACGTCGGCGCTCACCATGAGCAGAACGGGACACTGGGCCGCGCCGATGAAAAGGTTGATGGCCGACGCCTTGCCCTCGCGGCTTGCCTGCTCGACCAGGCGCACGCGTGGTTCGCGGCTGACGATGTCGGCCACGATGGGGACGGTCTTGTCCTCGCAGCCACTGGCCACCACGATGACTTCCCTGATCCGCTGCCCCGTCGGATCCTGCCGCAGGATGCTGTCGAGGGCGTGGGCGATGTTGGCTTCCTCGTTGTAGGCCATGACGCCCACGCTGCATCCGACTTCCGGCTCGACCTGAGCCCGGGCCTGCGACTCGCTCTCATGGGCCGCGAGCCTCGACGGCTCAGCGAGGTGGGTGCCGCCATCGGAATCGGACGGCGACACGACCTGCCCTACGCTCACGTCGCCTCCTGTTGTTCTCGCGACCCTCGGTCGTCCGCCACGAATGCTGACGCTATTTCCGGCTCGTTCCAGCTTGGTTCCACGCCTGCGTGCGATCCGTCCGCCGTCCGGGCCTTAACGCTGGGCTGGCTAGGCGCCTCACGGCTCATAGCTCGCCGGGCAATCTGGCGTACCTTGTGCTCGACCTTCCCGCCCCGATCGGCGCGCTCGTCCATGGCCTTAGCGTGGGCCTGGAGCAGAAACGAGGGCGTGGCGGGAGAGGCATGCAGTCCTTGTTGTTGCCGTATCCCGGCGAGATTCGCATAATGCTGACTCGCCCAGTACACATTTATGCGACATGAGACGCAGTTCCACTCTTCGTCCGGTGTTTCCGCGCCACACTGTGGGCATTGCATGTTTCAAACCCCCGTATTACGACGGGCGCGGACTAGGCGAGATCCCAGTCCTGTCTGACTGTCAGCCATCATGGCAGCGGCCCATTCCAATACGATTCCATCGACAGGAATGAGCTGGAACAGGCTCGACGACAGCGCCGGTAACTCACTGTGCCGGAACGGGATAATTGAGCAACCACTATTATTAGCTGTTGCCGGCGCCGCGAGCTTTTATTTCGTCGGCCTGGCGCTCGTTGCGGTGATGGTCGTCGGGCCGGCCGACGGCCGTTGACGCTCGTCCCGGCCGGCCGCTTGGGACGGCCTGGCGCCGCGGCCTCCGCGGAGCGCGGCGGGCCTGGGTTCTCAGCTCGGCAAGTCGGCTCAGGTAAGTCAGTCCCTCTCTGATGCCAGCCTTCGAGACGCCGGAGTGCCGGGCATCAAAGGTGAAAGGCACCTCTGCGACAGTGGCCTGAGGGTTGTGGACGAGCAGCTCAAGAAGGAGCTTGAAACCTTGCGGGTTCAGTGCGGCCAAGTCCAGGCACGACCTTCGGACCAGGAAAAAGCCGCTCATCGGATCCGAGATACCTGCCAGCTCAGGATGCAGGATCCATTTCGCGGTCAGGGTGGCCAGCGTGGAAACGGTCCGGCGGTACCAGCCGCCCAGACCTTGGTCCTTCCCACCATCCACGTGGCGCGAAGCGATAACGAAGTCAACGCCAGTTTGCGAAACATTCAGCAGCATCTCGAGCAGTTCGGGAGGGTGCTGGAGGTCTGCGTCCATCACCGCACAGAGCGGGCCCAGCGCCTCGTAAAGACCGGCGAGAACAGCGCCGCCGAGCCCGCCCTGGCGTTGCCCGGCGGGGCGCGCGCGCACCCGGATCACGAGCGCCGAACGCGCGGCGATCTCGCGGGCGATTTCTGGGGTAGCGTCGTCGGAATCATCGACGATAAGCACCTCTGCAGCGATGTCGCCGAGTGCGTTCTCGAGCCGAGCCAGCAGGGGCCCGATATTCCCGGCTTCGTTACGCGTGGGAACAATAACACTCAAAGCAGGGGCCTCGCCAGCCGCAACCACGCGGGTGGCAAGGTGGGTATTCCTAGCCGTTGCATGGTCATCCCGGCTAACTGTCTTTCCTTGCTTCGACATACTCCAGCCTATGTGCTCGTCGAGAGGTTTCACGCGCTGCTAGCACGTGAATTCATTAGTGCCAGCATGAGCATTCGGATTCCACCGCACTTCCAGATCCTTTCGACCGGAGAGCTGCCGCCCTATACGCTGGTGCGGGATTGCTTGCGTTGAACCAGGAAGGCAGGCAGCGACCGCTTTACGGACCAAGCTCACCACCGCGCGTTCGCGGCGAGACCGACTGCGTAGGACAACCAGAACGTCCCGGCGGCAGGGCCGCCGCTGCACGGGCCGTCGGACGTTCCGGGGACTTTGATCCAGAGCAACGCGTCCACCAAGGGGTTGCCGGTGCTCGCGGTCGGCGGTACTCCGAGTGCTTGCCCCGGCGGGTTGCACCACGTCTTCGCCGTGGCGGCCCCGTTTCTCGAGGTGTCGATCACGTAGTGCGCACCATGCGCCAAACCACTGATCTGGTCGCCGTATGCCTCCTCCGCAGCCGTCGAATTGAAGTTGCTGACGTTGAGCGAGAAACCCCGGGTCTCGCCGACGCCGGCGGCGAGCAGGAGCGAAGCCATGACGTTGGGCGACCGCCAGCCAGAATTGCCTGCATCGATGTAGACCGCTGTCTTCGGTGACCTGACGAGCTGGCCAACGGCCCGGCGGATCACCGTGATCCGGTCCTGCTGCTCGGTCGGCGGCAGGCAGTCAAGCCGTACGTACTCAGCGAGCGCATCCGGCTCGAGGATCACCGCGGCCCGGCCGGCCCCGATCCCCGCGACGACTTGACCGATCCAGCGCTCGTACGCTGCCCCGGCCAGGCCTCCCGTGGCATCGTGTTCGCAGCCGTGGTAAGGGAAGGCGTACAGCACCAACAGGGGCATCGAATGGCTGGTCGCAGCCTGGCGCATCACCGCTTTGACGACTGCGGCGACCCGGGTGGCCGGGATCCAGCCGCCGAGCCAGATCCCGGCGGGGTGGTCGGAGACCTTCCTCAGCAGCGCGGCGACCGCCGGGTCTGAGCGCTCAAGGGACGCCTCGGCCTGAGCCGCCGGACTGTAGGGATCAACAAACAGCCGCTGGCCAGAGAACGGATCGCTGCTGCTGCCGCGCCGGTCACCGGGGCGTGCGGCGTTGCTCCCATGCCGGTCAACCAGGTTCAGGGTCATCGTCAGCGCGAGAAGCACCGTCACGATCACCGCCAGCATGAGCAGAAGGACCTGCCAGGCCATACAGGACCGCCACGGCAGGCACGGGCGGCGGCTCCGCCGGAAGCCCGCGGCCGAGCCGGGTTGCGCGCGTCTAGAGTGCGCTCCGGGCCGTGATCGCAGCCTGCTCCCAGGATCGGAAACCACAGACCGGCGGCTGACGTTCATCGGACATCGTCACCAGCCCTGGGCGCTGACTAGCAAAGGGGCACGACCGGAGCGTGCTGTCCCCGGACCATCGCGCTCCTGCGCCGGTTGATCGGGCCGATCATGACCAGACCTTCGACTTCAGCTGATCCAGATTCGTGAAATTACCATGACCAGGCACTAGCGCACTCCGGAACAAATAGAAATGACCCTTACCGTACGAGTTCGAGAAGAGAACCACCGCGACCAAGTCATAATTCCTGGTCGCTGCCATCTGCCCGACAGCATAATATGCCTGTTGTCGCAAATATATGAGGCTGACCTCAACCCAGTTATAATAGCGATCCTTGATCGCTTGGGCGATCGCAGGGTTCCCAAACAGATGTTGACCCGCACGGTCAACGTAATAAGGATAGTAGAAGTTTTCCCATTGCCACGGCTCGGTGACGTCCATCGCGTCGAACCGAGCTACTTCGATATCCTCCGCCAGGATTCTCCCCGATCCGTCGCGCAGTTCCGCGTGCAGCGCGCTACTCAGTCCTGACGTGTTGGCCCATTCGGCGTAGAGATTGCGTGACTGGCCCAGGCCAAGGGTAAAGATTGCCATGACCACGGCCAGCCCGGCCAGCCAGTAGCCTCGGTGCGCACTGAAGAAAGGCTGCCGCTCGTACCCTGACAGCCAGGCGAGAGCGTAACCAGCTAGCGGCGCGGCGAAGAACAGCGCGTACGCGAGGTGCTTGTCTAGCGACGTTGGCTCTCGCATATAGACGTGATAGACGGGGACCAGCCACGAGGAGCCGAACAACAGCACCGCCAGCACCCGGAACCGCCACTGGAGCCGGAGGGCCAGGAGGAGGCCAAAGAACGCGACGAGGTAGACCAGGCCACCCATGTACAACACTTGCGTAAGCAAGGGAAGGCGGGGAGCCGGGAGGCCGACGGCGCGATTCGTGGTGCTGCCAGAGATAGCGTGGAAGGCTGCTTTATCCATGGTCTTGTAGGCGACGGCCAGGCTGAGGGCGAAGCTTACCGGGGCCAATACCAGGCGCAGCAGCGCGGCGCGCCAGGCCAGAAACGTAACGCTCAGCCAGGTCAGCAGGCCGAACACCGGGAGAATGAACAGCAGCGCGGCATATTTCGTCAGGATGGCCAGAACCAGCACCGGTCCGATCGCGAGGACCATCCACGGGCGCTTGGCCATGCCGCCGTGCACAGCCAAAGCGGTCGCGAGCGCGATGAGGAAAAGGCACATAGCATCGAAGGTGGCCAGTTGGCCGAGGAAGAGGACCACGCCCGCCGAGGCATAGGCGGCGGAGGCGAAGATCGCGGCGCGCCGGTGGAAGAGCTTCGCCGTTACCGAGTAGGCGATCCCGGTCACGCCCAGCACGCAGGCCAGGCTGAAGCAGCGGGCAAGCTCTAGCCCGCCGATCATATCCAGAAACCCGCCGATAACCGGATACACGTACGGGTAACCAGAGAAATAGAATGAATAGTTTTCCAGTGGAACGGGGCCTCCGCTCCAATGATGGATGATCTGCCGGCCGGCGTAGAGGTAGAGCGCCTCATCCTGAAACGCCGTGTTATGCAGCGTGCTGAGCGAGACCAGTGCCTGCAGGGCCAGCACAAGAACGAGTGGCCAGCACCCTGAAAGGACGCTCCGCCGCGCTTGGCGAGGTGCAACGGCGGCGGCCCGGGGCTCGACGTAAGTGGCCATGGGAGCCTCCCGACCCCGTTACAATGCGTTTCCAGGCCGCCAGCGACTTGGGATCGGACGCCAACGACCAACTCTTGGCTTCTGCCGGGGTCGGGTGGAGCGCCGGCCCCCCTTCGTGGTAGAGGAGGGCATATACCTGACGACTGTCATCGACTGCCTGTCCTAGCTTGGCTAGCCACGCTGCCTTCTTGGCAGCCGGTCCGGAGACACTGACCTCGAGGAAAAAGGGCTTTCTCGGGTATCGCCTGGCCAACTTGTGCAGCACAGCTGTTGGATTTCCCCACTGCGTTCTCGGGTAGTTGATGAAGTCTTGCAGGATCACGTCGATGGTCGATGGCGGCGGCGCGAACTGCTGATCATGGAGAGGATCTGCCGGCGCCCAAACCCACGCCACGTTGTTCGCACCGGCAGTGCGGAAGATAGATTGTATGTGGCTCCAGGCCTTGGGTACGTCCTCCGGGATGCCTCCATTCGCGACGCCAGACGATACGGACCAGTTCTTATCTGCCTGGTTGAGGACGGTGAGATAGACAGGCTTGCCAAAATCGCGTACCTCATCAGCCCAGCGCCTGATCTCGCGATCATTCACCCCATTGATGATCGCCGGCAAGTCGGCGGTCAGGGGCGGCTGGTGATTGGGACCGAATGCGCCGAACTGAAGGAAAATAAAAGGTCGCGTGCCCTGCGCTGCTAGCTTGCCTGCCCAGGCAGCATCGAACCGGTCCCCGATGTCCTGCGTGCGGCCTATGATCGAAAAGCGGGTACTCAGATCATTTTCCAGCACCGACGGCTGAGTCCGCAGCAACTGAACTGGAAGAGATACGCCAGTATAACGTGCATCTACCTGCTGCGGTGAGATCACAAACGGTGTGGCGGCGCTGGTAAATATGGGCAATGAGGCCAGCCGGGTACCGAGAAGAAGGGGACATGCTATCAGCGCAGCCAAGCCAAAGTTCAACACCGGTCGGAGAGCGTTCTTGCGGATGAGCAGTTTCGCCGGATAGGGCTGCCTGGCCGTGATTTCAGCAGCCCCGGACCGCTGGGCAGTCGCATGTGCACGTATGTCCCGACGTGCCAGCCAGAGGAAACTCGCCAACAGCAGCACCGAATAGGCGATCCAAAGCAGGCTTATGAACAGCGACGTCGCCTGTCTGCCGGTGACCTGAGTAGTCCAGGCGAGAGCGGCGATACAGAGCAATAGGAAGAAGACATAGATGCCCAGATATCTGAGCGACTGCTGCCCCTGACGCTGCTTGGAGGTCACGGCGAAGGACTTCTTGCGCCATAGGAGGGTGGCTACGAGGCTTCCGATCAGTGCCGGACTGGAGCCGAAGCCTATAATTATTCCCCGCAAACCGGTCACACCTCGCGCCGAGTACCACATTGTAATGGCACCGAGCACGCCGTACGGAATGAAGTGCCACAGGTACTGGTTCAGAGTCGCGGTACGCACAGCAGGGATACCGGTAAAAATGAAGAGGACGGGGCTAAGCACGTAGATGAGATCACGCAGGCCGCAGAGGTAATGCGTACAAGCGAGGAAGTACTGCACCCGCTGACCGATCCGCAGCCCGTTCTTCCTGGGCAGCAGGATGTCATGCCAGTGGCCACGGAACACAGACAGCGTGCCGAGCGCCCAGCGGCCCTGTTGCTTCAGGTACGACGGGATGTCGAGTGGTCCGAGGCCGGTGGCCAGGATGTCTGACAGATAGATGCTGCGCCATTTTCGGTGGAGGGAGATGGAGGCGGCAAAATCTTCAGTCACGGAATCCTGCGGCAGTCCGCCGATTTCATCCAGCGCCGCGGCCCGAATAACAACATTCGTCCCGCAGATAAACGCGGCATTCAGCGCCGCCTTTCCTGGGCACAGCAGGTTGTAGAACATCGACTGCTGGTCATCCGCCCAGCGGGAGACAGGATTGTCCAGGTTCGCATAATACTGTCCGGTCTGGACCCAGCCCACCTTTGGGTCAGCAAAGGGCGGTATTGTCTTGAGAAGAAAGTCGGCCCCTGGCACCTGGTCGGCATCGAAGATCACGAGGAACGCATTCCCGGTAACCTGGCACTCCTGGCGTGCGTTTTCGATATTTCCCGCCTTCGCGCCGCCGCCGATGCTTCTCGTCACGCAGCGGACACCGAGTTCTTGCGCCAGCATGTCTATCTCAGCCCAGTGCGGGTACTTCCCGGCCCGACCATCGTTACACACGACGATGGTCACCTGTCCGTTTGGATGCTGCGCCAAGTACTTCTGACGGGCAGCGATACACCCTTCAAGCGTTGGCCTGAGGGTGACGGCTCCCTCATTAAGGGTTGGAATGAGAATGAAGATTGGATACTGCGTCGGATCCTCAACCGGTTCAATCGCCGGGGTCGGCCACGGCCAGACGGTAAATTGGTAGCCAAGTACGTGGACTGCTCCCAGGGCCTCCGCGAAAAGCAACGGGACGGCAATCCACCAACCCTGCCAGTTCGTCACCGAAAAGCGCCAGCTCATATAGTCAACAGCGGCGACTCCGAGGGCTACGGCCAGCACCATGGTGATCGCTTGATGCCGGCTAACGTCCAACACGGACATCATCGCCGCCCCGACAACCAGGACGGCCAAGATCAGCAATACCCCCGGGTGGGCATAACCAATCCACACGGTGGCCACGAGAGCCGAACCTGCCGCCACTGCGGTATGGAGCCTTCGGTGGGAACGTGTTTTCGGAATCCGAAGAGCTTTCGAAGATTTCTCTGCTCGGGCCGGGGCAGGCGCGGCGGGTGGCAGTTCGGGCCCATCGAGCTGTTCACCCGGGTGCCGGTGACCGTTTAGGTGACCATTGTGGTGCGAGCGATCAGTTGTGACTGCCTTTATAGGTTCAAGGTCCAGCAAATAGTCTCGAGCAGTTGCGAGCTTCCGGGCCGGCGATGAGGGCAGGCCGGACATCACTAGCGGTACGTTCAAAGCGGTCATCACGGCAAAAGCGATTTTCGTGTGAACGGCCCACAGACCAGAAGAGAGTTTCGCGGTATCGAGCAGTGCCAGCGTGATCAGGCCATTGAGGAGCACGAGCAGACCGATGGTCGCCCATCCGGCTGTTGGAACACGATCCCAGGTCCGCTGCACCCGGTTGAGGACACCCATCCGCCTGGCGAGGTTGCGAGCTGGCCGGGCCAGCACACGGTGTGCAAGGGCACCTGTTTGGTTCTCGAGCCAATGCGGCGAGCGGGTGGCCAGCATGGCCGTGACGGCGACGGCAAGCCCAGCCTGCCAGAGCGTGGGTCGCACCCAAACGAGCCACAGGAGACTCGCGGCGATCGCGAGCAGGAGACCTGCCTGGCGCGGCACCAGCCGCGCTGGCCACGCATGTCCCAGTTCAAGATCGATCAATTCCGGACGAGTCGCGGCGGTGGAGTCCGCGCGGCGCAATGCGCGAAGCAGCGAGACAGAGGTTGTCCAAACCACCCCGCTCAAGAGGGCTGACAAGGCGATCGGGATGAGGCCGCTCCAAGTCCGCACGCCCAGCAGAGCCGCCACGCCGGTCAAGACCGCCATCAGAACCAATGCGCACTTCTGCGGACGCGTCAGTCCCGCCCGCGAGCGGATCTGGTTGGCGCCGTTCAGTTGCCCCGTTGCGATCCGCTGCCCGTTCAGCGCGATCCCGACCTGCGATGTACTGCCGTTTACTCCCAAGTAGTCGGCGGCTTGCGTGTCCGGTGCGTCGGGCTCTGGGGCTAGCCCGTCGGCTCCTGCCCTGAAGTACTGGCCGAACTTGCTACGGGCCACCCGCCTACCCTTCTCGAGGCGACGTCTCGACGCCCCCGTAGGACGCAGGCCATCGCCGCCCCTCGCCATCCCCGACCCGGGTGAAGCGCTCCACCCTCAGCCTTGCGCGTTGCGGGCACGATGTGAACATGTGCCCAACTTGGTCATCTCAGGATGAGGTAGCCCGATTCCAGCGCTCTTCCAGCAGCCCGCTCAGGAATAAAGGCCGGTCCGAGCGCCCATAAACGGTCAGAGCCGGTGCCGCGAGAGGATCCGATGCGCCTGGTGAGGGCACCCGCCCCCGGTGAGCGCCGGTTGGACGTGGCTGCGCGTGGTCAGCCTCGCCGGAACTGCACCAATACCTGCCGACATTGTCGACACAGTTCCGCCCCTGGTGGGCTGTCGCCGAAATTGCGGATGCTCCTTTGCTAGCTGATAACGTCGCATTAAATGTCCGTTACGGTGCACTACTGAATATCGAGCTCATGGTAGTGCGGCCACAGATGCCGACCAAGGCGCCTACGGACAATAGGTGCTGTACGCCTCCAGCGTATGCGGATCGCAGCTGTCATGAGGTGGCCGCGCGCCCCGGGCAGCGGGAGGCGATGACCGCGATTGACTCCCGAGGGCGGCGACGAACGCCTGGCAACGCCGGACAGATCCACGCCGAAGGGTGATGATCCACAGCAGTTCCCCGGTGTGGCCACGCAAGAGCCCGGCCAGCCACAGGCATCCGCTGGCCAGCGCTAGCACGATGAGCATGAGCCGCATGGGCGTCCGGCAGGGCGTCCAGCCAGTTCGTCGCCCAGGTCAGGTGCACCCAAGCCCTCCTGACCTGGCATCACACCATCCCCGTCGCCCGATGGGCTTCGTTACCCGGCACGCATTTTGGAAGAGCCTGGAAAGGCACTGGAATACGGATGCTCACGCTGGGAGTCAGGCTCATTCAAATCCCAGCAACGGCAAGGGACCAGACAGTGGCCAGGATGACTGTACGGAGGCCTGGGACGCATGCCTTGCCATTGGCGTGGTTGCGGGCTGGCCAGGCTCGGGCTCTGAACCTTTTGTCCCGGCCTGTGCTAGCCGCTCGGCCGGGTCGGCACGGTGATGGATGCAGACCTCCAGCACCCCTCGGAGCTACTAAGGACGCTCTTTGACGCTTCGCGCACGGGCGTCGAATTCGTGGCGGCCCGGTCCACAGCTCGCAGGCAAGCGTCACGGAGGTGTGCCGGTGAGCGCTGACGAGCGGCACCGTTGAACCGCCACGCCAGCCACGTCAGGCTGCCTCCGGTAGCGCGCGAATTCTCCGCCGCCGCGGGCAGCATGATCCTCGTTGCGCTCTTCGCCGCTTCGGCCGTGCTGAACTACGCATTCGGCGTTGCCCTGGCCTGGGTCCTGGTGCCCTCTGAGTTCGGCATCGTCAGCGCGGTTCAGAACGTGCTGCTACTCGCCGCAGGCCTGCTCTGGGCCGGGCTACCGTGGGCCCTCGCCAGGCGCCTCGCGGAGACCCACGGTGACCCGGAGGCGGCAAAGCCGGAGTTCCGCACGGCTCTGATCGCCAATTTTCGGCTTGGGGCTCCTGCTGGGCGTAGCGTTCGCGGCCGCGCAGCTGTCGGGGCTGCAGTTGGTGCCCACCCACTCCCTGCTCCTCGACTTCACCGTTGCCGCGGAGATGCCCGTACTGGCCGTGAACGGCGTCCTCCTGGGGGCAGCCAGTGGCAGGAGGAGGTTCGGCGGGGCGGGGGCGATGAAGGGCGGAGAGATCCTGTTTAAGTGTATCGCTGCGGTGTTCCTGGTGATGGTGCTGCACACCGGTCCCACCGGCGTCGCGCTCAGCTTCCTCATCGGGACGCTTGGGTCGGTACTGATCGGTGTACGAACCGTCAAGTGGACTCCTCCCTGGCCGGGGCTCGCTGGCAAGGTTGAGCTTCCTTGCCGCCTCCGGCTCGTTCTGGTTGGCGTCCGCCTCGATGACCTTCCTCCTCACGGCGGACCTGCTGGGCCTAGAGGTGATCGGCAAGGCGCCAGGGGTGACCGCGGCGGTGCTCGCTGCCTACCAGGCCTGTGGCATGCTTGCCCGGGCTAGCTTTTACGCTAGTGCTGCCCTTATCGACGCGGTCTTCCCCTTCATCGCCCATAGCAAGACCGGCCGGGAGAAGCACCGCTGGTTCGTGACGGCCGCACGGTGGGTACCACTCCTGATCATTCCGCTCCAGGTGGGACTCATTCTTGCCCCCGGACCAGTGCTGCGGCTGTTCCTGCCCGACCACTACTCCGGTGCCGAGATGCTCCTGCGAGTGCTCGCCGCAGGAACGCTCGGGGCGCTCATGACGAACATGCTCATGGTAAGTTTGCTCGCCGTCGGCTACGGCCGCCAAGTCGGGCGACGGATGTTCATCTCGGTCATGGTGGAAGTGACGGGCTTGGTCATCCTCGTGCCGGGCCACGGTGCCCTCGGAGCCGCTTACTCCTATCTGATCGCCAGCTACGTGGGCGCCACCCTGCTCGCGCTGCTCTACCTGAAGGCCCTTCGCGTCCGCATGCTTGGGCCTCGGTGGCTGGCCGCTTACGCCGCAGGGCTCGCTCCGACTGCGATCGTGTTCGCTCTGGCCGGCCTGTCCCCGACTCCTCTCGCCTGGGGGCTGATGGTGACAGGCCCGTGCCTTTTCCTCTTTCCCGCCCGCCGGATGGGATGATCACGGACGCCGACCTGAGGGTCTTGCAGTCGCTGCGCGCGCGGCTGAAGGCCCGGGTGGCAGGGGTTGCTGTCGCCCTCTCCCCGCAGAGGACCCGAGCGGTGCGACCGCCTTGGCTGCCTTCCGCGCCGATCGAGCGGCCGCGCGGGTTGTGGCTGGGCACGAAGAACGGACACCCGAGCCGGTGATGCCCGCAGCGGGCGCTCACGCCCGCATTAACACTCCGGCTCGCCCTGCTGGTGACGCTGATGCCGAACGCTGATTACGCCGAGGCGCTGCGGCGCTGCTCGGGGACCTGGCGCTTGTGCCGTGGCTGCGGCCCTAACAGCTGCCGACCGCACCGTCGCCTGCACGTAGGGAGCGGTGGATCGGGCTCCCGCATGCCGCCAGCCGCCGTCACTTCCCGTGCAGCCGCCATCACCGCGGGCATACCCACGACGGTTAATCACGCTGAACTACCCGACATTCGGTTGGAACCTCCTTGGAATATGGCGTTCACAGGATGGTAGGCAGGCAAAACTGGGAGCGGCTCTGCAATGCGACAGTACGGCTGGCATTCTCCAGGCAGCGTTGGAAGCGCGTGATGGGGGTAGTGCAGATGAGTGGCGGGTCGGCGAACCGACTCACCGCTGCTGCACGGGGTATCAGATGACTCGCAGGGCTGACACGATTTCAAGCTCACCGGAGCCATCGGCACTTGGGCAACACGATGGAGGCGGGAGAGTGAAGGTCCTGCATGTGACCACCGACCCGGGAGTGGCTGGTGCTGGGGTGCAGCTGCGCTCAGTGGTCCAGCATTCCCGGCATGATTGTGATGTTGTCGCGCTGTTGAGCCCCGGACCGGTCGCGGATCTGCTCCTCGCAGACGGTGTGCCGGTGAGTAGTCTAAGAATGAAGAGCAATAAGCAGATATCGGCTCTCCTGCGGCTGTGGCGGCTGATACGCGATGGCCGTTATGATGTGGTGCACGCCCATCAGTACCGCTCACAGGTATATGCAAGGCCAGCGGCACGGATGGCCGGGGTCCCGGTGGTGGTCAGCACTGAGCATTCGATTGGCGAGACACACCTGGATGGACTGCACCGGATCACTCCCGGGGTTCGCGCGCTGTACTTGGGCACTGGGCTGTTCTCGGACATGACCATCGCCGTGTCCGGCGCGGTCAGGGACCGGCTGGTGAGGTGGGGCGTACCCGAGCAGAAGGTGACAGTCATCCCCAATGGGGTCGATCTCGGGCGGGTGGCGTTCGACCCGGCCCAGGGAAGCAAGTCCGGGCAGAGTTCGGGGTCGGCACCGATGACTACGTCGTGGGCGTCTTGGGACGGCTCGACTCGAACAAGCAGGTCGACCTGGTCATCCAGGCGGCCGCGCCACTGCTGCGGCCTGGTGTCACCCTACTGATCGTGGGCGATGGTAATAAGCGCGCCCGGCTGGAGGACCCAGCACGCCGGCGCGAGGTAGCCGACCGCGTCGTGTTTGCCGGGGAGCGGAACGACGTCGGGGCGATGCTGTCCGCGATGGACCTGCTCGTCGCCGCGTCACGGCAGGAGACATTCGGTTTGTCCGTGGTGGAAGCCCTGGCCAACGGGCTTCCCGTCCTCTACACCACTTCTCCCGCGCTTGACGGCCTCAACGTGCGCCGGGCTCGCTGGGTGCCCGGCACCGTCGCCGGGATCCGCGATGCCATGGCCACTGAGGTGAACGTCGGCCGCCGCGACCGAGCGCCCGAACCTGCGGTCAAGAGTGAATACAACATTCAGACGGTGGTCCCGCGAATCGACGATCTCTACGAACAGCTCGCTGCGCAGTGCTCTAGGCGCCGGACCATCGCCAGGCCGGCAGGTGTCTTCGGCCTCCGTGACCGCAGGCCGGACGGCCTGCCCAGCGCCATCAACGGCATCAAGAACGTCATGGCGGTGACAGACTGGCACGGCCCGATCCGCGACGGCCGCCTCGACCAGCGGGATCCATAGCATGGACACCAGAACCCGCCATGTCCGAGATGATGAGCGCATGGTCGCCTCGTGTTCCCGTTGTCCTCATGTACCACTCGGTCAGCCCGTACACGGTTGATCCTTACCTGGTGACGGTTCGCCCGGAACGGCTCGACCGGCAGATGCATTGGCTAGCCAGGAGGGGCCTGACGGGCGTTTCCGTCCGGCAGCTGCTCATGATGCGGCGTAGCGGGTCGGGCGGCGGCCTCGTCGGCTTGACCTTCGACGACGGCTACGCGGACTTTGCCGTGTACGCCCTGCCCATCCTGCAGCGCTACGGATTCACGGCAACCGTCTTCCCGGTCGCGAGGCGGCTGGGCCAGGATAACGCCTGGGACGCCGATGGGCCACGGAAACCGCTGCTGACACCCGAGCAACTGCAGCAGGTAGCCGCCGCGGGCATGGAGATCGGCTCCCATGGTCTGCGTCATGTGTCGCTCCCGGCGACGACCGACGCGGACCTGGCCGAGGAGATCAGGCATAGCCGTCAGGTCCTGCGTGAGATCAGCAGCCAGGAGGTGGCGGGCTTCTGCTATCCCTGGGGCTATGTCGACGGACGGGTTTTGGATCAAGTGCGCGCCGCTGGCTACAGTTACGGCTGCGCGATCTCGCGGTCTACCTTGACCGGCCGGTACGCGCTGCCACGCAACCATGTTGGCGACGCGGACACCTCGATGCGCTTGTGGGCCAAGGGAGTATGTCACTGGCTGGGGTGGGATTACAGTCGCCGTAGCTCGAAAATAGAACCTAAGCTGGGCGCCCGGCAGCAGTAGGCGGCGGTTTGTGCCGTCGGCTGGGGTGGGCGGGCGAGTCAAGCGGCCTAGGTGTTTCCTGTTCCGTCCGGGTCTGGGCCCGGGAAGCGGGCGAGGGTGACTTCGAGGCGGAGGGCTTCGATCTCGCGGACGTGGTAAGCGATCTTGCGGCGGATCGCGGCTTGCCGTTTCGTAATGGCAGCTCCAGGAGGTGGCATCCGAGCCGGAGTAACCGGGAACTGCCGAGCGCCGCCTGGAAGCTGACTCAAGTCCAGACGGGTCCTCAGGTCGCTGTCAGTCGGTGGATGGGGTGTGCTGCTGTATCGGTTGCGGTGAGGGCGGTGCGGAATTCGTCGCGGCGGTGGCGGGGGAGGCAGTCGTACAGGGCGGTGCGGACGACGGGGTGGCGGAAGGCGTAG
>WNGL01008583.1_pt1 | contig 27263 bp, 25 predicted proteins | sample 5400591 | NCBI WGS metagenome assembly WNGL01 (sample SAMN13153377, study PRJNA577476) | soil metagenome | isolation source: 80 cm soil or saprolite under Garry oak tree replicate 1 | place: USA:California | collected 2016-06-15 | reverse complement strand
AGCAGTTCACCGCGGCGGGCGAGTCGATGCCGGACCTGATCGTCGGCTGCACCGGCGGCGGCTCCAACTTCGCCGGCCTGTTCCTGCCGTTCCTGCGGGAGAAGCTGGCCGGCCGGGCCAACCCGGTCATCCGCGCGGTCGAGCCGTCGGCCTGCCCGTCCTTCACCCGCGGGCGGTACGCGTACGACTTCGGCGACACGGCCGGGTTTACCCCGCTGCTGAAGATGCACACCCTGGGCCACGACTTCATCCCGGACCCGGTGCACGCGGGCGGGCTGCGCTACCACGGCATGTCCCCGCTGCTGTCGCACATGTACGAACTCGGCCTGTTCGAGGCGGTGGCCAAGCCGCAGCGGGAGTGCTTCGCGGCCGCGGTGACCTTCGCCCGCTCGGAGGGGATCATCCCGGCCCCCGAGCCGAGCCACGCGCTCGCGGCGGTCATCGAGGAGGCCAAGCGCTGCACCGAATCCGGCGAGCAGAAGGTGATCCTCACCGCGCTGTGCGGCCACGGGCACTTCGACATGGCCGCCTACGAGCGCTACCTGTCCGGCGAGATGGAGGACTTCGAGCTGTCCCAGGACCGCATCGACGATGCCCTCAGCCGGCTGCCCGCCGTCGGGAACTGACGGCGGCGGCCAAGTCGGTCAGTACGGCGGCGGTGGTCTCGAAGTCCATGCACGCGTCGGTGACGCTCTGCCCGTAGGCGAGCGTCGCAGGCGGGCCCGGTTCCTGCCTGCCCTCGAGCAGGAAGCTCTCCAGCATCACGCCGGTCAGGCCGTGCTCCCCGGCCGCGACCTGTTCGGCGATCGAGGCCGCCACGGCCGGCTGGCGGCGGTAGTCCTTGCCGCTGTTGCCGTGGCTCGCGTCCACCATCAGCCGGCGCGGCAGCCCGGCCGCCTCGATCAGGTCGAGCGCCTTGGCGGTGTGGCTAGCCTCGTAGTTCGGGCCGGACCGGCCGCCGCGCAGGATCACGTGGGTATCGGTGTTGCCCGCGGTGGTCACCACCGCGGCGACGCCGTTGTGCGTGACGCCGAAGAACGTGTGCCCGGCCGCCGAGGCGCGGCAGGCGTCCACCGCCACCTGGACGTCGCCGTCCGTCCCGTTCTTGAACCCGACCGGCATCGACAGGCCGGAGGCGAGCTGGCGGTGCACCTGGCTCTCCGTGGTCCGCGCGCCGATCGCGCCCCAGGTCACCGTGTCCGCGATGTACTGCGGCGTAATCGGGTCGAGCCACTCGCAACCCACCGGCAGGCCGAGAGAGACGATGTCGCGCAGCAGTTGCCGGGCGGTGCGCAGGCCGCGGTGCACGTCGTGGCCGCCGTCCATGCCGGGGTCGTTGATCAGGCCCTTCCAGCCGGTCACGGTCCGCGGCTTCTCGAAGTACACCCGCATCACGATCAGCAGGTCGGCGGCGCGGCGCTCGCAGGCCTGGAGCAGCCGGCCCGCGTACTCCATCGCGGCCGTGGTGTCGTGCACCGAGCAGGGCCCGGCGATGACCAGCAGGCGGTCATCGGAGCCGTCGAGCACGGCGCGTACCTCGGCCCGGCTCTGCTCCACGGTCGCCGTGGCCGCTTCGCTCAGCGGCAGCTCGTCGAGCAGGGCGGCCGGGGTGAACAGCGGCTCGTAGCCGGTGATCCTGGTATCACTGGTGCGCGTCATCGGGCGGGTCTCCTCCGGGCGGGCGGCTGCCCTTGCCCCGGGAGCCAGCCGCCCCTCGCGATACGGGGCTGTCTGTCGGCTTGCTGGCTCCAGGCGGTATAAGCGCAGGCGCGAACGCCTGACCCCACCCGGAGCCAGGGTAAAGCGCCGATACCCCTGTGACACGCGACCGATGCTACACCCAGGCCGGCTCTGGACCGGCCCTGGGTGCGGCCCGGCCGGGCCGGCCATGCGGGTGCGAGCCAGCGAGTTCTCGGCATGGACACAATTTCCGCCTAACTACTTCTCAGGCTGAACTACCACTGTGGTCACACGCGCGTCAGCACCGCCGGTTACCGGCGTGCGCGTTACGCCCGGGGCCAAGGCCGGGGCCGTCCTCTGACACCAGGGAGGCAGCTGCCTTGGCACGCCTGCTGATCACGCCGGGCACCAGGAGCACCGGGCCCGCGGGCGCCAGGACCACCACCGCGCCTGCGGACGCCGAGAGCACCGCGCCCGCGGAGGCCAGGCGCTCCGGGCGGCGGTGGGTCCTGCTGCTGGCGGCCGGCTGGCTGGTCCAGGCCGGGCTGCGCGCGTGGTTCAGCCGGATGCAGGGCATGCCGCTGGCCAACCCGGACGAGACCGCGTACCTGATCGCGGCGCGGGTGCTCGCCGGCGGCCCCGGCGCCGACCTGTCCGGCTCGACGCTGTACCAGGGCGGCTACCCGCTGCTGATCACGCCGGTGTACTGGTTCACCAGCAACCCGGGCACCGTCTACCACGCGGTGATGATCGTCAACGCGGCGGTCAGCGCCACCGTGCTGCCGCTGGGCTACCTGATCTGCCGCAGGCTCGGGCTCGGCCGCCCGGCCGCCTACGGCGTGGCCACGGTGGCCGCGCTGGTGCCCGCCGCGTTCTTCTACAGCCAGTACGCGATGACCGACGCGGTCTTCCCGGTGGTCACGCTGGCCTGGCTGCTGGTCACGCACAGCTGGCTGAACCCTTCAGACGCCGCGTCCCCGCGGGGGCGGTACGCGGCCGCGGCCGGCTCGGCGCTGCTGTCCGGCTACGCCTACATGATCCACTCCAGGGGCCTGGTGATGCTGGCCGGGTACGCCGCGGTGGGCGTGTTCATCGCCTGGCGTCGGCCCGCCGCCAGGCTCAGCGTGGCGGCGGCGGGGCTGATCGCGGTGGTCACCGTGGCCGCGGGCTGGTCGATGAACCACTACCTCAGCCTGGCCATCTACCCGGAGGGCACCCGGAGCCTGTCCGGCCAGCTTCGGGCGAGCCTGGGCAGCGTGCACGGCACCGTCCACGTGCTGGAGATGGCGGCCGGCCAGCTGTGGCGGCTGGTCCTCGACAGCTGGGGCATCGCGGGCATCGGGCTTGCCGCCGCGCTGGCGGTGGTCTTTCATCGCAGAGTACGGAGCGATCTGCGGATCATGGCCGCGCTCTCGGTGGCGGTCACGACGGTCATCGCCTGCACCGCGCCGGCCGCGCTGCCGCCCGACCAGCCGCAGGCCTGGGCGTCCGGACGCTACCTGGACGGCATGATCATCGCGTTCTTCCTGGCCGGCGCGGTGGTGCTGCTGCGGGCGGGGTTCCGGCCGGTCCTCGCCTGCGCGGCCGGCGCCACGGCCCTGTTCGCCCTGGCCGCCGTGACGGTGGCCGTCTACGCGGGCTCGTCGCTGCCCACGGCCGGGTTCGGGTTCGCGTTCAACTTCGCCGAGCCCGCGGTGCTGACCCTGAACTGGACGCAGGCCAGCGTGCTGCTGGCCACGGCGGTGACGCTGGGCCTGCTCGCGGTGTGGATCGCCTGCGCCTTCGCGGCGCGCCGGTGGCGGGCCGCCGGGCCGGCCCTCGCGGCCTGCGTGGCGGCGGTGAGCCTGGTGGCGGTGGCCCAGATGACCAGCCACGTCTCCCAGGCCGGGACCGGGAACGCGCAGTCGGCGGCCACGCTGCTCCGGACCACCGGGCTGAAGCCAGGCGACCAGGTCGCCGCGGCCAGCGACCTCAACTGGCCGGTGTGGGTGCCGCAACTGTTCGAGATCACCTGGACAGAGCTGCAGTTCTTCAACCCGGCCAGCCAGCACCGTGGTGGAGGTGCCGTGGCAAGCCGGGCAGACCGCGCAGGAGAGCTGGCCGAACGCCCCGGCGGGCTGGCGAATCGTCGCCTCCGACCAGACCTACGAATGGGTCGCCTGGCGCGCACCGTAGCCGACACGTTACTGACGGAGTGCGATGTGCTTGGCGCGGAGGGTGACGCCGCGGTTTGGGTGTCCTCGTTAGGTTAGGCTTACCTAAGTGGAGGACGCATGCGGCTCTGCCTTGTCGCGTCGAAACCTACCGGCGCGGATCGCGGAGACGGGCACCTAGCATGAGTGACGGACACGAGATCGGAGGCTGACCAGCGTGGCGGCTGTATGCGAGCACGGCGCGGAGAGTCACGACGGGACGGAACCGTCGATCGCCTCGGCGCCCGAGGCGTCCCGGGCCTGGCTGCTGGTCGAGCACCCGGGGCCGTGGCCGCACGAGGCAGCGGACGCCGCGCTGCCCGCGCCGCTGGCGGGGCTGGTTCGCGCGGCGGTTGACTTCGGGGTCCGGGTGCAGATGATCCGGCGGCCGGGGCGACGACAGGCGGGCGACGTGCGCACCGTTTTCATGGGCTGGACCGCGGGCGGCGAGCCCTGGCTGCGGCGCGGGCGGGTGGCCGGGACGGCCGGGGAGCTGAGCGAGACCGACCTGATGGACCTCGCGGCCGGGGTCGCGCCGTCGTTCGGGTCGGTTGCCTCATCGCCTCTGTTCCTGGTGTGCACGCACGGACGGCGGAGCACGTGCTGCGCGAGGTTCGGCGGGCCGCTGGCGCAGGTGCTGGCGGCGCGGCATCCGGATCAGGTCTGGGAGTCGACCCACGTCGGCGGGCACCGGTTCGCGGCCAACCTGGTGATCCTGCCGCACGGCCTGTACTACGGCCCGGTCGGCGTGGACGAGGCGGCGGCCGCGATCGGCGCGTACCAGCGTGGTTCTGTGGTGCCTGGCCGCTACCGCGGCCGGGCCGGCCAGCCGCGGGAGGCGCAGGAGTCGGAGTACACGCGGCTGGCCTCGGCTGGGTCGCTGCCGCTCGCGTGACGGGCCGGATCGCCCGCCCGGCGGCCTCCCGGATTGCATTGGTTGCGGCGTTCTGGTGGATCTATCCATCAGAAGGCCACATTCACGTGGATGAGCAATGTGGCGGATCTGGTGTGTGGTGCTGGTGCTGCGTGAGTGGTCCGGTCGCGATCTGGATTACCTTCCTGCGACTGCAGTGATCATGGTGAACCTTGGCTCGGCGGCGGTGAGGATGGCGGTCTGGGGTGCGAGGGGCCAGGCGCGGCTCATGTCGGTGGCCAGGATGGCGGTCTGGGGGGTGGGGGGCCAGATGCGGCTGATGTCGGTGGCCAGGGTGGCGGTGAGGTCGCGGATGTCGTCTGGGGCTTGCTCGTGCAGGGCCTCGGCCACGATGAGGACCGCTCGGGTGTCGCCGCTGACGGCGGACCGGCCGCTCTGGCGGTTGGTCCAGCGCCGGGCGTGCGCCTTTCCCGCCTGGTCGGCGAAGATCACCTCGCCGGGCGCGGGGTGCTCGGTGTCGCCGCCGAACGTCAGGTAGTCCTCGTCGCCGTCGGCGTACCTGACCTCGAGCGGCCAGGCGATCTCGGCCGCGTCCAGGACCGCGACCGGGACGGCGAAGGCCAGCGAGACGGCGTTGCACAGGTCGACCAGCGGGTGCAGCCGGGGCAGGCTGCCCTCCTTGCGGAAGCGGCGCAGCAACGACTCGGCGGCGCAGCGGTACTGAGTCGGCTTCAGGCCCATCCGCGCGAAGGCGCGCCGCCACGCCTGGATCTCGGGGAACTCGCCTTCCGGACCGCCGGCCAGGCGGGCCTTGGCGACGGCTTCGTACCGGCCGGTGTCGGCGGTGACGTCGCTGGTGATCCCCTCGGCGTACAGGACGCCGGGGACCAGGGCGGGGAAGTCCCGCCAGAGGGCGGCCGCGTGCTGGAAGTGCATCAGGTTCTCCCTTTCCGGAAGCCCAGGGTCAGGCCGGCCGCGACGACCGCGATGCCGGCCCAGACCAGCGGCCGGGGCGCCGGGCCGCCGAGCAAGACCCCGGTGACCGCCGCGGCGACCGGGGCGATGCCGGTCAGCAGGCCCGCCCGGCTCGCGCCCAGCTGGCTGACACTGGAATACCACAGGACGAAGGCTGCGGCCGGTGCCGGTCCCGGTGGACGAGCACGGGCTGCAGGCCGGCGAGCTGGCCCGCACCGCGGCGCGGGCGGTGCTGCTCACCCCGGCGCACCAGTTCCCCACCGGCGTCGTGCTGGCGCCGCAGCGCCGCCGTGACCTGCTGGACTGGGCCGCCGCGGCGGACGCGCTGATCGTCGAGGACGACTACGACGCGGAGTACCGTTACGACCGGGCACCGGTCCCGGCGCTGCACGCCTCGGCGCCCGGCCTGGTCGCCTACGCGGGCAGCAAGTCCAAGACGCTGGCTCCCGGCATGCGGCTGGGCTGGCTGATCCCGCCCGGATGGTTGCACGCCGACCTGGTCGAGGCCAAGTACGCCAGCGACCTGGGCAGCCCGGCGCTGCCGCAGCTGGTACTGGCCCACTTGATCGCCTGCGGCGACCTCGAGCAGCACATCCGGCTGGTCCGCAAGCGGCAGCGGAGCCGGCGCGACGCGCTGCTCCGCGCGCTGCGCACCTACCTGCCCGAGGGCCGCGTCCAGGGCGTCGCGGCGGGACTCCACCTGCTCGTCACGTTCCCCGGGCTGGCCGGCCCGGATTCTGACCTCGCCGAGGCGATCCTGCGCGAGGGGGTCCTGGTCCAGCCGCTGTCCTGGCACCGGCTGCGGCCGGGCATGCCCGGGATCGTGCTGGGCTACGCCGCGCACACCCCGGACCGGCTGCACGAGGCCGCGCGGCGCATCGCGCGGGCGTGCCGTTAGCCGACGGGGCCGGCCGGTTCCTTCGCCGCCGCCGCGGCGGCACGCCTGACGCTCTTGGCGTCGGCGCGGCGGTGCCGCCGGGCCACGGCCCGCAGCTGGCTGATCCGCGCCGCCCCGGCCAGCACGACCAGGAGCACGCCGCAGACCGCCGAGAGCAGCAGGGCCACGCCGAGCGGGAGCCTGCCGTGCGTGCCCAGGTACGAGACGCTGACCTCGGTGCCGTTCTGCAAGATGAAGATCAGCAGGAGCAGCAGGATCGCGGCGAAGAAACCCACAGAAACCCAGACCCCGCTGGTCCTGGTGCGCTTGATCCGGTGCCGGGGCAGCGGCTGCGCGGCAGGCGGCGGCGGGGCTTGCTCCGTGTCCAGCGGCTGGCTGCCCGACAGGAGTTCTCCGGTGGCCGGCTCGGGCTGCGGCGTCTCGACGCCGGGCTCCTGCCGCGGGGACGGGGCGGCCTCTCGTGCGGGCTGCGGTTCCGTAGCCATCTGGCATCCCCTCGTATCGGCTGGCCCTAACGTGCCCAATCGGGGCGAGGTTATGCATCGCGGCAGCCCGCGGCGGGGCGGGTGCGCGGCGGGGGGCTAGCCGCCCAGGTAGGCGAGGACGGCGAGGACGCGCCGGTTGTCGTCGTCGGAGGGTTGCAGGTCCAGCTTGAGGAAGATGGAGGCGGTGTGCTTGGCCACGGACCGTTCGGTGATCACGAGCCGCTGGGCGATGGCGGCGTTGGACCGGCCCTCGGCCATCTGGGCGAGCACCTCGCGTTCGCGCGGGCTCAGCGCGGCCAGGGCGCCGTCGCCGGTGTTGCGGGCGAGCAAGCGGGCGATCACCTCCGGGTCCATCGCGGTGCCGCCGGCCGCCACCCGGCGGACGGCGTCGACGAACTGGGCGCTGTCGAACACCCGGTCCTTGAGCAGGTACCCGATGCCCCCGCTGCCGTCGGCCAGCAGCTCACGGGCGTACAACTGCTCGACGTACTGGGAGAGCACCAGCACCGGCAGGCCGGGCACCTCGCGGCGCGCGGCCAGCGCGGCCCGGATGCCCTCGTCGGTGAACGTGGGCGGCAGCCGGACGTCCACGATGGCCACGTCCGGCCGGTCCGCGGTCACCGCGGCGAGCAGGTCGGCGCCGTTGTCCACGGCCGCGGCGATCTGCAGGCCGTGGGCCTGCAGCATGCGCGTCAGGCCGTCCCTCAGCAGGAAGAGGTCTTCGGCGATGACAACGCGCACGGGATCTCCATGGTTACCGCCGTCGGTCCGCCCGGCGGGCTGCTGACCGCGAGGACGCCGTCGAACGGGGCCAGCCGGCGCTCGATCCCGCGCAGCCCGCTGCCGCCCGCAGGGTCGGCCCCGCCGTGCCCGTTGTCGGTGACACCGATCCGGAGCATGCCGTCGCAGTGCCGGACGTCGACCCAGGTCTGCCGGGCTTCGGCGTGCTTGGACACGTTGGCCAGCAGCTCGCTGACCGCGAAGTAGGCGGCCGACTCGACCGGGGCGGGCGGGCGGCCGTCCAGCTCGCTGGCCAGGTGTATCCGCGCGGGGGCGTCCAGGGCCAGCGCCCGGATCGCGTCGGCCAGGCCGCGGTCGGCCAGTACCGGCGGGTGGATGCCGCGGACCAGGTCGCGCAGCTCGGCCAGGGCCTTGACCGAGGCGTCGCGGGCCTCGTAGAGCAGCGCCCGGGCCGCGTCGGGGTTGGTGTCGATGATCTGCCCGGCGGCGTCCAGGGTCATGCCCATGGCGACCAGCCTGGCCTGGGCTCCGTCGTGCAGGTCCCGCTCGATCCGGCGGATTTCGGTCGCCCCGGTGTCGAGCGCTTCGGTGCGGGTCTCGGTCAGCTGCTGGACTCGCAGTGCCAGCGCGGCCTTCCCAGCCGGCGCCAGCATCGAGCTGGCCAGCAGGCCGTAGCCGCGCAGCAGCAGCGGAGCGGCCAGCACTCCCGCCGAGGAGATCGCAATGCCCAGCACGATGAGCGTCCCGTGGGTATTGCCAGGGAAGGCGGGCGGCGGGATGGTCCGGACGAGTTCGGGCCCGATGAACTCGATAAGGCCCACGCCGATGATCACGGCGCCCGCGGCGGCCAGGACCCACGCCGCGACCAGGTTCACGGTTATCCACAGCAGGTCCCGCCAGGTTCCCGGGTCCGTCAGCAGCCACGGCATCCGTCCGGCGAAGCTGAGCCTGCCGTCGCGCGGTAGCGGCCGCCAGCGCGGCTCGGCGATCGGCACGCCGCACCACTGTCCGGCCAGCCGCCTGGTCAGGCTGGCCAGCCGCCGGACACCCAGCAGGGCGGCCGGAGCACCGAAACGGCCGAGGGCAAGCCCGGCGCCGAGCAGCAGCAGGCCCAGCAGCGCACGCTGATCCCTGGGACCCCCGTTGCCGACGATGAGTATCCCCGCACCCAGCGCGGTGAGACCCACCACAGCCAGGATCACCGCCAGCAGCCCGAGTCCGGCCAGCATCAGGCCGGCGAACGCCAGCCCGCGCACGGCGGCCACCAGGCCGGCCTCGAGGCCGAACCGTGGCCTGCTGCGCCGGGTCGAAGTTGGAACGGCCATCGGACGCCTCCCTTACCGTCCCTGCCAGTCTGCCCCGCGGCCCTCAGGGCTGTCAGTGACGCTGGACCCCGGACACCGGGTGTACCTAGGTCTACCCGGGAAACGCCGCCCAGCCGTATGTCGTGCCCGGACCGCAGGTTCCTACCGTGGCGGTGACGAGGACAGGAGATCAGATGAACGTCATCGAATGCGCTGAACTGGGCAAACGCTACCGCCGCAGCTGGGCGCTGCGGGATTGCACGCTGAGCATCCCGGCCGGGCACGTCGTCGCCCTGGTCGGCCCGAACGGAGCGGGCAAGACCACGCTCCTCAACCTCGCGGTCGGCCTGGCCACGGCGACGGCCGGCGCCGTCACCGTGCTCGACGGCCTGCCCGCCGGGTCGCCGGACGCCCTGGACCGGATCGCCTTCGTCGCCCAGGACGCACCCCTGTACAAGAACCTGCCGGCCGCCGACATGCTGCACGTCGCCCGCAACCTGAACCGGCGCTGGGATCAGCAGCGCGCGCGGGCCCGGCTCGACGAGGTCGGCATCCCGGCGCAGAAGAAGGTCGGCCAGCTGTCCGGCGGCCAGAAGGCGCAACTCGCGCTCACCATCGCCCTGGCCCGCCGGCCCGACCTGCTCGTCCTGGACGAGCCGCTAGCCGCGCTCGACCCGCTGGCCAGGCACGAGTTCATGCACTCGGTGATGGAGACGGTGGCCGCGGACGGCATCTCGGTGGTGCTGTCCTCGCACGTGGTGGCCGAGCTCGAGCGAATGGCCGACTACCTGGTCGTGCTGTCGTTCGGCCGGGTCACGGTGGCCGGGAAGGTCGATGAGCTGGTGGCGTTGCACGGTGCCGGCCTGGAGGAAATCGTCCTCGCCTCGATGCGCGAGTCAGGGAAGGAGGTGGCGGCATGACCGCGTCCACGATCACCACGCGAGCCCCGAGATCCGCCCGCCGGCGCCCGGTGCCCTGGACCAGGCTGGCCTGGGTCACCTGGCGCCAGCACCGGCCCGCGCTGACCGGCGCGGCCGCCTTCCTCGGCCTGGTCAGCCTGTATCTGCTGATCATGGGCCTGCAGATCAACCCCGCCTACGACCGGATAGCCAGCTGCCACCCGGCTGGCTCGGGTACCTGCCGACAGCTGCTTGTCGCCTTCAGCCACGAGTACTGGGGCGGCGGCGGGGGCGGCGCCCTGTCCGCCGGCGGCGCGCAGACCGTCTCCAGCCTGATGCTGGTGGTGCCGGTAATGCTCGGCGTGTTCCTCGGAGCGCCGGTACTGGCCCGCGAGTTCGAGACCGGGACGTTCCGGTTCGCCTGGACGCAGGGGTGCGGCAGGCTCCGCTGGGCGGTCAGCAGGCTGGTGCTGCTGGCTGTGCTGGTGACCGCCGTCGCCTGGGCGTTCACCGAGCTGTTCACCTGGTACTACCACGCCTTCCTTGTGGACGGCCAGGTGAGCAGGCTGCTGCCGCTGGCGTTCGGCTTGCTCGGCGTCGCCTTCGCCGCCTGGACGCTGGCCGCCTTCGCCCTGGCCGCGTTCTACGGCGCGCTGATCAGGCGCACGGTCCCGGCGATGGCCGCCACGCTGGCCACCTGGACCGTGCTGGCCATCGGGACCGCGGTGGCGGTGCGCCAGCACTACCAGGCTCCGCTCTCGACCACGGCGGCCAGCCCGCCGGCCGGCGCCTGGGTGCTCGGCACCTACGCGACCGGACCGAACGGCCAGGTACTCGGCCAGCGCGCGCTCAACCAGCTCTTCCAGCAGGCGCCCGCCAGCGTGCAGAACTCGCTGAGCCCGAACGCCCTGTCCAACTGGCTGGCCCAGCAGCACTACACCCAGTGGACGACCTACGAGCCCGCCAGCCGGTTCTGGCACTTCCAGCTCATCGAGGGCGGCTGGCTGCTCGCGCTGTCCGCCGTCCTGATCGCGGCCGCCGTCTGGCTGGTCCGCCGCCGCGCCGCCTAGATCGCGGCTAAGCGGGTTGTTCGGTGGCGAGCCGGGCTCCGATAGGGAATCCTCATCGTCAGGGTGGCCGGCCTCGTCCTGGCCGTGCGGGCCGACCGGAGGGGGGACCAGGCCCGCGGGTTCTCCCTCTGCGCCATCACCGACCTTCTCATCTCGCCCATTTCCTGGACCCACCACTGGGTCCTGGCCGTGCCGGCCCTGCTCCTGGCCATCGTGGCCATCGGCCGGTACGGGGCGCGACATCGGCTGGCCGCCCTCCCGGCCGCCGTCGCGGTCACCGCGATCGCCGTCGTGGCCTGGGGTCGGGTCGCCCGCCACGTCCCCAACGGGGGCTGGCTCAGCTTGCCCGCGTCCGCCATCATCAGGAGCGAGGTCTATGTCATCATCGGGCTCGGCGCTCTGGTGGTAGCCGCCGCCGGCGAACTCATCGGGTACCGGCGGTCCAGGTCGGCTACGGGAGCCAGCCCGGATCCGCAACCCAGCCCCGGCGGAGTCACTCGGCTGAAGGCACCGCGCTAGGCGCCTTCGTCACATATTGTAATCGGATGATTACGGGACGCTGATGCGGTGGGTTAGCCGGGGGCTAGCGGTCCGCCTGGCCCAGCGCCGCCGCCAGCGCGGTCGCCGCGGCGTCCGCCGCGACCCGGGCGGTCAGCGCGTGCGTGTGGGCCCGGTCCAGGTCGCCGAGGGCTATGCAGTCGAAGGCGACCTGCGCGCCTGGTGCCGCTGCCGCCGGACAACCCGAACATCGACACCTGAACCCACTGTGGTAGCCCCGACCGGATTCGAACCGGCGTTACCGCCTTGAGAGGGCGGCGTCCTAGGCCTCTAGACGACGGGGCCGTGCGTGATGCTGGCGTGGCCAGCGCGGTACAGACTACCGCCTCGCCACCGGTGTGGCCAACCGGCGGCCGGGCGGGCGTCCCTGCGGCATGAACAAGCGCGGACGTGCAGCACGTCCGCGCTGGTACAGACCTGCTGGGGTACCAGGACTCGAACCTAGACTAACAGGGCCAGAACCTGTCGGGCTGCCAATTACCCCATACCCCAATGGCATCGGGCCCGGAGGTCCGGGACCGCCCACGCAGTCTAGCGGACTGCGCTCGCGCCGGCCAACATGACATCGGAGCCCGGGTCACAGCGGGTCGATCTCGGTCAGGCCGGCGTCCCGGTCGAGGCGGAGCCAGCGGGTGATTCCGGCCGAACGCACGAACGGCACGTCATGGCTGGCCACCAGGATCGCGCCCCGGTAGCCGTCGAGCGCCTGGGACAGCTGCCTGACCGACGCCATGTCCAGGTTGTTGGTGGGCTCGTCGAGCAGCAGCAACTGCGGCGCGGGCTGGGCCAGCAGCAGGGCGGCCAGGACCGCGCGGAACCGCTCGCCGCCGGACAGCGTGCCGGCCGGCCGTTCGGCCCGCTCACCGCGGAACAAGAACCTGGCCAGGCTCGCCCTGACCTCGTTCACCGACGCCGCCGGGGCCGCCGCCCGGACGTTCTCGACCACGCTCAGCGAGTCGTCGAGGATGTCGAGCCGCTGGGGCAGGTAGCCGGTCACCGCGCCCAGCCTCACCGTGACGCCCTGGGGCACCGCCAGCCCGGCGACGGCGCGCAGCAAGGTGGTCTTGCCCGCGCCGTTCGGGCCGGTCAGGGCGATCCGCTCGGGGCCGCTGACGACGAGTTCGCCGAGCGTTCCCGGCCTGGGGTCTGGGCTGGCCGAGGCGGAGGCGGGGTGCCAGGGCGTGCCAGCCAGGCCCGTTAGGTTCATAATGGTGCGCCCGGCCGGAACGGACGTGCCCGGGAGCTCCACCCGGATCTCGGCGTCGTCCCTGACCGCCTGCTCCGCCTCCTCCAGCCGGCCGCGGGCCGCCTGGAGGCGCTCGGCGTGCAGCTCGCGGGACCGGCCTGCGGTCTCCTGGGCGGCCCGCTTGCGGGCGTACGCGACGATCCGGGGCAGGCCGCCCGAGGCTTGGACCTGACGGCCCTGGCGATCGCGCCTGGCCTGCTTGACCTGCGCGTCGACCAGGTCGCGCCGCTGGCGGCGGACGTCCGCGGCGGCCGCGGTGACCGCGCGTTCCGCGGCGGCCTGTTCGGCCGCCAGCTGGGCCTCGTAGGCGTCCAGGTTGCCGCCGTACATGCGGACCATCCCGCCGGACAGGTCGGCGACCTGGCCGACCAGGCCGAGCAGCTCGCGGTCGTGGCTGACGATCACCATCACCCCGCTCCAGGACGCCACCGCGTCGTACAGCCGCCCGCGCGCGTCCAGGTCGAGGTTGTTGGTCGGCTCGTCGAGCAGCATGATGTCCGGCCGCCGCAGGAACAGTCCGGCCAGCGCGACCAGGATGGCCTCGCCGCCGGACAACCGTTCCACCCGGTCGTCGAGGCCCAGCCCGCGCAGGCCCAGGCGGTCCAGCCAGGCGCGGGCGCGCTCCTCGACGTCCCAGTCGTCGCCCAGGGTGGCGAAGGCCTCCTCTCCCGTCTCGCCTGCCTCGATGGCGTGCAGCGCGTTCCGGCTGGCGGTGACGCCGAGCAGGTCGGACACGGTGCGATGGGTGCTCAGGGTGATGGCCTGCGGCAGGTAGCCGACCTCGCCGCGGGCCCAGATGGTGCCCGAGCCCGGGGTCAGCTCCCCGGCGATCAGCCGGAGCAGGGTCGACTTGCCCGAGCCGTTGACGCCGATCAGCCCGGTGCGGCCCGGGCCGAACGTCATGGTCAGGCCGCGGAGCACGGGCGCCCCGTCGGGCCAGCTGAAACTGAGATCTGAGCAGACGATGGCGGCGGTCATGGGGCGCGGCTCCCAGCACGTAGGAAAGGTTTCCTTTACGTGTGGCGACACCACGCCGCGTGGGCTCAGCCCGAGGTCACGCGTGCGCCGGACAGGCGCAAGCGCGGTATCGCTGACCTCAGCGCTTCAACGCACACTCCCGCCGCCGACAGCCTTAGACGCTCCCATGCTAGCCAGGCCCGGCGGAGCGGCCAAACGCTATTTCGCGGGGCCGGGGGTGGCCAGGGCCAGGCGGGCGTGGCCGGTGGCGCGGACCAGGGCGTCGGCGGCGGACAGGAAGCAGGAAGCGCCCCGGGTGAGCTCGAGCGTCTGGCCGGCGTCGGAGCGCAGGGCGCAGGTGCCGTGCAGGCACAGCAGGATGCGGGGGCCGGCGCCGGGCAGGGCGAGGGCGGGGCCGGCCAGGTCGACCACGTAGAGGCGGAACTCCGGGGCCGGGGTGTCGAACCAGGCGATGCCGTCGGGCAGGACGCGCGGGGACAGCACGGGCACCGCGACCGCGGGGTCGAGGAGCTTCAGCAGTTCGGGCACGTCGATGTGCTTGCCGGTGAGGCCGGAACGGACCACGTTGTCGGAGTTGGCGAGTAGCTCGATGCCGGTGCCGCGCAGGTAGGCGTGCAGCCCGCCGGCCGGCATGAACACCGCCTGCCCGGGCTGGAGCACCGCGTGGCGCATCAGCAGCATCGCCACCACGCCGACGTCACCCGGGTGGTCCGCGGCGACCCGGACCGCTGCGGCGCAGGCGTCCGCGTAGGGGCCGCGGGTCGTCGCCAGCCGCTCGCAGGCTGTCACGACCGAGGCGACGAGCCCGGCGGGTGAGGGCCATTCCAGCACGGACGCGAGCACTCTGCCGAGATCAGGGCCGAGATCAGGGCCGGGATCAGGGCCGGGATCGGTCAGCCTGGCGGCGAGCGGCTCGAGCTCGGGCACGGCCAGGGCGCGGAGCAGGCCCGCCGCGTCCTCTGGGTTGCGCAGCCCGGCCACGACCTCGAACGGGGTCAGGGCGTAGAGCAGCTCGGGCTTGGGCCAGTCGTCCACGTAGTTCCGGCGCGGGTCGTCCGGGGCCAGGTCGCGCTCGGCGGCGTAGCCCGCCTCGGCCTGCGCACGCGAGGGGTGCACCTGGATCGACAGGGCTTTCTCGGCCGAGAGCACCTTGAGCAGGAACGGCAGCCGGCCGCCGAACCTCGCCGCGCACTGCGCCCCCAGCTCCCGTTCGGGCGCGGCGGCGATCAGCTTGTCCAGGGTGGTCTCGTGCACGCCGGACGGCGCCGACGGGTGCGCGCCCATCCACAGCTCGGCCTCCGGGCCCGGCGCGGGGACCGGGCGTCCCTGCAGGCCGGCGATCGCGGTCTTGGTGCCCCACGGGTAGGGCCGGATCTCAGGGCGGAGAAGGTCCACCAGGAAATGCTAGTCGGCGCCCGACGTGTCCGCCGGATGCTCGACCAGCGCGACCACCCGGCTGGCCATGAAGCGCGCCGTCCTGACCGCGGTGCCGGTCCTGGTCACCTCGCTGACCTCGACCACGCCGCGGCGGTTGGCGATCTCCACGCGCCGCCCCGCGCGGGTCGCCGTCACCTCGTAGGTGCGGGCTCCCTCGCCGGAGTCGATCACGATCTCGACGCGATCACCCTTCATGGGCGTCCTCCCCCCGGGGACCTGGTCAGTACGAAGGGAGCGCGGGATCGACCTGGTTGATCCAGGCCAGCACCCCGCCGCCGACGTGCACCGCGTCGGTGAAGCCGGCGTTCTTGACGATCGCCAGGGCCTCGGCGCTGCGGGCGCCGCTCTTGCAGTGCAGCACGATCCGCTTGTCCTGCGGCAGCTTCTCCAGCGCGGCCCCGGACAGGAACTCACCCTTCGGGATGAGCGTCGCGCCGGGGATGGAGACGATCTCGTATTCGTTCGGCTCGCGGACGTCGACGAGGAAGATGTTGTCGCCGGCGTCCAGCATGGCCGCCAGGTCCTTGGCGCTGATCGTCGAGCCCTGGACGGCCTCCGCGGCCTCGGCCGACACCGCGCCGCAGAACTCCTCGTAGTCGATCAGCTCGGTGACCGTCGGGTTCTTGCCGCAGACCGCGCACTCCGGGTCCTTGCGGACCCGGACCGTGCGGTAGGTCATCTCCAGCGCGTCGTAGATCATCAGCCGCCCGGCCAGCGGCTCGCCGATCCCGGTGATCAGCTTGATGGCCTCGTTGACCTGGATCGACCCGATCGAGGCGCAGAGCACGCCGAGGACGCCGCCCTCGGCGCAGGAGGGCACCATCCCGGGCGGCGGCGGCTCGGGGTACAGGCAGCGGTAGCACGGGCCGTATTCGGCCCAGAACACGCTGGCCTGGCCGTCGAAGCGGTAGATCGAGCCCCACACGTACGGCTTGGCGAGCAGCACGCACGCGTCGTTGACCAGGTACCTGGTGGCGAAGTTGTCGGTGCCGTCGACGATCAGGTCGTAGCCGGCGAAGATCTCCAGGGCGTTGTCGGAGTCCAGCCTGACCTCGTGCAGGATGACGTCCACGTACGGGTTGATCTGGCGGATGCTGTCCCGGGCCGACTCGGCCTTGGGCCGGCCCACGTCGGACTGCCCGTGGATGACCTGGCGCTGCAGGTTGGACTCGTCCACCACGTCGAAGTCGACGATGCCGAGCGTGCCGACGCCGGCCGCGGCCAGGTAGAGCAGCGCGGGCGAGCCGAGGCCTCCGGCCCCCACGACCAGGACCTTCGCGTTCTTGAGACGCTTTTGCCCGGTCATCCCGACGTCCGGGATGATCAGGTGGCGCGAGTAGCGCCTGACCTCATCGACCGTCAGCTCGGCGGCCGGCTCGACCAGCGGCGGCAACGACACGGTGCTCTCCAGAAGACTCGCTTGAAGATCTTTTCTACCGAACGGGCTGGGTTTTACCTTCCCCCGTCTGTGCCTGCGACAACCGGCGGAAGGCATCTGGAATTCCCAGCAGGATACCGATCTCGGCCGCCACGGCGGCGGGATGCTCCATGTGCGCGACGTGGCCGGTGCGCGGCATCACCACGATCCTGGCGTCCTTGAACTGCCGCGCGGCCCGGCCCGCCATTCGCGCGTCGACCAGGCGGTCGCGGCTGCCGTAGATGATCAAGGACGGCGCGGTGATGCGGGCCGCGTCCCGCCAGGCGCGGTGGCGGCCCTTGCGGAAGAATTCCGCGGTGAGCGTGCGGACGCTGCCGATCAGCGCGTCCCCGGCGTAGCCGAGTTCGTCGCGGCGGGTGAGTTCGGCGACCTCGGTGGCGAACCTGGCCGGCCGGAACAGCGCGGGGTCGCTGTAGCAGGTGGTGATCACGTCGGCGACCCGGCGTTCCGGCGGCAGGACCTGGTACTGCCTTATGAGCCTCGTGCCGACCCGGGGCAGGCTCATGACCGGGAAGCGGAGCAGGTCCAGGCGTGGCCGGGAGTCGGGCAGGGCCGGGGAGATCAGGGTCAGGGTCCTGACCAGATCGGGCCGGGTGGCGGCGACCTTGACGCAGACCGCGCCGCCCAGGGAGTTGCCGATCAGGTGCACCGGGCGTTGTCGTGGTGGCAGGAGCGCGATGACGGTCTGCGCCAGGGCGGCGATCGAGTAGCGGCCGTCCGGGCGGGGCGGTGAGTCGCCGAACCCGGGCAGGTCCACCGCGTCGCAGGCCAGCCGGGGCCTGAGCAGGTCCATCAGGTCGGTCCAGTTCCGCGACGAGCCCTCCAGGCCGTGCACGCACAGGGCCGGCTCTGCCTCGTCCGCCGGGTTTGGCGGGGGTGGCGGGACGCTGCGCAGGTAGACCTGGTGATCGCCGAGGGTGACGAACCGGCCCGGCCAGTGCGGGACTGGGTCGTCGCTCACGCGGTGTTTCCCGCTCGCCTCATGCACTGGCCTTGCGGCGGGTCCTCGTCTTGGCCGGCGCGTCCTCCTTGGCGTCCTTGCCGTCCTCGGCCTTGCCGTCGTCGGCCTTGCCGCGATCGGACTTCAGGGCCGCGACGCTGGCCCGCAGGATCTCGGTCAGGTCGGCGGGCTGCTTCCTGGCGTCCGGTAGCTCCAGGCCGGCCGGGCGGACCACGTCGTTGCCCTCCACCTTGGCCTGGACGACGGCTTCGAGCGCCTCGCGGTACGCGTCGCGGTACTGGTCGGGCTCGAAATCCTCGGTCATCGTGTCGATGAGCGACGCGGCCATCTTCAGTTCCTGCGACCGCACCTCGATGTCCTCGTCGAGGAAGGCGAAGTCGGGCTTGCGCACCTCGTCGGGCCACAGCAGGGTCTCCAGCGTGAGGACCCCCTCCCTGACCCGCAGCGCGGCCAGCGCCTCGCGCTGGCGCAGCGCGACCTTGGCCACGGCCACCTTGCCCGACTTGTCCAGGGCGTCGCGGAACAGCACGTAGGCCCGGGCGCCGGCCTGCTCGGGCTCCAGGTAGTAGGCCTTGTTGGAGTAGATGGGCTCCACCTGGGCGGCCGGCGCGAAGTGCAGCACCTCGATCCGGTGCGCGGTCACCAGCGGCAGGTCGGCCAGGTCCTCGTCGGTCAGCACCACCATGTCGCCCGTGGGCAGCTCGTAGCCCTTGGCGATATCGGAATACGAGACTTCCTCGCCGTCCAGCGTGCACACCCGGCGGAACTGAATCCTCGCGCCGTCTTTGCGGTGCACCTGACGGAAGGTAATGTCACGCTGCTCGGTGGCGGCGTAGAGCTTCACCGGGATCACGACCAGGCCGAAGGAGATCGCGCCAGCCCATATGCTACGCATGGTTCTTCACCTACCCCGGTTGGCATGCCACTGATACATCCAGTGTTGTCCCAATTCCCATAATCGACAACAATTTCGATCGGTGTCGGGACTAGCATGGGTGGATTTCGCCCAACTCTCCCAGCGAGCTTAGCTGTGCCTGCGATGATGAGGGTGCCCGGACCTGGACCCGCCTGCCGGCTGGCCTGGCTCAGCACGGGAATCAGGCCGGACGGCGGCTCGAAGTTCGAGGGGGACGGAGAGATATGGGCGCTTTCGATGTGGTCGTGCTCGGCGGCGGCACCGCCGGCGTGCACGTCGCCACCGTGGTCGCCGGCGGCGGTAAGGCGGTCGCGCTCGTCGAGGCCGGGCTGATCGGAGGCGAGTCCCCGTACCTGGCCTGCCTGCCGTCGAACTCGCTGCTGCTGTCCGCGGCCCGCGGCGAAGCCTGGGAGGACGCGGTGGCCCGGCGGAACGAGGTGACCGGCGGCCTGGACGACTCGGCGTCGGCAAACCGGCTGACCCGCGCGGGCGTGACCGTGATCCGCGGCACCGGCCGGATCACCGCCCCCGGCACGGTCGAGGTGACTCCCCCGGGCCCGACCGCGACGCTGACCTACTCGGACCTGGTCATCGCGACCGGCTGCGAGCCGGTCGCGCCGCCGATCGAGGGCCTGTCCGACATCCCGGCCTGGACCACGGCGCAGAGCCTGTGCTCCCCGGACCTGCCCCGGCGCCTGATCGTGCTCGGCGGCGGGCCCGCCGGGTGCGAGCTGACGCAGGTCTACGCGTCGTTCGGCTCGCAGGTGACGCTGGTGGAGGCCGAGCCCGGGCTGCTCCCTGGTGAGCCCGCGTTCGCCGGCGAGATCCTCGTCGCGGCGCTGCGCCGGGCGGGCGCGGAGATCTACCTCGGCTCCCGGGCCACCAAGGCGGAGCGCACGCCGGACGGCCTCACCCTCGCGCTGGCCGACGGGACCAGGATCGACGCCGACCGGCTGCTGCTCGCCTCGGGCCGGCGCCCGCGGCTCGGCGGCCTGGGCCTGGACGCGCTGGGCCTGGAGGTCACGCCGGGGATGGCGCTGCCCACCACCACGAGGTGCGAGGTGGCCGGCGTCAGGGCCGGGTCGGGCCGGGTGTGGGCGGCCGGGGACGTCACCGGGACCACGCACACCCACGCCAGCCACTACCAGGCCGGCGTGGTCGCGGCGAACATCCTCGGCCAGCGGCGCGAGGCCGACTACAGCGCGATGCCGCGCTGCGTGTTCACCACGCCTTCGGTGTTCGCGGTGGGCGTCGTCCCCGACGCCCCCTCGGGGACCGAGGCCGCCGAGGAGGGAGCCTCCTCGGGATACCCAGCCTCGGGAAACCCAGCCTCAGGAAAGGGGGCCTCAGGAAACGGGCTCGGCCCGACGGGCGACCGGACGCGCCAGATGCTGCGGGTCGCGAGGCCGCCAGCGGAGGCCGACAACACCGCGGCGGCCGAGCCGACGGCGGGCGCCGAGAACGCGGCGGGAGACGGCCGCGGGAAGCTGATCACGGTACGGGCCAGCCTGGGCGACACCACGCGGGCTCACCTGGGTCCGGACGATCTCGGCTGCCTCGAGCTCTACGCGGACGCCGAGTCCGGGGTGCTGGCCGGCGCGGTGGCGGTGGGGCCGGACGCGGTCGACTGGATGGGCGAGGTTACCCTCGCCATCAGGGCCAAGATTTCGGTGGCGGTGCTCGCCGATGTGGTGCATGCCTTCCCGAGCTACGGGGAAGCACTGGAGACAGCCCTGCGAGAACTGGCGGGAACCGGGGGCAGTACGGTACATGCCGACCAGGAGGAAAAGGGGATCGGGCCGTTGAGCGAGCTGGACATGGAGACGCCTGAGGGCGACGCCTTCGAGCAGCACCAGGAACTAATCGTGGACGAGACCGTGCCGGTACCCCGGCGCGAAGTCCCGTTCGACGTCAACGAGGCGGATGCGGCGGAGCAGGAACGCGCGGTCGGCTTCGACGATGACGACTACCGCTGACAGCAGCTTAGGATGGGGGCGAACGCGGGAACGCAACCGCGCACCCACCCCGGAGACCGAATTTGACTGCAACGTCCGATACCAGGCCACGCAGCAACCGGCTGCCACGGCATGAACGGCGACGGCAGCTACTGGACGCGGCGCTTGAAGTGTTCGTATCCCAGGGGTACCACGCCGCCGCGATGGATGAGATCGCCGAACGTGCGGGCGTCAGCAAGCCCGTGCTCTACCAGCATTTCCCCGGCAAGCTCGAGCTCTACCTGGCGCTGCTCGACGAGAGCGTGGACACCCTGGTGGAGACGGTTCGCGACGCGCTCCGCTCCAACCCGGACCCGAAGCAGCGGGTCGCCGCGACCTTCGGCGCCTACTTCGAGTACGTCGGCGGCCAAGGCCAGGCCTACCGGCTGATCTTCGAGTCGGACCTGAGCAACGAGCCCGCCGTCCGGGACCGGCTGGACCTGGTCCAGCGGCAGTGCGCCGAGATGGTCAGCCAGACGGTCAGGGAAGACGCCGGGCTCTCCGACGACGAGGCGCACCTGCTGAGCGTGGGCATGGTCGGCATGGCCCAGGTCACCGCGAGGTACTGGCTCAGCGCGCGGGATCACATCCCGCGCGAGGCGGCCGAGCAGCTGGTGGCCAGGCTGGCCTGGCGCGGCATCAGCGGCTGGCCCCGCAGCGAACACTGAGCACGTCCTGGCGCAAAGGAGCACCGTGGAAGTCAAGATCGGAATTCAGTCCGTACCGCGCGAGCTGGTCGTGGAGACGGACACTCCGGCGGACGAAATCGAGCACCAGCTGGCCAGCGTGCTGGCCGACGACGCGCATTCGGTCTTCGCGCTCTCGATGAGCAAGGGCGGCAAGGTACTGGTACCCGCGGACAAAATCGCCTACGTCGAATTCGTCGCGCCGGAAGCGCGCCGGGTCGGTTTCGGCAACATCGTCTGACCTCCGCTGTTCATCTAGCGCGGCGAGGCCGGCCGAGTGGGCTGAGGGTACTCCTGGTAGGCTTGGCACGACTGGTCAACGGAATGACATAACCAAAGGTCGTGTTGTCCAATCGGCTGCTGTTTACGCACTGCTCTTAGAGGCTGGGCGTCACGTCCGGCGTCCCTGGGGGGATCTCGAGTAAACGGCAGTGTCCCGAACGACGATAGCGGGCTCCCTGGCCATCGCCGCGTCAGACAGGCGTCGCGGCGTCAGCCACACAGGTCGCAGCTCGCGTCGCGGCGGGTCACTGCGGGCAGCCAGCAGACATGACGGGCCCGGTCCCGGAACCGCTGGGGAGGGCCACGATGAAGGATGGAACCCCTGACAACTCAAATATTCAACGGGGACGAAACGCGGGCACCTGCCCTGTCCCCCGAGCCCGTGACGGTGCTGCCGGACACGGCGGCTCCGGCGGGCAGCGCCCTGACGGGAGGCGCTCACGCGATCCCGTTCCGTGACCTCGGCATCAGCGAGGCGATCTGCTCGGGCCTGGAGGCCGCGGGCATCTTCACCACCTTTCCCATCCAGGCGCTCGCCCTGCCGCTGGCCCTGCGCGGGCAGGACGTCATCGGGCAGGCCAGGACCGGCACCGGGAAGACGCTCGCGTTCGGCATCCCGCTGCTGCAGCTGATCGACCAGGACCCTGCCGCCCAGGACCGGGGCCGCGCGCCGCTGGCGCTCGTGGTGGTGCCCACCAGGGAACTCGCGATCCAGGTCGCCGACGACCTGCGCACCGCGGCGGTCAACCTGCGCGCCCGCGTGCTCACCGTCTACGGCGGCCGGGCCTACGAGCCGCAGACCGACGCGCTCGCGGCCGGCGTGGACATCGTGGTCGGCACCCCCGGCCGGCTTCTGGACCTGGCCGAGCGCAGGCACCTCGACCTGAGCGCGATACGCGCGCTGGTGCTGGACGAGGCGGACAAGATGCTCGACCTCGGCTTCCTGCCCGACGTGGAGCGGATCGTCCGGCGCACCCCGGAACAGCGGCAGACCATGCTGTTCTCCGCGACCATGCCCGGCGATGTCGTCACGCTCGCCCGCCGTCACATGCGGCGCCCGACCAACATCCGGGCCGAGGGGCACGACGAGCCGGCCCCGGCGCCCAGCACCGAGCAGCACGTGTTCCGGGCGCACCAGCTCGACAAGATCGAGGTGCTGGCGCGGGTCCTGCAGGCCAGGAACCGGGGCCTGACGATGGTGTTCTGCCAGACCAAGCGGACCGCCGACCAGGTCGCGACCGCGCTGGCCAGCCGGGGCTTCGCGGTGGCCACCGTACACGGCGACCTGGGTCAGGGCCAGCGGGAACGCGCGCTGCGCGCGTTCCGCAGCGGCAAGGTGGACGTGCTCACCGCCACCGAGGTCGCGGCCCGCGGGCTCGACGTGGACGACGTCACGCACGTGGTCAACTACGAGTGCCCGGACGACGATATGACCTACGTGCACCGCATCGGCCGGACCGGGCGGGCCGGGCGGGCCGGCGTGGCGGTCACGTTCGTCGACTGGCGGGACATGCACCGCTGGAAGCTCATCAACGACGCCCTGGGGCTGGGCAAGCCCGAGCCCGAGGAGACCTACTCCACCTCGGAGCACCTCTACACCCAGCTGGACATCCCGCGCGAGGCGACAGGAACGCTGCCCCGCGCGATGCGGGACCGGGCCGGGCTCGAGGCCGAGGCCATCGAGGACATCGGCGAGACCGGCCGGATCCGCTCGCCCCGGTCCAGGCGCGGGTCCGCGGGCCGGGATTCGGCGGGGCGCGGCTCGGGACGCGGCGGCAAGCGCGGCTCCGGTCAGGCGCGCGGGAGCGCGCGCGACGCGGGCGACAGGGCCGTCCAGCCGGCCGGCCAGGAGGCCGGGACCCGGCGGCGGCGCCGGACCCGGGCGGGCCATGAGGTCGGCGGCGAGCAGGCCGCCGCCCAGCCGCGGAGCGAGGAATCGCCGGACCGCAAGGCGGCACCGCGGCTCAGCGGCCGGCGGAAGGCGGCGGCGCGAGAAGAAAACCAGCTGGAGGAAACCCGCCGCAAGGCATCGTGATCAGGATTTTCTCAACCTCCCTCGATCTGCCCGTCGGAGTCCGGCGTACCACGATCCGCACCGCCCGCGGCGCGTTCGCGGCCCTGGAGGCGGTTCCGGCGTCGGGAGTGTGCGAGCGGGAGGGCGCCCTGCTCGTTCCCGGCTACACCGGGAGCAAGGAGGACTTCCTCGCCATCTTGGACCTGCTGGCCGACGGCAGCAGGCACGTGGCCGCGATCGACATGCGCGGCCAGTTCGAGACGCCGGGCGCCGACGACCCGGCCGGCTACGCGGCGGCGGCGCTCGGCGCCGACATCGTCGCGGTCATGCACGCGACCGGCGCGAGGCACCTGGTCGGCCACTCCTACGGCGGGCTGATCGGCCGCGAGGCCGTGCTCGCCGGGGCCGGCGCCGGGATCGCGTCCTTCACGCTGATGAGTTCGGGACCCGCGGCGCTGACCGGACCGCGGGCGAAGGAACTGCGCGCCATGCTCGAAGCCCTCGGCACTGGGGACGGGACTGGGGCCGGGGCCGGGGCCGGGGACGCCCCGGACGGCGCCGCGCTCCGGGGCGGCATCTCCGAGATCTGGCAGGCCTACCTGGAGCCGCAGGCCGCCGCGGCCGGCATCCCACCTCACATCGTCGCGTTCCTCGGCCGGCGGATGCTGCGCAACGACCCGGCCGGGCTAGTCCTGATGGCCAGGCACATGCTCACCGCCCCGGACCGGACGGCCGAGCTAGCGGGCCTGGATCAGGTCCCGAAGCTCGTCATCTACGGCGAGAACGACAACTCGTGGTCTCCGGCCGCGCAGGAGAACATGGCCAGGCGGCTCGGCGCGCGCCGGCTGTGCATCCCCGCGGCCGTGCACTCCCCCGCCGTCGAGGCACCCGCCACCACCGCGAGCGCGCTGACCACGTTCTGGGACGCGGCCGAATCCGCGTCGGTGCGCCCAGCGGACCCCGCGATCCCAGGCGTGCGCTGATACCAGCATGTGCTGGTATCAGCGGCGGGGGTCAGGCGGGGGGAGGCCGTCCCAGGGGCGGCGGGGCGGGGCGGCTTCGGTGCCTTCTGGGCAGTGGCGGCGGTAGTCGCACCAGCCGCAGGAGGGGCCCGGGCGGGGCGGGAACACCTCGTCGTAGCGGTCGGCGGGCAGGCCGTCGCGCATCCGCTCGTCGGCGGCCGCGCACTCCTCGGCGATATCTTCCGCGCGGCCGAGGTGCCTGGCCAGAGAGCCATCGGTGTGCGACCAGGCGAGGATCTCGCCGGTGGGCAGGTGGTGGAGTTCCACCCGGTGGCACGGCCGCCGCAGCACCCGCCCGGCGGCCAGCGCGTACAGCGCCAGGGCCATCGAGCTGCGCGCGTCGTCGGTGGTCAGCAGGTGCCGGCCGGTCTTGTAGTCCACCACGACGAGCTCGGTTCCCTCGCCCGCGCCCGGCCGCGCGTCGAGGCGGTCGATCCGCCCGGAGACCGCGATCTTGTCCGTGCGGGTCGCCACGGTCCTTTCCACCCCGAGCGGCTCGTCGGCCGGGTCGAGCCCGGCGACGTAGCCCTCCACCATGGCGACGGCGCGCTCGCGCTGGCGGACCGACTGGGTCTGGTCCGCGAAGCCCTCGTCGATCCAGCCGCGGTCCACCAGGGTGCCCGCGGCCGCGACGGTGCGCTGCGCCTGCGGCAGCCGCCACCAGCCGGCCAGGGCGTTGTGGACACTGGCGCCGAGGCTGTTGTGCGCCCACGGCGGGCCCTTCGGCGGCGGCGGCCGCTCCAGGTAGCTCATCCGGTACCGGCGCGGGCAATCCAGCCAGGCGGAGAGCCGGGTCGGCGTGCACGGGTACAGCCGACGCGGCATCCCTTCGAAGCCGAGCTGCTCCATCTAGGACGGGATGGGGCCGGCTGCCACCCAGGAGTGAACTTCTTCTCGGCCGCCCCGATCGTGGTCTCCGGGCCGTGGCCGGGCAGCACCCGCGTGCTCGCCGGGAGGGTCAGCAACTGCTCCCCGATCGCGGTCAGCTGCCCGGCGAAGTCGGGGAACTCGCCGTCGTCCGGGACAGGCCCCTCGGGCGCCATGACGTGCCCGGTGAACACCACGCCGAGGTCCTCGCAGTACAGGCACACCGAGCCCTCAGTGTGGCCCGGCGCGTGGAGCACCTCCAGGCGGACGTCGGCGACCTCGAAGATGCCGCCGTCCTCCATCTCGATGTCGGCGTCGTCGGGATGCGTCTCGCGCCACAGCCCGCGGTCCTTCGGGTGCAGGGCCACCGGCGCGTCGTCCCGTTCGGCCAGTTCCATCGCGGCGGCGACATGGGCGGCGTGGCCGTGCGTGCAGATGACCGCGAGCACCTCGCGGTCGCCCAGCGCCTCCAGCAGGCCCGCCGCATCCGAGCCCGGATCTATGACGATGACCTCCTCGTCGTCACCGACGATCCAGGTGCTGACCTCGCCGCCTTCCGGCGAGAACCGATCGATCCGAGTGGTCATCCGGCCGCTTCCTTCCTGATCTGCCTGAGCCGACCCTTCTTACCACAGCCACCCTAGGACACGCTGCGGACGAGGGAGATGATCTGCCATGTGACGGCCAGCTCGCGCAAAGAGGCGCCGGTGGATCGGGGGGACGTAGCTTTTGGTCATCGAGGGTCACCGTGACCACGACAACGGCGCGTTCGGGATCACGTCGTCGGCAGGCTGTAGATCAGGTACGAGGGGTCGTGATAGACAAGTCGGTAGCGCCGAAGGCTGGTCGCGTCATGGAGGGCGAGGTAGACGGCGTCCGCCGGCTCAGACGCGCTGGGCCGGCGCATCACGATCACCCGGATTCCGAACACCGCTGGGTTCCGGAGCACGGCCGCCCACTGGTTGCGCCCGGATTCCTTGGTGCCGTCATACACGGTGCGGCTGACCACATCGAAGCCGACCCGCTCGTTTTCCACGATGTCCAGCAGGATGAGCCCCGTGGTGTGCCGCACTAGAAAATTCCCGGCGTCGATCTGCCCCCGTTGCGCATGCAGATCCTGGGCGGCTTCGGTCGCCAGCACCACTTGATGCCGTTCGAAGGACACCCCGGATAGCGTGGCCAGGGCAAGGATGACAGTCAGGGCCGCCGGGATCACGGCCCTGCCGGGGAACTTGCTGACCAGGTAGCCGATCAGCTGACCAGGTAGCCGATCAGGATTGCGGCCGGGATGGCGACGACCAGGCCGAACCGATAGTTCAGCAGGCTGCCCTGCTGCGGCAGGCTGATCGGCTCGTATCCAGCCTCCAGTGAATAAAGGAAGAACGGGATAATGGTGAGCAGGCCGAGCACCGGCAGCGACTTTGCGGAGAAGCGCTCCGCGATCAGGAAGACGATCAGCCCGACCCCGGCCAGCGCCAGTACGGCGAGGCCGAGATCCGACCCGACCGCGTAGCCGTAGCCCTTCAACGTCAGGAGCCAGTCCCCGACGTTGATATCGGTGTGCCGTTGGGCCATCTGGGCCACGCTCGAATAAGAGCCGTTCTCGAAGTTGAGCGGATTGTTGAAAATCAGGTAGTTGTACCCCAGCCAGCCGCCTGCCGGAATGAGCAGCCCGAAGGTCGCTGCGATAAGCGCCAGACCCCTGACATCCCGCCATGAATAACCCAGCCGCCACCCCATCGCGAT
>WNGL01003327.1_pt1 | contig 27279 bp, 29 predicted proteins | sample 5400591 | NCBI WGS metagenome assembly WNGL01 (sample SAMN13153377, study PRJNA577476) | soil metagenome | isolation source: 80 cm soil or saprolite under Garry oak tree replicate 1 | place: USA:California | collected 2016-06-15 | reverse complement strand
ACCCAGCCGCCGGAGCGGATCTTCAACATGTTCGCGCCGAAGAACGGCACATCCACGCACAGGAAGAGGCCGGAGACGATCGCAGCGCGCGCGAAGCTCCAGCGCCACACCTCACGGCTCATCACGTAGAACATCAGGGTTGTGATGAGCATCAGGGTCGAGAGCGCCACGCCGTACGCGCCGGCGATGTTGCTGGAGGTGGGCTGCGCCGGGTCGGCCGCGTGGAACCCGATCACCAGCACGCACGTGAGCAGCATGAGCCCCCGGTTGACCAGGGGTACGTAGATCTGGCCGATCTCGCGCGACGATGTATGCGCGATCTGGAGCCGCGGGCTATAGCCGAGCTGCACCGCCTGGCGGGTGAGGGAAAAGGCCCCGGAGATCACCGCTTGGGACGCGATGATGGTCGCCGCGGTCGCCAGTGCGATCAGCGGGTACAGCGCCCAGCCGGGCGCGAGATGATAGAAGGGGTTCTCCGCCGCCGAGGCATCGCGTAACAGGAGCGCCCCCTGCCCGAAGTAGTTGAGCAGGAGGCAGGGGAGCGCGACGCCGAACCAGGCGATCTGAATCGCGCGATGCCCGAAGTGCCCCAGGTCCGCATACAACGCCTCGCCGCCGGTGACCACGAGAAAGACGGCGCCCAGCACCACGAATCCCCGCTGCACATCTTCGGCGAAAAAGCGCGCCGCGTGGTACGGAGAGAGCGCGGCCAGCACTCCGGGTTGCTGCATGATCTCGCTCAACCCGAGCACGCCGATCGTGGCGAACCAGACGAGCATCACGGGGCCGAACACCGCCCCGATCCGGGCTGTCCCGCGACTCTGCACCAAGAACAAACCGATCAGGATCACGAGCGTCACGGGGATCACCCACGAGGCCAGCGCCGGCGTCGCGATCTCGAGGCCTTCGACGGCGCTCAGCACCGAGATCGCCGGCGTGAGGCCCCCGTCCGCGTACAAGAGCGCCGACCCGAAGATCCCCAGGACGATCATGACGCGGCGGGGCGACAGACCCCGGGCCACACGGCTGCCGTTGACGAGGGCCATTAGGGCGAGCACGCCGCCTTCGCCCTTGTTGTCCGCCCGGATGATGACGATGTGATACTTGATCGTCACCACGATCACGAGCGCCCAGAAGACGAGCGACAGCACCCCCAGCACGTTGCCTGGCGTGACCGCGATGCCGTGCGGCCCGTAGAACGAGTAGCGAATCGCGTACAGTGGGCTCGTTCCGATGTCGCCGTACACGACGCCCAGCGCCGTGAGGGCGAGCGTGACGAGATAGCGGCCGTGCGGTTGCTGGGGAACGACAGGTTGCGCAGGGGAGGTCATGGCCGTGAATACTAGCGGGTCGGCGCAGTCCCCGAGGGCGTCGCGCGCAGCCCCGCGACGGACAAGAGCCACACGGTCGTCATGATCGCCGCCGAGGCCATACACCACCGGCAGATCGCGTGCAGCACGAACAACTCGATGCCCGTCAGGTATGCCGTGAACGCGAACCCTACCGTGGCGAGCGTCGCCAAGAGCCACGCCAGGCGGCGGTCTGCGGCGAACCTCGGCTGCAGGCCCACGAGCCCCACGGCGAACAGCGCCGCATATCCGCCGACTCCGTACAGTGCCACCGGCAGACCGAGCAGCTCGGCGTAGCGGCTCGCTTGGACGAGCTCACAGCTCCCGGTCCCGCACTGCAGCTGGCCGAGCACACCGATCTTGTAGAGCCAGAGATAGGTCGCGACGAGCAGCCCCACGAGCGTGAGGAGCACGAGCGCCTGGCGCCGGATCACTTGCGCTTCTTGGTCAGGCTGTCGACGAGAGCCTTGAAATCATCCGAGGTGCCGCGTCCCGTGTACGGACGCCCGTTCACGAAGAAGCTCGGCGTTCCCCGCACGCCGAGCGCCTCGCCTTCCTGCGCGCTCGCGTCGAGCCGTGCGGCGTAGCGCTGGCCGTCCAGGCACGCGTCGTACTTGTCGAGGTCGAGCCCGATGCCCCTCGCGAAGTCGCGGAACAGGGAGCGCGGGTTCTTTCCCGTCTGCGCCCATTGGTGGTTGGTGAACAGCTGGTCGTGCATCTCCCAGAACTTGCCCTGCTCTCCGGCGCACTGGGCGGCCAGCGCGGCATAGCGGGAATACTTGTGCGAGGGCAGCGGAAAGTCGCGAAAGCGCCACCGCAGCTTCCCGGTGGCGATCAGCTGCTCGCGGATCACCGGCATCTGCACCGTCGCGAACGACGCGCAGAAGGGACACTCGAAATCCGAGTACTCCGTGACCTCGATCCGCGCCGAGTCCGACCCCAGCGTATAACCGTGGAACGCATCCGCCGTCGCGACCGCGAGCGACCCACTCGGCGCGGCGGGCGCAGGGGGCGCGGGGCTGCGCTGCGATCCGTACCAGAGCGCCCCCCCCCCGATCACGGCCACCGCCACGAGCAACAGATAGAACCGTTTCATTCGTCCCCAGCCCTCCGCCACGGCTCGTCGTCCTCGTCTTCGTCGAAACCGGCGGCCGCGTCGCGCGCCCTGCGCTCCGCCTCGTCCACGATCCGCCGACCCTCCGCGATCTCCGGCGTATCGTACGTCACGCGCACCTCATAATGAAACAGCTCGCTCCGCGCGTTTCCGAGGAGCTTCTGGAGCTCCGGCGCTCGCTCGAGCAGCTTGCCCGTTTGGTCCAACGCCTGAATGCGCTCAGCCAGCGCGCGCAGCATGGCCAGCAGGCGCTCCGCGCGGTCCGGTCCGTACACTTCTTCCGAGTGATCGCTCATATGCCAGCCCTTCCCTGACGTGTCCACACCCCGCCCACCTCCCCATCCATCATAATACCACGCGCGGCGGCCGTGGTCGGCCTTTGCGTGACGCAAAGCGCCCTATTACATTGCGGCGCCGATTGATCGGCGGCTCGCGCGACCCGAGCCGCCTCCCTAGTCCCCCCGTTCCCGGTCCCAAGCGCAGAGAGGAGCACCGCACGCATGACCAAGAAGCGTTCGGAACCCCGCAAAATGTCCACCCCCACCCCCTTCGAACAGGCCCGCGACGAGCTGTTCTCGCACATCCTGCGCTGCGGCGTGCTGGAAGCCACGCCCGAGCACCAGAAAGAATGGTTCGACGACACGATGCTGTACCTCGCCGAGCGCTACGATGCGTTGGACGAGCAGCAGCTGGCGGAGCTGCGCGTGCTGGGAGAGCGCTATTGCCGACCCGTTGTGGGACGGAGCGCACCCGTGGGCGCGAGCGTCTGAGGGCCGCCGAATCGCCTAGCGTCTCCGGGGCGCCCCCGTCTCGCGGGCGCCCTTTTTACGGCGGCCACCAGGCCGGGAAGCGCCGGAACCGTCGACCCAATGCGAGCCGCACACCGCCGCCCAACCCCAGCTCCGCGTACCACCCCGCCCGGGCGCCCGGCCCCTGGTCGACGCCAAGCAGCGCAGTGAGGTAGCTCGCGCCGCGCGCCCCTTCCGAGCCGACGAACGCCAATCCCAGCCCACCATACGGCCCGACGCCCCTGCGCTCGAGCGGGCGGAGCAGGAACTGCGCGGTCGCCTCGAGGCGGACGCCCAGCGCTCGCTCGTAATCCCCGCACGCGGCCGCGAAGGCCAAGCGTCCCTGACCACCGGAGCGCCGTGCCACTCCCACCTCCGGACCCCAGAAGCCACGGTGCGCCAGGAGCACCGTCGCGCCGGCGCCGATCTCCGTCGCTCTCGCAACCTGGGCACGCACCGGCAGCGCGACGCCCGCGGCCACCCCGGTCGCGGCCAGCACGGTCCTAGCCCCGTTCCGACACATCGAGCGGACGCGGAAGAGAGATCGGCCACCCCACGTCGGAACGGGGCTAGCGAAGCGCGACGTCGTAGGTGACGTGGATGTCGGAGGTGAGGGACGCGACGACCGAGCAGTATTTCTCGAGCGAGAGGTCGATCGCGCGGCGGGCCTTGGTCTCATCCACGCCGACGCCCGAAATCGTGAAGACGAAGTGGAGAGCGGTGTAGCGCCGCGGCTGCTCTTCCCGACGCGTCCCCCGGAGCGCGACCTCGAGGGCCTCGAGCGCCACACGCTGCTTCTGGAGGATCAGCACGACGTCCGATGCGGAGCACGTAGCCGCCGCGATCAGCAACATCTCGACCGGCGTCTGGGCGAGCGTACCGTCGCCATCCACCAGCACGGAGGGCCGGCCCGGTGCGCCGGCCTCGAACAGCAGCCCTCCCCCCGCCCCCGCGCCCGCGTCCGCGTCCGCGCGCCATCGCATGGTGATCTCGCGAATGTCACCGGCCACCTCAGTTGCCTCGCCGCGTCGTCAGTCCCGCGTACAACCGGTTGTGGCGGAAGCCGCCCATGCCGTGGTATTCGAGCAGCCAGTTGAACGTGGACCGGTAATGGAGCTCGAATCCGACCACGAGGTTGGCCCACACATCGGGACAGTCGGGGTCGGCACCGCAGGAGTCGTGTCCCACGAGGCTGAACCCCGCACCCATGTACGGCGTCGCCACCTGCTCATCACCGGTGAAGCGATACAACGCCTCGAGGCTGCCCACGTAACTGTTGCGACCGTTGAAGAAGCCGATCTCGCCGGAGGGACGGACCCGGAAGCGGGGGGAGACCAGATTCCCGGCGTCGAGCGTCACGCCGAACACCATCTGCGTACTGCCGGCCAGGTCGAGACCGCCGCGCACCCCGAACCCGAACAGCCCGAGGTGCGTGCCCCGACCCGCGGCCGGTCGAACCTGAGGCGGATGGAACTCCTGAGCGGCGAGCCCCGCGAGTCCGCCCGCCGCGAGTAGCACGGTCAGCCACACCCGCCGCATCACGTCCCCTTCCCCCGCGTCAGCGTTGCGCGCGCCCGGGCGGCCGCCCGCCCGTAGTCCCAGATGGCGTACAACCCTACCGCCGCAGTGGCCCAGGCGAGCGGCCGCACCAGCGGGGAGCGGGCGATGAACGCCACCAATGTGAGCAGCTGCAGCACCGTGACCGCTTTCCCGCCGGCGCGGGCCGGCAGTGGGGTCGGTCGCCGCCACAGCCACGCTCCCACGTACCCCAGCGCTGCCACGATGTCCCGGGCCACGACGCCGATGATCTCCAGAGGGTGCAGCAGACCGGCGCGGGCGACGGTGAGGAACGCGGCCGCCATGAACACTTTGTCGGCCGTCGGGTCGAGGACGGCGCCGGCGCGCGACCCGCCGAACCGGCGTGCCAGCATCCCGTCGAAAAAATCCGACGCGGCGGCCGCGCCCACTAGTGCGAGCTGCCACGCCGGCTGGTGCACGAACGGAAACGCTGCGGCCAAAGGAAGCCGAAGCGCCGTCAGGAGATCGGCCCGCGTTACCCACGGTTTCACTTGCCCCTCCCTCCGGTGCGCCATACCTTCGTCCGCGTGAACCTCAATCTGCTGAGGCAAGCGGCGATCTTCCAAGACTTGGACGACGGCGAGCTGGCCCGCGTGTCCGAGGTCTGCCGGGAGCAGAAGTTCGCCGTCGGCCAGCAGGTCTTCAAGGAAGGTGAGCCCGGCAACCGCCTGTTCATTATCTCCGAAGGCGAGGTTCGCATTTCCCGCACGATCCCCGGCTCCGGTGAGGAAGCGCTGGCCGTCCTCAAGCCCGGTGCCTGCTTTGGGGAGATGGCGATCTTCGACCGGTCCGAGCGCTCCACCGACGCGATCGCCAACACCTCCTGCACCCTGCTCACGATCGCCCGCTCCGACTTCGAATTGCTGCTCGATTTCAACCGCGATATCGCCTACAAGGTGCTGTGGTCGGTCGTGCGGCTGTTGTCGGCCCGGTTGCGCGTGACCAACGACAACCTCCGGTCGTTCCTCGCGATGTCGATGTTCTAGGGAATCCCGGAGCAATCGCGAGCCGCCGGTGTTCCATAAGGGTCCCGATGGCCCTGGTCCGCCGCGACCGCCTCCCCTTACACTTAGGCGCTATGAAACGATACGGGTTCGCGCTATCTCTCGCCGCCGCGACGACGCTCGGCTGCGTCAACGTCTCGGACAACAACCCATCGTTGTTGCTCGTCGTGGCGCCGATTCTGGACTCCGTGTTTGTGGGAGACACGCTGCTCCCGAGGGACGTCTACCTGCGGGACGTGAACGGGGTCCACCACCCCCCTGGTGCGGTCACATGGTCGATCAATCCGACGTCGGTCGCCACGATCGACGCGAACGGCAGGGTCGCCGGGAAATCCAAGGGCACCGCGCTCGTGCTCGCGACCGTTTCGGGGGCGACCAGTGCCGCGCTGGTGCTCGTCTCCCGACCGCTCGAGCTGACCCCGTTGCTGGACACGATTTTCCTCATGCCGGGAGACACCATTACGGTGCCCGTCGCGATCGTACAGAAGAACCCGGTGGCCACCACGCTCCAGTTCGACCCGTCGCCGACGCCGAGCGTGTATACGATCGACGCGAACACCGGCGTCGTGACGGCACAGGCGACCGGCGGCCCGGATGTTTACCGGGTGCACGTGTCGGACGGGACGAATACGGTGTCCGACAGCGGCGTCATCGCCGTCATGAGCCTCACCGACACACTCGGGAATGGCAAGTTCTATATGACCGCGTTCGGCACGGCGATCCGCCACCAGAGCGGCGGGGCACTGGCGCTGAACTACGCCCGGTTGAGCGGCAAGCTCGCGTTCCGGTTGACCGACACGCTCGCCATCGCCGATTCGTTGGACGAACGCGTCATTATCACGCTGCCGGACTCCCTGCTCCCCGTGCAGGTCCCCGGAACGTTCGAGATCGACTCCATCAGTCCACAGGAGGCGACCAGCACGATCAGCTCCGTCAACCCCGTCTGCAACCCGAAGCGGCCGTGGGCGTTCTTCGGCAGCCTCCTGCCCACGCCCGGAATTGCCGCCTATTCGCACGGCACGCCGACCGATCCGGTGGCGGGGAGTTTGAGCATCACCCAGTATGCGCCCGCGACGGGCGGTGGAGCGATCATCAGCGGTCGTTACCTCTTCCGGGCGCAGCGCCTCGACTTGTACGGCGACCCGCTCGGCTCGGAAACGATCCGGGGCACGTTCGTGGCCCCGCTGCGCGAGCGGCACTCGACCTGTCAGGGGTGACCTTCGAGCACGTCTTCGCCGATCTCGGCGGGATCCCGGCGAACCGCCTCACGGATCCTCAGGGGCTCGCCGGCCTGCTGCTCGCCGCCGCCAACGCCGCGGGACTGAACCCGGCCAACCCTCCCGTGGTGACGCTCGGGCCGCGCGGCGTCTCGGCGGCTCTGGTATGCCATGGCGGCCACGTCGCCATGCACGGCGTGCCGGAGGCGGGGCTCTGCTTCGCGGACCTGGCGGGCGTGGGCGGAGCGCTTCCACAGCGCGGGCTCGAGGTGATCATCAAGCGGCTGGGCGCGCGCGAAGTGCGGACGGACGCGCGCCGGCGTGGTCCCGTGACCCAGGCCATCCACCCGGAGGGTTCATGAACGCACTCACCCCCTACGCGGCTTTCTTTATGCGCCTCGCGGTGGGTCTCGTGTTTCTCCAGCACGGCTGGTACAAGTTCCATCACATGGGGGTCGCGGGCGTCGCGGGAATGTTGCACGGCATCGGATTCCCGTTCGCCACGATCTTCGCCGTGATCCTCATCGCGGTGGAGACGATCGGAGCCATCTGCGTGGTGATCGGGTTCTACACGCGCTTCTGGGCTGCGTGCATGGCGATCGAGATGCTGGTCGCGATTCTCGCCGTGCAGCTTCCCAAGGGGAGCGGGTTCGAGGTCGAGGGCTTGCTGTTCGCGGGTGCCGTTACACTGATCGCGCTGGGGGACGGGCCGCTCTCGATCGCGGTGAAACTGAAACACGGCAGCTGACGCTGGAGGTTGTGGAGGTTGTGGAGGTCGGGGAGGCTGCTCCGTTGACGTGACAACCTTCTCAAACCTCCACCAACCTCCCGAACCTCCACGAACCTTCCGCTAATGCAGTATGCGGAGCAACCCCGCGTCCGCGCTTCCGCGGATGAAGCCCCGCGTCCGCGCTTCCGCGGATGAAGCTCTCCGGATCGGTCGCGGGAATGGCGACGCCGGTCTCCTTGCGTCCCCGGTGCGCCACCGCCACCATGTACTGCTCGAGGGAGCTGCGGGCCCACTCAGCCGCGTCGTCCTTCATCTGCCGCACGATCTCCTCCCAGGTACCCACGTACGTCGATCCGTTGAGCATGCTGACGCGATGGACGTCGCCCGGCCCCGATCGTGCTTTCATCCCCTGCAGTTCCGTGAGCAGTGTGCCGAACAGCTCGAGCTGCCGAGGATCCCGCATCTGGCCGTCGGGCCCCATGGCTTCGATCTCCGCGAGCAGCAGGTCGTCCGGCGCCGCGGTCGCGGCCAGCTCGTCCAGGCGGTGATGCCACGGCACCAGCTCGGGGTCCTCGTCCGGCAGGCGGTAGACGCTCTTCTTGAGCTCGATGAGGCGCCAGATGGCGAGGCCGTCGAAATGGTCGGCGGGCGTGGTGCGCTCGAGGTGGAACAGCGCGGCTTCGTACTCGCCCCTGTCGTACAGCAGGTTCGCGAGGTAGATGCGCGCCTCGGCGTGCGCGAGATCGAGCTCGAGCGCCCGCCGCAACCAATAGAGGGCGCCACCCTCGTCGGCGAGACGATGGGCAGCGTAGCCTGCGGAGGCGGCCGCCTCCGCCGAGTCGGGATGCCCGGTGATCGCGACTTCGAAAAAGCGTCGGGCCTGGTCCAGCACTCCCTCGCGGAACAGGGCGCGTCCCACCTGGAGCATGAGGTCGTGGTCGTCGCGGAATCCGAGCGCGAGAATCCGATCGAAGCACGCGATGGCACCGGCGCGATCGCCGAACTTCAGCAGCACCTCGCCGAGGCCCGCAAGCGCGTCTTCGTGCTCAGGGTCGAGGCCTACGGCCTCCTCGAACCCGCGGCGCGCCCACAAATACTCCTCCCGCGCGAGCCGGGCGTATCCCATGCCCACGTGCAGCTCGACGGCGTGGGGGTAGAGCCCCAGGCCTTCTCGCAGGGTCTCGATCGCTTCGTCGTATTGGGCTTCGTTGTAGAGCTGATGCGCGCGTTCGTCGTAGTCGTCGGAGCTCAAGAACGGATCCGACATCGAACGGGCCTCCCGGGAAGGTTGTGCTATGATACGACGCCCCGGGCGGTTACACAAGCGACGGACGCCGACTATCTTCTCCGCCGATGCCTCCCCCGCCCTCCGCCCTCGCGGACATCCCGAGCGGCTCCGTCACCTCCCCGCGCGGCTTTACCGCCGCGGCCGCGCATGCCGGCCTCAAGGCCGACGGCGCGCCGGACGTCGCGCTGCTCGTGAGCGCGACGAGCTGCGCCACGGCGGGCGTGTTCACGAAGAATGCACTGCGCGCCGCACCCGTCGTCTACGACGCCGACCTGTTGGCCGAGCGGCCGGGCCGAATGCGTGCGGTCGCGATGAACGCGCGGGTCGCGAACGCGTGCACCGGTGCGCCCGGGCTCGCCGCGGCCCGGGCGATGGCGCAGGCCGCCGAGCAGGCCGCCGCCCTCCCGCCCCGCACCGCCCTCGTGCTGTCGACCGGTGTGATCGGCGTACCGCTCCCGCTCGAGCAGGTCGCCGACGGCCTGCGCGTGGCGGCGGGCCGTCTCACACCGGACGGCGGGCCGGAGGCCGCCCGCGCCATCATGACGACCGACACCCGACCCAAGCACTGCGCCGTGCGCTTCGAGACTCCCGCCGGGATCGTTACGGTCGGTGGCATCGCCAAGGGCGCCGGGATGATCCATCCGGACATGGCGACCCTGCTCGCCGTGCTTACGACCGACGCGGTGGGAGAGCCGGCCGGCCTACAGCCGTTGCTGCGCCGCGTGGCCGACCGCAGCTTCAACGCCATCTCGGTGGACGGCGACACGAGCACCAACGACACCGTCCTGCTCCTCGCCGGCGGCGCGTCCGGCGTCGACCCCTCGCGCGATGGCGCGCTCTGGACGACGTTCGAGGACGCCGTGCTGCAGGTGGCGCGCACGCTCGCGCTCGCCATCGTGTCGGATGGTGAAGGTGCTTCGAAGGTCGTCGAAATCCAGGTGGTCGGCGGGGCGAGCGAAGCCGCCGCTCGGGAAGTGGGCCGTGCTATCGCCCGCTCGGCCCTCGTGAAGACCGCCATCTACGGCGCCGACCCCAACTGGGGACGGATCCTCGCCGCCGCCGGCGCGGCCGGCGTCCCACTCGCCGTGGACCGGTTGTCGCTCCAGGCGGCGGCCGACGGCGAGTGGCTGACACTCGCGACGGGGGGCGCCACCGCCCACGCGGATTTGAACGCCGCGCACGCCATCTTCCAGCAGAAAACGATCCGCCTCCGCGTCGACCTGGGGCTTGGGCGCGCGGAGGCGGTGGTGTGGACCTGCGATCTGACGCCGGACTACGTCCGGATCAACGCCGACTACACCTCATAGACCAGTCGGTTACGGCTTGGTCTTGCCGCTGTCCTTCGCCTCGGGCTTCGCCCCAGGCTTCGCGGCGTGCTTCTTTGCGTGCTTCTTCATCGCCTTCTTACCGGCCTGCGCCTTCGACGTGTCGGCCGCCGGCGCCTGACCCTGCATGGGTGACGGCTGCTGCGCCATCACGACCGCGGGAGCGGCGAGGAGGGTCAGCGCGAGGAGCGTGCGACGGATCATGTCTCGATACCTCCGGGAGGGATAACGCGGGCCACCCTGGCCCGCTTCACCGTTGAGACCCGCGACGTCCGGGTGACGTCACGGCGCTGTGTTCCACTCTGCAACGAACTGTCCACCTAGGGCGCCGGCGTCGCCGGGCGCCGCGCGCCGGCGACGTTGCCGCGCGTCGGCTTCGAGGGCGCCGGCAGATTGGGCAGCTGCCGCCGCACGATGGCGAGCGCTTCGGCCTGCGTATGCCCGCGCTGCACCTGGTGCAGCGCGGCAGTGGACACGTCCAGCAACCGCTCTCGGAGCACACCTTGCTGGACGGCTTCGATGATCAGGTCGGCCGCAGAGTCGGGATCGAACTGATGGGCCACGAGATCGGCAACCGCGTGCATCGCGGCCGCCCGCGGCGGTCGCCCCAGCGCGACCACGACCCGCTCGATCACGGGTGTAGGCAAGCCCCGGCGCAGGGCCCAGGCCACCGTGGTCAGCTCGGCGGGGAGCACCGGAGGCTTGTCGCCTGCACGAACCAGCAGGTCGCGCGCGTCACGCAACTGCCCCAGGCTGAGCTGTACGGCGGCGACGATGCGCGCCGCGGCAACCTGCTTCGCTCCCCCTTCCAATGCCTTCTGGACCAGAGGCTCGGTGGGAAGCCCCTCCTGCGCGGCGAGCTGGATGAGCGAGTCGACCGCTGGAATCGCGGCGCTCGGGATGCGGCCTTCGAGTCGGCCGCGCACCGATTGGGCGGCGAGCGGCAGGGCCAGACATCCTGCGAGGGCGAGGGCGACCCCGAGTCTCATCGACGGGCGGGCCGCACGATGACGATGGAGTTCTCGCGACCGAAGTCATCGGCCACCAGTCGCTCCGCCAGATGGTCGGGAACCCAACGCTCGCCGTCCACCACGAACATGTATTCGTAGGTGCCGGCGGGGAGCACCACCGTGGCGCGCCAGACGCCGTCGTGGTCCTGATCTTTCAGCGCGATGGACCCGGGACGCCAGTCGTTGAACGTGCCGACCACGTGCACGGATTGCGCCTCGGGGAAACGGCCCACGAACTGGGCGATGCCCTCGTGCTCCGCGAGCTCCGGGCCCTGGTCGCCCACGGTAAACAGTGTGACGGCCGCGGCCGCCACGGCGAACGCCAGGCTCCAGGCCGGGCGGACCCGGAAGATGATGGCGCGGGGGGTCACGAACCAGCGCATCAGGAGCCGCGCGCGGGACGGCGCCGGGCGGCGGATCTCCGCCATCACTCGCCTCTCGACGCTCGGCACCAGCCCCGGGAGGGGCGCGGCGAGGAGTTCCGCTGCAGCCGTCAGCCGTGCCACGGTGCGGCGCAGCTCGGCCGGGACGGCGTCCCAGTCGAGCTCGCCGTCGAGTGCCTGATGCATCCTTGGGTCGATCGCATTCATGTGTGGTCCTCCAGCACCTTCAGCAGCGCCTCCCGGGCGCGATGCACGCGCATCTTGAGCGTCGGAATGCGCTCCCCGGTGACGGCCGCCATCTCCTCGTAGCTCAACCCCTCCACGTGCTTCAGCACGAACGCCTCGCGCTTGTCGGGCGCGAGGTCCGCGAGCGCCCGCTCCACCAACTGGAGCTGGTCCGCCCGCTCCAGGGCCGCCTCGTTGTCGGATGGGTCGGCCACGGGCGGCGCATCGTCGAGTGGCACGTCCGCAACCGACCGACGCACCAGATGACTCTTGCACCGGTTGGTCACGATGCGATACAGCCACGTGCGGAGCCGCGTCGGCTCCCGGCAGCTCGCGAGGTGACGGTAGGCGCGGACGAAGCTCTCGGCCACCGCGTCCGCGGCGGCGTCCCGGCTGCCGAGCATCCGGGTCGCAAACCGCAGCAGACCCGCCTCGTAGCGACGTATCACAATGCCGAACGCTTCGGTATCGCCGGCCAGCACGAGGGCCACCACCTCCGCGTCGGGGGGGCTCCCCCTCACATCCATGAGACCTGCACGGCGATTAGCGCGTCACGCTACGGGCTGGTGATTGAGAGGGGATGTTGCGGACCGGAACCGAGTTAGCGATCCCGCAGAAGCTCTTGCACGGCGGCGAGGTAGCTCGATGCCCGCAGGCCCTCGCCGCCGACGGCGCCCGCGAGCGCCTCGAACGTGGCCTCGGCACGCCGCCGATAGCGTACGTCCTCCGTGAGGCGAGCGAGCCGCAGCAGCACGCGCCCCGCCCAACCGTTTCCCCCGGGGAGCAGATCGTCGAGCACGGGTTTCGCCCGCTCCGCGAGAGCCGGCGCCGTCGGGTCCGTCGCCGCGGCATCGAAGTAGCCAGCCGATCCAGAGTCGGCGAAATCCCGCTCCAACAGCTGCACGAGGTCTTCGGCGATCTCGCGGTAGCGCGCCTCGCCCGTGGCTTCGCGGGCCGCGAGACACGCCCAGGCGACCTGCACCTGATCCTCGAGTAGCGCCCGCGCCGGCGACCCCGACCCGGCGACATGGCGTACGGCGCGCCCGCGCGCGTACACTCGCCGCAGCAGCGTGTCGAGCGCCGCCCGTGCCCGACCGACGACGCCCGAGTCACCCACCACCACGGCGGCGTCCAGGATCGATCCGATCACATACGCGTCGCGGTCCGCGAACACGGTCCGATCCGCCGTCCGAGCGACGTCGCCGGTGAGCCGTCGGGCCAGGTCGCGCGCCTCGTCGCGATAGCGCGACTCTCCGGTGACCGACCACGCCGATACGAGATCCCGCAGCAGGCCGGCGCGTACCAGCTCCGGCGGATCGTCGCGCGCGCTCGCCGCGAGTCCCGCGTCGCCGGAATCGACCAGGTAGTCCAGGACGGCGCGCGCGGGGGCGAGGTAGGTGGAGTCGTGGGTGCGCGCGTAAACGGCGAGGAGTAGGTCGACCGCCTGTGTGAACCGGAAGCTCGCCACGTCCGCGCGGGTCCGGGCCGCGGCCGCCGTCAGACCGCGTACCGCCTCGACCTCGCGCTGCACGACGGCGGGCTTGAGGGCGCCGTGCCCGCGGCCCCGGCGACCCTGGGAGCGCTCTCGCACCAGCGCGGCGCGGCGCAGGACGAACGCGCGCCGCTCTCGGTAGCTCCTGGCCACATCAGGGAGCACCTGCTTGAGCCCGCGTCCCGTGATTGGGTCGTCCAGTGGAAAGTACGTCCCGCCGAAGAACGCCGACCCGTCGGGCGTGAGGAACACAGTGATCGGATAGCCGCGCAGGCCGGCGAGGAGCTGCACCGCCGTCGCATAGCGTTGCGCGACGTCGGGACGCTCGTCGCGGTCGACGCGGACGGGCACGAACAGCGAGTCGATCATGGCGCCGAGGCCCGGGTCGCCGTACACCTCCCGGTCCATTACCCCGCACCAGCGGCAGTCGTCCGCTCCCACATAAAGAAGGATGGGCCGGTCGAGCCGCGCGGCGAGGGCGAACGCATCACGCCCCCACGGCTGCCAGCTCACCGGTTCGCGGGCGGCCCGGGCCAGATAGGGGGTGGTCGACTGCGCCATCCGGTTCGTGAGCGGCCCGTGCTCTGAGACGCAACCAACCAGCGCGAGCAGCGACAATGGGAGAGGGAAAGACGCCAGAGCTCTCATGGGAGCGCGTGGAAGATACCCTATCCATCGCGCCACCGTTCCCGCGAGTGCCCCGTTTTGGCGGGAACGCAAAACGGCCTGGACGTTGCCGTCGGCGAGGTCGGGCGTGCGGTCCCTTCCTCTGACCCGAAGCGGCCGCGGAGCCAGGCCGTGCCGTGCAGTTTGCGCAGTATAGCGCTGGACGTCAAGAAGACGCCGCGGTTATTGTTGCACTATGGACGCCACCCGCATTACCCCCAAACCCAACGGGCCCCTAGTCGTCGAGGGCCCGGTCAAGATCGTGACCCCGGACGGCCGCGAGCTACCGGTCCCCCCCAGAAAGGACGGCCGACCGGCGGAAGTCGTTGTCCTGTGCCGTTGTGGAGGGTCTGCCACCAAACCGTTTTGTGACGGAAGTCACAAACGGAACGGCTTCTCAGACGCCCCTCCTGCAGGCCTCGCTCCCACGATTTGAGCACGGGGTATTATGTTGTCTCCGTCCCGGGAGGGGGCGAACCGGGGGAGCCGCCCCTGACCGCACCCGCTGCACCCCGCCCCCCTGCCGTGCCCCCGAAGGAGGAGCGCAATGGCGAAGGCTGGAAAAGCCCCGATGGCCGCGGATGAAGGCTACTGTGTGAAGTGCAAGGCCAAGCGGAAGATCTCGAACCCCCAGCAGGTGAAAATGGCGAACGGCCGGCCCGCGCTGAAGGGCGTGTGCCCGGTGTGCGGCACAGGGATGTTCAAGATTCTGCCGCCGAAGTAAGCCGCAACCAAACCGACAACGCGAGCCCCCGGTCGAGCGAGGCCGGGGGCTCTTTGCTAGGGGGCGGCGGGCGCCACCCGGCGGCTGCCATCCCCCTGGTAGACGTACCGGAAGCTCAAGCACGCGGTACCTACGTCCTTGCAGTAATAGGCGAGCAGCTCGAGCTTCGCATGCCTCCCGCGCGCCGTGCGCAGGCCATAGACATGGTGCTTCGAGGTGAGCAGGTGGCTGAGCATACTATAAGCGTACCATTTCCCTACGCCGGGGTTGGTCGTGTCCGACGCATCTGTGTTCGGGAGGTATCCGGCGGCAGGTAGCTCCCGCACCGAGTCGAACGCCACCGGACCCAAGTCGACGATGCCTCCGCCGGGGGCCGTGATCACGTGGAACCGCCGGACGGCGATGTCCCAGCTTCCCGAGTCCACCACGGCGCTGCGGCGGAAGTCGAAGCGGCGCCAGCGGTCGGTGCTCGAGGCATCCAGGGTGTAGGTTACAGGCCCGACGAGGGAGTCGCCCACGACCGCGGGGTCAGGCACGGTGGGCGTGTAGGGGGGGAATTCCGGTGTGGTGAGCGACCCGATCAACAGGGAAACGATGAGCAGCGCGAACGCGCCGCCCATCACGAGCACGAGGATGGGCGGCCGGGCGCCCCCGGCGCTCACGCCTCGGCCATGAATGGGTAGCTGAAGCTCCGCGGCGGGACGAAGTTCTCCTTCACGGCGCGCGGGCTCACCCAGCGGATCAGGTTGAGGAGGCTCCCCGCCTTGTCGTTCGTGCCGCTGGCGCGCGCCCCGCCGAACGGCTGTTGTCCCACCACCGCACCGGTGGGCTTGTCGTTGACGTAGAAGTTACCGGCGGCGAACCGGAGCGCGTCCTTGGCCTCCTCGACGGCGCGCCGGTCCTGCGCGAAAATTGCGCCGGTGAGCGCATAGGGTGACGTGTCGTCCACGAGGCGCAGCGTCTCAGCCCAGCGACCGGCGGGGTAGACGTGGACCGACAGGACCGGCCCGAAGATCTCCTCACACATCGTGCGATACGTCGGGTCCTGGGCTTCGAGGATGGTGGGATCGATGAAGTAGCCGTCCGTGTCGTCGGCGCCGCCGCCGAACACGACCTTCACGCCCGAGGCACGCTTCGCCGCGTCGATGTAAGCCTTGATCTTGTCGAACGCCTTCCGGTCGATCACCGCCCCCATGAAGTTGCGGAAGTCCACAGGGTCTCCCACCTTCACCTCCGCCAGCATCTCGAGCATGCGATCCCGGACCTGGGGCCACAGGGCGTCGGGGATATAAGCGCGCGACGCGGCGCTGCACTTCTGCCCTTGATACTCGAAGGCGCCGCGCAGCATCCCGGTCGCGAGCACGTCCGGGTCCGCGCTCGGGTGCGCGAGGATGAAGTCCTTGCCGCCGGTTTCGCCCACGAGGCGCGGGTAGGCGGCGTAGGATGTGAGGTTCCCGGCGGCCTGCTTCCATAGGGCCTGGAACACTTCCGTCGAGCCGGTGAAATGAATCCCCGCGAACGCGCGATCGGCGAGCACGCGCTCCGACACCTGCACGGACGGGCCGGGGACGAAGTTGATCACACCCGGGGGCAAACCGGCCTCCGCGAGCAGCCGCATGATGAAGTAGTTCGACAGCACCGCCGTCGCCGCGGGCTTCCACACCACGGTGTTCCCCATAATGGCCGGAGCCGTGGGCAGGTTGCCCCCGATGGACGTGAAGTTGAAGGGCGTGATGGCGTAGACGAACCCCTCCAGCGGACGATAGTCGAGGTAGTTCCACACGCCGGAGACAGACAACGGCTGCTCGGCGTAGATGCGCTCCGCGTAATGCGCGTTGAAGCGGAAGAAATCGATCAGCTCGCACGCCGCGTCGATCTCCGCCTGATGAGCCGTCTTCGACTGACCGAGCATCGTCGCGGCGTTGACGATCGGCCGGTAGCGCGTGGCCAGCAGGTCCGCCGCCTTGAGAAACACCGCGGCCCGCCGCTCGAAGCCCCACGCCGACCACTCGCGCCACGCTTCCCGCGCCGCCGCGATCGCCCCCTGCACCTCCGCCGGCCCCGCTTGATGCGCCTTCGCGAGCACGTGGCGATGGCAATGCGGCATCACCACGTCTACCGTCCTGCCGGTGTGGATGTCCTTGCCACCGATGACGAGGGGAATCTCCAGCTGGCGCCCGGAGAGCTCCTTCAGGGTCCGCTTGAGCTCCGCCCGCTCCGGCGATCCGGGGACGTAGCCCAGCACGGGCTCGTTGATGGGCGTCGGGATCTTGGGAATGCCGTTCATTACGAAAATCTAACTCGTTGTACGACGCCACGACGCTACGTTGTACGAATGGACCAGAGCCACTTACAACGTAGCGTCATAACGTCGTGGAACTCACGAGCGTTCATACAGTGATGACCATTGATCCGAACACGCGCATCGGGCACGTCCACCTCACGGTCTCCGACCTCGACCGCGCCCTGGCCTTCTACCGTGACGTGCTGGGCTTCGAGGTAACGAGTCGCTACGGGCGGGACGCCGTGTTCCTCTCGGCGGGCCGGTACCATCACCACATCGGGCTCAATACGTGGGCGGGCAGAGGGGCGCCGGCACCGGCGCCGGGGACCACCGGCCTGTATCACTTCGCGATCCTCTATCCTGACCGCCATGCGCTCGCCGCGGCCGTGCGCCGCGTGCTCGATGCCGGCGTGCCGCTCGAAGGAGCGTCCGACCACGGCGTCAGCGAAGCGATCTACCTGCGAGACCCCGACGGCAACGGCGTCGAGCTGTATCACGACCGGCCCGAGGGCGAATGGCCGAGAGCCCCCGACGGCAGCATCGCGATGCACACGCGGGCGCTGGATCTGGAAAGGCTACTGGCTGAGGCTGACTGACCTGGGAGCGGGGAGCAGGGAGCGGTCCCCGCCCGTGAATGGAAGGTACCGCTCCCCGCTCCCTGCTCCCGCTTAGTGCATCCCCTTGACCATGAGGCTATCGCTGACTTTCACGGCCTGCACCGGCGTCGGCGCGGATCTGTCACCGCGCGGAATCAACCCCGAGAGGTTCGCGAGCTCGTAGGCCGACACGGCCATGACGGCCGAGGCCTGCATCAGGTCCGCAGCGACGGCCATGTCGTACGTGTCGGACTGGGAATGGTGGGTATGACCGTACCCGCGCTCGAGCTGGTTGAAGTTGAAGCCCGGGACGCCGTAGGGAAGGAACGAGAGGTGGTCGGTGCCCGTCTTGTTCCGGTTCACCACCGAATCGACGCCGAGCCGCGCCACCGGAGCCAGGATGGCACGCCACAGGGCTTCCAGCTCCGTCCGCCCCTGCAGCGCTTGTCCGGTGACCGCGCCGGTCCCGTTGTCGAGCACGATGACGGCTTGAATCGAGTCGGCCTCGCCCGCGTGCGCCTCGGCGTACTTGCGCGAGCCGATCAGTCCCTGCTCCTCCCCGGTGAACAGGGCGAACCGGATGGTACGCTTCGGCTTCAACCCCGATCGGGCGATGATCCGGGCCGCCTCGAGCGTGCACATCGCGCCCGTGCCGTTGTCGGTAGTCCCGGTGCCGAGGTCCCAGGAATCGAGGTGCGCGCCGACGATGACCACCTGGCCGGGGCGCTCGCCGCCCCGGATCTCTGCGACAGTGTTCCATTGGGGTACCGAATCCCGGGTGATCGTGTTCGAGATACTCACGGCGAGTCGCGGCGTCGTGCCCGCCTGGAGCAGGCGGTCGAACAAGGCGTAGTCCTCGTGGGCGACGGCCAGCTGGGGAAGCGGCAGGATGCGGTTAGGAGAACCGCTCATGTTGAGGAGCGCGTGCTCTTTGCCCGCGTCCAAGAGGATGCCGAGCGCGCCGGCGCGGCGCAGCAGGTAGGGCAGGTCGTTGGCGAACTGCTGCATGCGCGCCCGCGTGACCGAGTCGGCGTCGCGGAACGGCGTGAACACGGTGCGGAAGAAATCGCGCTGCCGCTGCGAGTCGGCTGCGGTCATGGCCGGCCCGTCGGTGTTCCACACCAGCGAGGATGCCCGAGTCATGACCCACGCCCGTTTCACCCGACCGTGATACAGGGCGAAGCTGTCGGGCGTCGTGGCGTCGATCCGTACCACCGGTCCCGTCACGGTGGCGCCGCCGGTGCCCGGCGCCCAGGCCCAGCTCGCGGCGGTCACCTCATGCGCGCGCGGCGCCGTCATGCGCACGCGCATCGGTCCTCGCGTCCAGGTGCCGCCGAACCGCCAGGGCTCGAGATGGGCGTCCAGACCATAGTCCTTGAACCGCTCGAGCGTCCAGTCGTTCGCCCGGCGGGCGGCGGGCGATCCGGTCAGCCGGGGGCCGATGACGTCGCTCAGATATTGGAGATTCTGCATCACTTCGGAACGGTTGAGCGCTTCGTCGATCAGGACGCCGGCGCCCGCCGTGTCGACGACAAGATCCTGCCCGGATGCGGGGCGGACGGGAACCACGGCAAGCACCGCGGCCGCCGCCAGGACGTGAAGACGCACGACCAATCCTCCGTTATGACGCCGGGGCCTCGGAGCGTGAATCGACGGCGCGCTGGGCGGGAATGGGAAGCGTGACGGTCACGGTCGTGCCGCTGCCCACCGTCGAATCGACCGCGACGCTGCCGGCGAACATGTTGCGGGCCACGCTCTGCACGACGACGAGCCCCATCCCGCTCCCTTCACCGAACGCCTTCGTGGTGAAGCCGGGCTCGAAGATCCGCTCCAGGTCCTGGGGACGAATGCCCGCCCCCTCGTCTCGCACGCTCAACCGGAGGGCCTTGCCCGCCTGCGCCAGGCCGACCCGGATCGGCGCCGGTCGGGCGGCGCTCGCGTCCGCCGCGTTGCGGATCAGGTTGACCAGCAGGTCATAGAGTGCGTTGGGGTCGCCCTTCAAGTATACCACCTCGAGCGTGGAGTCGAACTCGAGGGGGATCTTCTTTTCCTTGAGGACGCGGCTCTCGAGCGTGCAGCAGGACCGAACCACGCGCACAGCGTCGAACCGCTCCGACCGCGCCAGTGCCCCGCGCGCGCGGTCCTTCACGGCGCGCAGGAAGCTCGCCGAACGGTCGATATCCTCCACTACCTGCCCGAGCTCGTCGAGCAGCTCCAGTCGCCGGCCGGCGGCGACCTCCGTCCAGCGTCCGAGCGACTCCATCGCGAGCTGCAGGCCGGCGCGTGCGGCCGTCAGGGGATTCGACAGCTCGTGCGCGATGATCCCCGGAAGTGTGGTGATGTCGTGCAGCGGGTCCGACCGGGCGGCCGGGCCCTGGCCGGGCGTCGGCTCGCGCCGGTCGAGCAGCCCCAGGCACAGGCCGGCGAGCTCGAGGGTGAGGCGCTCGCGGCTGCGGCGCTCCCGGCCCTCGGGCGGCGGCGCGGGCGGCCGCGTCCGCACCGGGGCGACCACCCATAGACCGTCGGCCGCGCCGCGGCACCCCACCCAGCGGCTGCCCTGCACGATGGTGATGTTCCACCGTCGCAGCGTGGCGTCGACGTCCAAGTTGGTGGCGTGATGGGTGGGAGCGTGCTCGCTCGAGGCCTGGGGCTCGAGCTCGGCGCGTGCGGACACCTCCCAGACCGTGACGGGACGGCCGCCGAGGGCAACGCTCGCCTGGCGGAGGATTTCGCGCCTGCCTTCGACGAATGTCTCCGGTTGGGTCACCCGAGGCTCCCACGCACACCCCGAGGCGACCGGGCGAGCCGCCGATCACAGGGGCATCCAATTGGCACAAGGGGGCGCGTACTACATATGCGACAAACTGCACGAACCGTCAAGCTGAGGAAGCACGCGGTTTTGCCCCGCGCCGCGGCCGGGCTTATTGTTCCGGGCATGGACGTGCGTCCCCGGCGAAAGGACCCTCGCTGATGCCCCCGAAAGCTTCCCCTCCACCGCGCGTCGCGCGCGCCCCGCGCGGCCCCATCGAGGGCCGACGCGATCGCGAGCACATCCGCACCGTCGTGGTCCCGGATCACGACGACCTCGCGCTGCGCCTCGCCGACCGCGTCGTGGAAATCATCGCCCGCGAAACAGCCGCCAAAGGACGTTGCGTGCTCGGCCTGGCGACGGGGAGCACGCCGCTCGGCATCTATCGGGAGCTGATCCGCCGCCACCAGGCGGGGGACGTCGATTTCTCACGCGTGGTGACGTTCAACCTCGACGAGTACTACCCGATGCCGCCGGACAGCCCGCACAGCTACCGGCGCTACATGTGGGAGAACCTGTTCGCCCACGTCAACATCCGCCCCGACCAGGTGCACATCCCCGACGGCGGCGTGCCGCGCGAGACCCTCGCCGAGCACTACGCCACCTACGAGCGGGCCATCGTGGAGGCCGGCGGGATCGACTTCCAGATGCTGGGGATCGGGAAGAGCGGGCACATCGGCTTCAACGAGCCGGGCTCGTCGCCCGACGAGCGGACCCGGCTGGTGACGCTCGACACCGTGACCCGGAAGGATGCGTCGGCGGACTTTTTCGGCGAGGACAACGTGCCGCGGGAGGCGATCACGATGGGGGTCGCCACGATCCTCGAGGCGCGGGAGATCGCGTTGATCGCCACCGGCGAGCATAAAGCCGAGATTGTGGCGCGCGCCGTCGAGGGCGAGGTGTCCCAGGACGTGGCCGCTACGTTCCTGCAGCGCCATGCCAACGCCACCGCCTACCTCGATCTCGCGGCCGCCGCCGAGCTGACCCGCATCAAGACGCCCTGGGTGCTGGGCCCGGTGGAATGGGCGCCGGAGCTCACTGAACGCGCGGTCGTCTGGCTCGCCGAGCGGACCGGTAAGGCGATCCTCAAGCTGACCGAGCGGGACTACACGGAGCATCACCTGAGCCCATTGCTTGCCAAGCACGGCGCGGCCGGTCCCATCAACGGCGTGATCTTCAACAGCCTGCGAGACAAGATCCGCGGGCGCCGCAAACTGCCCACCCGCAAGTCGGTGCTCGTCTTCTCCCCGCACCCCGACGACGACGTCATCTCCATGGGGGGGCTCCTGCGCAAGCTGTGGGAGAACGAGAACGCGATCATCGTGGCCTACATGACCAGCGGCAATATCGCGGTATTCGACCACGACGTACGGCGGCACCTCGACTTCGTCGAGCGCGCGGCGCCCACGCTCGGCCTCGAGCGGGCGGCGGCCCAGCGCGTGCGCGGGGAGGTGGAGGCGAGCTTCGAGCGCAAGGCGCCCGGCGACGTCGACCTGCCGGCGGTGCAGGAGCTGAAGCGGGTGATCCGCGAGTCGGAGGCGGTCGCGGCGCTCGAGTCGGTGGGCCTGCCGCCCACGGCGGCGCGGTTTCTGAACCTGCCCTTCTACCAGACCGGCCAGGTGCGCAAGGATCCGATCGGCCCGGAGGACGTGGCGATCGTACGGGCCCTGCTGGTCGAGGCACGCCCCGATCTGGTGTTCGTCGCGGGCGATCTGTCCGACCCGCACGGCACCCATCGGATGTGCCAGGCGGCGGTCGCGGCCGCGCTGGCCCAGTACGATGCGGCACCGCCCGAAGTCTGGCTGTACCGCGGCGCGTGGCAGGAGTGGCCGCTCACCGAAGCCGACGTGCTGGTGCCGCTCTCCCAGGACGAGCTGCGGGCCAAGATCCTCGCGATCTTCAAGCATCAGTCCCAGAAGGATACGGCCCCCTTCCCCGGCGGCCACGACGAGCGCGAGTTCTGGCAGCGCGTCGAGGCGCGGAACCTGGAGACCGCGGCGCGGGCGGACCGGCTGGGGCTGCCCGAGTACTTCGCGATGGAAGCCTACCGCATTCTCACACCGAAGGAGGCAGAGCGATGAACGCGATGACCGCCCGAGGGCTGAGTCTGGCCGCGGTGGTGGCCGTGTGGACCGCGATTTCGGAAATGGCGAGGGTGAACCTGTCGCTCTGGCCGGTGCTCGTCGGCCTGGCCTGCGCGGTGGCGGCGGGCGGCGGCGTCCCCGGGTTGCAGAGGACGCTGGCCGGCACGATCTCGGGTGTCGTCTGGGCGCTCGTCGCCCATGCCGCGACCCGGGCGCTGGGCGGGCAGGACCTCGTGCAAGCGCTGGTCTTGGGCGCCGCGGTGTTCGCGATGGTGCTGCAGGCGCAGTTTCTCCCCGTCCTGTCCTACACCGCCGGCTCGTTGGCCGGCGCGGGCGTCGCGATGGGACTCCGGGCCGGCACGATCGAGGGCGGCGTTCGGGTAGCTATCGCCCTCGCGATCGGGGCGGCGCTCGGCTTCGTGGCCGAACGAGTCGAGCGCGCGCTGCCGCCAGGCCGCGGGTGACCGAGGTTCGGGACGCCGAAGCACGCGCCGCTTCACGGCGCCTGCTCGCGACCAGTGAGCGCGAGCTGCAGCGCATCGTGCTCGACATGCACGACGGACCGGTCCAGGATATCTTCGCCGCCCTCTCACACCTTCAGGTACTCGAGCGCGCGCTCGCCGCGGACCCGACCGCAGCGCAGCGCGCCGCGCAGGCGGTGCGGCTGCTCGAGCGTGCGCTCGGCGAGATCCGCAACTTCATTGGCGCCTTCCGCCCGCCCGGGTTCGAGCGGCGCGAGCTGGGTCAGATCATCGAAGGCCTCGCCGTCCAGCACGAGACGCTGACGGAGCAGGCGGTGGAGCTCGAGCTGCCGGGCGAGCTCGGCGACTGCGCCCTGCCCACCAAGATCGCGATCTACCGGATCCTGCAGGAGGCGCTCGCGAACGGCCACCGGCACTCGGGCGCCACCCGGCAGCGCGTGAGCGTCGAGCGGCGGGGTCTCGTCATCGCGCTGACCGTCTCGGATGACGGCCGTGGCTTCGAGCCCCAGCGCGTGCTGGCACGCGAGGAGGACGTGGGCGTGGAGGGGGGGCACTTCGGCCTGCGCGGCATTCAGGATCGCGTGGAGATGCTGGGCGGCACGTTCACCCTCGAGAGCGCGCCCGGACGGGGAACGTCGCTGACCGTCGAGCTGCCGGCGGAATGAAGTGCCGCCCATGATCCGCGTGCTGCTCGCCGACGACCATGCGATCGTCCTCGAAGGCCTGCGCGCGCTGCTCGACGGCGAGCCCGACATCAAAGTCGCCGCCTGGACCACCGACGGTACGGACGTCGTCAGGCTGGTCGAGCAGCACAAGCCGGACGTCGTGGTGCTCGATCTCGAGCTCACGAGCATCAAGGGGACCGAGGTCATCGCCGCGTTGCGCGAGCGGACCACGCCGCCGAGAGTCCTCGTGCTCACCGCCTACAACGACGGCGAGTCGCTCCGCTCGGCGCTCGACGCCGGGGCCGAAGGCCTCGCCCTGAAGACCGAGTCGCCCCAACAGACGCTGACGGCGATCCGGCAGGTGCACGCGGGCCAGCTGGTGTTTCCACAGGCCGCGCGGCGCTGGATCGAGGGCCGGGCGGGGGGCGGCACGCCGGGCGAGTTGACGCCCCGCGAGCGCGAGGTCTGGGCCCTGGTCGCGGGCGGTCTCACGAACCCGCAGATCGCCGAGCGGCTCGGCCTGTCCGACAACACCGTGAAGTTCCACGTGCAGCATCTCTTCTCAAAACTCGGAGTGAAAAACCGCACCGAAGCGGCGCTCAAGTACGCGCGCGGGCGCTAACCGGCGCCCGGGCTTGACAGGCCCGGCGGGCATCCCTACCGTGGGGCGGCTTCAGGCGCACCGGAATCTTCTCGCTTGACCCGTGCAGTCTTCGGGAAGAGGCTGGATGCCACACAACGCTGGTCCGGGCAGCCCGCTGGAACGGCTCTACGCCACCACTCTTCGAGTGGGCGCGGGAGCCGTTTTCGCTTTCGTCCTCAATTAGGGGAGGCTGGATCGTATGGACATGCTGACGGCACTGGCGCTGAGCATCGGAATCCTGATCGCCCTGTGGGTGAAGGTCGGCACGATGGCGAGTCTGCTCGTGCCGGCGGGCATTGTCGCGTGGGCGTGTTTCTTCGCCGCCGGCGGCAGGACGCAAGGATTGCAGAAGACGATCGCCGCCACCCTATCCGGCGTGGTCTGGGTTGGGCTCGCGATGGCGCTGATCTGGACGACCCACATGGGCAGCTGGTCCTGGATCATCATCGGCGTCGTCGCCTTCCTGCTGGTGCTCCAGTCGAGGGTGCAGATCCTCTCCTTCATCCCGGGCGCGTTCTGCGGTGCGGCAGTGACGGCCTGGGCGGCGCCGTCGGACCCGAAAGGTTACCTGATGGTGGCGGTCGCGCTCGTTGCCGGAGCCGTGCTGGGCTACATCTCGGAGATGGGCGCCGGGATGATCGCGAAGAAGGCCTGAAGCGGCCGAGGCGCCCCGACGCAGTCGTGTCCGGGCGCCTCGCGTGTTCAGCGCGCAGCGTCGCGGGTCAGGCGCGCGCGGTCCCGACCTCCTCCGGCTTCCACATGCTGATCTTACGCGTCTCCGGCATCAAGAACAGGCTGAGCAGGAACGCCACCGCGGGTACGATGATGGGATAGAGGAGCGCATTGCCCAGACTGTGCGTGTTGAGATACGCCGAAGTCGTGATAATCGGCACCAACCCACCGCCCCAGCCGTTGCCGATATGATACGGCACCGACACCGACGTATACCGGATCCGCGCCGGGAAGTACTCGGCGAGGAACGCCCCGATCGGGCCGTAGACCATCCCGACGTAGGAAACCATGATCGCGACGATCAAGACCGCCAACGGGTAATTGGTGTTGGCCGGGTCCGCGGCCTTGCCGAGCGCCGTGTACAGCGGGTAGTACGTGAGGGATGCGAGCGCGAACCCCGCCAGAATAATCGGCTTCCGGCCAATCTTGTCGGAGAGCCACCCGAACAGGATGAGCGTCGGGGTGGCGATGAGCAGCGCAATGCCCGTGATGATGGCCGGCGTCAGCACGTCCGGTTTCCGTATCTGCTGAAGGAAGTAGAGCGCCCAGAACTGGCCGGAGTACCACACCACGCCCTCGCCGAGCACGACGATGCTGGCGATCACGACGTATTTGAAGTTCTGGCTCAGGAAGGCCTCGCGCCACGGATTGGTCGCCGTCTGACCCCTAGCTTTGATGGACTGGAAGATGGGCGTTTCCTGAAGCCTGAGCCGGATGTAGATGGCGATCGCAACCATGAGGAGGGAGAGCAGGAAGGGAATGCGCCACCCCCACGCGTTCCACGCTTCGGTACCCAACGACTCGCGCGTCCCGATGATCACTGCCAGGGACACTACAATGCCGAGCGTGGGCGACGTCTGCAACCAGCCGGTGTAGTAGCCGCGCTTTTCATCGGGGACGTGCTCCGCGACGTAGGTGATGGCGCCGCCGTACTCGCCGCCGAGGCAGAGGCCCTGGATGAGTCGCAGAAAGAACAGAATGAATGCTGCGGCGACACCGATACTGGCATAGCTCGGAACGACGCCGATCAGTGCCGTGGAGATGCCCATGCCGCTCAACGTGATGAGGAAGGTGTACTTGCGTCCCACGAGGTCGCCGACCCGGCCGAAGACGAAGGCCCCGAGCGGGCGAATCAGGAAGCCGACGGAGAAGATCGCGACGGTCGAAAGGAACGCAGCGACCGGGTCGGTCTTCGAGAAGAACTGGACCGACAGGATGGCCGCCAGGCTGCCGAAGATGTAGAAATCGTACCACTCGATGACATTCCCAACTGCTGCGGCGATGACGACCCGGCGAAGTTCCTTGGTGGAGAGACTGGGCGCCGTCATTGCTCCCCCCTCGAGGGTATGGGTGTGTGGGTGGAAACCGCAGCTATGGTAGCGCTCACCGGCGCGGGGCGCCAGCGCCGCAACACACCCACGAATCCGCCACCTTGCGGCCCGTACCCGTTACTTCACGATCGTCAGGCCGTGCGGCACGGCGCCTGGGAAGACGTAGGCGTACAGCAACACGATTACGCCGACGACCGCACCCAGCGCGACCGAATGCCAGAACACCCACCGGAAAATCGTCCCCTCGTTGCCCACCTGATTCGTCGCGGAGGTCGCCACGCAGATCGACTGCGCGTCCACCATCTTGCCCATCACGCCGCCAGCCGAGTTCGCCGCACACATCAGGACCGGGTCGAGATTGAGCTGTTGCGCGGTGATCCGCTGCAGGCTGCCGAACAGCGCGTTCGACGAGGTGTCGCTCCCCGTGAGCGCCACCCCCAACCACCCTAGGAACGTGCCGAAGAAGGGGAACAGCCACCCGGTGCGCGTGAACGCCAACCCGAGCACGGCATCCAGGCCCGAATAGCGAGTGGTGAACCCCAACCCCAGCATGAACGAAATCGCGATGACCGCCAGCTTCATGCGCTTGAGCGTGTACCAGAAGATCTTGGCGAGCTGCACCGGCCCCACCCCGAGCAACAGGCCGGCGACGATCGCGGCGAAGAAGCACCCGGTGCCGGTTGCCGAGAGCCAGTTGAAATCGTATCGCGCCGCTTCGGGGGTGAGTTTGGTCACGACCGGCGCGGCGCGTGTCACCGCG
>WNGL01001658.1_pt1 | contig 27289 bp, 24 predicted proteins | sample 5400591 | NCBI WGS metagenome assembly WNGL01 (sample SAMN13153377, study PRJNA577476) | soil metagenome | isolation source: 80 cm soil or saprolite under Garry oak tree replicate 1 | place: USA:California | collected 2016-06-15 | reverse complement strand
GTCGCGATCAATCTTTTGCGCGTGAAACTCCCGAATGGGGATTACTACATCCCTGGTTCCGGCACAAACGGGATCGCGCCGCGCGTCTTCAGCATTCCGGCCAAGTACACGGAAGATCAGTACATTGCGAATGCGGACTGGATCGTCTCCCCGAAGCACAGTCTGCAACTGCGGTACATGTACTCGAACAATCCGTTCGAATATCAATTGTCCGGAAATTTCGGGCAATTGCCGGGACGCGTTCAATACGATAATCGAGGCAGTACCTCTTCGGTGCTGCGCCTGACGACGATTGTGAGTCCAAGTGTCGTGAATCAGGCCCGAGTATCGTTTCAGAGAATCATCCAGGATAGCCACGACAGCCTGCCCTACACTCCTCAGCAGGTTGGGATCAAGCCGCTGGTTGATGCCGGTTGCTGCCAGGGTACGACATTTGGTTCCTATACGCAGCCACCGGTCATGAGCATGGCGGGCGCCTTCGCGATCGGCGGCGGTCTACAGCCGGCGTTTGCTCCCTCAAACCAGATCCAATATTCGGACCAGCTTTCCTGGACTAAAGGAACACACAACTTCAGGGCAGGCTTCGAATATGAGAGCGTCCGCTACCCTCTTCACTTTGGAGGCTTAGGCCGCGGTAACCTGATCGTGAATTCGTTCCCGGATTTTCTGATTGGCCGCGCGGGTTGCGCAACCCCGACGTGCAGTGCGACGAATCCCGGCAATACGACCGGTGTCGCTTCCAGCAGCTTCAACCTGTGTATATTTTGCGTGCGCAGCCGCGTGAACGGCATCGTTCATTATTATTTGTTGAACAATCAGTCTGCGTTTTTCCAGGATGACTGGAAGGTCAACAGTAAACTGACGCTCAATCTCGGCATCCGTTGGGAGCGCTTTGGGCAATTGGCGGACAAATACGGTAATCTCACCAACCAGTGGGCTAGCGATCTCCGGTCCGTACCGATACCTCCTTCGGCTCCGTCGTTCACCGATCCAAATGCCTTCAAGGGCTACGTCGTCCCGAAGAACTACGACACGCGTCCAGTGAATGAAGGCGGATGGGGTCCGATCCCCGCGGGCGTCCGGCAGTTCGACGGCATGTTCGCGAGCGAAAATCGCATTCCGCTAAGCAACTTCGGTCCACGCATTGGATTCGCATTCCAGCCCGTAACCAATGGCCGCTTGGTCGTGCGTGGCGGCGCGGGCATCTTTTACGATCGCGTCGGTATCAACAGAATGGTTCACGCCGTGCAAGAAGGATTGCCTTACGCGGATACCACAACGCTACAACACGACATTGCGAGCCTGCAGAGTCCGTTTCAGGACCGGCCGTTGAGGTTACTGCCGCGCTGGTTCGACTTACCGGCCGCGCAGCTTTCGCCGAATGCGGTTCCGGGTGGCTCGAACTTCGACAAGCCGTATTACGACCATGTTCAAACACCCCTGATCCGCCAATACAACTTGGGTTTCCAGTATGAGTTGGTGAGCAATTATGTATTGGAGATGGCATACGTCGGGTCCAGCGGGATCAACGTCGGCGACTACAGTCACAACGTCAATTTGGCGCGTCTTGCCAGTCCTTCCAACCCGGTCAACGGCATCACAACGAACACCGTGGCGAATGCGGCCGCTCGTGTACCGTACCTGGGATTCACGCCCATCGGCCTCCAGCAAAATGCTTTCGACGCTGTTTACAACTACAACAGCTTACAAGCCTCGCTCCGCAAGAACTTCTCGCGCGGCCATGCATTCCAGGCGGCATATACCTGGAGCAAGAATCTGTCGAACGTCGGTTTCAATTCCTCGAACCTGAATGTCTCGACAGACCTGCAACAGCAGTATGGAGAGACGCCCTATAGCCGCCCGCAACGGTTCGTCCTCACGTATCAGTACGAGTTGCCGTTCAAAGCCGGCGGAGCATTGGGCAAAGCTGTCGGGGGATGGTCGGCCTCCGGAAGCACCGTCATTCAGGGCGGAAACCCACTAACACTCTTTGATGGCCGAGGCGGGACTATCTATTATGGTGCTGCACCCAGCAACGGTCCCGACAAGGGCTCCAGCCGGGCGCAACTCTGTCCTGGTTTTACGAACAAGGACATCGCGACGAGCGGCAGCGTGGAAGATAGGTTGGGTAACGTCCGCGACCCGAACGCGAAACGGTTCTTTAACGCAGCCGCGTTTAATTGCGGGCCTCCGGCGACGGGGCCACTTCCAATCATTGCCAATGGCACCGACTTCGGGAATACGGGTGTGGGCATCGTCCACGGTCCCGGCCAGGCGAACTTTGATTTCTCGGTGACGAAGATGACGCGGATCGGCGAGAGGCAGAATGTCCAGTTCCGCGCCGAGTTCTTCAATTTGTTTAATCACCCGCAGTTCGGATTGGGGAGCTATCCTTCACCGACCAGTACGACCAGCTTCAATCAGCAACTGTTTCCGAGCAGCCCGACGTTTGGCGTCATCTCCCAGGCCGCGGTCAATCCGCGGCTCATCCAGTTCGCATTGCGGTATCAGTTCTAGCGGCAGATGCAGGAAAGCTCCCCTCCTCAACCGAGGAGGGGAGACACGAATCATCAGGCTACGAATCAAGAAGAAGAACGCCGCGCGACGCGCTCGGAGTTTGAGTACTCCGACGTGAATATCAACTCAACGGATAAAAGGCGGGTGAACGCGTCTCGATGCCGCTATGGACAAGGTATCGATGGGTGCTCCTCGCGAGCTTCATGAGAGCACTGCGGCTCTGTTGCTTCAGTTGGGTCTGAAAAACGGGGAGCCGGAGAAAGAAGAGAAGAAAGCTGGAGGTCAGTGATGACGGGTTGGCGAAATGTTCTGGCCGAACTGACGAACGCGGCGATTCGATTCAGGCTTCGCCCTGTCGGGCTCGCGCTTCGCTCGACCACTTCTCCTCTGGACTGCGGCGAATAGCTAAAAACCTTCCGTCCTTGGATCAGACATTCGGTAATCAGAAGCGGAACGGCCCAGCTAAACCAGCTTGCCGCTGTCATTTGCTCCTGTATAGTGCCTAAGCCGGCAACCTGTAACGATCCGGTAAACATTCGAAAGGTGACAAAGCCGAACGTCAGGACATAGCTCCGGATCATCCATTCGAGATGTTGTTCGATCACATGCCGGTAAATGGCGATCGTGGCGAAACTCGTCGCGACGATCCACGCCAAAGACATTGCCGTCAAACCCATTCCAAATATCCAGCCGAAATCCGTGTGCTGAGCCAAGTACAGACCAGCACTCGCGCTGACCAGAACGCAAAGCACATACGCGGCGCCGATGATGCGGTGTACGAAGATCTCCCGCCGGTTCAGTCCGAGCCAAAACTGTAGAGGGCCCAATAAGAGAGCCAGCCCGCCGGCGATGATATGAACGTAGAGCCATTCCTGGCGAGCCCAGTAGATTCCGTACCGGTCGCGGTCGACGGTCAGATATTGGAACGCAAAGCTGTTCAGGAACCACAACGCAACGACCGCCAGCGCAAGAAGAACAGCATTGGTGAACCGGCTACGCATGTGCGCAGTTCGACGGTTCCTGTTGAGCATCCGGGGCAAGCCGGTATTTCCGGCTTGCCGTCTGTTGGTCTAACAGCGTCCGATATAACTTGCTGCGATATGACAGAATATCGGCCGTTGAACGTGGGTTTTCATTACTCTCGAAAGTCATCCTAGAACCGGTTGACTCGAACGTTTCAGGATCAACAAACATTTTTTCCATAGCTGCCTCCCCGTGCGCGGCTCTAAGTGCAGGTTGGAAGCCGAACAGAGAATTATCCGCCTTAGCTTTGGATTGAAGCGGTTACGAGAGGTGACGGGGATGCCGAGCGTCCGAAGTTACAGCAACTTTCTTGACCGAGTCTAAATTCTAGCGGGGCTCCGCGAAGCGCAAACCCACGCCAGCACGGCGTCTCAGGAAATGAGGCTTCTCGAGACCTGACAAATTCCGGCAGTCGCTGTGACAAAAATGAGCAACGGAGAAATCACCCTCCCCCTCTGGGAGAGGGCGTTACCCGCGCTGGAGCACGGGCCGAAGATCCCGCACGTTCTTGACATTTTCCAGATTGAAAATCGTATCGATCAGCTTTGTCGTAGTGCCCGTGCCGAGCACCGGGTTCATCAGATCACGAGCTTTGGCAATCACTTCTTCGCGGCTCATTGGATTGTCGAACGTTCCTCGAACCGACGCGACGTGTTCGTTAATGCGCGCGCCGTCGTTCATGACAAGCTCGACAGTGCCTTCGCGGCGCGGCATCCGCCGTTCGAGTTCTTCGTCGGGGATGAGCTGTACTTTCGCGCGATGGCGCAGAATTGCCGCATCCTTCATGCGGGCCGTATCGTGAGCGGAGCGGAACGTGACGGTTTTATCGACGAGCATCACAGCGACAAGGTGCTGCAGGCAAATATCGGGGATCTCGCGGTTGTTGACGATCGCGGCTTCGTTGGTTGCGACCTTCACGAGAACCTGCTGGACCTGATCGGCGTCGAAACGATTCTTTTTGAAAATATTTTCGAGCGCGTCCAGGACCGCTTGAATCGGCGCTCCAACAGTCCATTTTTTGAAACTGGTCCGCGTCACTTCGTACCGTTCTCCAAGTTTTTCGATCACCATTTCTGCGTTGTTCTTCGGCAGAAAGGCCTGAAAGAAATTGTCGGCGCCGGAGAAAACATCATCGACGCCGGTACCCCCGGCCTGCACCAGCAACGCTGCAGTTACGCCGTTACGGGCGGGCATGCCGCCGAAATCGAATGCCTTTTCGATGTGATCGGTGTCGCGCTGCCACGATGCCAGGCCCGAGGCCTGCTGCGCAGTGTAGGAGAGCAGCCAGCGCATTTGTTGTGCGTTGAGGTTGGCCGCGCAGCCCGCGGCAGCCGCGGACCCGAATGTTCCGGAGAGGGAGTGAGTGCTTCGATGCGTCTCGGCCATGTACGGTAAGCGTCCGAGAGTGGCCGTCACACGAGGACCGATGTCGTAGCCGAGCGTAACCGCACGGAGGAAACGTGAGCCGTCGATGCCAAATTGTTCGCCTGTGGCCAGAGCTGCCGGTACCACCGAGCATCCCGGGTGAGACTGAGAAAAAGAATGCGTATCGTCGGTTTCGTCGGAATGGGCCAGCATCCCGTTGGCCAGCGCCGCTTCAATTGGACCGCAAACCACATTGGATGCCGCCACCGTGGCAATCTTTTCGCCTTTGTAAGCGCGAGCGAATTGGATGGCGAACTTTCCAGGCGGCAGCTCGGCGCCGGAGATCATCGCGGCAACGGTATCGAGAATCACTTGCTTCGTCTTTTCGACGATCTCTTCCGGCAGTTTACGGGAAGCGGCTTCGCTCATATAGGTGCTTAGCATGGACATCAGGTTGCTCGTGGCCGGCGCGGCAGAAGCTGGACGAGGCCGGAGGGACAACTCACCGACTCCCGCAGTCACGGGCAGTGCCGCGGCGAGTTTCAACAGGTGACGGCGGCTGAGGTTATCGGCCATTTTCATTCTCCTTATTTAGATCATTCCGTACGACGAGTCCGCCTTTCATCACGAACTTCACGCGCTGCATTTCGCTCAGGTCCGTGAGCGGATTCCCGGATACGCCAATGATGTCGGCGAACTTGCCTTTTTCAATACTTCCGATTTGATTGTCCCAATTGTAGTTCAGCATTTGTGCAGCCGGCAGGAATGCCGTCTGTAAAGCTTGCGCTGCGGTCATTCCCCATTTCGCATAGTAGGCGAATTGATTCGCCTGGGTGCCGTGAGGAATCGCCGGAGACGTGGCGCCGCTCCCAAACACAATAGGGACGCCGGCGGCCAACGCTCGTTTGAACGCTTGTTCGGCCAGCCGCATCCGGCTGTTTCTGCCGCCGGTGTCGCGCAGGTCATCCTTTTCCAACGCGATCAGATCGTCGAGGGTCACAACGTAGGAAAGCTTTTTTTCAAGGAGTACCTTTATGCCGGCATCATCGAGTTCCAACAAATGGTTGGGAGCATCGACGCCCGCAGTCAGGCAGCTCCTCATGCCCTCCCCGCCGTACGTATGGCAAGCGACCTTCAGTCCGAGCCGATGCGCTTCATCGACGATCGCCTGAACCTCCTCCAGCGTCAGAGACGGGCTGTTGACCAGCGTCGCATCCGGTTTCCACATGTGCACGGGACCCACGAAATCCTGCGTGGTATAAATCTTGACCCAGTCGACGCCGTGTAATTTCGCTTCGCGCACAGCCGCGCGAGCGAGCCAAGGGGAATTGACGTCTTTGTTTTCCGTGAACACATCGAGAAAACGCACTGATCGGTTATCCGGATAGTAGTTGGTCGCACGTTGATTGAGCGATTGGCCGACGACCTGCATGCGAGGTCCCTGAATCATGCCGGAGTTGATGGCGTCCCGAAGATCCACAGTATTGAATCCGCCTCGGGAATCCATATCCGCAACTGTTGTGAAACCGGCAGCCAGATCGATTTGCGCGTTGGCAACTGCGATGAACGCACGCTGAGCAGCGGTTTCTCCACCGGTATTGACGTGCACGTGAGTGTCGATCATGCCCGGAAGAACCGTTGCGTTGCTCAGGTCAATGACCCTCGCTTCACGTGGGATCTGGACATTCGCGCCGACATCCGCGATCCGCTCGCCTCGGATCAGCACAATCTGATTGTTCAACAGGTTGCCCGATTTCGGATCGAACAACTTTCCAGCACGGACGGCAACCAGTTGATTGGGTGGTGTGAGGAATTTACGCTCTTGCGAATGTGTGGGAGTGTTCAATAGCAGGACAATCGCGACGAAGGTGATGATCAACCTGACCGGCCAATGGTTATGCATTGCCTCCTCCTCGAATCTATCCGGCCCTTATATACCGTCGTGTTGGGAACCCGCAACGAAAACTAAATTTCAAGGCATGATAAAATTCCCGGCAATGAGAAAGTTTGGAATCCCGCTCGCAATCCTTCTGCTTGCCGCACCGGCCGTCGCACATCCGGTTCCGTTCAGCTACCTGGATGTTCTGCTCCAGCCGGGAATGATCGAGGGTTCGTTGACAGTTCATATTTACGACCTGGCGCATGATCTGCAAATCACGCCGATGGAACGGCTCCTCGATTCAAACTTCGTCGCTGAACAGGAAACTGCGATTTACAACCTCCTCACGCCTCGGTTTGGCGTCGCCACGGATGGGCACCCGTTACGCCCGGAATGGCTTCGGTGGGAAATTTTAAAGGAACGCCAGTCGGTGCGATTTCATTTCCGTTATTCGAGCGCGACAGCACCGCCCGGTGTGGTGTCGATTTCCGCAAAGATGTTTACCTATGATCCGCAACATCAGACATTCGTAAATGTCTATGAGCGCGATACCCTCACTTCGCAGATGATTCTCGACATCAACCATGCGCAAGCCGAGTATTTTGCGGGAACCCGCCAGGGCGTGCTGGCGGTAATCCGCAAGTTCGTACCCGCGGGTATTCATCACATCCTGATCGGTCCCGATCATTTGTTATTTCTTGTAGGGTTGCTTTTGCTCGGCGGCTCGATCCGCCGTCTGGCTATGGTTGTCACGTCTTTCACTATCGCTCACAGCGTGACTCTTTCATTGGCGGCGCTGAATATCCTGAGCCCGCCGGCGCGCATCATCGAGCCGGCCATTGCATTGAGTATCGTTTATGTGGGCGCGGACAATCTGCTCGCGCAGGGCGGGCGCGACGTGCGCGCGTGGATCGCGTTTACTTTTGGTTTTATCCACGGCTTCGGCTTTGCGAACGTGCTTCGCGAGATGGAATTGCCGTCGCGGGCGCTCGGCTGGTCGTTGTTTTCGTTTAATTTTGGCGTGGAGATCGGGCAGTTACTCGTGGTGGTACCCGTTGCCTTGGCCTTCGCCGTGATTCGATCACGCGGTGAATGGGCGAAACGCCAACTGGTTTACGCCGGATCCATCGTGGTTATCGCCGCCGGCTCATTCTGGTTTGTTCAACGAGTGTTTTTCCCGGGAGTTTCATAAGCGCTAACTATAACTAGCCCAAAAACTTTCCAATCGCGTCGGCCACTTCCGGCTTATCCCGATGCACGATGTGCCCCGCGCCTTTGACAATCATCACTTCCGCATTGGGAATCCACTTGCGCCAAGCTTGAGCATGCTCAACCGGGATGATCTTGTCTTCATCGCCCCAAACAATCAGGGTCGGCATTTTAACGCGATGCAGGTACCGCGGGAACTTCGGATCTATCGGATGTTCCCAGAATAAGCGGGCAAAGGTGGTCGCTTCGCGGTATCGGGCGGCGATAAATTCCATGTCCGGCTTTTCGGGCAGGCGCGGCTTCAGTGCATCGAAATTCGAAACCAGCATTGGGACCACCTGCTCGCCCGGCGTCGCAATGATATCGAGCGCCGGGTATTCCGGAACGTCAAGGCCATAAGGCGCAATGAGGACGAGTTTCTTGACGCGGTGACCGTGCTCGCTTGCAAATCTCGCAGCGAGGTAGCCGCCCATGGATAACCCGATCAGGCTCAACGTATCGATCTTAAGAATGTCGAAAAGTTCCAGGTAATGCATCACGTAATCGTGAATATCGGTGAAGCTCGGATCGTCGCCCGATTCGCCGAATCCGGGATGATACGGCACGATCACGCGGAACCTGCGGGCCCAGGCCTCTGCGAAATCAAAACCATCCACGGTGCCCGCGCCATGAAAAAGGACGAGAGGCTCGCCCGTGCCTGCCGACTGGACAACTGTTTTGACACCATCCACGATCAATTCTTCCCGTATGAATTTGCTCATTACGCGCCTCCCCGCCTGAGCCGTGGGATGACTTCTTCCGCAAATAGCGTCATGTTCTTGACCGCTTTCCAGTGCGGCATATCCGCAACGTGCATGACGCTGTTGATGTGATTGGTGCCCATTCTCTCGGTCCATTCCCCGATCTGATTGGCCACTTTTTCGGGTGTGCCTACAGCGATGAAGAACGCACTGCTGATCGCTTTGAAATCGAAACCGCCATGCAACTTGTCGGCGCCCGCCGCCCGGATTTTCAACTGTTCCATCGAGAGATAACCCGGTGGCGCAAGCCACTGCGGCGAACTGCGCGCGAAATCCTCGAAGAAACGTTGGAGGTGGATGATGTATTCCCGCTCGGCCTGTTCATCCGATTCCGCGACGTAGACAAAATTCAACAGTGGAAGTTGGTCCGGCCGGAGGATATGGCCATAATGCGCAGCGCGCTCGCGCAACTTTTGATTGAGCTGGAGTGCAACCTGTTGGGGTACGAAGACAGACGAATAGCCGAATCCAAGCTCGGCCGCGAATTCAATCGTTTCAGGGCTTCCAGCCCCGACGATGTAACAAGGAGGATGCGGTTTCTGATACGGCCTGGGCCAGGGATTCAAAAAACGATACGTGTAAAACTTGCCGAAATATTTTGTGGGGCCGTCGGCGGTCCACGCCTGCAGCATGATCTTCAGCGATTCTCGGAACTTCTCCCGCGCCGTTGCGGGATTGACCGGGTTCGACCAATATTCCATTCCCGTTCCCAGCGGAAACGCAATTTCCAACCGGCCTTTCGACATGACGTCCAGAATGGCGTATTCTTCCGCGAGCCGGTTTGGCAGCATGAAGTTCGGCGGCACCCCCCAAACGCAGATCCTTGCCCTTTGGACTTGCGGAATCAGAGCGGCTGCGACGACGTTTGGCGTGGCCATCATGCCGTAGACCGTGTTGTGATGTTCGTTGAGCACGATGGCATCGAAGCCAAGCCGGTCTGCCAGGACGAGCTGTTCAAAGTACCGCTGATAGAGTTCGTGCCCCTTCTCGGGGTCGTAGAATTTGTTCGGAAAATCGACCCATGTGGTTTTGTAATCCTTGTGATTCTCCGGCAGATGCACGTACGGCATGAAGTGCATCACGTTGAATCGGAAACCTGTGCTCACTCACTCCCCCAAAATGACAAATGACAATTGAACATTGAACAATGAACATTTCCCCCGAAATTGTCATTGTTCAATGTTCAATTGTCATTTGTCATTTCACCTGACAAGTGGATCTCCAGTATACTGCCGCCCGCGGCTTTTCACACATCGCGACAAAGGAGAGACCCATGAAATCCGGATCGATGCGAATCCTCATCGGCGTGATCATGGCTACGTTGGCCTGTCTTCTGGGAGTTGCGTTCGCAAGAGGACAGGCGGCCCAGACCGCTCCGGCCGGCCAGGCGCAACGCCCGCAGATGGCGGAAGAGGTTTTTACGAATGTCCAGGTGCTCAAAGGTATTCCGGTTGACGAGTTCATGGACACGATGGGCATGTTTGCGGCGTCTCTCAGCCTCAACTGCATCGATTGCCATGTTGCGGAAAGTGTCGACAAGTGGGAGCGATTTGCAGACGAAACGCCCCTCAAGCGGACGGCGCGAACGATGGTGCAAATGGTGACGGCGATCAATAAGCAAAACTTTAAAGGAGTGCGCTCCGTCACCTGCTATACCTGCCATCGCGGCGACCTGCGGCCCAAGGTTGTACCCAGCCTCGTCGTCCAGTACAGCGCGCCTGTGGAAGATCCGAATGAAGTCGACATCCCTCCGAATGCGAAAGGATCGTCTCCTGACGAAGTTTTCAATAAATATGTTCAAGCACTCGGTGGCGCGCAAGGGCTGGCGAGCCTTACCAGTTTCAGCGCCAAGGGCACGTTCATTGGCTTCGAAACAGAACAGACAAAGGTCGCCATGGATCTCTTGGCCAAAGCTCCGGCTCAGCGCACCATGATTGTTCATACACGCCTCGGCGACAGCACCCGGGTCTATGATGGCCGTGCGGCTTGGGTTGCGGCGCCCGACAAACCACTGCCCTTGATGACATTAACCGGCGGCAATCTCGAAGGCGCCAAGATCGATGCGATCGTCTCGTTTCCGGCGCAGATCAAGCAGGCCTTTGCTCAATGGCGAGTCGGCGCAACTGCGATCGACGACAAGGAGGTCGTTGTTTTGCAGGGAACCAACCCCAGACAGCCTCCTGTCAATTTTTACTTCGATGGCTCGGGTCTGCTCATCCGTGTTGTGCGGTTGGTCGACACGGCAGTCGGCCGCGTTCCCACACAGATTGATTACAGCGATTATCGCGAGGTCGCCGGAGTGAAGATGCCGTTCCATTGGACGACGACCTGGACGGACGGGCAGGCAACGGTGGACCTTACGGAAGTGCAACCGAACGTGACAATCGACGCGGCCAGGTTCGCCAGGCCGGCTCCCGCGCCGCGTCCAAATTAGTTACGGTTTTACGGCGTCCGGCGGCGGGCCCTCCGGACCAGAGGCTCCCAGGAAAATCTTCTTTCCGTCGGGGAAGGTTAGATCGCGGCCATTGGCACGGTTTGTTCCGTCCTTCGCCTGGTAGCCATCAACGAGGATTTCCTGTCCAATCGGGAGGTCCTTCTTTGTCAAACCGCGGCGAAGCAGGGTGTTCGGCGTACCGCCTTCGATCATCCACCGCGTCGTCGTTCCGTCTGCGTTTTTCACGTCGACGTGAATCCACGAGTGGGGATTGATTAGTTCCACTTTCGCTACAGTACCGCGCAATTTGATCGGCCTGTTCGCGTCAAACTCCGCCGTGAATGCGTGATGGGCCAACACCGGCGCGACCGCCAGCAGCAAACCCACACTGGTTATAACGACGCCTAGCTTCTTTCGCATGGCCTATTTCTCCTTCGTAATTCAAATTTCATTGCTCGAAGCGCCGGAGTGGTCGGCTCGGCAAAAACGTTTAGGCCGGTCTGACCACCCCGTCTGCGCCTTCGGCGCGGCTTCTCTTGAGGTTTCGCCCTATCGGGCTCGCGCTTCGCGCCCTCCTCTGCGAGGAGGGGAATGTTCTCGGCTCCGTCTAAACCATTCGCCGGATCTTCGTTAGGCCACCTGTTTAGCTTACTTCTCCGGAGGAGCACCCGGTGTGCCGGGAACCGATCCGTTCAAGCTCAGGAACAGTCTCGATCCATCGGCTAAAATGAAATTCCGGCCGACTGCTTTATTGGTTCCTTCCTTTGCTTGATAGCCTTCAATCGTGAGTTCGGTTCCAATCTTGACCGTGTATTTGGTCACTCCTAGACGGATTAATGTGTTTGGGCTGCCGCCCTCGATCATCCATTCCGTGACCTTCCCATCGGGTTCCTTGACGTTGATGTGAAACCACGAATGAGGATTGATCATCTCCCACTTCGTGAGCGTTCCCTTGATCGTGAGCGGCTTGCTCACATCAAACTCAGCAGAAAACGCATGGTGCGCCCATGCGGGTACGGCGACCAACAGTAAAACAAAACCGGTGGCCACAATGGCTAGCTTGGTTTGCATGCTTCCTCCTTATAATTGTTGGCGTCGGGGCGGTCCCCCGCGCTTATTTCAATCCTTTCTTCGCGGCTGCTTCGGCCGCCCTCTTCTCTTCGGCACGAGCACCGGCAAGAGTATTCCTGACGCTGTAATTGCCTTCGCTGCAGGCGTGCTCAAATATGGGTCCCACAGTCTTCCTCAGGGGAAGAGATGCGGTCCAGGGTCTCGCCCACGTTTTCTCATCTTCAATGGTAAATCTGTAATCGATAGTGTCAACGTCCAGACGGGTGAAACGTTCGATCACCCTCATGTCTTCGCTCGCATTTTGGAATGGATTCTTGCCGTTGAAATTTGATGTCTCGACAACTAACGTATCACCCTCCCAACGGCCACGCGAGCTTCCTATCCACTGCCGGACGTTTTGGGGGAGTTGGGGACGACCGTCCAGGGGAATGATGCGAACATCATGAATCATTTCGGTAAGAATCATGACATATCCAGGGGCCTGCACAATTTGGTAGTTCCCGTTATATCCTGTCGGCATCATTGGCGGTCCAGAACCCGCCATGACGATGCAGCGCGTGCCAACCGGCATGTTCTCAACGGCGTCCGTAGTTGCCCCCATTCGTTTCCTCTCCGCAGCGCGGTCGGCTTGCCTCTTCAGTCCATCAGGCGTGGCGGGAGGAATTCTTCCATCCGGTGGATCGATAATCATGGATGTTCGCAGTTGCGTTACGTGAGCCGACTGACCCCTGTCCAGACTAAACTGAGTGAAATCGTAGTGCACGTCCGCTATAGTTCCGGGCTCGGTTTGCGCCTCTTCACGTCCTGCGGCCTGCTTTTCAATTTGGACCACTTCCTCTGGGTTATAAAACTCTTTCGTAACGCCATTCGGGCGCTGCAATGGCGTATACGTGGAGTTCGTCCAATACCCTTGCAGGTCAGGCTGGCCATCCGAGGTTTTTGCCGTCCATCTCTTCGCCGTGGCGGAGGCTTTTGCAGATGAAGATGGGGCTTGGCCGGCGAGAGGCGCCGTTATCGGCAGTACGACTGCGAATACGATCGTCAGTAAACGTATCGAAGTCCGAAATCGATGGTTCATGTGAACCTTCCTTTTATTAGCGTCGGGCCCATGGTCTATGGACCCGGCGCTTTTTCCTTAGTGCGGTGGTGGTTGCGTTCCCGGCTTACGCAGATGTCCGTAGATCAGTTCTTCCACGAACTCGACGCATTTGAACTCCATAAGTTGCATATTCCTGTCGACGCGGCGGTACAGAGGCATGCTGATCTTCCACGGCCGTGAAAAGACGTTCTTGTCCTCTATAGTCGCCTCGTAGTTCAGCCGATCGGGACTGGCTGCGGTGATGCGCTCGACGACATGCAGTTCATCACTATGGAAATCGCCGACCCGGTCGAACCATGACTGATCGTTGAAACCGGTGGTATCGATGACGAGTGTTTCTCCTTCCCAGTGTCCATTCGACCAGCCCATCCAGCTATCGGCGGGAGCTTCTGTCGGCTTGCCCATGTTGATGGTCCGAACGGCGCCCGCGTATTCGAAAATCATCATGGTGACATCTTTGCTTTGCACGATCTGGAATGGAAAGGGCATGTACATCGCGCGCGGGACGCCGGGCAGATAGCATTTGATCTCAGGGTCCAGCGTCAACCGCTTCTCGTAATTTTCTTTCTTCTTCGCTGTTGCAGCTGGAAGGTAAGGGATTTCGCCTCCTTCAACCCAGCCGATTCCCGGAGGCATCGCATCCTCCGCCCCGAGAGCCACTACGCGTCCGAAATTGGCAGCATGCGGCTGAAGGTCCCAGTTCGCCTCGTTTATCGCCTGCCAAATCCCGTTCAGGTTTGGACGTCCATCCGCCGTCCGAGGCGCCCGATATCCTTGCGCCTGGCCTGCAGCGGGGGCTTGGGCGGATAATGCCGTGACGGCTGCGCTCACGGCCACAAAAACCAACAACGCTCTAAAGAAAATTCGCATTAATCGAACTCCTAAAAATTTCTAAATCACCCTCTCCCTCTGGCAGAGGGTAGGGTGAGGGTCTCAGGATTCGAATAGACCTGCAACCCTCACCTTTTCTTGAAGCTTCGCCCTGTCGGGCTCGCGCTCCGCGCGCTTCGCGCCGACTTCTCCCAGAGGGAGAGGGACAGCCAGCTATTTCCCCTGTTTCTGAACATCTGCCACCGCGCAGTTTCCACCTTCACAACGGTTATTTTCCGCGCACGAATATTCGAACAATTCTTGTCCCGCCTTCATCCGCACGAAGACCCGAGTGTTTTTGATCGGCTTCGTATAATACTTCGGATCTTCCATTGTCAGTTCATAATTGATGTGATCCCCGTCCGGCATACTCATGCGCTCGACGACTTTCAACTGATCGCTGTGTGGATGCTCGGCTGTGTCGATCCACGTGCGGCCATTGAAACCGGCCGTTTCAATCATGAGCGTGTCGCCTTCCCAATGACCGACCGACGTTCCGCGCCATGTCGGATCCAGGTCCTTCGGGAGCGGGCGGCCGTCGGTTGGAACCACATGGTAAGCATTGTCTTGCTCCCACAGCACCACCAGGCGATCCTGATGATGAACATAGCCGTGGGGAAACGGCGTCTGGTATGAGCGAACATAACCCCACGGCATGCAGTGGGCTCCGTAATCCCATTTGTCCTTTCGCTCATTGTCGGACTTGCCGACCGGCGTGAAAGCCAACTCGCCCGACCCGATGTTGGAGCATCCGGGCGTCTCACCCACACATCTTCCCTTGACGTCCTTAGTGACGTCAGCAACACGAGGATGATCCCAAGTGCCGGTGAAATCGGGCTTCCCGTTCGGCAGCCTCGGCACGGGCTTGCTGGAAGCGTTTTGGGCGGACACTGAAATCGAAGTAATGGAGGTCAACGCGAAACCTAGGACGAGCGCAAGAATAATTGAGATTAAGATGGCGGTTGCGAAATTTCTCTTCATGGCGAACTCTCCCAATGACTACTTCTTACCTAAGGAAAACCTTCGCGACTATTTGGGAACAGCGTCCTCAGCCGCCGCCGTGAACACTTGCCGGCCATCGGCGAACGTCACTTTACCTCCGGACGCGTTGGGCGATCCATCTTTCGCAAGAAAGCCGTCGACTTTCACGGTGTCGCCGACCTTAAGAACGTCCCGTTTAATTCCCCGTCGAGCCAATGTCGCAGGGGGGCCGGCCGAAAAACCCCACACGGCGCTTCTGCCGCTGACTTCGTCCTTGCCTTCTACGTAGAACCAAATATGAGGGTTCATCCACTCGACCTTCTTGACCACACCGGTGACTTTCACGGGCTTATTGCCATCGAACTCTGCCGCAAATGAATGGTGCGCGACAAGCGGAGCCGTCGTCCAGCACAACAGCAAAACGAATGCGAAAGCAGATAAAAGTAAACTCCGTAACATCCTCCTCCTCCCAAACCGCGTCATGAGGTAAATTTGCCATGAGTCTAAAACAAGAGGAGCCATCAATGAAGAGATTTCCGTTGGTATTTCTTGGCTTGGCGGTCGCCTTGGCTGGTCATGCATACCCTCTCCCTCTCGGAGAGGGCGGCGCGCCGCGCAGCGCGAGCCCGACAGGGCGAAGCCTCAATGGAGGACCGCAGGATGAGGGTCCCCGGCCTTTCACCCTGTCTGCTAAAGCGGTCTCCGAGATCGATGCCTTGCTTCAGGAGGCGGTCCGCCAGGGTACAGTGCCTGGCGTCGTAGCCATCGTGACAAACAAGGACCGGGTCTTATATCACGGTGCTTTTGGGTTAATGGATACAGGGAAAAGGAAGCCTATGCAGAAGGATTCCATTTTCCGGATTGCATCCATGACGAAACCCGTTACCTCGGTCGCCATCATGATGCTGGAAGAGCAGGGTAAGCTCGGCCTGGACGATCCCGTCTCCAAATATCTGCCTGCATTTCAAAACAGAGAAGTGATATCGAGTTTCAATCCTGCCGATGCAACGTACAAGACCAAGAAAGCTGCTAACGAGGTGTTGATCCGGCACCTGCTGACGAACACGTCTGGTCTGGCGTACGCGTTTTCCAACGACACCGTCAAGCGCCTGCAGCAGAAAACCCAGGTCGAAGCAGAGGACTTGCCCCTGCTTTACGAGCCCGGTACCCGATGGACCTATAGCGGAAGCACTAGGGTGCTCGGCCTGGTCATAGAAAAGATCACCGGCGGCGGTCTGGAAAAATTTTTCGAGCAACGGATCTTTAGGCCCTTGGAGCTTGAGGACACCGCCTACTCCGTACCCGCGGCAAAGGCCGGCCGGACTGTCACAATCCAACAGCGCGAAAAAGGAAAGCTAATGGAGCTGCCGAATCCGGAAAGGCTGGAGGGGCCCGCCCGTGGGGACGGCGGGCTGTTCTCGACCGCTTCCGACTACGCCAAGTTTCTTCAAATGTTTCTGAATGACGGCCAGTGGCGCGGCGCGACTTTGGTGCACAAAGAATCGATTGAAGCCATGACCCGGAATCAGATCGGTAATGTGATTGTCGACACACAGCAAACGACGAACCCGCTCCGGTCGCTCAACTTCCCGTTCGGTGCCGGACAGGACAAGTTCGGCTTTGGATTTCAAATCACGGCTTCAAATAAGGACAATCCGAACCTGCGTTCGCCTGGCAGCTATACCTGGGCGGGAATCAACAACACACACTTTTGGGTGGATCCGAAACGGCAGATCGCTGCCGTCATTCTGATGCAAATCCTGCCGTTCTATGACGACGGCTGCATGAAAGTGTACCGGGATTTCGAGGCGGCGATAGGCCGCAATCTGCGGTGAAAAATTCGGGGTCAGACGGGTGAATTCCGTATTTTGCAGTTCAAAAAAAGGGAATTCACCCGTCTGACCCCGAATTTTTCCTCTTCGCCAACCGTGCCAGGTAAGCCTGTTGTGTCAGGAACTCTTTCAACGGCCGGACAGGCGTCCCCCACAGCACCTCACCTCCGCGAACGTGTTTGCCGTTCAAAACGCCGCCTTGCCCGCCAATGATGGTGTTGTCGTCGAGACGGGCATGCTCGCCAATTCCAACCTGTCCGCCGATTAAGCACTGTGAGCCCAGCTTAGAGCTGCCCGAGATTCCAGTTTGAGCGGCAATAACCGTGTGCTCACCGATTTCGACGTTGTGAGCGATCTGAATCAAATTATCGAGCTTCACGCCGCGGCGAATGATCGTTGTTTCCAATGACCCCCGATCGATGCACGTATTCGCGCCGATTTCAACGTCGTCCTGGATGATTACTTTTCCGATTTGCGGAAATTTCACGTGAACCGCTCCATCTTTTACAAAGCCGAAACCGTCGGCTCCGATGACGGCACCCGCATGGACGATCACGCGGTTTCCAATACGGACATCCTTATAAATAACCACTCGCGGGTAAAGGATCGAGTGGTGCCCTACCGCCGTGTTCTTCCCGATGTAGCAACCAGCTTCGATGACTGTACCGTCGCCTATCGAAGCACCAGCCTCAATAACGACGTTGGCCCCGATCTTCACATCCTCTCCGGTCCTCGCGGTGGGCGCCACAGTCGCGCTGGGATGAATTCCGGCATCGTCGCCGGCTTCTGCCAGCAGCCACGCTGCCGCACGTGCAAATGCCAACTTTGGATTCGGCACTGCAATCACCGTTCGCGATGGAAATTCACCGGATCGAAGAAGCACACAACCCGCATGGCTTCGATTTACATTATTCTGACCCTTCTCCTCTGCGTAACTCAGATCGGACGGACCTGCATTTTTCAAGCTTGCAATGGAATCCAGCACCACCGCAGGATCTCCGCGGAGTTCTCCGCCTACGTAGTCGGCAATCTCTTGAGCCGTTCGTTTCATCCTTTTCTCCTAAGAAATTCCGCTACTCGATGCGCGCTTCGCTCGGCTTGTTCAATACAAGCCGGGACGGAAGCGCCTTCGAGAAAATTCGCGGTAACAAACACGCCAGGGATTCGCTGCAATTGTTCCTTTAACGACGCAACCCAACGTTCGTGTCCGATGTTGTATTGCGGAAGGGCGTGCTCATGACGGACCAAAGCGACTGGGTCAGGTTTTGTTTCGGAGTCCAACACTCTTTGGAGCTCCGAGCCAACAACGTCCCAAACTTGATCGTCGGACCAATCGAGGACGTGGGGCTCAAACGAGCCTCCAATAAAAGACGTCAAAAGCACGCGCCCGTCCGGAGCCCGCCCAGGGAAAAGCGCAGAACTGAAGATCGTTCCCAACACATGCAATCCTTCCTCTCGCGGCACCAGGAAGCCAAAACCGCTCAGCGGCTCTTTCAAACTATGCTCAGGTAATGAACTGGCTGCGACGATGATCGGAGAATAACGAACATTCTGCAGGAGCCTTGCCAGATCGGGACAATCTTTCTCCACAATGTCAACCGCGCGGTATGCCGGAACCGTGATTATTGTTGAAGGCGCCATGCCGATACGAGCATCGCCAACGGCATACCGGATGGTCAGACTTTCGGCCAGGCGAGCCGGCAAGGTTTCCATTCCCAGCGGAAATGACAACGTGAAGCCTCGAGGCCTTCGCTTCGTTGTTTCGACCCGCTTCCGGCGCCGGGTGAACGATCGCAACATCGCGGCCGTCAGGCTTCCATAGTCACGTTCCATCTCCAGCATGCGTGGCAGGACTGCCGCCATGCTCAGTTGACCTGTATCGGCGGCGTAGATTCCAGTAAACAGCGGACCCGCCAACCGATCGTGGGCCTGCTTCCCGAATCGTCGAACTAAGAAATCGCGGACCGACTCGTCCTTTGGCGATTTGGAGCGGATGAACGGCTCCGCCAAAATGCGCGCAATTCCGCCGACACTCAAAGGACCGAATGGAAATTTTCGAAGACGTCCTTTCAAATAAATGTAGCGGGGAGCGTGCGGATCCGGCGGTAATAAATCGTCCCACAGTCCGGCTTCATCGATCAATTTCAGCGCAGCTGGAGCAGGTTGAATGCTGTTCGGCCCCCATTCAATCTGGTATCCGTTGATATTTTCAGTCCGGATCACGCCGCCCGCCCGCGTCGCCGCCTCGACGATTTCCGTATCGATGCCGAGCTTCTTGAGTCGCCAAGCACATGCAAGCCCGCTGATGCCGGCGCCGATAATGAGCACTTCAGGCATTGCGTTTTTTTAAGTCCCGCACAGGATTGGTCTCGACTCCACCAGACGGCTTGGTCGATTCCACATCATCCTCAGCCGGACTTATTAAGGGCGCTCTCGACAATTTCGGCGAGCGCCCGGATAAATGTCGGATCGCTGTTCAGCGCGGGCACGCGCCGAAAATTTTGGACGCCGGCGTCTTGGGCGATCTTTCGGAAGAGGATGTCCAACTCATAGAGCGTTTCGATGTGTTCGGAGACAAAACTGATGGGAACAACCAACACGTCGTGGACACCTTGTTTACCAAGCTCGGCGATGATATCGCTCGTAAAGGGTTCAAGCCATTTTACGGGACCGATCTTGCTCTGAAACGATAGCTCATATCGATTACGGCGGCCGAGCCTGTCCATGACCAGCTCAACGGTCTTCTTGGTTTGTTCGAGATACGGATCACCTTCGCGGACGTACCGTTCCGGAATGCTGTGCGCGCTGAAAAGAATGTGTGCTTTGCCGGGATCGGCGAAGTTTCGAAGTTCGCGCTCGATGGCTTGCGCAAACGATTGAACGTACGTAGGCTGATGCGGCCAGGAGGGAACCCACTGGATATGGAGGTTTTTTGAAGACAGCCGCCCACAGAGCAGCCGCCGCAACACAGCGAATCCGGAGCCCGTCGTCGTCACTGAATATTGAGGAAAAAGCGGCAGGATCACGAGGTGATCGACATCGCTTCTTTGAATGTTATCAACGGCTTCATGGAGAAACGGATGCCATGTGCACATGCCCACGAAGGTCTGCACATCGCTTCCCCGCCTTTTGAGTTCTTCCGCGAGAGCGCCCGCTTGTTCTTCTGTAAGGCGCCGCAATGGAGAGCCTCCGCCGATTTGCCGGTAATAGCCCTCCGAGGTTTTGCGACGGAACGTCGCAATGGCGTATGCCAGCGTTTTTCGAAGAGGTGTCCATTTCACACGAACGATTTCCGGATCGGAGAACAGACGGTAGAGAAACGGTTTGACGTCGCTGAGTCTTTCCGGACCACCGAGATTAAATAGCAGGACCCCTGGCTTCACGGATAGGTCTTCGCGATTTCCACGAAAGTTCGGGCATTTTCCACCGGCGTTTGCGGAAGTATACCGTGTCCGAGGTTGAGGATGTGCCCGGCCCGTCCGGCCTGGTCGAGGATTTCCTTGGTCATGGCAATGATGCGTTCCTTTGGTCCAAGCAGCACGCACGGATCCAGATTCCCCTGAAGCGCAACTCGTTCGGTGGTGCGGCGGCGAGCCTCTTCTACCGAGATTCTCCAATCGATGCTAATGACGTCAGCCCCCGTCGCAGTAATCGATTCGAGTATCGACGCGCATCCATTCACGTAAATAATCCGATGAGCACGGCTGCCGATTGCATCGAAGATTTTCCTGGCGTAGGGCAGAGCGAACTCTTCGTAATCCTTGCGGTTCAATTCGCCCGCCCACGTGTCGAAAAGCTGAATGACTTGAGCACCGGATTCGATTTGAAAAAGCAGGTATGAGCTGACGGTGGACGAAAGCTTATCGAGCAACGCATGCATAAGCCGCGGTTCACGGTATGCCAGGCTTTTGATCTCGGCGAAATTTCTGGAGCCTCCACCTTCGACCAGGTACGACGCGAGCGTCCAAGGCGCGCCCGCGAAGCCGATCACCGGAACTGCGTCCCGAAGCTCCCGGCTCAATTTCTTAATGATGGCTCCGACGAAGGGGACTTCGGTAGCCGGATCCGGAATCCGCAAATCATCGACGTCGCTCTGGGTCCGAACGGGTTTTGCAATCTCCGGACCCTTATCCGTTAAAGAGACATGCACACCCATGGCTTCGACAGGAATCAAGATGTCTGAAAAGAAAATGACGGCGTCAACACCTAGAATTCGGTAGGGCTGTAAGGATACCTCCACAGCAACATCGGTGTCCTTGCACAGTTCTAGGAACGACAACTTCCGTCGAATCTCGCGATATTCAGGCAGGTAGCGGCCGGCCTGACGCATCATCCAAACCGGCGCGCGATCCACCCGTTCGTGCCTGCACACTCGAAGTAACCTGTCGTTCATACAAATCACCGATGATACAATACGGCGGTTTATGGAAGCATCGGAAACCTCGATAGGCGCTGGTCTTGTAGCGCCTGTAGAGGCGGGCACACCGACCGTTTCCATCGTCATCCCTGCGTTTAATGAAGCCGGCCGCATTGCCGAAACCATCCGGAAAATAGAGGCATTCGTTCGCCGATCGCCTTATTTAACCGAAATCATTGTTGTCGATGACGGGTCCAGGGACGATACCTCGGAAATTGTCGCCCAGCTTCAAACGAAAGGGTTGCGCCTCATTCGAAATGAGGAGAATCACGGCAAGGGACACACCGTACGTCAAGGAGTGCTGGCCGCTTCGGGCAAATATGTGCTCTTCACTGACGCGGATCTCTCCGCCCCAATTGAAGAACTGAACAAGCTCCTCGATGTTGCCACTTCCGAACGCGCCGACATCGTGATCGGTTCCCGGAACCTCGATCGCCGGTACATCGAAAAAAACCAATCCCGCTTGCGCGAGCTGGGCGGCATGTTTTTCAACCTGATGGTTCGCTGGTTTCTGGGCTTATCTCTCCGGGATACCCAGTGTGGCTTTAAACTTTTTCATCGCGAAAAGTCTCGCCGTATCTTTGAAAAACAGACCACTCCTGGTTTTGGATTCGATCCGGAATTATTGTTTCTGGCAAAACGCTACGGCTTGAAGATCCGCGAAACCCCCGTGCGTTGGAGCCACGCTGAGGGTAGCAAAGTCAAATTCCTGCGGCACGGCATTCACATGTTTTTCGACCTTATCCGTATTCGCTGGAACGCGATCGCCGGAAGGTACTCATGACGTTTCTGTCAGTAAACATCGACCACATCGCGACAATCCGAGAAGCAAGGCGCACCAATGAGCCCGATCCTATTACGGCTGCCGCCATTTGCGAGTTGGCCGGAGCTCACGGCATTACGGTTCATCTTCGCGGCGACCGGCGGCACATTCAGCATCGTGATGTGAAGATTTTGCGGGAGACGGTGAAGACGAAACTGAATATCGAAATGGCAGCGACCAAAGAAATGACCGGTATTGCTCTGGAAGTCATCCCGGATCAGGTAACGCTGGTGCCGGAGCTGCCCGCAGAAATCACGACCACCGGCGGACTGGATTGCACGCGCAATCAAGAAGCGATTACGAGCGCGATCAAGCATCTGCAATCGAACAATATCAACGTCAGCTTATTCATCGATCCAGCCGAATCGCAGATCCGAGCCGCGCTTTCGCTCGGCGCGCGTACGATTGAGCTCAACACCGCGCTTTATTCGGATGCGACGTTGAGGAATCGTGAAACGCAGCAGCGTACGGAAGCGCTCGCCGCCATCAAGCAAGCGGCGGAATTGGCCCAATCGAAGAACATGGTGGTTTTGGCGGGCCATGGATTGACATATCGCAATGTCCGCGCCATCGCTGACATTCCGGCGATAGTGGAGTTGAACATTGGCCACAACATCATTGCCCGCTCGGCTCTCGTCGGTCTGGAACGCGCGGTTCGCGAAATGCTGGCACTACTTTAGGCAGAAAGTAGTTCCTCTGTCCCGAATTCGATCGTATGAACGTTCTTCCATACCTGGGCATCCTTGTAGCTGCTGCCGTGGAAGGTGAGGTTGTCTATTCCGGAGCGGTAGTCATGGTGTTTCTTGGCCGGCTCAATCCGTTTGGGGTTTTAATTTCTGGGTCCATTGGCGGTTGGGCGGGAGATCAGTTCTTCTTCTACGCAGCGCGAGGAAAGTTTCGCGAATGGCTCAACCGCTTCTCAAAAATTGCCCGGCGGCGGAGAGCGATCCAGGAGCGCATGCACCGGCACGCCATAAAGCTGATTCTTGCTGTTCGTTTTTTGCCTGGCTTGCGTATAGCAATTCCGCTGGCCTGCGCCTATGCGGGCATTTCACCTTTTTTATTCTCGAGCCTCAGTTTTATTAGTGCCGTCGCGTGGGCGACGGCGATCATGTTCGTGATCAGATGGCTTGGGCCGACTTCGCTTTCGGCTCTGGGTATCAAGGCCTGGTGGGCCCCGGCGGTTCCCGCAGTGATCGTGGTGCTTTTCTTTCGATGGTTGGGACGCGTTGAACCGGTCAGAAGACCACCGCTCGAATGATCATTTTTTCCCACCGAGAAATCCGCCGATGATACCCCGAATTGTATCCGCGGGTTTCTGCCCCGGTTGGAATGCTGGAATGAATCTCTGCTTCTGCATCTCAACGATGGTTCGCGCGTCCGGAGCAAACCTCGGTTGTTTAAACGTTCCGGTAACGGTTACCGGGATGACGATCTCGCCGGTCTCGTTCGCAAACGCCGTACGCATGTAGCCGCCGATTCGTCCCCCGCCGAGCTTATCGGTAAACGTCTTCGAAAGTACCGCCAGAAGCTTTACGCTCAGTGCGTCGCTCGACAGGTCTCCTGTTCCGGCGGCCGACATCTCGCCCAAGGCCGTTTGCGCTTTAAGGTCATCCGTATGAGCGATGCCGTCGGTAACCGCAATGTGGCCCGCCAATTTGATAATGTCTGTAAATTTCTGTTCCGAGCTCGAAGCTGCAAAACCGCCGATGACGCCCAATTCATGCGCTAGATCGAAGCCCGAGATGCGGACGTCGTTGAAATCGAGACTCATTGAGCCCTTGAGCGCCCGAATGAGATTTTGGGAATCCAACGACTGTACCGGTCCCGCCGCACGCATCTCGATATTCAGATTGCCATTGCCGTTAATCTGGTCGAGGCCCTTGATGCCGTATGCCCTCGCCATTGACTGAATCTCGGGTAATGTGGCATTCGGTGCGCGCAGTTCCATATCGATAAACGGGGAAGCCGAAGTGTATTGCCGCACTATAAAACGGGCCGCAACATTCGTCTTTCCGGACACGGCAGTGAAATCGTTCGATCGGATCTCTGCCGGCGAGAGCCGCAGTTCGATCGCTCTCACTTCGACCGGTTGTGTTACATCTTTGTTGGAAATTTTGAGATCCTGACCGGAGATTCTGCCGTTTAATGCCGGTTTGGACGCCGGGCCTGACGCTTTCACATCGGCCTCGATCCTTCCGCTCACGTTTGTACCGGGGGCGAACGCAACCCCGAATGCCGACGCCAGACGCGCAATCTCTGAGATGGAAACGTCTCCGGTTTTGATTGACAGGTCTAACTGCGCAGGTGTTGTGTTTGTGGTAAGCGATCCGGCCACATCGATCGGTGTCTTACCGACGAGGACTTTCGCACGATTGATTGAGAGAAGTCCCTCCAAAGGTTTCAGCTCAACGTCATAATCGACGGCGATTGGATAGCCGAGATCGACGCCATTAAACCGCGCGGCATTGAGTTGTAAGTTTCCCGCGGCGGCAGTCCTGCCGGTCCCGGCTGCCAGCCGGCTCGTCAAATCAATATGATCAAATACAGTTCGGCCCTGTGCCCGCTGAAGATCGGTCACAGCCACGTGCCCGTCGTGGATACTGAGCCGCTCCAGCGAGACTCCCCGCTCGCTGCCGGCGCGAGGCGATGCGGCGTTCGCCGTCCCGCCAGGCGCACCAAGCGTCGAAAAATTCCAGTTGCCCCGCTTGTTCCGAATCAGCTCAAGCGTTGGACGCTCCAGATCGATCGACTCGACATCGAGATTTCGGCCAAACAGTGAAGAGAGACTCACCCGCGTGTCGAGCTTCTCCGCACGTATGAACGGCGCTTCGGAAGAAAAGCTGGGATCTTCAGCAATGACAGGATCCTCGACTTGAAAACGCAGCGGCAGAATTCCCAGAGTCATCCTGCCGAGCTTGACACTCCTGCCGAGTTCCCGTTCGAGCTGCGCTTGAACCGTTCCCCGGTATCGGTTGACGTCTACCAACAGGAGAAGCGCGGCAAGGACAACAACAATGGCGGCGATCCCTATTCCTAGGCCAATGATGATTTTTCTCATGGTTGCATTGTAACGCTGGGTGCGTTGTTTCCCTCTCCCCTGGGAGAGGTCGCCGCCGCGAAGCGCGAGCCGATAGGCCGAAGCCTCAATTGAAGCGGCGGGTGTGGGTCTCAGGATTTGCGAAGACCTGCGACTCTCACGCGGCCGCCTTTGCGGCGGCCGCCCTCTCCCAAAGGGAGAGGGTCCGCGGCTAGAATGACGTTGATGATGCGATCCAGGTCTTGCTCGCTCAATGAGGCGTAGACGGGTAGCTGCAACGTGTCTTCCGTAGCTTCCGCGACTGGGCAACTCGTCCTGAAAGGCTCAAACAAATCCAGCACATTGCAAATGTCGACATGCATGATTTCCACATCAACACCGGCGCGTATCGCCCGGTGCTTCAGCGTATGGGGATCCGCAGCGCGTATGCAGTATTGGTAATAGACAGGTTCGGTCCCTGGTAGCGGAGGCGGCGGCTGAACACTGCCGGTGCCGGCAAGCGCTGCGGTGAGTCTCTGCGCGTGCGCGCGGCTAAGTGCATTGAAGGCGTCGATATTCTTCAGCATCTCGAGCCCGATCATTGCTTGAGCATTGGTGTAACGCTTGCGATAGGGGCGCGGCAAAGGATCGAGGGGCCGGATCTTTTCCCAGAGATAGCGGCTCAAATCGTGATCTCCGAAGAATGACGCGATGTAGAAGGCGAGAAACATTGTGAACGTAAAACCATAGGGACCGATCAGCTTCCGCCGAAGATTTCCAAAAAGAATTTTCTTGAAAACGTCCTTCCCAGCCGGCCATTCCTCAGCCTCCGCTGAAACACGGATCCGCTCCGCGAGCGCAGCATCGTTCGTGAGAGCCATACCGCCACCATAGGTGTTGAGCGGTTTCAACATCTGAAAACTGAAGAAGCTGGCATGGCCGAACGTCCCGACCTTGCTTCCTTTGTACGTCGCTCCGAGAGAGTGCGCGCAATCTTCGATCACGAAAACCCCATGCGTGCGCGCTGCCGCTGTGATCGGTTCCATCTCGCAGGGCTGCCCGTAGAGATGAGTGGGGACGACCACGCGTGTGTTGGGCGTTATCGCGGCTTCCATCTTTACCGGGTCGATATTGAATGTTGCCGGATCGATATCCACAAATTTCGGCCGGAATCCGAGCACCCGCGCCATTTCCGGCACAACCCAGAACGTTAATGCCGGAAAGATGATTTCGGAGTCGCGCGGCAGGTTGAGGGACTTCAAAATGTAGTAAAACGCCATCCGCCCATAAGAGGCGGAAATCGCATGGTGCATTCCGTGATAGTCCGCGAAGCGCTTCTCAAATTCCGCAATGGACGAACCGCGAAGACCATCACCGTGGAGAATTGCCTTGAGCGCCGCCGCCATGGAGCCTCGGACGTGACGTGCGCCGTACCTCGCAATTGTCCGAATCATTGATCGATAGCCTTAGGTGCCTGAGCCTTGAAGAAGGCGAGGTCCTCCTCAACCTGCCGCCTCTTGGTGTACGCCTCGAGATGCATGAGCGCATCCAGAGTCTCTATTGGGGTTTTGATTCCCAAGTAATTCAGTCCAAAGGAAGGCCTCACGTAAAAGCGCGTGTAAGCCAGGCCCAATAAATGCATCAGGCCTTCGTGGGTTAAGTTCGGATGCCGGAATGTGGGCGTATACCCGTCGAACTTTTCCCAATTGAGCTCGGTAATCAGTGACTTCATATGCTTGAACAGTGGCGTGCCAGGAAACGGCGTCAGCATCTTAAAAAGAGCAAAAGTCGGGCTCAGATCGATGGCGAAATCGATTGTAGCGCGAATGCTTTCGACCGTATCCGTAAGGAAACCGATCACGAAGAAGCCTTCGGTGGCGATCCCTTTGTCGCGGCAATATGAGACGATTTCCCGCTGGTGTTCCGGAGGAATGGGCCGTCTTCCGACGC
>WNGL01001693.1_pt1 | contig 27301 bp, 21 predicted proteins | sample 5400591 | NCBI WGS metagenome assembly WNGL01 (sample SAMN13153377, study PRJNA577476) | soil metagenome | isolation source: 80 cm soil or saprolite under Garry oak tree replicate 1 | place: USA:California | collected 2016-06-15 | reverse complement strand
GGGTGATCGCGACCGCGTTCAGGTCGATCTGGGCGCCGAGGTCCGACGTGGCGACGATGTTCTGGACCTCGATCTCCGGATTCTTCGTGATCGGGATGCCCGCGGCCTCGATCTGCTTCGCGACCAGCTCGATTGCCATCTTGACGTTCTCGAGGCTCTTCGCGCCGGTGCAGACGACCTTCCCGCTTCGGAACAGCAGGATCGCGGTCTTCGGATCCTTGATCCGGTAGATGAGGCCGGGGAACTGCTCCGGCTCGTACTCGGAGCCGCCGAGGGCGAGGGCGATCGCCTTGAGGTCGAGCTCGTGCCCGAGGGAAGTCGACGCGACGACGTTCTCGATCCGGAACTTGGCCATGGGGACACCCTCTGGGCCGGGATCGCGGATACCGGCACCGGTGGAGGCACCTGCACGCAACCGGTGCCTTATATACTTCCGTCCGCCCAGAACCCGCCCGGAAGACCGAACGGACTTTGCCCGAGACTGCCGGGCCGCGGAATCGCGAGACCCTGCCGACCCCTCACGTCTCGATGCGCTCCACGCGGCCGTTCGCCTCCGCCCACCGCAGCAGGCGCAGGAAGGCCTGGGTCTCCGCCCCGTTGAGCGCGATCACGTCCCCGCCGCGGTACGCCGTCCCGGTCTCCCAGTCCTTGACGACGCGCAGGACGCGGTACCGGGGCTTCTGCCGCACCGCCATGAACTCTGCCATCTTCGCCGCGGCCCACGAGTCCTTGAAGGTCCCCTTGAACACGGCGAGGCGCCGGTGCGCGATGACGGCGATCTTGTTCGCGACCTCGTTCAGGAAGCTGCGGTTGTGGCTCACGACCAGGAGCATGCCCGGATACGTCCGCAGGGCGGCCGCCACGATCTCCTGGCTCTCGATGTCGAGGTGGTTCGTCGGCTCGTCGAGGACGAGGAGGTCGTAGTCCTGGGCGATGAACTTCGCGAGGGCGAGGCGCGCCCGTTCCCCGCCGCTCAGCTGGCCGACGCGGCTGTGGACCGCGTCCCCCCGGAACCAGAAGCGGCCGAGGAGGCCCCTCGCCCAGGCTTCCGGCGGCTCCGGACGCCGCACGCTCCGGATCTCCTCGAGGAGGGTGCGGGAGAAGTCGAGCTCCTCCGCCTCCTGGGCGAAATACCCGATGGCCAGGTTCTTGCCCCGGAACACGGATCCCGCGTCCGCCTCCTGCCGTCCGATGAGGACCTCGAGGAGGGTCGTCTTCCCGGCGCCGTTCGGGCCCACGAGGCCGACCTTGTCTCCCTTCGCCAGCTCGAGGTCGACGTCCGCGAAGAGGAGGCGTCCGCCGTGGGACTTCGCGACGCCCTCGAGGCGCACGACCCCCGGGCCGGAGGCGCCCGTGCGGAAGGCGAGGCGGAAGGCGCGCGGGGCGGTCGGCGGCGGCTCCGGCGTCTCGCGCCGCATCCGCTCGACGCGCAGCTTGCGGGAGAGGACCTGCTCGTACACCTTGCGGGACTTGAACGCCTCGATGATCGCGAGCTGGCGCTTCAGCTCCTCCTGGTGCCGGTGGCGCTGCGCCTCCCGGGCCCGCGCGATCGCGTCGCGCTGCACCCGGTAGTCGGTGTAGTTGCCGACGTATTCGAGGGTGCGGAGGCGGTCGATCTCGATCACCTTGTCCGCGATCGCGTCGAGGAGGAACTTGTCGTGGCTCGCCAGGAGGACGGCGGCGTCGATCTCCCCGAGGAACGCCTCGATCGTCTCGATCGTGTCGACGTCCATGTGGTTCGTCGGCTCGTCGAGCAGCAGGACGTCCTTGTCCTTCGCGTTCGCGAGGGCGCGGGCGGTGAGGACCTTGGACTTCTCGCCGCCGGAGAGGGAGCCGAACCGCTGGTCGAGGAGCTCCTCGCCGACGCCCAGGTCGTTCAGGATCGGATCGTTGACGATCACGCTCTGGCTCCGGGCGGACCCCAGGGCAACGTGCAGGGCTTCGTAGCGGGCCATGCGCGCGCTCGCGTCCGGGGCGTCCCAGGCGTCCGGGCGGGCCATCCACGCTTCGAGGGCCGCCAGGTCGGCCTCGATCCGCTGCGCCTCCGGGCTCGGGGCCGAGAGGACGTCCCGCACGACGGTCTCCGGCGGGACGTTCGGGACCTGCGGGAGGTAGCCGTACCGGAGCCCGGGCTTGAGGACGAGGTCCCCCACGTCTGGCGTGGTCTCGCCGGCGAGGAGCCGGAACAGGGTGCTCTTCCCCGAGCCGTTCGGGCCGACGAGGGCGACCTTGTCCCCCTCGTGGAGGAGGAAGTCCGCGTGCTCGAGGACGAGCGTGGCGCCCCAGGATTTCCGGAGGTCCCGGCCCGCGATGATCGGCTCCATGTCCTCGGGGCTAGTCCCTGGTCCCCGATGAGGCTTCGCGTCGCTCGTCGAAGGCGGCCGCGGTGCACGGCAATCGTTTCACGACGCTATCCGCAGGTGAGGGGGAACCGCACTTCCACCCGGGCTGGTCAGGCAAGGTTAACAAATGTGAGTCTCTCTGAAATGTCCGCTTCGGTTTCGCTCAAGGGAAACGACTTCCCGAGTTCCGCCAAAGCATCATGGTCGACGATGGCTGCTTGTACCCTCTCCACATTGTTATCTACAGAAGATCGCCAGCCGCCGCCAGCAATCGTCGCACCACACTGGCTTTTGTTATCGATTTTGGAAGTCGAAGTATGATATACCAAAGGGCGATACAGACGGCAAGCTCCGTAATGGCGCTCGGGTAAACTTCCGACTTGATGCTTCCCACAAAAGCGATAACAATAATCGCAATCACGGTCGCGAACGCTTTGTTTTCCTTCCAGATGGGGTTTTTTGGATAGAACATCAGCAAGTACGGCACTATGAGAAGACTGAAGGCGGCAGCGTACCCCAGAGGCGTTGTGTCGAACCAACCCAGGCGAAGAATGGTGCTTCCAAATAGGGCAGATAGCGCAGTTGCCAACAGCGATTGCACGAGGGCCTTGTTCACGACCGCCAGTTCGGTAGCTTCGTTCGAGGCAGGGAACTGCTGATCTTGATCCCTCAGCCCCGCGTACTCCTGGATGATTCCCCCGGCGACGTTCCATGACACGACTCCGCTTATTACGAAAGCACCAACGACAAGTATGCCACCCACGCTGCTAAGGATTGAATCAGTGGCAGCGGCAATGATATGAATCTGCAGAATGGCTGGCCCCACTAGCATGAATCGAAGCTCTCCATACAACTTCCGAATGTTGCCCCTTTCTGGAACTTTCTTGAACAACCCCTTGAAAGATCGGAGAACTTCACCGGTTCCGTTGAAGGCGGTAACCAAATTGCGTGGTCTAGCCCCGATTACAGCCATGGAGAGAACGAAAGCTCCGAAAAAGAGAATGTCCTGAATCTTCGTGTTCCTGACCAAATCGCTCAACAGCCCGTCGGGTGGTGTGAAGACGGCAGAGAGCGCCAAATTCAGGAACGGGAAAGGGTGGACGATGCTGATCGAATAGTAGATTAGTATCGCGGCCGAGATTAGTGTCCCGGAAATCCTGGGTTTCTTTTGTCGGCCCGTTGTGGAAGGAACTCCTTCACGCGACTCGGCTGGTGCTCTGACCAGGGCCTTGGCGATCAAGGCGAAAAAGTGCGTCAGAAGAAACGCAATCCCCCAGGCCAGAATGGCTCCGTAAAACGGATGAATAGCCATAACCGCAAGATTAAATAGTCAGATAGATACATTAGTTTCACTGTCCTATGTCACGAAAGCCCAAACAGAAAAAGCGCGAAAGGTCGCCTAGCGACCTACGGCTAAATGAGTCCGTATTCACCACAGATGAATCGGAAAATCAATTTCCAGTCTCCAATCTCGAGAAAGCGCTCAATCATACGGTCTGAGAAGGCAACACCCGTCAAACTGGTTGTCGATGAGCTAGCCGATGGATCCACAGAGGATGGGCGGGTAGCCGCCGGGGCTCTACCTTGGGATTCGCTTTGCCAAAGGGCCTTTATAAGGTGAAAATTGATGTATGTCGCCTGCGTGGAGGAATTGTATGTCCGAATCAAGAACGGAAATCAGTGCGAAGTTCCTAAATAAGGATGAGGAAGACCTCGGGTCGGAAGAGACCATGACCGAGACTGCATCCGTCCCACGGAGGACTCTCAGCGGTGCAGATTTCGACACCTTGATTCAAATCTTGCGGAAGTCGTCAATTGAATCAGGAGGTTGGTGGGGTGTTTGGCTAAGGAAGAGGGAAGGGAAGAAGGAGCAAAGCTTCAACCAGGTACTGCGCGAGCAGATCTGACAGAGGAAGAAATTAGACTTCTAATCAACGAACTTTCGCAAAGACTGGCGTCTTCGCGGAAGGCCGCGCTGTTGTACCTCTATTATCCTGGCGCTACGCTGATGAGCAAAGAGGACGTCATCAAAGTCTACAATCTGTTTCGAAATAACGGACCGATTAACAATCTGGCGGTTTTTCTTCATTCGGGAGGTGGTGACATTGCGGCCGCATATGACATCATCAACCTTTGCCGCAAGTATACAAGAGGAAAGATCTCCGCTCTCGTCCCCCAATGGGCAATGAGCGCCGCAACTCTTATCGCACTTGGAGCCGACGAATTAGTCCCGAGCAAGATAGGTAAGCTCGGACCGCTCGACCCGGTCACACGGCATCCTGAACTCGGCTGGCTTCCAGTTCGGGCAATTACCGATGTACCAAGAGTTCTCTCCGAAGAAATCCATGAATTCAAAGGAAAGGGAGGAGAGCTGCCGCCGGAAAGACTAATCTCACTCAAGGCCGACGCCATCATCAAGCCAATGGCGGAACAAGCGGACCCATACCTCCACGCCGCGTTTGCGAAGACGGCGAGCGTCGCCAGGATGTATGGAGAAAAAGTCTTCGCGGCAAAAAAGGTTTCCAGAGAGCGAGCAGGGAAGTGCCTTGAACATCTCATAACTGTCTATCCGATCCACGGATACGAGCTGGATGCTAATGAACTACATGAAAACCCCGTTTTCAGGGATGTCGTCAAGATAGCGAGTCCCTCGAGAGCCGACGAGGATTGCATGATGGACTTGCTGATGGCCTTCTTGCTGTTGGACCAGAGGCGACGCCAGAGGGGCGATCCTCTCCGGAGCAGGCTAATTGATCTGGTTACGTCGCGAAGGCCGCATGAAAGGCATCGTTCTGCCAAGACCTCTCCCAACTAAACGGTGTCGTCGAAGCTAGTCCCGGAATTCTCGAAACCAACTGACGCAGTCGGCCACGTGGAGCACTCGCGCCATGACGTCACGGATTGAGTCCAGCCATCCGGATAATCCGTCACCGGACGAGCAGGAAACCTTTTGGGCCTCTGAGAATCTACGGAGTCCCAGAGTACGAGGCGCGAGCCTTCACAATGCCGGTGAGAGTGCCCAACCGACGTATGACCCGGAATGAACGCAGACAGATGATGTCGCGGTTCCGAAAGATTGACTCTCGCCCCGAACTCGTGCTGCGAGAACAACTCGGGCGCGTCGGGGTCTCCTTCGAAACCTATCTGCAAATTCCGGGAACCCCTGACGTGGCCATCGAGGCAGCGCGGCTCGCCGTCTTCGTTCATGGATGCTTTTGGCATGGCTGCCCTCGGCACTATCGCTCTCCGCGCAGCAAACGGAGGTACTGGTCCGCGAAGCTGGCAAGGAACATACAACGAGATCGAGCGATCGCGAACAAACTCAGAGCGATGGGGTGGTGTAGGATTGTCGTGTGGGAGTGCCAAGTGATGAAGGACCCGGAGCGCGTGGTTGCGCGAATACTCAATAGAATGGCAAGGCCAAAGACGGCGGTCTCAAACCGCTAGAGGGAGTCCTTGATTCCGGCTGCAATAGCTTCTGCCAGCCTCGGAGGAACAGCGTTGCCCACCTGCCTCCATGCGGCGGACGTGTACTCCGGCTGAGTGCTTCCGGAAACCGTCCATGAAGCAGGGATTCCTTGGAGCCTCTTGATCTCTTCCAGCGTCAGCCGCCTGTTCCTCCAGTGAAACGGGCCCACGTATGGGCCTGGGGTCGCTTGTATCGTGTGCGACGGTCGGCTTGGATCCATCTTCAGCAAGAACGTCCAGAATTTTGAACGCCATCGGAAAAGATGTTTCTTCGGGTTGTAGCGCTTGGTGTAGTAGAGGTAATTCATTCCGGCCGGTATCTCGTCCATTAAGTGGCCGTACTTTCCACCAATCGCCTTGACGCCTTCCATGTCGACTCCGTCATCTAGCGTGCCGATGGCCTCGCCGGCAGTAACGTGAATCTTACGCCCTTTGCCGGGTGAATCCTTGGGCGCATGTGTGGGCTCTGGGGGCAGGGGTGCTAATCCGTCGTCGAGACCGACAACAAACAGTCTGTGGCGGCTCTGGGGGACGCCGTAATCGGCCGCATTGAGAACAAAGGAACTCACACAGTAGCCCACCCTTCGAAACCTTCGTTCGAGGAGCCGCAAGTCCCGACCCCCGTTCGATGATACAAGTCCGCGCACGTTCTCCATGACGAATGCTTTGGGCTCGAGTTCGCGCACTATCCTGGAAAACTCGAAAACGAGCCGGCCCCTCGGATCTTTGATGCCTCGCCGTCTCCCTTCGTTCGACCTTGAGAAGGGCTGGCAAGACGGCCCACCGTACACGATGTCCACGTCCCCTTTTCGCAATCCGGCCTTCGCCAGCAAAGCTATTCCATCGACATCGAGGAGGTCGGCAGGGAGCAACGTCGTGGTTGGGCCGTTCGCCTTTAGCGTCTCAATACAGCGCGGGTCGATGTCCGTCGCTAAGACGGTTCTTATTCCCGCTCTTTCGAAGCCAAGGTCCATGCCTCCCATTCCCGAGAAGAGACTGACCGCTCTGGGCTTCCATCCGGTCAAGTCCGATCAACCTTTCCTGGGGCGCAGGTGGGTCAAGACTCGTTCGTTGGCATTCCTAAGCTGGACCGGCAAGGGCACGTTGACGAGGCCTGTGGCGTCGAAACTGACGAGGAGCCACTGACCCTTTGAGAACTTCAGAGTCTTCCGCATCATCTCTTCTCCGAGTCCGAACGCCTCAGCCATCCTTTCCCGATCGCTGAAGCGCGGCAACTTTGAAACGAAGTACGTGTGAGGCTGGGCAAGGATTGAGGTGTCGAGGTACGTCACACGCTGGGTGGCGATCGCCATGCCAAGGCCAAACTTTCGCCCGCGCCGTGCGAGTGTTGTTATCGCGTCACGCGACGCATCGAAGCTTGGCCCGCTGCCGACGGAAGACTGCGGGATGAACTCGTCAGCCTCATCGAACGCGAACAGCACGGGCGGAGCGATCCGTCCGAACCGTCTTCGGTTGTTGTAGACGCTCTCGATGACGGTCGCAGCGGTGAATCTCAGCTGATCGTTCCTGTTGCCCTGAAAGATGACTAGGGCCGGGCCACCAGCCCTTTCCAGGAGTGTCCTGAGGTCTGTCATTGCGAGCTTGGCGGAGTCTGGGAATTCCTCAGTTTCCGCCCCGAGAAGCCTCCCCAGGTAGCTCCTGATGGAGCCTATCATGGCGCGTGCTGGAATAGACAGTTGTTGGCGCTCTTCCTCGCGCTCTGCCGCCCGAGGAGCATTGTTCGGGACTAATCTTTGTTGAGCCCCTTGCGGCACGCCTACCGGAGCGAAGTTTATCGGAACCCCGTTTGCCTCGAAGTCTTCAAGCTCAGCAACAAGCCGCTCGATTTCGTCAGTAGTGAAAAACGCTCGGCCCGCGGTCCTCGTCTGAATCCAAGTCTGGATTAAAGTCGCAGTGACGCCAATTCGGCGATCGATCTTGTCGCTGACCGCTTCCTCCAGTTCACCGGCGTCGATTGTCTGGACGCCCGGATCGAACAGCCTTATCTTGCCCGCTTTCAGAATCCGCCGCACGGTTTCTGCAAACTCGGCTCGGTTTGGGAGAAGGTCGCGCGGAAGGAGGAGAGTGCGGACAATCGACTCCACCGCAGGATTCTCGGATGCCCTATTCCCGCGAAGGTATGTAGCTGTGGGTTCCCCTCCCGGAAGAGAGTCTTCGCCAACCGCGAGAATGTAGGCTGCTGGCACCCTGTCGACTTGATCGATCAGAAGTGCAGTATATTCCGCCATCAGGTCGACGAGCACGATTTTTGTCTCGTTATTCCGAGTCAGAATATCCGCAACGACCGTGCTCATAAGGTTGGACTTGCCGGATCCGGTGAAACCAAAAACGCCAAAGTGGGTCCGCAGGAGATCCTCGAGCCCGATCCTGACCTCCACCTCGGGATTCAGGACGAGCTTGCATGGGGAAATGATCGAGACAGCTTCGTCGAGGAGCCCCTTGTTGATGATCTGATTTGTGAGGGCATCGGATAGCAGATGCGCCTCTTCGCCAATCATCGGAAGACTTTCGTCGGGCGAAGTGTCCGGTTTTTTCTTGGAGTCAAAAACGAGCTGGATGCCGGTAGGGATTGCATCGGCTCGGATCTTTGTGGTCTGCTCCGTCGCTTCAGTTTGCTCCCAATCCACCCTTGCACTCTTGGCAGCCTCGAGGAAGAAACCCGGGAACGCTTTCTCGGCGTCTGCGGAGGACGTGCCAAGCGCGTAGTGTGCCGGAAGAACCGAAACAAGCTCGAGGATACTGAATACGTCTTTGCCTTCGGCATTGGCGAAACTCCTTATTGCGACCAAGTCGCCCTCCCGAACGAGGGAGATGTACTTTCGCGTATACGGGAACCACACAACATATGTAAGTCCCGAGACCTCGCTGGCATCCATTGAAACGAGGACTCCTGTGGGCTCTTCTTTGAACTCGGCCACCCCGCAATCACCTCCCCAGCCTGTCGCGAATCTCCCTGAACGTCTTTGAGAGCGGCCTGGATCTGAAAGCCCACTCGCTCGAGTCAAGGAGGCCCAGTACGCGTCTCTTCATCGATTTCGCTCCCCAGTCCGCTTGATGAAGAGGCTCGGGGTAGCCCAGAGCCTCAGGATAGTGGTTCCGCACGAGGACTGCGAGCAGGTACATCGTCAGTTTCTGCAGACGTCCGGGCCCTACTGATCCATCGAAATACAAGGGGTGTACCGTGCCGAACTGATCGGTCGCAACATCGAATTGCTTGGAGTCCTTGTCGTCCCAACTAGCATAGGCGAGCCGGTCAAGGAAAATTGCATGAGAGGCTATGTTTCGATCGTGAGCAACGAAGAACTGCACGAGGCTCCGCAACGTCATTCTTTCAGGTCGTGTGGTCTCGCCTAGCGTCGGATGGTCATACCCTTTGATTTTCCACACGTCGTCCTTCGCTTCCGCATGAAGAGTCATGAAGCAGGAATCGAACTCTAGCGTTGCCCACGGAGCCTTGAGGTTAGGGGAAAGGTTGGGAAGAAGCTCAGCAATGCTTCTGTCGGTGAGCGGGAGTGCGAGATGCTTTGCCGCATCCACCTCCCTTTTCACGCAAACCGAGCCGAGGAAATTCCTATAGAAAAAGCGCGAGCTTGAGTCCTTGACAATGCCGGTAAGAAGGATCCTCCGCGCCCAGCAAGTCTCGATGAGCGCGCGGAGGCCAACTCCCACAAGGAACATGACATCGCGGGGTCGGAAGTACTCCCGTTCGCCCGGGATGGCCTTGAGTTCGTAGGTGACCCCGAGAGGATCTTTCGCCCTGAAGAGCTTCTCGCAGATGCGCTCAAACACCCGCACGGTCTTCTGCCAGGAAGCACGTGGATCCTCCTTGAAACTGAAAGAGACCTTGTCCTTGTCAAAGGTCCCGAGGCCGTTGCGCTCAAGGAATCCCGCGCCTCCCTTGAAGTGCTTATCCGGGAACTCCCTGCACTTTGAGGAGGCTACGGTCTTCGTCTCCTGCCAGACTGCTTCGGCAATGATACGGAAGTGCGGCTGGAAGTTCTTGGTCGAGGGGACTTCGAGCTTCTGGTTGAACGGGTGAGCGAGAGCGATCTGCATGTCGCCCTTCGAAACCGTTTCCCCCTCGAAGTTGCCCTGGTCGAGAAACAAGTGCCTGGGGCTGAAGCTTGTGTTCCCCAGGATGCCGCCGATGCTGTTGTCGAGCATGACTATCCTCGGGGCCTCCACCGAGGAGGATTTTGCAATTTCGTAAGCCAGGTAGACCTCAGCGAGCTGCATGATCTTGGTGTGTAGCGACGAGACGTCCGCGACCTCTGTGTCGGTCATGACAGGCGGGGAATCAGCTTCAGTTTCCTCGACCACCGTGTGCATGACGTCCGGTGGTATCGGCACGAACGCCACCATCGATACGTCCCGGTTGAGTTCCCATCGATGGTAGCGAATCTTGCCGGTCGGCTCTGAAAGGGAGATTGTGCCCTTGGAGCCGTAGGCCCCGCCGTAGAAGGAGATGAAGTTGGCCGACTGCTGCTTGTGGCAGCTCCCATCAATCGCGACGAAGGCGATCTCGGTGGTCTCAAAGAATTGTTCGGCGATCCGCTTGACCTCCAGGCGATCCATCTGGTTTTCGGAATACCGCGAGAAACTGGCGACGAACTCGTGGAGGAACTCATTGTATCGGTCTTTCAGGGTCTTCGCGTGGGTCTTAAGCCGCTCCTCGTACTCCTGCTGCGACGAGACGAGGCTACCTTGGTACTGGCTGTACACCTTGGATAGTTCGGACATCTTCAGTGCACCGGAAATATAGAAAACGCCTTATATATCCTCCCAGAAGTTGTGCGGACCAGCGGTTTGTGCCCAAGCAGAGCCGACCGCACGAGGAACGAACCCCACGCGACGAGGAGGCGTCTGAGCGTTCCACGATGGCGTGCGTTCTGGAAGCGGCCGGTTTCCTATCCTATTCGAATCTCCGAATTAGCCCGCCGACATGCTCAGCGGGACTGTGGTACCCGAAGGCACGATGAATGAGCGGAGCGTTGTCCGCACAAATGCAAGCGGTAGAGTCAAGCGTCACGATAAGAATCGGTCCCACGCGTCGTATCGTAGGCTACGTGTAGTCCGATCTTCCAACAACCACCGAAGCAATGAGGCCAACGGAGCTGGCGTTGCATGGAGATAGTCGTGCGGGGGCGCGTTCTCGAGGATTTTCCGGACCTGGGTACGAAGTCCTCTAGTCTGGCGCGCGAGGTCGAGAAGGTGATTCGAAGGCGGCTACAATTGAGACCGCAGGATCATGTCGTGGTTGAGTTAAGAACGGACTGACTGAGACTTCAGGATACCTCGATATCGAACCCAAGGGCTCCAGTCTGTGAGATCTAGCGTCATGACGGCAGGCCATCCACGCCCGATGTGGCAATAGCTGTGAAGTGCCTCCGTGAACGGACAGACGATGGTTGTTGCGACATCTGAAACTCGGCTTTTCCCTTCCTACGTGCAATTTGCCACCTATCCATCTGGTCGCGCGAAGCATCCAAGTCCCTAGTGACCATCTCGGTTTGTGGACGAGACCGAATCTGAACTTCGATCACGTTGGGTCCGAGCGGTCCAGGCGGCTCATAAATGGCGATCACTCGTTGCGCAGGACCGGAAGGGCGCCCGGAGGCTGATGATCGCTCTAGCCGGCTCGTTCTCCATGATGATCGTCGCCCAGGTCGCGATTTCGCTGGGCCTTCGGGTCGTAGTTGTGCTGGCAGCGATGACTGCGTACCTTCTGTTCCTCGCTCCGCTGATTTCAGATCCGAAGTTCTTCGCATTTCGCGTCTTCCTCGTGTTGGCGCCTTTCCTCATTGGTTATGTCGGTCCGCTCGTCGCAGGTCCCGTACGAGAAACCGCCGGAGCGTTGGGCTTTCCGGATGTCGTCTGGGGCTATACCTTTGCGCCGCCTCTCGAAGAGGCTGTCAAGCTTGGAGGAGTTCTTGCGATGGCGAGAGCGTGGTCTCGATTTCACCAAGGGTCTCCCAGACTACATCTCCTTCTAGGCGGGGCACTTGCCGGTGTCGGTTTCGGGATATCCGAGACCCTGCTTGGGTACCAAGAACACCTCGCGACAAGGCTACTGACATCAATTCCGATTCACTGTACCTGGACATTTCTCGCGACCGCAGGGATCGTGTATGCGTTCCGGGCGCCTCGTGGTGTTTGGCCTCGATTCCTTCCATTCGTAGGGCTCTATGGAATTGCATCGGTCCTTCACGCGAGTTGGAACTATGCCTTGGCTGTTAACGTCGGTGTGCTTTTGCTTCCAAGTCCACTCGGATGGGCAATTCCAATCGCGTTGGCGTGGAAGATTCTCCACAGTCGGAAGGCGTGGCAAGAGCCAGGCCCATAAGTGTTGGAGTAGTCGGTTGAAGCCAATCGCGCGTGGCGCATACCCGCAGCTTCTATTGTGATTGAAGAAGCCCTCCGCCACTCACCCCACGGGCGCTTTCGCGCCGGGGCTCACTTGGAGCACCGGTTCATCTCCTTCCAAGACAAGGCCCACGAGATGGCGATAAGTGTGGAACGCCTCGGGACAAACTGGTAACGCCTGGTAACGCCTCGGCCTTTGATCTCGCTCGGGGGACCATGCGGTACTCTTATCCCATTGAATCCGATTCAAACCCACATGGCGAGACTTTTCCGCGAAGATGACGGTCACCTCTCTGCTGTCACGCGAGAATTCGTGGACGAGAAAAAAGAGCGGGAGCTTGAACGCCTCGTTCTTTCCCAGCCCGAAATCCTCGGAGAGGAACTTCTGTTCATCGGAGAGCAAGCGTCGTTCCCTGACATGGGCGGGGATGCGATCGATATCTTGGCCCTCGACGCCGAAGGGAACACCGTGATCATCGAGCTGAAAAGGGGGACCGCCCCCGGATCCACGGACTTTCAGCTGCTAAAGTATGCAAGCTACGTGCAGCGGCTCGGGCCGGAAGACCTAGCCGGCAAGGCCAAGGAGTTTTTTCAACAGCCGCAGAACAAATGGTATTGGGACGGAATCCGACAAGAAGCAGAAATGGAAGAGGACGCTCAAGGGGACGTTGATCTCATCGACCTCCTCTATAGAAAGTTCGGCTCTTACAAGTACGACGTATACGAGGAACGTTTTAACAAGAACCAGCGTCTGGTGCTTCTTGCTGAGGGATTTGACGCTCGGATCGGTTCGGTCCTACTCTGGTTACATCGTCAGGGAATCGACGTTGCAGGATTCGAGTATGGTTGCTTCAAGTCCGGGAAGGACTCGTTCTATTACTTTGACAAGGTCATTCCCCCCATAAACCTCGAAGCGGAGCTCGATGCGAAGGCTCGGAGACACAAGAAGAAGCCCTGGCTAAGCGACGGTAAGGCCTGGCATCACAACGATGATGAGAATTGGGACGAGAATATCGGTTTGCTTGACGTCTTGGTGGAGAACCTCCAGAAATCGGTGAACTCGGAGGTTCTTTGGAACCAGAAACTGTACGTCAAGATCTACGGCATCTCAGGGCGAGAACTAAGGGTTTATCCGGCAGTCAAGAAAGGACGTATCGATCTGCTATTCATGCGGGCAACCGCGCCGGAGGTGGAAGAACTCCTACGCCGCCATGGGGCAAAGGATACAGTAAATGCTTCCTACGTCTACGACGATGGCACACCATGGATTGGGATTTCGCATAGAGATCACGTAGGAGGTCCCGTCCTCTCAGCTCTTAACGTGTGGCTGATGGAGCCTTCCGAACGCAGTGTGAGAGACTAGAGAGACTAGGCGTGAAGTGTGACCACCACCTGGAGACGGGCGCCTCCGCAGTGCAATGCCGACTCGAGCCACACCGCGTAATTGCGTTTATTGAAAACAAAGATCACGCCATGCGTTTTTTGATTTCATGATCTCCCGCTAGATCGCAACCGATCCTCGTTACCCCTTCCAGCGGCGGAATCATTAGGTGCAGTGTGGACTCTGACGGTGGGATGATTAGAGCACGCCATCCGAGAAACGAGACTCCGTCACACGAGCACTTGGGCGTCTATGTAACGAGCCGAGGCTTCAGACTCCCCGCGTCAGGAGCCGAGCTTTCCAAGCGGGTTTGGTTCAATCTATGGAGGAGGAGGCACTGGCCGTACTCGGAGGTTCTCCCCGGCGACATCCTGTATTGGCATGAGTCACCAACGGGCCTGATCCGCTGGAAATCTCGCGTCCAAGCGGTCCATCGGTTCCCATATCGTCGGAAGACGGATGTGGCAAAAACCCTCCGGGGCCTCGGTGAGATTGATATCGACGAGAAATACGCCGCGAATGCGCCCGCCCAGGGTTATTGCCTCGCAGTTATGGTCAGGCCGCTCAAGCCCATGAGCCGGCCGAAACCAGCCAACCTAGCAGTCCCTAGACTCGGATGGCTCCGGGTCGACGAGCGGATCGCTGACAACTGGTTCAATGAGCTACTCCCGGAGGGGGCCTCGACCCTAGATAAGCTTGCGCCGGAGGGCTCGCTCATGGAGAAAATCGTTCGAATAAACGAAGCAATGGAAGGAATCTCTCCAAAGCGGGTTGAGGCGATTGTCACGCAGACGATCCGGCGCGACTCCCAGCTCGTGCGAGCCCTCAAAGAACTACGTGGCTACCGATGTGAGTTCCCGGAGTGCGGCGTTGGGATTCCCAAGGGAAGCGGCGGCTATTATGTCGAAGTTGCCCACATAAAGCCGGTTCGCAAAGGCGGAAGAAGTGTTCTCGGAAACCTGCTAGTCTTGTGCCCGAACCATCACAAGGAATTCGATCTCGGAGATCGCCTAATAGAGGAACAGACGCCAACCTCCATTCGCGGGATCTTAAATGGCAAACGCTTCGAAATTACTCTTCCATCGGATGCGGCATGACCTGGCGTGTTCACCGAAACCGCGACAGATGCTTTTCGCGATGCGCGTCCGCAAGTGCGGTCGTTCCGGGGCATGTCGTATTCAGGAGGCCTCTTTCGACGCTACGACGGCCGGCCGACTAGGTCAGCGAAGTACACCCTAGTTTCCTCGTCCTCGAAGTGAACGTATGTCCCGAGAATGCCACGTGTGAGGAAGATGCGGTATCGATTTCTCAGGAGTGTGAGGGCGTCTTCAGGACGCCTGCGCATAACTTCAGCTAGGGGCTTGCTTCCGGGAGCCGAGTCGTAGGTAGTCTCGGGGTCGCCGAGTTCCCAGCGACCGTTCCTGATGACGAGATCCTCGCCCCAGATTACTCCCGACCTGTCCAGCTCGAAGCCCTGGCAGCCGTAGATCGAGGCACACCTCTCCAGCTTGCTTGACTCCCCGTTGACCCAGAAGGGTACGTATTCGCGCTGGGGATCCATGAGCCACTCGATCGGAGGTTTCGCCTCAGGGACTCGTATCTTGCGGAGATCTCGGTCATTCTTCGGCCGATCGCGGCCGCTCGCGCGAGTGAAGGAGGCAAGAAGCCCAACGGAGTCCCCCGTGTCCCGATACCGTCGGAGCAAGGTCCGGAGGTCATCCGGCGATGGCGCGGTCGTGAATTCGTATGTCCGTTGCCACTCTCGCGCGCCGCTCAATGCGGTTCCTGGGTCCACGAGGAGCTGATCAACCCACCGGACATAGGCTTCACCGCCCCGACACCGGTGCAACGTCGGGAGCTCGAGGCGAATCGGCTCGATGCCGGCGGCCCGACATGCCTTCTCCAGCTCGATTTTTGTTCCGTGCTCTTCGAGATTGAGTACTTGGCGGTCGTCGTACATGCACACGCTGACGGCGGCCCGCATGAAGGCATTTGGAGTCTTGAGCGCCAATCTCTGGCCTTCGTCGCACACGAGAACATCCGTGATTCTCGAGTCATCGTCCTCTACTCCCATCTTACCGCGGGTGGAGTTGAACTTCAGAACTCCCCGGTGGCCGAGGTAATTTGGATCGAGGATTTCCCGTAGGGACGCCATGAGCCTGTTATTTCGAACACAGAAGACTGACTTCCGGTCTAGGTGCAGGGACCCGAAGAACACTCGGTGCGCTAGGAGCGACTTGCCGGATCCCGGCCCGCCCCGAACAAGGATTGCCCACCGCTCATCCGGTGACAGCCTGCGGATTCTCCCCAGGATCTCGTCTTCAACTAGCTGCTGGTCTTCGGACAGGCCCCATCCGTTGTAAGCGAGCACATTCTCGGCCCGGGCAAAGAAGTCTGCCTGGTGACGCTTCAGACCTTCCAGCAGTTCAACAGACTGGGAGTACGTCCCCCGGTTGAACCTTGCCAGCGCATCGGCCTTCGGTTCGTCCCTGATGGTGGCCTGGATTCGAGTTCGTAAGCCGTCCAGAGTGTCCACGAAGAACACGGGCGCGTCGCGAGTCAGCATTCCGTAGCTCGATCCAACCAGAACAGAATGGGAGCGAGAGTCTCCCCCGGAGACGAACGCGCACTGGGCCACATTCCATCCGTGCGCCTCCGAATGGAAGAATCGAAGCTTGCCGCCGTAGTTCAAGGCTTGAGCAGAGGGATGTAGGAATTCGCGTCCGCCGCTCTTTACGAAGTGCTCGTGTTCAGAACTCGCCTCTGTGCGCGTCCAATTCTTGAGCTCGAGCGAGACGGCGGCATCATTGGTTTCCGTGTCCGATCCGACGAGCACAACATCAATTCGCTGCCCATTGAACGGGAGCATGTACTCGACGATGACCCCGCACTCCGCCGGAAGTCGTCCGTCGAGGGCCCTCAGCAGGGCTGGAAGACTCGCGCGCCAGGTTGGACTCTCTTCCTCGGCGGGGTTCCGATTGAACGCATTGGCATAGCCAGTTTCGACTTCATGCTCTAGCCGCCCGCTCTCCAAGAGATCCAATGCCTGGCCGAGATCCCCTTTCCACGCCTCCATTTGTTCATCCCCCGGCGGAATCGATTGGGTCGGTCAATGTTGACTAAGCGCAAATCGCGACGTCAAGCCATGAGCTTTTCTGAAGTTTGGGCGAAACGATCTAATCCGCCATGCCCCTCCGCCGTCCCGTGCAGGTAGCGATGCCCGCCCACTTGGCGGAGGGCTACAAGAGCCTCCCGCAGCGAGCCCGCCTCGTAACGGAGGCGTGGGTCGCAGAAAACATGTACTGCCCGGCCTGCGACCGCGACGTCCTCGAGCAGCTCCCGACGAATGTCAAGGTCGCGGACTTCCGGTGCGACCGCTGCAGCGAGAAATACCAGCTCAAGAGCCAGAGCCGGCCGCTGGGGGGGCGGGTCCTCGACTCCGCCTACGGACCAATGGAACAGGCGATCCGCACGGGTAAGGCCCCGAGCTTCCTCCTACTGCACTACATCGGGGTAACTTGGCAAATTGCGAACCTCCTCGCCATCCCCGGACACTTCGTGACGGAGTCCGCGATCCAGGAACGTCCACCTCTTGCGCCGACAGCGAGACGAGCGGGATGGGTCGGATGTAACATCCTACTTGATCGGCTTCCCCAAGACGGTCGAATTCCAGTGATCGCGTTCGGGGATGTGTTGCCCAGGGAGGATGTGAGGAAGTCATGGAAACGGTTCACCTTCCTTCGCGGGAAGACCGCCGAGACGCGGGGATGGACGGCAGATGTCATGGCGTGCGTCCGGACACTCGGGAAGCGGGTCTTCACGCTGGAAGAAGTGTACGGGTTCGAGCGGGATCTTCAGGCACTTCATCAGGGCAACCGGCACGTGAGGGACAAGATCCGCCAGCAGCTCCAAGTCCTTCGCGACCACGGAATACTCAAGTTCACAAGTCGCGGGAGCTACGAATTGACGCAGTAGCGTGCGGCAGACGGATCGCCAGGACTCGCGATCATGGTCGAAGCGCCGGACCTCGACGCCGTTTGACGGACCCTCGCCGAGTATACTTGACCGCACTGCCCTTCGCGAGCTTTACGGGGTACTTCCGCTCGTTGACTTCCATCTTCTCAATGACGGCGCGCTGGAAGTCGATTCTCAATTTGTCTCCGAGCCTCAACAGGTAGATGAGGATGTCCGCGATCTCTTCGGTTGCACGTCGCCGATTATCATCCGAGAGGTCGCGTGACTCCTTTTCAGTTAGCCATTGAAAGACGTCCACGAGTTCTCCCGCTTCGCTTGCGACGGCCATCGCAAGATTCTTTGGTGTGTGGAACTGTTCCCAATCCCTCGCATCCGCAAAGGCACGAAGGCGGTGTTGCAGGCCTTCGACATCTAGAGTGGCCATCTGTTCCACCAGCGAGTGGGGTAGGAACCGGGCCGGATATGAGTTCTCTGGAGTCGCAAACACTACCCACTGGCGACGGAGCAAATTCTAGAATCGCTCGGGGCCGTCTGCCGGCGCACCTTGCCCGGGATGTCCGAATGACGCGCCCGAGCCGCTCTTGTCGGAGCCATGAGAGAAACACTCCTCGGGCGTACGGGTACCTTGCGCGCACAGACTGTGGGTGGAGTGTCAATGAAAGTACAAGCGCGAAGCGGGGCTCCTGATTCGAGCACGGAAGGGAGCAGTTCTAGCGCAGAACAGTTGGGTAATGTTCAATGCTCCAGTTGAATCGGACTGTTCTCAACACCTTGTGATACTTCAATCGAATCATGCATCTCTCATCGAGGAAATCGGTTATCAAAGGCGGGTTCAGAGCGGGATTCAGGAGGATGTCGCGGGGAAAGTCCACGAACGGATCCGGGACCTCGAGCGGCGACATATCAACGACAAGCAAAGGGGCGTATTCGTATCCTGCTGCGGCAAGGCTCTGCGCTCGATGAATCCCGTTCTTCAGAATCAGCCTCGTGATCCCAGGAGCGATTTGAACCCGCATCGCGGCAGCGAAGGGCAAACCTCCTCCGACGGGAAAGCAAATACTCTCGAACGATGGGCTGAGTGAGTCCCTCTCGTTGATGGCGATCGGACGGATTGTTGGCGGATGGTGAAGCCGGATGTCTTCGTCATAGCTGGTGAACATGAGGGCTCCGCCGTTGGGGCTCATACCCAACGTCTGCCTTACGATGGCCTCGGGCGTCCCTGCGGATTCGAATGCTAAGTCAATGAGTTCGGGCATTGTCATGCCGGCCCGGACGCGGCCTCGTCGCGCAGCTCGACTCAAGTTTACGGTAATTTGCGGCGTCACCAGCTTGGAGAGTTTCACATTGAAGATATTCGACGGATGCGAATCGTACGGCGGATAGGCCTGCATTCTTATGAGCAGCGCCTCTAGCTTCGCGGGATCCGCACCCTCAGTGGGACGAAGGTCGGCGGCATCGAGGGAGGAGCGAGTGGGTGGTTTCGCAGTGAAAGCTTTGCTGGTCGTTTCCCAAAGACGCTGGAGTTCTCGGCGATCGGAAGGTTCGGCGATGAAGCCCGATTCCAATTGGCTCAGCAGCGCCTGGACCGGCAACGCAGAGAATAGCGTCAGCTTCTCCACTATGTTCGTTGATACCGCGACCATTGAACCACACCGAGTGACTTGTCGACGGAACTTGAACGTATGGGTGAGAGGTGTGCGAAAGTACCAAGGGCCACAAGAGAAGAACTGTGTTGACATCATCGCCTGAGGGCTGCGACGCACCAAAGTCGACGCGCCATCCAGGAGCACATTGATCCTTCAGGAATATCTGAATGAGCATAGCCGTCGCGCGCGCCAATCGACGATAGCCCACGAGGGTGTTAGTGCGACCTAGACGTACATGGAACAGGGGGCGCCGCTGCTCCTGGGGCGAGGCACTCCGACGCTTGCGAGGTCTCGGAGGCGATTCTCGAGGTCTCTAACACACGTCTCTCCAGATTCCTCGACGGCCTTTTCACGGATAACTGCATATTCGGCGCAGAGCGCAATGAGGTGTGGTATTGTGGGTATGCCTTTCGCGAGGGCGGAATCCCGGGCGTCCCGCAGAATCCGCTGGCAGAGACGTACCTGCACCGTCATACGGGCGGCCTGGTCTTGGGCAGTGGTTTCGTCCGATGATTCGGTCGCCTTGGGCTCGGTCTTTGCTTCGTTCTTCGTCTCGTGCCTTGGAATCAACGAGTCCAATCCCTAATGTGGAAAGCCGTCGTTCAAGGTTATCAGGCGTGGGTGTGCAGGTACAGTTACCGTAGCCATGCGACTTGCGCATGGGTTATCTGACCCCGCTGGCGCTGCTTGTATATGTCAGACGCCTGCCCCTATTGGGTCATTTTTAACTTGAGGATGCGAGTTACCGGTCCTGCACGTAGAGCCTCCAGGGGGACCTAAGATGAGTAACGGAGACACCGGCTGGATATCGGACTTCATCTGGGGGATCGCCGACGACGTCCTCAGGGACGTTTATGTTCGCGGCAAGTATCGCGACGTAATCCTCCCGATGACGGTTATCCGCCGCCTAGACGCTGTATTAGAACCCACGAAAGAGACCGTCCGAAATATGAAAGAGCGGCTCGACAGCGCGGGAATTGCCAATCCCGACGCAGCGCTCCGGCAGGCCGCTGGGCAGGCGTTCTACAACACATCCCCCTACACGCTTCGCGACCTCAAGGCTCGCGGCAAGGCCCAACAACTCAAGGCCGACTTCGAGTCGTACCTCGACGGGTTCTCCCCGAACGTGCAGGAGATTCTCGAGAAGTTCAAGTTCCGTAACCAGATTCCGACACTCGTCGAGGCAGACATCCTCGGCAGCCTGATTGAGAAATTCCTCGATCCCTCCGTCAACCTCAGCCCGAACCCCGTCTACGCGGGGGATGGGAGCGTTCGGTTGCCTGGCCTCGACAACCACGGGATGGGCACAATTTTCGAGGAACTGATTCGTCGGTTCAACGAGGAAAACAACGAGGAAGCGGGCGAGCACTTCACCCCACGAGACGTCGTCCAGCTCATGGCTGATTTGGTCCTCCGCCCCATCGCGGGGGAAATCAGATCGGGTACGTATTTGGTGTACGACGGAGCGTGCGGTACGGGGGGAATGCTTACCGTGGCCGAAAAACGCCTGCTCGAAATCGCCCGGGAACACGGCAAGGAAGTTTCGATTCATCTTTACGGCCAGGAGGTCAATCCCGAGACCTACGCGATTACCAAAGCTGACTTGCTTCTCAAGGGCGAGGGTGAGGAGGCGGATAACTTCCGACTCGGCTCGACGCTCTCACAGGACGGCTTCCCCGCGCACGAGTTCGATTTCATGCTCTCGAATCCGCCCTATGGCAAGAGTTGGAAGACTGATCTAGAACGCATGGGTGGCAAGGGCGATATCAGGGATCCGCGGTTCATAATCGAGCACGCAGGGGGTCCTGAGTTCAGCCTCAGCACCCGGTCCAGCGACGGTCAACTGATGTTCCTCGTGAACCTGGTCTCGAAGATGAAGCACGAGACTCCCCTCGGTAGTCGGATCGCGGAAGTTCACAATGGCTCATCTCTCTTCACGGGCGACGCTGACCAGGGGGAGAGTAACATCCGGCGATGGATCATAGAGAACGACTGGCTTGAGGTCATCGTGGCCCTGCCCTTCAATATCTTCTACAACACCGGCATCGCTACGTACATATGGGTTCTGACCAACCGCAAACCCGTGAACCGGAAAGGCAAAGTTCAGCTCATCGACGCCACCGCGTGGTACCGCCCCCTGCGCAAAAACCTGGGAAAGAAGAACTGCGAACTCTCCGAGCCGGATATCGCCCGAATTTGTGACTTATTCCTAGGGTTCGAGGAAAACGCTCAGTCAAAGATTCTCCGGAATGAGGCCTTCGGCTACTGGAGAGTCACAGTGGAGCGCCCATTGCGTATCAAAGGTATCGATCCCGAGCGCGTCTACAGTCCCAAGGAGGTCGAGGGTCTCAAGACAGCGGGTGAACGTGACGAGAACGCACCGCCGCTGATCAAGAAGATGCACAAGAGCGGTACGCTGGCAGCCGACCCGTTGCGCGGCCTGTTCGAGGTAACGATTCAGGGAAGGCTATGTGTAGTCGAGTACGAGCCCGACAGCGAGCTGCGCGATACGGAGCAAGTGCCGCTAATGGAGGATGGCGGCATCGAGGCTTTCCTGCGTCGCGAGGTCCTGCCTTACGTCTCCGACTCCTGGTACGATCCTACGAGCGTCAGGATCGGCTACGAGATTCGTGTCAACCGCTACTTCTACAAACCTGAGCCCCTGCGCCAGCTCGATGAAATTCGATCGGAACTCTTGGTCGCGGAGAAGGAGGCTGATGGACTGTTGCAGGAAATCTTGGGGCCTGACTTGCAATGAAGGAAGCTCGAGCGGGCCCGGAACCCCGCGAACTTGCTACGGGAGAGATAAACCGTATTGCTCATCCGAGGCCCTATGCGACGTACAAGAAATCCAGAGTCCCAACGCTTGGGAATGTGCCGATGCATTGGGAGGTGCGGCGCCTTTCATCGTGTCTTAGCGTCATTGAGAGTGGGTCTCGCGATCAAGGCGATGCCGGACCACAAGACGGCATCCCGAGCCTGGGAGGTGAACACATTGGCGCGGACGGACAACTCATTCTGAGCAACATGCGCTATATCTCGAGGGAGTTCTTCTCCGGCCTGCGCAAAGGATTGGTGAGGCCGAATGACATCCTCTTGGTCAAGGACGGGGCGACCATCGGGAAGGTCGCGCTGGTCCGAACGCTGCCCTATGAAGAGTGCGCTGTCAACGAACACGTATTCATATTGAGGGCAGCTCCGAATTACTTGCCCGGTTTTCTCTACGAAGTGATTCGAAGCCCTGGAACTCAGGAGGCGATCTGGAAAGAGGTCACTGGCTCCGCTCAACCCGGCTTGAACTCCTCATTCATCAAGTATGTCTCGGTCTGCCTACCTTCGCTCCCCGAACAAAAGGCAATCGCACTGTTCCTTGATTGGGCTGATCAACGTATTCGGTGGGCGACGCGAGCGCGGCAAAAGAGAATCCGCTTGCTTGCTGAATACAATCAAGGTCTCGTTCGCCGTGTAGTCACCGGTCAATTCGACGTACGCAACGGCCAACCCTACCCTGACTACAAACCCTCTGGCGTTGAATGGCTCGGCGACGTGCCAAAGCATTGGGTTGTGCGGCCAGCTAAGTACTTCTATCGAGAGGTGGACGACCGGTCGACCACTGGTCGTGAGGATCTCCTCACGGTTTCGCATATTACGGGAGTTACGCCAAGAAGCCAGAAGACGGTTACGATGTTCAAGGCCGCATCGTATGCTGGACACAAGGTGTGTAAGCCTGGCGACTTGATCGTCAACACTATGTGGGCATGGATGGGAGCTCTTGGCGTTGCGACGCAGCAGGGAATCGTTAGTCCTTCGTACGGTGTGTATCGGCCGCACCTTAATTCACCACTCTTAGGCGATTACGCAGACTCACTCCTAAGAACAAGGCCGTACATCGACGAGTACGTTTGTCGTTCGACGGGGATCAGGTCTTCCCGGCTCCGATTGTATCCCGATCAGTTCTTGAGAATTCGGGTCATTTGTCCACCCTCAGATGAACAGCGGGCGATTCTGGCGTACCTATCTAGCCACGAGGGGACATCGAAAAGGGTTTTCGTCGCCACCCGTAACACACTCGAACTTCTGAAGGAGTTTCGCACCCGCCTGATCGCGGACGTTGTGACCGGCAAGCTGGATGTCCGCGACTTGGAAGGACCCTCGCTCGTCGAGTCCGAAGCGTCCGACATCTTGGACCCGATGGAAGAAGGCGAAGCCATCGGCCCAGATCAGGCCACAGAGGGAGACGATAGCGATGAGAGGTAAATCGACGATAATTGGGAGACAGGACCTGACTAGCAACAGGTTACGTCGTTGTGCGCTCTCCTCCTTGCCCCATGGCCGAATGTTGCACGTTCCGGCAGTGCTCGCCAAGCGCAAAGGCTCCGTTGTGACCCAGAACTACTGGATCCTGGGCCCATGGGGCCAAAGAGGCGGAGGGACCCCTTGAGCACGAACGTGACGGATACGTCCGAGAAAGGACTCGAGGCTCTGATCGTTGCCTCACTAGTCGGGAATGCGGGCTATGTGGAGGGCGAACCCGCTGACTACAACCGAGACTACGCGGTGGACCTTGCCAAGCTAATCGCATTCCTCCGGGCGACTCAACTCGAAACCTTCGAGCTGCTGGGACTCGCGGATGAGGGGCCGAAAAGGCTAAAGTTTCTCACCAGGCTCCAAGGCGAGGTCGCGAAGCGTGGGATCGTTGATGTGCTTCGCCACGGGGTCCGTCATGGTGCAGCCTCCGTGGACTTCTTTTACGGCACGCCCTCGCCTGGGAACGTCAAGGCGGTCGAGCGATTTGGCGCCAATCTGTTTAGCGTGTCGCGCCAGCTCCGGTACAGCAAGGACGAGACCCAGCTTGCGCTTGACCTCGTGTTGTTCATCAACGGTCTGCCTATTGCCACCTTCGAGCTGAAAAACCGCCTGACAAAACAGACGGTGGAGGACGCGGTGCAGCAATACAAGCGAGATCGCAGCCCGCGTGAACTGATCTTCCAGTTCGGCCGCTGCCTCGTCCACTTTGCCGTGGATGATCAGGAGGTGCGGTTTTGCACCCACCTCAAAGGAGATGCCTCTTGGTTTCTGCCATTCGACCTGGGGTACAACGACGGCGCAGGTAACCCACCGAATCCTAATGGTTTGAAGACCGAATATCTGTGGCGGCAAATCCTGACCCGCAACGGGCTGACCGACATCCTTGAGAACTACGCGCAAATCATCGAGGAGAAAGACCCGCAAACCGGCAGGAAGGAAGAGAAGCAAATCTTCCCGCGGTTCCATCAGCTCGACGTCGTGAGGAAACTCCTGGCGGATGTACGTGCACACGGGGTGGGCAGGCGCTACCTCATCCAGCACTCCGCCGGTAGCGGAAAGAGCAATTCTATCGCCTGGCTGGCCCTACAGCTCGTCGGCATCCTCAAAGAGGGCGAACCGATTTTCGACTCTGTCCTGGTGGTCACCGATCGACTCGTTCTCGACCGGCAAATCCGCGACACCATCAAGCAGTTCACCCAGGTCTCCGCGGTGGTTGGGCACGCAGAACATTCCGGCGATCTTCGGGACTTCCTGGCATCCGGAAAGAAGATTGTAATCACAACCGTCCAAAAGTTCCCATTCATCCTCGACGAGATCGGGGACGAGCATCGTAGTCGCCACTTCGCGATCATCATCGACGAAGCGCATTCGAGCCAAGGCGGGCGTGCAGCGGCAAAGATGAATATTGCTCTCTCAGAAGAGGGTGGGGAGGTGGAAGAGGAGACTTACGAGGACGCCATCAATCGGATCATCGTCGCGCGCAAGATGCTGCCCAACGCGAGTTACTTCGCTTTCACCGCCACTCCCAAGAACAAGACGCTGGAAATCTTCGGCGACCCTGTGCCGGAGGGTGATGCCGTGAAGCATCGTCCTTTCCACAGCTATACTATGAAGCAGGCCATCGAAGAGGGATTCATTCTGGACGTGCTCAGGTACTACACCCCGGTGAACAGCTACTATCGGTTGGTAAAGACGGTGGAAGAGGATCCGGAGTTCGACCTGGGAAAGGCCCAGAAGAAGCTTCGCCGGTACGTGGAGTCTCATGAGCACGCGATTCGCCAGAAGGCGGAGATCATGGTGGACCATTTCCACGATCAGGTCGTCGCCAAGAACAAGATCGGCGGTCAGGCCAGGGCAATGGTCGTCACCGCCAGCATTGAGCGCGCACTTCAATACTTCCATGCAATCCGCGACTATCTCGAGGAAAGAAAGAGCCCGTTCAAGGCCATCGTCGCTTTTTCTGGAGAGCCCGAGTACGGCGGTCAGAGGGTGACCGAGGCCTCGGTCAACGGTTTCCCCAGCAATTTGATTCCCCATCGCTTCCGCGAGGATCCGCACCGTTTCCTCGTGTGTGCGGAGAAATTCCAGACTGGCTACGACGAACCGCTGTTGCACTCAATGTACGTGGACAAACCGCTATCAGACGTCAAGGCCGTACAAACCTTGTCCCGGCTCAACCGCGCACACCCGAAGAAGCACGACACCTTCGTCCTGGATTTCATGAACGACTCCGACACGATCCGGCGCGCGTTTGAACCCTATTATCGGACCACCATTCTCAGCGACGAAACGGATCCCGACAAACTACACGACTTGAAGGCCGACCTCGATCGATACCAAGTGTATACATTGGCAAATGTCGAGGAACTGACCAGGCTTTATCTGGCGGGGGCCGAACGCGATCGACTCGACCCGATCCTGGACGCATGCGTGGCGACGTACAACGCCGATCTCGGCGAGGATGGGCAAGTGGACTTCAAGGGTAAAGCCAAGGCCTTCGTGCGCACCTATGGTTTCCTGGCGTCAATTCTGCCCTTCGCCAACGCGGACTGGGAGAGACTTTCCATTTTCCTGAATTTCCTCACTCCCAAACTGCCCGCACCTCGGGAGGAGGACCTCTCGAGAGGCGTTCTTGAGGCCATCGACATGGAGAGCTACCGCCTCGAGGTGCGTAGCGCTTCAGCGATTGAGCTGAGCGACCGCGGCGGCGAAATTGGGCCGGTTCCGGCTAGCGGTGGAGGCCGCATGCCGGAGCCACACATGGAACCACTGTCACTCATCCTCAAGACATTCAACGACCGGTTCGGCAACATCGACTGGAAAGATCCCGATAAGATCCGTGCGGTAGTGACGGAAGAAATCCCGCGGAAGGTTGCCGAGGATCGCGCGTACCAGAACGCGATGAAGAACTCGGACAAGCAGAACGCGCGAATCGAGAGCGACCAAGCCCTGCAACGGGTACTCGTTGAGTTGCTAGCAGACCATACGGAGCTCTTCAAGCAGTTCAGCGACAATCCGGATTTTAAGAAGTGGCTTGCTGACACCGTATTCCTGATGACGTATAGGGAAGCGAGGGGCAATGATGTCGAGCCCGGCGGCCGATAACCGGAGCCTTTGCTGGATTGGAAGGCTCTCGGCTTCCGCTCAAGAGCCGAATTCATCGCCGATGCGATCCGGCCTCGGGTTGAGCAAATCCTCGAAACCAGAAGCAGTCTCGGCAGCGCGAGAGTGACCAGAAATCGGACGTGTCATCCCCTTGAGGATGGCTATTCTGAAGCTGGATTCTAGCGTCCCTCTATATGCAGATTGCCACAGGGTAGATCACGGTCGGAGTCAAGGACGAAAAGAGGACGAACACTTCGAGAACGCCGGGAGCGTCTCGGTCGAGAGCACGCCGGGCATGCCCTGGACCTTCGTCACGACGGACTCGAGGAGGTTCTCGCGGGGGTCCGCGCTGATGCGGGCCACGATGTCCGAATCTCCGGTCGTGCCGATGATCTCCTGGATCTCGGGGACGTTCTTCAACGCGCTCATGGTCTTCTGCGTGTCCGTCGACCGGATGAGGAGGTACGCGTTGCTTGCGTGCCCGTCGGTCTTCTTCTGGGTCCAGTCTTGGAGTGCCGGATAGCTCCGGGACGCCCAGACGTGGTCCATCAGCTGGACCTCGGACGCGAATGCGCGCAGCTCGTCCGTGTTCCGGAAGCCGCCCGCGATGGCGATGTCATGGCGCCCAAAGACGGCCTCGGCCTTCGTCACGTTCGGCTTGGCGCGGAGGGTCGTCAACGTTCTCTCTACAT
>WNGL01001903.1_pt1 | contig 27308 bp, 22 predicted proteins | sample 5400591 | NCBI WGS metagenome assembly WNGL01 (sample SAMN13153377, study PRJNA577476) | soil metagenome | isolation source: 80 cm soil or saprolite under Garry oak tree replicate 1 | place: USA:California | collected 2016-06-15 | reverse complement strand
TCGCGATTGTCTGCCTTGAGCGTGCGCTGGCCGAGCCGCCGCCGACCGCCGAGCGGGCCGAGTTGCTGTTCGAGCTCGGCAGCCTGCAGGCGATGCACGCGCCGGCCATCGCGGCGGAGCACCTGGCCGACGCGCTCGCGGCGACGGCCAGCTTCCCGCTCCGCGGCACGATCGCGCTCGCCCTCGGCGAGGCGCTGGCCCTCGGCGGCCAGTTCGCCGACGCCGTTGACCTGCTCGCCAGGACGGCCGCCGAGCCCGGTGCGGAGGGCCCGCGCGCATCGCTGCAGGCCGCGCTGCTCAACACCGCCCGGATGGACCTTGGCACCCGCGCGGTCATGCGACCGCTGCTGGAGCGGGTCCAGGAGCGGGCCGCACGAGGCGAGGAACTCGATCCCCTGCTGCACGCCAATCTGGCGATCGAACTCGCCGGAGCAGGCGACGACCGGGAGCTCGCGGTCTGGCACGCGCGCGAGGCGCTCCAGGCGATGCCCCGGCTGTTGTCGGCAAGCGCCGCCGCCCTCCCGGAGACGATTTCGGTGCTGCTGTTCGCCGACCACAGCGCGGCGGCCCGGGCAGCGGTACAGGCGTGGCTGCAGCTGGCCCAGCAGGAGGGGTCTCAGCAGGCCGTGGCGGTCGCGGCCGGCCTGATGTCGCTGGTCGCGCTCTACCGAGGCGAGGTCAGCGAGGCGATAGCGTTCGGGCAGCAGGCCATCGCCGACACCGCCAATCTGTGGATCTCGACCATCGTCTCCTCCTTCGTTGTCCGCGCGCAGATCGACCGCAGTGAGATCGAGCAGGCGCGGGCGCTGTTGGCCGGGACCGGATTGACTGGCGAGCTGCCTCCCACCTGGCCGCACAACCTGGTCCGGCATGCTCGGGGATGCCTGCATGCGGCGGCGGGCGACCACCCCGCGGCCGTCGATGACCTGCTGGAGGCCGGATCGCTTGCGGAGCGGTGGGGAATCCGCAACCCCGCGATAGTGCCCTGGCGCTCCGACGCCGCGCTGTCGCTGAGCGCCCGCGGCGACCGGCAGCGGGCTCGCCAGCTGTGCGCGGAGGAAGTCGGGCTGGCCAGGACGTGGGGCGCCGCCCGCGCCGTCGGCATAGCGCTGCGTGCGGCGGGCGTCGTCGAGGGCGGCAGCCGCGGCATCGAGCTGCTTTCCGAGGCAGCCGGCGTGCTGCGCCAGGCGCCAGCCCCGCTGGAGCTTGCCCGCGCGCTTACCGATCTGGGCGCGGCGCTGCGGCGGAGCGGCTCGCGGGCGCAGGCGCGGGAGCACCTCCGCGAGGGACTGGACATCGCGCACGGCCAGGGCGGCGTCGCGCTCGCCGACCGGGCGCGCGACGAGCTGGTGATCGCCGGCGGCAGGCCGCGACGCGACGCGCTGCGGGGCCGGGATGCGCTGACGCCGAGCGAGCTGCGGGTGGCGCAGCTGGCGGCATCCGGGCAGACGAACCGGCAGATCGCGCAGGCCCTGTTCGTCACGCAGCGGACCGTCGAGAATCACCTGACCAGCAGCTACGCGAAGCTCGGGATCAGCTCGCGGCCGGACCTGGCCGCCGCGCTCGATCGCGGCTAGCGGCTGGCCGCTCAGCCGGGCGGCGAGACGGTGACGAGGCTGCCATAGGTCAGGAACGGCCAGGCCTTCGCCGCCGCCGCGAGCGGCAGCTCGACGCAGCCCAGGCTCTGCGGTGAGCCGTACGAAAATCGCGGGAAGTAGTGCACGGCCTCGCCGGACCGGAAGTAGGCGACGAACTGCACCGGGTCGGCGTACTTCGACCCGTCCGGGTTGGTTCCCTTCATGATCTGATTGAGACCGGCGCGGTGCCGTCCGCGGTGGGCGCGACCGGGATGCCGGTGTTGGCCAGGCTGCGGAACACGACGTGGCCGTTGTGCCAGATGGTCAGGGTCTCCGGGCTCTTCTTCGTGGCGCGCGCGTACGTGTAGCCGTGCACATTCTGCTGCCCGGCGGCCACGGCCCTGAAAAGCGCTCGCCAGACCCCGGTACCGGCGATCCCGTCCATGGTCAGCCCTTGATCGGACTCGAAGGCCATCACCGCGCCCTTGACCACCAGGCTTGGCTGACCTTGCTGCCAGAAGGTGCGCAGTTCGCGGGGGTAACCAGGCTGCCAGGTGAAGATCCCGGCTGGCGGGCTGAACGCGGCGGAGCGCTGCGCTGCCGCGTCGTCAGCCGCCGGGTTGGCCACGCCGGCCGCTGGCGCCCAGGTCAGCGGCAGGTAGCCAAGCTGGGCGAGTAGCTGGTCGAGCCTCGTGGTGGACCAGTGGCCGACCCTGAACTTCACGACCATGCGCTTGGCCAGCGTGCCGCCGGACGCTGACCGGATGCCGGAGACGCCGCCGGGAACCTGCACCGTGACCTGAGCCTGCTGCGCGAAGCCCTGCTTGGGCACGAACTCGAGCGCGCTGGCGCCGGACCGCTGCCAGCTGCCTGCGATGTGCGGCGACACGGTCGGCATCGGCGAGTCGGCGGCGAGCGCGGCGGAGAACTGGATGCGTACCGGGGCGGCGCCGTCGACGTGCCTGGCGTGCCGTGCCGGGGTCACGGACAGCACCCGCAGCGGCTGCACGGACGACCGGACGTGCGCGGACTGCGAGGCCTGCCGCGCGTCACCGGCGGCCTCGGCCAGGCGGCCAGACTGCCCGGCCTGCGCGTGACTCAGCGCGAACCAGGTCCCGGTTGACAGCAGCGCCATGATGACCGCGGCCAGGATCATGACGCGGCTACGCAGCCGTCCCACACTGAGCAAGATAGGCTCCTCGCCTTACCTGGCCCCCCGATTCGGGTGGGCAAGCTCGCAACTGGCCTGACTGCGCCCCAGCCGCTCCTCGGTTGTGACTCTAGGCGACTCTAGGGGTCAGCTGCGCCCGCCGAGGCAGCTCCGGATAAAGAATTCAGCGAGAATTAGGACACGGATTCATGACGGCCCCCGTCGTCATGAATCCGTGTCCGGCCCTATCGGCCCGGTGCCCGGGCCGAGCTTGTCCGCGGGCGGCGTGCCCGCTGCTCATCGGGTAGCGTCTCGGCTGGTCAGCTGCCTAACTTCGGGCTGGGCCGCACGCGTCTTTTTACTCAGCCAGTGACTGTCACCAGGCTTCCGTAGGTGAGGTACGGCCAGGCCTTAGCCGCGGCCGGCATCGGCAGTTCCACGCAGCCAAGGCTCTGCGGACTGCCATAGGAACCGCGCGGGAAGTAATGCACCGCGTCGCCGCCGTCGAAGTAGGCGACGAACTCGACGGGATCCGCGTAACTGCTGCCATCCGGGTTGGTGCCGCGCATGATCTGGAACCGGTACCGCAGGTACACCGGGAACGTGCCGTCCGCCGTCGGCGCGACCGGGATGCCGGTGTTGGCGGCGCTGCGCAGCACTATGTGGCCGTCATGCCAGATCGTCAGCAGCTCCGGACTGCCCTTGCTGGCGACCGCGTAGGTGTAGCCGGCCCGGTTGGCGCGGCCGTGCTCCGCGGCGCGGAACAGGGCGCGCCAGACGCCTGCCCCCGCGATGCCGGTCATGGTCCTGCCATGCTGCGCCTGGAAGGCCATCACCGCGCCCTTCAGCAGCACGTTCTGGCGGCCCTCGTGCCACTGGCCGTGCAGCGACGCCGGGTAGCCGTGGTGCCACCGGAACGTCCCGGCCGGCGGGCTGTAGGCGTCCGCGATCTGGGCAGCCAGGCCGGAATCCGCGGCCGGTGTTCCCGCGATGCGGCCGTCATCGGGCCGGCCGGCGCCTTCGCCGAGCGGGTTCCAGGACAGCGGCAGGTAGCCGAGCTGGGCGAGCAGTTCGCTCAGCCGCCGGGTCGACCAGGCCCTGGTCCGGAATCTGGCGACTACCGGCCTGGCCAGCAGCCCGCCCGCGGCCGTGCGGACGCCGGCCTGGCCGGCCGGAATCCGCAGCGTGATGTGACTGGACGGGGCGAACGGGACGGCGGGCCTGAAGGTCAGCGACGGGCCGGCCTGCTGCCAGCTGCCCCGCACGGCGGGCGTCAACGTGGGCATCGGCGATCCCGCCGCCAGCGGCGCGGAGAACCTGACCACGACCGGGTTGGCGCCGTCGACGCCGCGAGCTCCCTGGGCCGGCCAGGCGGAGGTCACCCGCAACGGTCCGGTGCTGGCCGACTGGCCTGCCAGCGCCGCCCTCTGCACGCTCGCCGCGGCCGGCTGGCCGCGCGATGCGCCGTGCGTCAGCGCGTACGCTCCGGCCGTCACCGTCACGGCGGCGACCGCCGCCACCAGCCCGATGACCCGCGCCACGGGGCGGCCTGGCGCTTCATGGCGCCCTCGCCCGCGCCGCCCGGCCGTCCTGCCCCCGGCAGCCGACTCCGGCCTGCCAGCAGCCGACTCCGGCTCCCCGGCAGCTGACTCCGGCCTGCCAGCAGCCGACTCCGGCTTACCTGTCTTACCGCTCTTACCGCCGAACCGTTCCATTCCGAACACGCAGCTCCCCCGTGCGCCGCACGCCACGGCCACTCATCACCCTGAGTTGCCAAGCGCGCCTTTCTGACTACTAAGCGTAGCGTTGATTACCCAGCGTTCATCGCCAGAAATCCAGCCGACACGTAAACGATCAGTAACGGTAGGGGCTTCATGATCACGGAGGGTTATGAGGGCTGCACGCCCCAAAACTCTCCGTAGTCATAGAACGACTGCCGCGATCTCGGCGAGCAGCGCCTCGCGGTTGGCCAGGATGAACTCCTTCAGCGCGGTCGGCACAAGGTCGATGCCCGCAAGATCGTCTCCGTGCAGGTCGACTCGTACCAGCTCGTAACTGCCCCGCGCGGGATCGCTGAATTCCGGGTCGCAGCGGGCCGACCAGTCCAGACTGGTCAGCCGCGCAACGAAGAAATGCTGCACGGCAATCCCGGCATCCGACGGCCTGCTGTGCAAGAACACCCGCGACGCTCCCGCCGCCGCCGCGCCCATTTCCTCCGCGATTTCCCTGTGCAGCGCCGCCTCGATCGAGGCGTCCGTGTCCTCGACGCCACCGCCCGGTGTCGTCCAGTACACCGGCTGCCCCGGCTTGGTCCGCTTGATCAGCATCAGCCGGTCGTCGGCGTCCACCAGGATCGCCCGGGCCGTCCGCCTGCCCATAGTCGCCGCCGATCGCGTCGCCATGGCGCAAATCTACGACCCTCGCATCGGGACCGGCCCGCGGACTGCCGCCGCTGAGAAACACCGGCGGGCAGCTGGCGGCCTGCGGTGATCGTGCCGAGCAGGCCGTGACTCTCGTCCGCAAGGCCTGCGGTGGAGAACACCGTGCGCGGGGTGCCTGCGGCCCCGGTGGCCGAGTTGAAGGCGTTCAGCGCGCCGTTGCCGAAGTTGGCCACGAGCAGGCCGTGGCTGAAGGCGCGCACCGGTGCGAGCCGCCTTGATCACCCTCCGCGGCAGGCGCTCGCCTGGTTCGCCAATAGCGGTGCCGGAGCCAACCTGCTTCGGAGGGTCATGGCTGCCTCATTTCGTCGCATTGACATCGCTGATGGCAACGAACGTAACTACACGGACCGCCCTGGTGCATGCGGCAATCACCCCATCTTCCGGGGGCGTCAGAGGTCAACTCAGCCCCATGTCAGGCCTGGTTCCTGTCAGCAGCTAACCGTACGCAACTGCCAGCGACCGATCGGCCAGCCGTTGCCATCCCCGGCGCAGGACGTGGACAGTACCTTGTCCGGCTGGCAGCGGCTTTGGGCGCGACGTACTGAAGTCTTGGTTGCCTGCACCAAGCCGGTACCGGTGCCCGCCCGGGCGGGTCCGCCGGCAGGTCAGGGGATGGTCGTGTAATCGGTGCGCCAGGTGCGCCCGCCGTCGCTGGTGCTGACGATGCGCCAGTCCCAGAGCATGCTGGGTGCGCCTAATATCCGTACCGTGCTGTAGACTGCTGCACATGGAGGAAACCCGCACCGAGAAGATCTCGGTGAATCTCACCCCGAGCGTGCTGGCGCGACTGGACGCCATGCGGGCCCGCCGCCGCTGGACGCGCTCCACGGCAGCTGCTGTCCTGATCGAGCACGGGCTCGACAGTGAGGACAGCATGACCGACCTGGCGGGCAAGGCGGTCACGAGCTAGAACAACGCCGCGCTCGCGCGATTGCCACGACGGTGAGCGAGAGATGACGGCCGGGGGCGTTGAGATCAACGCACCCGAGAGGAAAGACATGAAGGACTACCTGCTCAACAAGGACGACAGAGACGAGATAGCCGAACGCGGAACCAGCCACAGCGAGCTGGCTGCCGAGCGCCGGGCCGGCGGCGCCGAGGCCAGGATGACCGAGCGCACGGCAGCCAGGGCCGGCCGCCCCGCGCCGTGGCATAGCACCGAGGCCACCACCTCGTTCGTGTACCTGGGCGTAGTCGTCGCCGACGACACGATCTACCGGCTGAACAGCCTCGGGAAGCGCACCAGCGTTCTCGGCCCGCTCGCTGGCGCGGCCGCCGAAGTCGCCGACGGCACCAGCCGTCACACCCTCCACCGCGTGCTCACCGTCGTGGGCGCGCTGAGCAAAAAGACCAGCGCGGCGGCGTTCGTCGTCACCGCTGACGGGGAACTGGCCCGGCGCAAGCTGGACGGCACAATCCCGGTCCGCCGGGCCCAGGCCCAGACAATCAAGTTCAACGCGCTCGTCCGCCGCTCCGCGCTCAGCCACCCGCCCGGCATCTGAGACCACCCACCCGCCGCGGCCACCGAGCTCCACTGAATCTCGTCCTACCGTGACCACGGGAACGTCCCGATCCTCGAACCCGCGAACCAATGGGTCGTTGATCAGGGGGTTCAACGATGATGACGCCGTCGGTGGCGGAGCGCCGAGCGCGTCGGGTCGGGCACGAGATGCTCTATGCAGAGTTGCTCGGCCCGTTCTGTCTGCATGCCACCGTGCCGGGCCGTGTGCTGGTAGCCCTCGTGGCGATAATTTCCCGGCTCGCAATGCTTCGTAGTGGCCCGTGAGTTGGGGCGGCCGGCGGGCGGGCTGTCGTCAGGGCGGCGCCGGCGAGCTGGCCTGGGTTGGGTGGCCTTGGAAGTCGAGCTGGCCGGTCAGGGCGGCCCTGCCCAGGATGTCGGCGAGTTGTCCTGCTTGCGTTCCCTGGCCCGCCCGTTCGGTCTCGACGGGCGGGAACACCGAGCGGACGCCGCCTAGCAGCCCGGCTAGGGGTGGTGCCGGGTGGCGGCTGGTAGCGAACAATGCCTGGCTGGAGACCAGGGCCAGGATGGCGAGCACGCTGTCCAGGCATTCGGCGGCCCGGTGCTGGCTACGGTAGGCGCCGAAGCTGGGCGAGGCAATGTCGTTCTGGGTGTCGTTGATGGTGGCGGGCAGCAGGGTGGGCGCGGCCAGCGCCCGGGCTTCTTCCACCAGCCCGGTCGCTACCCAGCCGAAGAGGTTGGTGGCCCCGCCTGAGGCCCCGGCTATGAACCCGGCCGGGGCGAGCAGGTGCGGAAGCCCGGAGGTGGCGCTGTGCATGGCGGTGACCTGGCGCTGCGCCAGGAGGGCCAGGTCTGCCCAGGCGGCGGTCAGCCAGTCGATTGCGGGGGCGGCGGCGCCGTTATGGAAACCGCCGGTCGACAGTACGCGGCCGGATGGGTGACCATCGCTGGCGGGCAGGTACACCGGGTTCTCGGTGACCGAGCCCAAGGCAGTCGTAGCGGCGTGAACCACCGCCTGCACGGCGCGCTGAGCCTGGCCCAGGACCTGAGGCAGGATGCGGTAGCTGACCGGCGCCTGATGGGCCAGCCGGCCTGATGTGACCGCGCCGCGCAGATGGCCGCGCAAGCGGCGCAGGACCGTGCGTTCTGCGTCATCGCCCCCCAGCTCATCAAGGGCCTCGTCGTAGGTGTCAAGGGGGGCACGGAACGCCTCGGCGGAGAGCGCGAAGATTGCCTCGGCCAGGCGCAGCCGGTGCCCGGCGTGCAGGGCGACGTCAGCGGCCAGGGCGGTGGCACACGGAGAGCCGTTAATCAGGGCCATGCCCTCGCCCTCCACCAGGTCGCCGGCGTCGATGGCCGCCATCACATGCATGAGGGGAAGGATCTCCCCGGCACCTGCCTGCCCGTCGAGGGGCACCCGCGGCAGCGGCCCGTCCAGCAGGGCGGCCACATGCTGGGCGAGCTGCGGACGCACCTTGGCGTGGCCGCCGACGAAGTCGGCCAGCCGGGCGAAGACGATGCCTCTGACGACACGCTCATCGAGGCAATCCCGGCCGAAGCCCCGGCCAACCCCCCGGAAGCGGCGCGCATAGCTACGCCGTTCCTCCGGCGGAATCGCCGTGCCGACTTCGACGCCCGGCCGCGTGGTCACCCCGTAAATAAACCCTTGCGGGTTAGAACGCAACAAGTGCTCGAACCCTGCGCGGGCCGCACCCATTACCCGCAGTGCGGCCGGGCCGATGGCGACGTCCTCGCCGTCTACGGTTACCCGCCGGAACGCCTCAAGCGTGAAGTCCTCCCGTGCGTTGAGGACGACGGTCATTTCTCCTCCTGGTAGGCACATGGCGGGTGCAGCGACGCGAATGCCGGGGAAGCAGGGCCTCAGTCACATGCGTGCGGAATCCCTCCGTTCCAACGGGCACCACTCCATAGTGCGGGACGGCCGCCTCGGCCGAGAGCCAGGCGGCCCGGGAGGCCGTGTCACCAACCGGGACTGGCGTAATATCGGCCGTTCGAGGGGCCGCTCAAGGCTCGCAGTGATCGGGCTGGGCCGGGGATTGCAGGAGGCCGGCGAAGCGGCGGGCGAACAGGTAGGCGTCACCGGGCCAGCGCGCGGACAGGTAGTTGCGGTCGGTCACCACGAAGGCTGGCGAGTCGTCGATCGCGGTGCCGCGCGCGGTGAGGGTTACCGGTCCTCGCTGGAACTGGCTGGCTGGGTCGTCCAGGGCGGCTTTGACCTCATCCTCGACATAGGCAGGGTAGGTCCGGTAGTAGCGGCCCAGCCGCCAGGCGGTAGCCAGGTAGGCGACGCGTTCCATGTACTTGGGCAGGCAGGTTGTCCGGCGGCCGGCCAGCACGGACCGCCCGGTGACGGTGTCGCGGGTGCGCGCCAGCACCAGCACGCCGTGACAGATCGCGCCGACCGGCCTGCCGGTCGCCCAGAACCGGGCGACCTGTTCGCGCAGCACCGCCGAGCCGAGGTATTGCCGCATCCCCGGTGCATGCCCGCCGGGCAGCAGCAGCCCGTCGAAGCGGGCCGGGTCCAGCCCGGCCCACGCTTGCGCCGAGTTGAACTCCGCGGACCTGGTGAGCTCGGCGTAGAAGCCCTTGGCCTGCGGCGCGGCGCCCAGCTGCCCGAACAGCACGCCGGTCAGCAGCCGCGGATCAGCGGCCGGGACCGGGCCGGCCCGCTCGGTGGCGAAGACGACCCGGTGCCCGGCATCACGCAGGACCCGCCACGGCACCGCGACCTCAGTGACGTCGAAATCCCGGTCCGGAAGCGGAATCAGCACACGCACCCGGCAATCATCGCAGCCCGCCCACCGCCGGACCCAAAACCATGACCCCTGGGCGGGCAGGGATTGCGGCCGCACAGTTCACCGCAAGCCCTGACATGGCGCGGCGGCCCGGGTCGGGGGGAGCGATCCCGGGCCGCCGCATTCCTTTGGTGGCCGCAGCAGTGCGAAGGTGAAGCTATGGGGCGCTGGTCGGCTTTCCGGTGGGGTGGCTGGCCGGCTTTCCGGTGGGGTGGCTGGCCGGCTCTCCGGTGGGGTGGCTGGCCGGCTCTCCGGTGGGGTGGCTGGCCGGCTTTCCGGTCGGGTGACTGGCCGGCTCTCCGGGGTGGGCCACCGCCGCGCAGTACGCCGTCACGTTGGCCGCCCCGTCCGCTGCGGTCGCCAGGTTGCGGAAGGCCACCGCCTTCTGCCTGGCGCTGCCATCAGCCTTCAGGTGCGCGTACGCGGTGCACAGGCCGTACGCTGCGTGGCCCGTCGCGTCCGGCCCCACCGGGGTCGCCGAATGCGTCGGCTGCGCGCTCGGGCGCGCCGGGGGTGCGCCGAGGGTGTCATGAGCGAATTTCTGCATCGAGGCTGGCAGGGCACCGGCGTACGCCGCGGCAGCGGCACCGCCAACGGTGACCGCCGCGGCCGCGGCGGCCGCGGCGAGTTTGGCGCTGAGCAGCGAGGTGAGCAAGGGATGCCTCCTACGGCGTGACCGGGTCGGTTCAGCAGACATGCCGACCGCGCCGCGGAACACCGCCAGGACACTGGTCTCGGCAGCCAGTTCGCTCATCGTCGGCGCTGCGTTGAGCGCGGCGATAGCCTCCGCCACCGGGCGCAGCCCATCGGCTGCGTCCCCGGGCAGCAGATTCCCTGCAAGCAGCGCGTCGCAGGCGGGGTCCCCGATGGGAGGGACATCGCCTCGCGCTGACCACGGGAAGATCGGCATGTCACCGTCCGAAACGCCATGGCCGGTCACAGCGTTACACCCGTCGTAGCCATGGTCTGCGCAAGCCGCCGCAGGCCGCGGTGCGCAGCGACGCGTACCGCGCCCGGGCTTCGGCCTACTATCCGCGCCACCGCCTCGGTGTCCAGGCCGGCCAGGACCCGCAACAAGATCACCTCCGCCTGGAGGGGAGGCAGCGCCGAGATCGCCGCGATCGCCGCCGCGGTGCCGAGATTCTCCATCGCCTGCCCGGCGGCATCCTCCGTCCTCGGCTCCCGGGCGCCTGGCAGCTCAGCGAGCGACGCCACCGGGTGCCGGGAACGACGGCGGACCTCGTCGATCGCCCGCCGGCGCGCAGTCGTGAACAGCCACGACCGCCAAGCCCGTTCGTCCCCGCGGAAGCCGGTCAGGCCCCGGACCACCTGTACCCACGTCTCCGCCGCGACGTCCTCGGCGGCATCGGGCGCGGCCACCCGCAGGTAGCGCAGCAGGGCCGGGTTAGCATCACGCCACAGCACAGAGAAGGCAGCCTCGCTGCCGTCCTGCGCGGCGGCCAGAATGGCCGCGAACTCCTCGCCGATCACAGAGGCGAGTATCGGCACCGGCCGTGGTCATCCGCAGCGGATTGACGATGTCAGACCGGATTGTTCCCGCATTGTTCCCGCGTGACTTGATTCAGTCGCGCCAGTTGCCACCCGAGGTCACCTGCCTGCAGGGCACGACGAACCGCCGTGCCGATGTGACGGACCGTAACAGGCCCCTCGGGCCGGCGGGCGACTGGGATCAGGTGGGCCCGGTTCCTCGTCGCCCGGGCTGCCGGACATGCCAGTGGTGGTTATGTAGCGAGTGGCACGTTCCGGACTGGAGAAGGGATGCGGCCGTCCAGCACGTCTGCCTGCGCGGCCTCCGCAGACCGCTGGAGCGGGTCGCCGAACCCGCCGCCGCCGCTGGTCTCGACGCGGATCACCGAACCGGGCAGCAGCCTGAGTGTCACCTTGCTCGGCACGTCGAGCGCCCCGCCGTCTGGGTGGTAGATCGAGATCCGGGTGGCGGAGCCGTCTCCCCCGCCGCGGATCCCTTCGGGCGCGAAACGCGGATCGGTCTGCTCGCCGTAGACCGTCGCCACTTGCGGGAAGCTCAGGATCTCGTACTCGCGCCTGATGCCCATGCCGCCGTTGTGCGCCCCGCGGCCCTGGGAGCCCTCGACCAGTTCGGTGCGCAGTATCCGCACCGCGTACTCGGTCTCCGCTACCTCGACTGGCAGCAGCGCGACGTTGGACATGTAGGTGTCCACGCCGTCGAGGCCGTCGCCGCTGCTGTGCGCTCCGGTGCCGCCGCCGACCACGTCCATCATCACCGAGGACCGGCCGGTCTTGGGCGAGACGCTTTCGAGGTTAACGTCGAAGAACGTGACGGTTCCGCTCGCCGCGGCCCGCTCGGGCCAGATCACCGAGGCCGCCCGGATCAGCGTCTCGGCGAGCCGCTGGCAGGTGTTGTGCCGGACCGAGACCGCGGCGGGTGGCGACGGGTTCAGCACGCTGCCCTGCGGGCAGGTGATGTCGACCGTGCGCAGGATCCCGTCGTTCGTGACCATGTCCGGGTCGGTCATGGCGCGCACCAGGTACACGATCGCCGCGCGCGTGCTGGCCCACGGGACGTTCAGCGCTCCGGGCACCTGGCGGGCCGAGCCGGACAGGTTGACGGTCAGGTGATCGCCGCGCTTGGCGATGAGGGCGTGGATGCGGGTGGGCGGTCCGCCGACCCCGTCGTCGTCCAGGTAGCCCTCCGCCTGGCCGTCGCCATCGGGAAGCTCGCGCAGCGCGATCCGCGTTGCCTGCTCGACGGCATCGAGCGACTGCGCGAACGCGGCGGTGATCGCGCGTGAGCCGAACCGCCCGGCGGCCTCCTCGATGCGCCGGGCACCCAGCGCGCACGACGCCTGCTGTGCCCGCAGATCGGCCAGGGTCGTGAACGGGTCGCGGACGTTGCTCTGGATGATGGAGATCAGGTCCTCGTCCTCGACGCCGCGGCGGCTGAGGTGGACCGGCGGCAGGACCAGGCCCTCCGCATACAGCTGGCGCAGGTCCGCGCCCTCGGTGCCCGGGTTGACCCCGCCTACGTCGATGTGATGGGCCGTCGTCCCGGTCCAGCCGAAGAGCCGGCCCTTGATGAACAGCGGCATCAGCACATTGAGGTCCGGCGTGTGCATGCACCCCATGTACGGATGGTTGGCCAGGAACACGTCCCCGGGCTCGAGGGAGCCCAGCCACCGCCGTGCTGTCGACTTCACCGCCAGAGACATCGCGCCGAGCTGCGCGGGGATGTAATCGGCCTGTGCGACGAGATCGCCGGCGCGGTCGAATAGCGCGCAGCTGAAGTCGTTCATCTCCCGGATGATCGGGCTGAAGCTGGACCGCTTCAGCACTCCGCCCATCTCCTCCGCCGCCGACAGCAGTTGCGCGTAGATGAGCTCGAAGGTGATCGGATCGAGCCGGTGGTTCCCGCTGCCTTGCCTGCCGCCGCTCACCGGGCCTCCTCCAGCCACAGGTTGCCGAGCCGGTCCACCCGGGCTCGCTGGGCGGGGAGCACGAGGGTTGTTGAGTCCATTTCCTCGATGATCGCGGGGCCGTCGACGAGGTTCCGCGCCCGGAGTTCGTCCCGGGCCAGTACGGGCACCTTCCGGCGCGATCGCAGGCCGGGCAGCACCATGGCCCGCCGGCCGGCCAATGCCTGCGGCGGCGGAGTCGTCCCGCCCGCGGGGACCTCGGCAGCGTCCGGGGACTGCAGGCCGCCGAACGCCGACAGCCGCAGCGTGACGACCTCGATCGCCTCGCCCGGCGCGGCGTGGCCATAGCTCGTCCGGTGCAGCTCGTGAAAATCCGTCCCGAGCTTCTGCAAAGACGCGTGGCCCAGGCCGCGCAGAGGCACGGCAACCTCGAACCCCTGCCCGAGGTAGCGGCAGTCGGCGCTGCCCGCCAGCCGGATCCGGACCCGGCCGATCCCGTCCTCCTGTAGCCGCAGAACCAGCCGGGCGGAAGCCGCCGCGTACCACGCAGCCAGGTCATCGAGCGCGCCGGAGTCCAGGGGCCGCAGCACCGTCTGCGACTCATCGACCCGCAGGTCCGCGGCGATCAGCCCGCGCGCCGAGAACAGCCCCGGGTGCGGCGGCACCACGACAGCCCGCATGCCCATCTCCCGGAGCAGCCGGCCAGCGTGCAGCGGCCCGGCGCCGCCGAACGCGACCAGCGCGCAGCCGCGCGGATCCACCCCGCGTTCGACCGACACCCGGCGCATCGCCCGCATCACGTGGGCCATGGCGACCGCGATGATCCCGTCGGCCGCCTCCCCGCGGCCCATCTCCAGCCGGTCGGCGATGCGGCCGACGGCCTCGGCCGCTGCGTCGCCGTCCAGCGCGAGCCGGCCGGCCAGCCGCGCGCCGCCCAGCGAGCCGGCGACCACATGCGCGTCGGTCAGCGTCGCGTCCTTGCCGCCCCTCCCGTAGGCCGCGGGACCGGGGTCCGCGCCCGCGCTCTGCGGGCCGACCCGAAGGCGCCCCGCCGCATCCACGCTGGCGATGCTGCCGCCGCCCGCGCCGACCGTGACCACATCCACCGACGGCGCCAGGACCGGATGGGAGTTCACTTCCGCGGACACCACGACCGGCGGAACACCGCCCTGGATCAGGCAGACGTCCAGCGACGTCCCGCCCATGTCCAGGGAGATCAGCCGGTCGAGGCCGAGCTGCGCGGCGACGCTGACCGCACCCGCCACGCCGGCCGTCGGGCCGGACAGCAGCAGCAGGTGGGCCTCGGAGTCGGCGCGGGCGGCTGGCACGCAGCCCCCGTTCGACTGCATGATCAGGAACGGTCCCCGGACGCCCAGCTCGCGGACCTGACGCTCGGCGCTGATCAGGTAGCTGCCGACTATCGGCCGCAGGCCTGCGTTCAAGACAGTTGTCGCGGTCCGCGGATACTCACGGAACTCCCGGGCGATCTCCGAGGACAGGGTGACCGGCGTCGCCGGATGGCGACGCCGCAGCTCATCCCCGATCTGGCGCTCGTGCGCATCGTTCATGTAGCTGAACAGCAGGCACACCGCGAACGCCTCGGCGTCGCTGGCCGATGCCTGCCCGGCGAGCCGTTCAATCTCCGCGGCTTCCAGCGGGGTGATGACCTCGCCGTTCCAGGCGAGCCGCTCGCGGGCCTCGATCCGGCGCCGCCGGGGCACGAGCTCGGGCGGGCGAGGCTGCTCCAGGTCGTAGAGCTTGGGACGGCCCCCGGTCCGGTAGCTCAGGATGTCCCGGTATCCCTCGGTGGTGATCAGCGCGACCCGCGCCAGCCGGCCGGTGATCGCCGCGTTGGTCGCCACGGTCGTGCCGTGGAAGAGGCCGCTGACCGCGGCCGGGTGGACGCCTAGCCCGGCCAGCTCCGCCACGGCAGCGGCGAGCGCGGCCGATGGATCCTCCGGCGTTGATGGCACCTTGGCGACGGCCACGGTACCGTCGCCGGCCACCGCGGTGGCGTCAGTGAAGGTCCCGCCGACGTCGATCGCGACGATCCACCGGCGCTTCGGGCTTAGCCGTGGGCTGGCCACCCGGCCAGGCGGGCGAGAGCTCACCGGACGGCGAGCTCTCGTGCCTCGCCGGGGGTCAGCACCTCGCAGCCGTGCTCGGTAACGGCAACGCTCTCGGAGAATCCGGTGCCGCATCGCCGCGGGACGAAGATGCAGATCGGCAGGTGGAACGTCATGCCCGGCACGAGCTCGCGCTCCTCCCCCTCGGCGATGTACATGGCCGCCTCGGTCCAGGACGGCTGCATGCCGAGCCCGATCGAGTAGCCGAACCCGCCGTGGAACCACATCTCGCCGGCTACCGGCGCCAGGCCCTTCTTCGCCACCCGCGCGACGTCGCCGCCGGTCTTCCCCGGCGCGATGGTGTCGATCAGCAGGTTCAGCGTCCCGATCGCCGCGTCGGCGAGCCGCCGCACGCCATCCGGCGGCGGGCCGACGACGGCGCTGCGCATCGCGGGCGCGTTATAGCGGTTGTACGTGCCGGTGTATTCGAGGTACACCGTGTCGCCCGCCGCAAGTCGTGTCCGCTTGAACGGCATGTGCGGGCCAAGTCCGGCCCGAAAGCCTGCCATGCACATGCCGTCGATCGAGGTCAGCTCGCTGCCCGCCGCGTACATCGCCCCGTAGCCCGCGGCGATGATGTCGTTGTCGCTCGCGCCCTCGGCGGTCGCCTTCAGCGACGCCTGCAGGCCGGTCCAGGTGATCCGGCCGGCCGCGCGCATGTAGTCCAGCTCGGCCGCCGTCTTGATCATCCGGCAGTCGAGGATCAGCTGCGTGGCGTCCTCGAACGACGCCTTCGGCAGCTTGTCGCGCAGCACCAGGTAGCTCTTGGTGTCGAAGGCCCCGATCGCGAACGTCTCCGGGTAGCCCATCTCCAGGCCGATGGTCGTCCCGTCGGCGCCGCGCTCCAGCAGCGCGTCGGCCAGCTGCTCGGCGGTGCCGCGCGCGTCGTACCACTCGTAGACGATCACGTCCTCGACGATCGAGTTGTACAGCGCGCAGGGCACCTCGAGCTCGGCGGTGTGGCAGGCAAGGCCGCCGCTGGCGCCGACGATCCCGATCCCGTAGCACGACGGCATGGTCGTGTCGTAGCCGGTCAGCCACGCCCAGTTGGAGGTGTTGGACACCAGCAGGGTATCGATCCCGCGGGCGCGCATCCCGGTCCTGGACCTGGCGGACCCGCCGGTCGTACTCCTCGCGGGGGAACGCGAGTTCGGGCAATAGCGGTTCGCGCTCGGTCAGCATCTCCTGGTAGGACACGGTGCCGGGGAGATTGATGGCTGGGCTGCGTTGAGACAGTGGGCGTCACCGGTGGCGCCTCGGCCCAGAGATCCTCGTGCAAGGTGTCCTCGGCTGGCTCGGCGAACGTGGCTTCGACCGTGTTGAGCAGATCTGGGCCGCCCAGGAGAGCGTCAGCTTCGCCCTCCCGCGCGAACTGGGGCGCCAATATCGCGCAAGCCAGACCATGGCGCAGGCCGTGCCAGCGGTGGAGCGCTTGACTGAGCGCGAAAGACCTGGAGCGGAACCGGCCGATTCCGGTGTCATCTCCGGTGCGGAACAGTCCTTAACGGGAGACATCGCGTGATATGACTAGTTCCGCGTCAGGCAGCATTCTCCTAATAGCCGGCCTGCCATGAGCACCGCATGCCCGCGGCGGCCTGCCGCGTCCATGTCGTGCATAGCGCTGAAAGCACGCCGCGCGCGGCTCCGCAGGGCCTCCACGGCGACGTCGTCTGCCGCCAGCCTGGCGAGGGGGCCCGGGCGCTCACAAGGGTGAACTAGGGGACTTGAGCCCGGACGAGCGTCTGCGGATCCGGGATGAGACCATCGCGGCGCTGAAGATCCATACCGGAATATCCGGGCAAGTTGTCTCCCAGATTCCTCCCATCGGCACGAGCGAGCCGTAGCCGCTGGACCCGTCAGCCATAGCCGCTGGGGCCGTCAGTCAGTGCAACCAGATGACAACCTGCAGGCAACCGGCCCGCAACCGGTGGTGGGCGATACTGGGATCGAACCAGTGACCTCCTCGGTGTGAACGAGGCGCTCTCCCGCTGAGCCAATCGCCCGCCGCCCTGGGCCGAAGCCATCCGCCCTGGGGCATACCACAGGGTAGCGCATGACGGCAGGGCAGCATGCCCCGCGCGGTCCGCGGCCCGCGAACCGCGAACCGCGCACAACTGAAAGCTTTATACGCGGACATTAAACTCGAATTAGTGGCTTCAACGAGGATGCAACGGAGGTATAAACTGCACTATGCCCCGGACAGACCAGGGTGACCGTCGCAACCCATGCAGCGAACCCCTCCAAGCCTGCCAAACGCCGCTCAGCGCGGCATGCGGGTGCAAGTCGGCCGCGCCCGATCATAGCCCGTCACCAATTTTAGCTAACTTCGGGTGACGTCCAGGCCACAGTGCGTCGCACCTGGTCAAATTCAGCACCCGACGGCGAAATAAACGTCCAAATTCGAGAATCGTTTGACCGGGTCGCAGCCGGTTTGTTGACTCGTGACCGAGGTTACGGTGACCCGAGTTGCGGAATCTTATCTCCCGCGACGACTTTTAGCCGGTAGCCATGCCCAATCAAGCTATCAGCGACCACATGGTCGCACGCGAAGCCCGGCAATCCGGGACACCACTAGACAAAGGTTTGCCCGATGATAAACAGCAGCGCTACCGTCTCCGCGGAGCTTGGGCTCACGCTGGTCGTCCCCGAGCACGGGACCGTGCCCCTGGTCGCCAGCCTCTACTACAGTGCCGACGACCCCTATGCGATCCGGATGGCGTTCCATGTCGGACTGGACGAGCCGGTCGAGTGGATCTTCGCCAGGGAACTGCTCGCGGCCGGCCTTGCTGAGCCGGCCGGCGAGGGCGACGTCCAGGTCTGGCCAGGCTCGCCGGACGGCCGCGAGGTGCTCAACCTCGCGTTGTCATCCCCGTTCGGCCAGGCGCATTTCGAGGCGCCGGCCAGCCCGACAGCGGATTTCCTGCGCCGGACCTACGGGCTTATCGCGGCTGGCCGGGAAGACGAGTTCGTCGACGTCGACAGCGAACTGGACGAACTGCTCTGGCGCGCATAACCGCCAGGCCCGCATTCGTGCAATCGGCAATCATGGAATCCGCAGCCGTGCGACCCGCAACCGGACAATCCCGCAACCGGACAATACAGCGCACGTAATTCGGTAAGCTCCCGCTAGTCCCGGCCAGGCCCCCTAGCCTCGCTAGTTCTCCGCTCCGGGAAATCCCTAGGGATCCGGCTCCGCCGCCGAGCGAGCGGCGAATATCTCAGCCGCCCGGCGCGTCACCGGCCCGGGCGCGGCCGGCAGCGGCACCCCGTTGACCGCCCGGATCGGCTGCACATCCCTGGTCGTGCCCGTGAGGAACGCCTCGCCCGCCGCGCCGAGCGCCCCCAGCGCCAGGTCCTCCTCCTCGGCGCCGGCCCACTCGATCACCAGCCCCCTGGTCACGCCCGCCAGGCAGCCCGAGCTCAGCGGCGGCGTCAGCAGCCGCCCGCCGGACACCAGGAAAACATTGGTACCGGTTCCCTCGCACAGGTTCCCCGCGGTATTCGCGAAGATCGCCTCGCTGCCGCCGCGCTGCCTGGCGTAACCGAGGGCCAGCACGTTCTCCGCGTACGACGTCGTCTTCAGCCCGGCCAGCGCACCACGGTCATTCCGCGGCCACGGCACCGTGACCACGTCGCATGACGTCCCTCTGGCCGGCCACTCCCCCAGCGCCACGACGGCGGTCAGCCCGGTATCCCCGCGCTCGGAGCCCAGCGGAGACGAGCCCCCGGTCAGCGTGATCCGCAGCCGTGCCCGGTCCGGCGGGCCCGCCGCCGCGAGCAGATCCCGGACGCCCGCCTGCAGCGCGCCCAGGTCAGGCTCGGGCAGCCCAAGGCCCGCCGCGGACCGCCGCAGCCGCGCGAGGTGCCTGGTCAGCGCGAACGGCACGCCGGCCGCGACCTTGACAGTCTCGAACACCCCGTCGCCCACGGTCAGCCCGTGATCGAACACAGAAACCCGGGCATCGGAGTCGGCCAGCAGCGTCCCGTTCATCCACACCGTCATCGGGCCGACGCTATTTCAGCCCGCCGCAATGCGCACCCGCCGCCGCGCAGATCTGCGGAATCAGCTCGTCAACCGCGACGATCTGCCCGGACACCTCGCGGTCCACGGCCATCATCGGCACCCGCGCCCTGACCACGGCAACCGCCGCGGCCAGCGGCTCGCTCGGTGCGCCGATCGCGGACCGCAGGTCGATGCCCGCCGCCGCGCAGAGGATCTCGACCGCCAGGCAGGTCCGGACGTTGACGATCACCTCGCGGAGCTTGCGCGCCGCCGTCCAGCCCATCGAGACGTGATCTTCCTGCTTGCCCGAGGTCGGGATGGTGTCCACGCTGGCCGGATGGGCGAGCACCTTGTTCTCGCTGACCAGCGAAGCCGCAGTGTACTGGGCCAGCATGTAGCCTGAGTTGGTGCCCGCGTCCGGAGCCAGGAACGGCGGCAGCCCGCGGGACGACGCCGGGTCGAGCATCCGGTCCACCCGCCGCTCGCTGATGCTGGCCAGCTCGGAAACCGCGATGGCGAGCATGTCCGCGGCGAACGCGAGCGGCTCGCCGTGGAAATTCCCGGTGGTCATCACCTCGCCGTCCGCAACGATCACCGGGTTGTCCACCACCGCGCCAAGCTCGGTGTCGAGCACCCGCGCCGCGTACGCGAGCACATCGCGGGCCGCGCCGTGCACCTGCGGAGCGCAGCGGAGGCTGTAGGCGTCCTGCACCGCGTGGCGGCTGTGCCGGTGGCTGGCCATCAGCGCCGAGCCGGCCAGCAGCGCCCGCAGGTTGGCGGCGCTGTCCAGCTGGCCGGGATGCGGCCTGATCAGCTGGACCCGCTCGTCGTACGGCCGGTCGGTGCCGAGCAGCGCCTCGATCGACAGGGCGCAGGCCACGTCGGCCGCCTGCAGCAGCAGCCGCGCATCGTGCACCGAGAACGCCAGCAGGGCCTGCATCGGCTCCGTCCCGTTGACTAGCGACAGGCCCTCCTTCGGGGCCAGCTCCAGCGGCTCGATGCCGTGCTCGGCGAGCACCTCGGCGGCCGGCCGGCCGTGCGGGCCGTCACCCGGCGCCCGCAGCCTGCCCGCGCCGATCAGCGGCTGCGCCAGGTGCGCGAGCTGCGCCAGGTCACCGGAGGCGCCCACCGAGCCCTTGCACGGCACCACCGGCAGCAGGTCCGCGGCCAGCAGCTCAAGCAGCCGCTCCGGCAGCGCGGCGCGGACGCCGGAGTAGCCGGCCGCCAGCGTCCTGGCGCGCAGCAGCAGGATCGCCCGGACGGTGGCATCGTCCAGCGGCCCGCCGGTGCCCGCCGCGTGCGACCGGACGATTGCGCCCTGCAGCGCGGTCAGGTCCTTCTCCCCCACCCGGGTGTCCGCGAGCGCGCCGAACCCGGTATTCACCCCGTAAACCGGCCCGCCGCCGGCGATCGCCGCCGCCACCACCGCGCGGCTGGTCTCCATCCGGGCCGGGACCTCGGGGCCGAGCTGCGCCCGCGCCGCGCCGGACGCGACGTCGACGACATCTGCCACGGTCAGCGCGTCCCCGTTGACGATCACTGTTCGCATGGCTGCCAGCCTGCCACCCCGGCAGGATCGCGGCACGCTCGGCATCACCTGAGTACTTTCCGTCGCCACCTGCTTACTGCCGAAGATTTGTAACGGATCCGCCCGGCTTACTCCAGGGCGGCTACCCCGACCACGCTTCGGCGCCGGCCGAACTGTCCGCCGGCCATGCTGAGGTCATGAGCACCGGACAATCCGTTACCGCTGAATCTCAGCAGCACGCCACCGTCAGTCCTGCGCAGCAGGTCGCCGACAGCGTGGCCAGGTGGCTTTCTTACGCCGCGACGTGGCATGCCCGGGAAGGGGCTGCGGGGCGAGTTTGCCGGCCCGGCGGGATCGGCTAGAGTTTCTGAACGCACACCGGTCCTGGCCGGGGTGCGCGGCTCCGCGGGAGCGGGGCTGATGCGGACGTGGCTCAGCTGGTAGAGCATCACCTTGCCAAGGTGAGGGTCGCGGGTTCGAATCCCGTCGTCCGCTCGGAGGTGCCGGACGCCGTCTCGCGAGCCGACGTTGTCAACACGGCTCTTCGAGACCCGGGCTGGCTCCTGTTGGCGGGACTAGCCTGTGGCGGAATGGCCGAGTGGCTTAGGCAAGGGCCTGCAAAGCCCTGTACGCGGGTTCGATTCCCGCTTCCGCCTCGCGGGCGGTTAGCTCAGCGGGAGAGCACTTCCCTGACACGGAAGGGGTCACAAGTTCAAATCTTGTACCGCCCACCAGGTCAAGGCCACATCGTGGCCTTGACCTGTTTTACTCAAGAGCCAAATCAAGAGCCTGACGGCAGGCTCTTGGCATGGCAGTCAAGCGGCGCGGGCGCGGCGAGGACAGCGTCTACTTCGACCAGGCCAACGGCTGCTGGGTCGCGTCCGTGTCACTCGGCTTCTCCCCCGACGGCAAGCGCAGGCGCCGGACCGTCCGCGGCCGCACCAAGACCGAGGTGCGAGACAAGCTCCGTGATCTGCGTGAGGACATCGCCTCGAATGTCCAGACGCCTGCCACCTACTCCGTGCGTCAGGCCATCGATGACTGGCTCAGCGACGGGCTCGATGGCCGGTCGGCCGCGACGGTCACCAAGTACCGGCACGTGCTCAAGCCGGTGGCCGAGCTCACCGGGCACGCGGCGCTGCGGGACCTGACAGCGCACGACGTTCGTCATGCGCTGACCGTGCTCGGGAAGGACCGTTCCAGCGCCACCGTGGCGATCGCGCACAATGCCCTGACCCGCGCGATCCGGCACGCTGAGGCCCGCGATCTGGTGCGCCGGAACGTCGCGGCGCTGGTCGGCTCTCCGAAGGGCCAGGCCGGACGACCGTCTCAGGCGCTGACGCTGGACCAGGCGCAGAAGCTGCTCAAGACGGCAGGCGACCTGAAGAAGTACCGGCTCGGCGCTTATGTCTCGCTGTGCCTGCTGACAGGGATGCGAACCGAGGAAGCGCGAGCCCTCACCTGGGAGCACGTCGACCTTGACGGCCAGCCCGATGCCCAGCCTCCTGTTCCGCCGAGCATGGCCGTGTGGCGTTCGGTCCGGGAGCACGGCGACACCAAGACCCGCAAGTCACGCCGGACCCTCGCCCTGCCCCAGGCGAGCGTCGATGCGCTCCGCGCGCACCGCGAAATGCAGGCCGCCGACCGGCTCACGGCGGGCGGCGCGTGGCAGGATCAGGGCCTGGTGTTCTGCACGCGGGCCGGGACGCCGCTTGATGCAGCGAACATCCGGCGCCAGTTCCGGGACATCACCGATGCCGCAGGCCTGGGCAGAGGGTGGACGCCACAGGAACTCACGCACGTTCGTGTCCCTGCTATCGGCCAGCGGAACGCTCGTCGAGGAGATCGCCAGGCTCGCCGGGCACTCCAGCACGCGAACCACAGAGGTGATCTACCGGCGGGAGCTTCGGCCAGTACTAACACGCGGCGCCGAGGCGATGGACGCCATCTTCGACTAGCCCGCACAACCGGGAGTTCAGGGCGGCCTGCAAGGCTGCGAAGATCGGACAGGGCTGGACGCCACGGGAGTTGCGTCATTCGTTGCTGTCGCTGATGTCCAGCTCGGGAGTGCCAGTCGAGGAGATCGCGCGGCTAGCGGGGCACTCCAGCTCCAGGACAACCGAGGTGGTCTACAGGCGCGAGCTGCGGCCAGCGCTGACCACCGGAGCGGAAGCTATGGACAAGCTCTTCGAGGCACAGGCGTCCGGGTAGTTCAGACCGGACAACACCTCAGGCACTGTCACCTGCCCGTCCGGGTCCTAGCCCCAGTTTCCGGGATAAGTATCTGCGGGACGTTCTTGCTGGTCAGGCGGGGTGCGATGGGCCGTCTGGGCGTATGACCTAACTCCGGGGTGCCTGCCTGCCCAGTTCGAAGATCTCGTAGAGCTTCTGCTGGTCGCCGTTGAGCTCGGTGGTCATGCGCCGGGCTTTGGGCCGTCCGCCGGTGGAGGGGTAGATCAGCACGGTCTCGCCTATGCCGGCGAGCTGGCCGAGCAGTTCGCGGACGCTCAGGTGCAGGCCAGCGCGGTCAGCTTCGCGGCGCATCAGGCGGGCGATCTGGAGGGCGAGCACGCAGGTGAACATGTGGACGCGGATGTTGTGCTCGGTCCAGTGGTGCATCGGGCTGAAGGAGACGACCCGGGGGTCTTTGAGCTGCCGGAAGGAGAACTCGGCCTCGGACTGGGACCGGTAGCCGGCGATGACTTCGGTGGCGGGCCAGTCGTCGTGATCGGTGATCAGCACGTGCTTGCCGAACAGCTCCTCTTCCAGCGCGGCGCGGGCGGCCTGGCCGGTGCCCCACGACAGGCGCAGGTCGCGGGGCTGCTCGCCGGTGAGCTGCCAGGTGACCACACGCCGTACCCAGGGCTTGCGGGTGATCGCCTCGATCTCGGCCTCCACCTTGTCCCGGGTCCGCCGGGTCTTGCCGCGGGCCAGGGTTGCGGCCAGCTCGTCCAGCTTCTTCCCGGCCTTGGCCAGGGTGGCGCCGTCGAACCCGCGGGCCTGGCTGTCGTGCAGCTCGGGTGAGTGGGTCAGGATGGTGCGCCGCTCGGTCCCGTAGACCTCGCGGCGGGTGTCGAACGCGGTCAGGGCGCCGAAACGGCCCTCGTCGACGACGCTGCGGGCAGTGGCGGGCAGGGCGGTCAGGTCCGGGCAGTCGGAGGCGGGCACCGAGCCCACGTAGTGCAGGCCCGTCCCCGCCAGGCGGGCGAAGTTCTCCTCGGAATTCTGCCCGGCGTCGAAGACCACCGTCATCTCCGCGGGGCCATCGCTGGCCGGGCCGCTGGCCGCGGCGGTGATCGCCTCGTACTGGCTGCGGAGCTGGCTGATCATCGTGGCGAACTGGGTGACATCGGGCCGGTCGCCGGGGTAGGCGTGCCAGGTCAGCGGGATGCCGCCGTCGCGGGTGACCACCAGGCCCAGGCCGACGATCCGCAGGTCGGTGCGTTTCTGCCTGGCCTTGCCCCGCTGGGCGATGGGCGCCTTGCCGTTCGTCGTGCCGGTGCAGGTGGCGAAGTTGGTCATGTCCAGCGCCACCGACGAGCAGTCCACCCCGGACAGATCAACGATCCGCAGGGCGATCGCGTTGCTGATCTGCTCCAGCTGCTCCACGGTGACGGCGTGCATCGCGTCCCAGAACCGGCGGTGGTCCAGCGTGCTGGCGGGGATCTTGGTGAACCGGTCCGCCGCGGTGGTCTTCCACCAGTCCGCGAAGGCGAGCTTGGAGCACGGGGCGACCAGCCGGTTCAGCGCCGCCAGCCCCAGGTAGATGCCGGCGGAGAGGCGGAGCCCGGCAGGCCGGGGCCCGGTCACCTCATCGATCAGGCCTGGCACATCCAGTTTCTGCAGCATCCCCCAGGCGGCGGCCACGTCACCGAACGCCAGGTGCCGGGTCCGCTCGGGCAGTATCGCTGTCTCCCTGGCCTCCGTCGCGGCGGCGATGTCGGCCGCGGTGCCCAGGTACCGCTCGGAGACCATCTTCGGCTTGCCGTCCACGCGGGCCATCTCCCGCAGGTACCAGTACGTCTTCCCGCTGATCTTCTTCGGGTACAGGCTCGCCATAAGATTAGGTCATACACCCAAACGGAGATAAGATCAAGCGCCGGGACGGCGTGTCATCAGGGAAAATGCGTCACGACAGTTCGTGATCAGCCCTCAGAATGACCGTGATCGTCGGAAACTCGGGCTAGGATGCCCGCCATCGCACGCCAGGCCGAACTATCGCTGCTGCGCGGCACGCTGACTGTCTTCCGGCGCCGCTGCGGCAAGCCGGGCTGCCGCTGCGCGGCAGGGGAGCCGCACGAGAGCCCGGCGCTGTGCTTCACCGAGGGCGGCCGGTCCAAGACGCTGACCCTGTCGGCGGCGGAGGTCGCCGAGGTCGCCGCCGCGCTGGACCGCTACGAGCGGGCCCGGGCGAAGCTGGAGGCCGCCTCTGCCGCGGGGATCGCGGCGCTGCGCGCCCGCCGCGCGGCCCGCAAGGGCGGGTGGGCATGAGCGCCCACCCGGAGGCGTTCGCGGCATCAGGGGCGGCGTTCGCCGAGATCACCGGGTGGCTGGGCGGCGGCGAGGCGGCCGGGCTGCGGCACGGCGAACTGGAGGACCAGCTCGGCGGCCGGGTCCGGGAACTGACCCGGCTGCTGTACCAGGATCACCTGGACCTGCGGGCCGCCCGCGAGGAGCGGCTGCCGGAGGTCGCCGGCGCGGACGGGGTGATGCGCACCCGCGCGGAGAAGGGTCACCAGCGCCCGCTGAAGACGGTGTTCGGCGAGGTCACGGTGACCCGGATTGCCTACCGGGCGCCGGGCGCGGCCAACCTGCACCCGGCGGACGCGGCGCTGAACCTGCCGGAGGAGGCACACTCGCACGGGCTGCGCAAGCTCGCCGCCATCGAGGCCGCCCGCGGCTCGCACGAGCAGGCCCGGCAGGCGATCACCCGGGCCACCGGGGCCGCGATCGGCAAGCGGCAGGTCGAGGAGCTCGCGGTGCGGGCCGCGGCTGACATCGACGCGTTCTGTGCGGCCCGCCGCCCCGAATCCCGGGACGACGGTGCGCTGCTGGTGCTGTCTTTCGACGGCAAGGGCATCGTTATGCGCCCCGAGGCGCTGCGGGAGGCCACCACCAAGGCCGCCGCCGCGGCCAGGCGGAAGCTGGCGACCCGGCTGTCGCCGGGCGAGAAGAACGGCCGCAAGCGGATGGCCGAGATCGCCGCCGTCTACGACGCCGTCCCCGCGCAGCGGGCCCCCGGCGACATCATCACCGCCCCCGGCGGTGACCCGGGCCGCCCCCGCGCGCCGGGCCCGAAGGCCGAGGGCAAGTGGCTGACCGCATCGGTCACCGACGACATCCCCGCCGTGATCGCCGCCGGGTTCGACGAAGCCGGCCGCCGCGACCCCGGCCGCGGGCGGACCTGGATCGCGCTGGTCGACGGCAACCGGCAGCAGATCGACGTGATCACCGCCGAGGCCGCCCGGCGTGGCGTGACCGTGCACGTCCTGGTCGACTTCATCTAATTAACAACCCCTGAGTTCTTCCTGCCCCCTACGGCCTTCTCAGGCCCTGGACCAGCAGGGTTGCCTGGTTACCCCGGCCAGTTCAGCGATTGAGGGAACTTCAGGCTTCCCGAAGCTCTATCGTCTCCGTAGTCATTCGCTTACAGTACGTGAAACCGGGGAGGTGGCTGGCAGTGGCGCTGGCGGTCGTGCGGGACCTGCGCGAGGCGCGCACCCCGGCCTCGGCGGAGGAGATCGCGGCGTTCGAGACCGACGTGCTGGCCGGGTTCGTGCTCGCCCGGGCGGCGGCCGGGCTCGCCGACACCACGATCGCGGGGGACGTGGTCCACCTGGAGCAGGTCCGCGCCTGGCTGGGCAAGGCGCTGTGGGAGATGCAGCCCGCCGACGCGGATGCCTACTTCGGCAGGGTGCTCCGCGATGCGGCCAAGGGCACCGTCCTGGCGCGCGCCCAGGCGCTGAAGACCTATTTCTGCTTCCTGGAGCTGCGGCACAAGGTCGAGATCCATCAGATGACCGGGCACGTGGCGGCATGCCCGGCCGGCGAGATCAACCGGCCCCGCGGAGGACGCGGTGAGGCGGCGCTGCGGATCCCGCCTTCTGAGGCGCAGATCGGTGAGCTGTTCGCCGGCTGGCGCGGCGAGCTGGCCGCGTGCCGGAAGTTCGCGCCGACAGCCCGGAACTACGCCGCTTCACGTTTGATGGCCGAGGTGGGGCTGCGGGTGAACGAGGCATGCCAGCTGGATCTGGCCGACATCAAATGGGAACTGGGCCGGTTCGGGAAACTTCATGTCCGTATCGGCAAGGGCGCGCGCGGCTCGGGCCCCCGCGAGCGGATGGTGCCGCTGATCAACAACGCGCGGGCCACCCTGGAGTGGTTCGTGGCAGACGTGTGGGGCCACTTCGACGATGACCACACCCGGCCCGGAGCGCCGCTGTTCCCCTCCGAACGCAAGAACAGCGACGGGTCGTGTGCCCGGGTCGGGGACGAGGCGCTGCGCTCGCCGTTGGCCGCGGCAGCCGCCGGGCACCTGCCCGGATGGCCGGGCCGCATCACTCCGCACCTGCTGAGGCATTTCTGCGCCAGCCAGCTATATGGCGGCGGAATGGATCTGGTGGCGATCCAGGAGGTACTGGGCCATTCGTGGGTCGCGACCACGATGCGGTATGTCCACGTCCAGGCCACCCACGTGGAGGACGCCTGGATCGCCGGGCAGCACCGAGCTGCCGGGCAATTGAAGGGCCTGTCGCCATGACCTTTGACGCCTCG
>WNGL01006013.1_pt1 | contig 27322 bp, 19 predicted proteins | sample 5400591 | NCBI WGS metagenome assembly WNGL01 (sample SAMN13153377, study PRJNA577476) | soil metagenome | isolation source: 80 cm soil or saprolite under Garry oak tree replicate 1 | place: USA:California | collected 2016-06-15 | reverse complement strand
CGTCGATTGTCGCTTCCAACCCATCTTCCTCGCGAATATCGTAGCCGGCGGTGAACGAATGTGCTGTGTCGACGCAAACCGCGAGCGGAAGCCTTGGGCATCTTTCGATGATCGCGCGCAAGTGCTCGAAACGATGGCCTATGCATTCACCCTGGCCCGCTGTGTTTTCCAGTAGAATGCGCAGGCGTCCGAACTTCAGGCTCTGGCAAGCGAGTTTCAGGCTGCGGGCGCAAGTTTCTATGCCGTCCATCTCGCGGGCGCCGCGAGCGCTGCCAGGATGCACCACAAGGTAATCGACCCCCAGCAGAATCGCGCGCTCGACTTCTTCGCGAAACGAAGCGCGCGACTTCGCGAGTATCAACTCATCCGCGGCCGCCAGATTGATCAGGTAGTTGGTATGAATCAGAACCGGCGAAAGCTCCGTTTGCCGCCGCGTCTTGCGAAACAGACCGATGCTTTCCTTTGTTAGCGGCTTGGCCATCCACCCGCGCGGGTTGCGCGAGAAAAGCTGCACGGTGTCACAACCGGTTTCTTTGGCGATGACCAACGCATCATGCAAGCCACCTGTAATCGGCGCGTGAAAACCGATGCGCGGCCTTTTCGCTTTCGGCTTGATCATAAGCTTAGTTAAAATCACATTTACCACTAAGGCACAAAGCCACAAAGTGTTCATCCAGTCTCTTAGTGTCTTTGTGACTCTGTGGTGAACTTCTTAATGATTCTCAACCTCTTCCATCACGCGCAGCATGTTTCCACCGAGGATCTTATCGATGTCACTTTCGGAGTAACCACGCCGTAAGAGTTCTGCCGTCAGATTCGGCAAATCGGCGACCGATTTCAGATCGGCCGGGACGGCTTGAATACCATCAAAGTCCGATCCGATGCCGACATGATCGATTCCGACAAGCTTCACGATGTGATCGATGTGATCGACAATACGCGCAACCGAAACCGGCGGAAGCCGTTTCAGGAATTCTTCGCGGCGCACACGGTCGCGCGCCAGCTTCTTGTGCGCGATGTCGCCCTTGTCGGCATTCGAAGCGCGTTGGACCAGCGGCTCAATCTCCGTGTCGACTTGCTTCTTCTTTTCATTCCAGCCAGGCTCCAGAAACGCCGGATAGAAAATGACATTCACAACGCCGCCGGTTTTCGCCAGGGCGACGATCATTTCATCCGTCAGATTCCTCCGCTCGTCAACAATCGCGCGGCAGCCTGAGTGTGTGGCGATGACGGGTCTGGTCGAAGCATCGATGATGTCCCAGAACGTCTTGTCGGAAACGTGAGACACATCAACCATCATGCCGAGTCGATTCATCTCGCGTACCACAGCCCGGCCGAAATCATTTAAGCCGCGCGTTTTGCCAACTTCATCACCGGACGAGCCGGCCCAGCTCAAGCTATCCGTCCATGTCGGCGACATGTAGCGGACGCCCACACGGTAATACCGCTCGACATTTTCAATTTGCTCGTCGATGGCATAGCCGCCTTCGAGACCCATCAGCGCCGCTAACTTTCCGGCCGCAGCAATGCGACGAATATCCGCCACCGACGTTGCCAGTTCCCAAGTCTCCGGATGGTTTTCGGCCAACGCGCGGACGGCCTCAATCTGATCGTCGGCGCGCTTAATCGCACGCGAACCGCCTCCGCCAAACAGCTGCGGCTCGACCCAGATGGAAAAGAACTGCGCGTCGAGTCCGCCTTCCTTCAGGCGCACGGCGTCGAGGTGCCCGTCGGGCAGTCGTTGGGCCAGATCCACCCCTTCGTCGACGAGGCGTTGCGTCGTGTCGGCGTGCATGTCTATAACGATCGCCCGGCGGTTAATGCTCAATGGATCGTTCGCCCTTTGAGTGGCGGTTGGGCGCGGCTCAGAGGCGGGTTTCTTTGGCATGTGACAATTAATCAACAGGAGGGAGTTGAAGAAGACCCCAGCCAGCAAGAGCCGCCGGCGCGACACAATTTTCTGTACTTCACAGGAATGTCGCAAGGATTGATAGTCTTTGCTAATTGAAAAAGCATTCGGATGGTACATGCCCATTTTCACAGAATCAAGCATACCTTGCCAAGCAGAACAAATTTACGGTATTGTGCCGTGTCCTAATCAAACCTGGCGTGGCTTTACCCGGAAGAGTTGTAGCATCGTGCAGAACTTCCTGATTCGAACAAACTGTGCACGACGTTCGTTAATACTAGTATGGGCCCGCACCTTTCTCCTGAGCTAATTTTCTGAAGGAGTTAAAAACATGTTCGCAAAAGATGGAAAAGCGAAAGACATAAGCACTCCGCGCATTTGCGACGTCGTCTGGCACGACGGAAAATTTATCAAGTGGGGTGACGCGCGCGTCCATGTGATGTCGCACGTGCTCCACTATGGTTCCAGCATCTTCGAGGGCATCAGGTGTTACGCCACCAAACGCGGGCCGGCAGTCTTTCGACTCCGCGAGCACATGCAACGCTTTCTAAACTCCGCCAAGATCTATCGCATGGACCACCAGTGGAAGCTGGATGAACTGTGCGACGCGTCGGCTGAACTGGTGCGGCGCAGCGGGCTCGAGCAATGCTACCTCCGCCCCATTCTCTTCCGCAGTCTGGACGAGGCGCATCCGGCGTTTGGCGTCAACCCATTTCCGAATCCGCTGGCCTGCTACATCGGCGCGTGGGACTGGGGAAAGTATCTCGGCGACGAAGCGATTGAAAAAGGCGTGGACGTTTGTGTTTCAACCTGGAACCGCCTGACGCCGAATTCGATGCCCGCGATGGCCAAGAGCGGCGCCAACTATATGAACTCGCAACTCATCAAGATGGAGGCTTTGCTCAACGGCTTTGCCGAAGGCATTGCGCTTGACGATCGCGGATACGTTTCCGAGGGTTCAGGCGAGAATATTTTCGTGGTTGCCGGCGGCACCGTTCTGACGCCGCCGCTTTCGTCTTCGATACTGCCTGGCATAACACGCGACAGTGTCATTCACATCTGCCACGAATTGGGTATAACAGTTAAGGAGCGAAGCATCCAACGCGCCGCGCTCTATGTCGCCGATGAAATATTTTTCAGTGGCACTGCTGCCGAGATTACTCCGATTCGTTCCGTCGATCGGATCACGGTTGGCAGTGGGGGCCGGGGCGAAATCACCACGCGCATTCAGAAAGTCTTCTTCGAAATTACCAAAGGCGAACGTGCGGCTCCCGGCGACTGGCTGACATATGTGCGCGAGCAAAAGTCATCACAGCCACTCAACGACGCCCGCGGACAGCCGAAAGCGCGAAGGGAATCCTCGCTGGAAGAAACTCAACCCATGATGACTTTTCAAACAGCGGGCGGTGACTAAACAGGAGAGTCGAATCTAGAACGCCTCGGGGCGGCGGCAGAGCGATCTGCTTGCCGCCCTTTCCTCTTGGAGTTGCAGTCTCCACAAACGGTAGTGGGCTAATCCTAATGTCCCACTACCCCACAAACAGAATCGTTGACCTCTGATCGCTTGCCGGGGTATTATCGTTTCAGGGTCACGGCAGTATCTTGCAATTACCCGCTCCGCAATTTCTTACGGTACCTCTCTCAAGCTCGACAATCCAGAAAAAGATCAAGCGTTTCCCGAATCTCTTTGCGCGCAGAAAGGTTTTTAGATGCCAGTTAAGATTGATGAGTTATTGCGAGTAGCCACCGGCAATGGTGCGTCCGACCTTCACCTCAAGGCGGGCGCGTTTCCCGTGATGCGAATCGGCGGTGAACTCCACACGATTGCTGACGCGCCACGCTTGAAGCCTGAGGACACGCTCGACATGGCCTTCGCGATAATGTCGAACCGGCAGAAACAACGGTTTAAGGAAGCCTCGGAAGTCGACATTGCTTACGGCGTAAGTCGGCTCGGCCGATTCCGGGCCAACATCTTTCAGCAGCGCGGCTCCGTCAGCATCGTGCTGCGCGTGATTCCCGACAACCCAAAGAGCAGCAGCGAGCTCGGCCTCCCGCCGGTAATCGATCGCATTGCGGACGAGCGGCGCGGATTGATTCTGGTGACCGGCGCTACGGGTTCAGGCAAATCGACCACTCTTGCCGCCATGCTCGATCGCATCAACGCCACTCGCAGCGGGCACATTGTCACCATCGAAGACCCGATCGAGTTTCTTCATCCGGACAAAAGAGCATTCATCTCGCAACGCGAAGTCGACGTAGACACAAGATCCTTTGCTGAAGCGCTGCGTGGAGCGCTGCGACAGGACCCTGACGTAATTCTCGTCGGCGAGATGCGCGATCACGAAACGATCGAAACCGCTTTGACCGCGGCCGAGACCGGACATCTGGTGCTCTCGACCCTCCACACGCTCGATGCCACCGAGACCGTGACGCGCATCGTCTCGTCTTTTCCTTCGCACCAGCAGAAATCAGTGCGCATTCAGCTTGCAGCAATTCTAAGAGCAGTGATCTCGATGCGTCTGGTGCGTGCCGCTAAAGGAGCCGGCCGCGTACCAGCAGTCGAGGTGATGGTGTCGACCGGACTGATCCGCGATTACATCATCAATGAAGAGAAGTCCGCTATGATTCGCGAGGCGATTGCGGCCGGCACCTCACAATACGGCATGCAGACGTTTGACCAATCACTCTTCCACCTTTTCCAGTCGGGTTTGATTTCCATCGAAGAAGCCTTGCGGAATGCCAGCAACGCGGACGAGTTCAGGATGCGCGTGTCCGGTATTCTTTCATCAGAACAGGCGATTGGCGGCCACCATGATCTAGGGCACAAGCGCGAGAGTGCGCCACCGCCTGAGAACGAACGGTCATTTATTGTTAAGCACTAGGATCTCGCCAACGTCAGCATCAACTCCAGGCGCGAAGAAACTCTACTCGACTCTTCATTGCTGGCAATCAGTTTCAAGAGACGGGTCTGTTCGCCTCCCAACTCGTTCTCAATCACCACAACGGATCGGCAATCATTTAGGGAGGAATGCTGATAAATTCCCGCCGGGCTTCATCACAGCGGTCATCAGTACGCCGAGTGAAACCCATAAGAAAGGCAGAAAAAGTACGCGTGTTCGCGAGTTTGTCATTGAAGAGTTGACAAGATAACAGTTATGACTTTCGTACACCAGTGTTTGGACTCTGTACGCGGTTCGATGTCGGTTGACCTCGCAATTTGAAGGGCCGTGAGAGTGGCATGGTAACTGCTATATCTGTTAGCAGTTCCCGAATCGGTCTCCGTCAAACGAGGCTGATGAAGGCATACAATCAACAAGGAGGGATTATGAGTTATCTGCAGAAGATTGTTCTTTCAGTCGTGTTCGCTGGTCTTATGCTCTCCTCGGGCTTAATAAAGTCGACCGCGGCGCTGGCAGCAGGCGGTGGCCAGGACATTAGAATCCGCTTCGGGCAGGACCGTCGTCCTGATCGAAGAGACTGGTACCGGCTTCGTCGGGACGAACGCGACGAACTACGAAGAATCCGTGAACAAGACCGGGACCGGCGTCTGCGGTATCAATACAACAACCGCATAAGGATCGTCGGCTTCTATGATCAGTTTGGAAACTTCCATCAGGTCGGTTACTACGACAGGTGGGGATTCTTCCATCGGATATAGCTGCTGATTATCCGGTAATTAGGAGAGGCTTGGATCAGGATCGGTTCAAGCCTCTTTGTCTTGATCGGATGTCTCATCTCAGCGCTGTCATGAGATGCTCGGCGGCCCTTCCTCAGTTCACGCGCATTCTGCGCATCACGCGCACGCCTGAGCGCCAGTCTTCATTGATGTCGAAACGATAAATCTCGATGTCAGGCGCGATCGCGCGCGCCAGTGTTTGAAACGATCGATGGAAACGAAGCGTCGGCGCTACGAGATAGACTAGCGGCGACTCGTCGCTGATCTTCAGTTCGCCAAAAAGTTTTGCGCGCGCGATGTGGCCACGCCGCCGGTGTGCTTCGACGCGACGCCAGTAGTCGGCGCCTTGTAAAACATGTTCGCGATCCTCGGAAACCTTCAACTCAATCACCACCAAACGGCCGTCCTGGCGCAGAGCCAACAGATCGATGGGCCGCACTCCCAGTCGACCGCCACGCGCGGTGCGAAATTGCGCATGCAATGGCGCGATGATTAAACCCGGATCGAGTTTCGTGATATCGCGCCGCAACAGAGACTCAAGCCACGCTTCGGCAGCGTTTCGGTAAAGCGCATGATGATGATCTAGTGCATTCGCTGAGCGGTGTTCCTTCAGATCGCGCAAGAGATTTGCCCACTCGTGCTCGGCTTTTTCATCCAGCATTCTCCGGCGCGATCCTTCGATGCCGAACCAAACACGCTCCGCACCCATCACGCGACGCACGCGAGCGAACGGCATGCCAAAATAGCGCAATGTCTCGCCATGTCGCGCATGGATAACATCGATTGCTTCCGGCGCGTGGGCCGTAATTGTTTTGGACCAATCGCTGGTCTGCGGTTCAGATACCGGCGGGAATCTGGCCAGTCGCTTCTTCCAAAGCTCTCTACGGTCGGGAATTTCGACTTCAGAGAGTTGTGTCCACGGGTCGTCGATCGCGTACACGCTGATGACGCTTCTGAGACCGTCTCGCAGCAGCGCGATCCTTTCCATCGTGGGTTTGACCGCGCCGCTTTCGAGCAAGAGCCAGAGCTTTTGAATGTAAGGCGCCCGTATGCGCTCGCTGGTACGCGTGAACCAGAGCAGTGCCGCAGCAAGAAACGCGTCTGTCTCGCTCGCGTAGCTCGAAGCAACCGTTGCCGTAACTGCTATGCGCTCGTGTTTGAGTCGCAGGATGATGCGCGCGTAGCGGCCCGGCTGGCCGCGTCGCATGCCAGGACTCAACGCCGCGCGTTCGATCTTTGCACGGGCTTCAAGCGAGCAGGCTAACTGCGCCAGTCGATCGCATCGCATTTGTCGCGCGGCTCTGACCGTTGCCGCAATCGCGCCCGCTGAGGCGCGCGGGATCAATTCCAACACTTGCTGTTCGGCGCCCATCCGCCGCGATGCCTGCAAGAGGAGTTTGTCGCCGGTCCACTCCCACGCGACCGCTCGCCACGAACGAGTTCCCTTTTCAGTCCAGGACGAAAGAATCAAACGGCCGTGAGAAACAGAGAGATCGAGTTCTTCCCTGCGCACCGCTTCGGTGTTGTCGTTCGTCTGCGTGATGAACCATTCGGCGTGCGCGGCGATCAACTCCGAGATTTGTAGTCTGGCATTCTCTACGTCATCAGGATTTGTGAGGCGCTCGAGCATGATGTCAGGCACACAATCGGACTATCTTCTACCGTGTGTTACCATCGTTCGTCAAGAATTTGGTTGAGCAATTGATTGTCAAGAACTTCCTGACTAAATGAAAGACGTCTATCTCGTCGGCTCAGTGCGCACGCCGATTGGTCGTTTTGGCGGCTCGCTTGCGTCGTGGACAGCGGCTGATCTCGGCGTGGCAGTAGCAAAAGAGAGTCTGCGCCGTGCGCATGTCGCTCCCGATCAGATTCAGGATTCCATCTGGGGTTGTGCGCGGCAGGCTGGCGGCGGTCCGAACGTCGCGCGACAGATTACCTATCGCGCCGGAGCGCCGGAGAGTGCTCCTGCATTCACAGTTAATCAAGCGTGCGGTTCAGGCTTGCGCGCGATCATCCTGGCGGCCGAACAGATCGCCCTCGGACGCGCCCGTATCGTTCTCGCGGGCGGCACGGAAAGCATGTCACGCGTTCCGTATTTCGCGGAAGGCGCGCGCTGGGGCATGCGTATGGGAAATACCGAGCTGGTTGATGGGATGTATCGCGACGGCTTCAACGATCCGCTTTCGGGTTCAGTGATGGGCGAAACAGCCGAGAATCTCGCGCGCCAATACGAAATCTCGCGCGAAGAGCAGGACCAGTTTGCTTTGCGTTCGCAGCAACGCGGGCAAGTGGCGATCGACTCAGGCCGGTTTCTCAATGAAATTGTGGCGCTGGAGATTGAAACGAAGCGCGAACCAATCACGCTTTTCCATGATGAACATTGCAGGCGCGGAACTACTTTGCAGGACCTTGCGAAGCTGCCGCCGGTGTTCTCGAGGAACGGAACGGTTACGGCTGGAAACTCATCCGGGATCACAGACGGCGGCGCGGCTGTGGTTGTGATGGGCGAGGAAGGGCTGAAAGAATCAGGCGCGGAACCCGAAGCGCGCTTCGTTGATTACGAGATCGTCGGTGTGGCTCCGGAGATCATGGGCATTGGGCCAGTTCCCGCGGTGCGCGCGCTGTTGGCACGGCAGAAGCTATTACTTTCCGACATCGATCTCGTCGAACTGAACGAAGCCTTCGCGGCGCAGGTCATTGCGTGCGATCGCGATCTTCATTTCGATCCCGAAAAGTTGAACGTCAATGGCGGGGCGATTGCGCTGGGCCATCCCATCGGCTGCACTGGCGTGCGCATTACGACGACGCTGCTGCACGAAATGAAACGACGAAACGCGCATCGCGGCCTGGCCACACTTTGCATCAGTGGCGGCATGGGGATCGCCTTGTTGGTTGAACGATGAGGCTCCGTCGTCGCCAACACATCGGTCCTATTTTTCATCTTGCATTTGTCATTTACCATCGGTGCATTCAAGTTTGAAGTGCAACTCTCATAGACAATCCCAGCGGCGGTGGTACCGCGAAGCGGTTGTGTCTCAAAGCCCAGGGTTGCTTCAACCCTGGGTAAGCAAGTGTACCTCCTTCTCAACCCGGAACGGGTTGCGCCAATTGGACGCAACCGCGTTGCGGTTGATTCGACTATTCATTCTGTGACCCAGGATTGCCTTTACTGCGGCAACCCTGGGCTCTGAGAAATAACCGCTTTGCGGTAAAGCAGTTCTAATAAGGAGGCTACCGAGGTATTTCCGAAGTTGGGTTGCAATTCCAAATTGAATTCGCGATTGATAAATGACAAATGGAAAATGGAAAATCGTCTTCGCAGTTTTTCTGGTGAGCGCGTTGGCCGCCGCCGGCGCGCTGACGTACAGGCGCTGGCCTCAACTTTTCAAGAGACCGACGGAACAAAAACCAGCGAATTCTTCAAATCAAAATGAGGTCTCCTCCGTGCCTCCGTTTTCCACAAAAGAGCCCGAGCGCTATCAGGCGACGCGCATTATCACCACCGTCGAATATCGGAATGGTTCCGCTGATTCGGCACCCGAAACAGTTATTGCGAAAATGCTGATCGCTCGCGACGGTGAGAAGCGGCGCGAAGAGTACAACAGCGCGGAAGCGACGACAGTCTTCCTCGATATACCAATGGGTCGTTTCGTTCTGCTGCCATCAAAGAAGCTGTACGCGGATCTCAGTCTCACATCCAGCGATCTCGATTCCCTGGATCCGCAGAGCGATGTCTATTCCGAGTTTTCGCTCGAGAGACTCTTGAACGAGACGCGCGCCCTGGCGCGTTATGAAAAAGTCGGCGCTGAAACCCTGGATGGCCGTAGTACAACCAAATATCGAGTGACAACGGCCGACCCAACAAATGGGCCTGAAGACGGAAGCGTGACGTTAATCTGGATTGATGAGAGTTTCGGGATGCCAATCAGGTCCGAGACGATTTCCCCCGGCGGCGATCATTCGACGAAACTAACCGTGGAACTGCGAGACCTCAAGCGCGAGGTTGATCCGCGGCTCTTCGATTTGCCCGAGGGTTACAGGAAGGCAGACTATCGCCAGCTTGAGGCGGCAATCAAACAAGCACGCGTCGCACAAAGCGTCGAAAATTCAGAACCTGGAAAGCGTTAGAGCCAACTAGCCATGCGTTTGTTCGCATCGGAAAGCCGGCGTTTGAATTTTATGTTCGCAATAAACTTGAGGACGCTCGGAACAAGTTTATTTCAGGGGCGGAAGCCCGCGCGTAAGCAAGGGCTCCTTAGCAAAATGAAGAGCCCTCCCTAACCGCCCCCACCCCAGCCGAGCTGCTCGGCTGGGGACCCCGGTCGGGCTTCTGCCTCGCGGGGAGTGACAACCGTTTACTTAATTTGCCCGGATTACTAACCAATACCAGGACGCTGGTCGATGAATCAATGAAAGGTTTTGAATCGTGAAAACAAGAGTCTCATGCTTTGCAGTCATATCTCTCTTGGGGATCGTTATTGGCTTTGCCGCCATTAGCTTTGCTCAAAGGCCCCGTTCAACTCCGCCGGCAAAAGCGCAGCCGAATCTGCTTACCGCGCTGCCGCAATCGGACGCGGTGGCGCTCGCGCAGGTCAGTCGCCTGCTGAACGAGGCCATGCCGAAGATTCTGGCAGGGAACACGGCGAAGCTTGCCGAGGTCAATGCCGACCTCGAAAAATTCAAGACCAGGACCGGCATCGATCCGCGTTCGTTCGATCAGGTCGCGTTCGGTATGCATTACACCTACCCTGCGGAGGGAGTGACGAAGATCGACACGGTGGCAATAGCGCGCGGGACTTTCAAGACGGACGCCGTTGCGGCTGCGGGACGCAACGGCGGGGAGGGAAAATATCGCGAAGAGAAGTATCAGGGCCACACAATCTATATCTTCACTCTGGACCAGCAGTTGAAAGTGTTCGGTCTCGTGAATATGAAAGTGCTTGAGCTGGCGGTTTCTCCGCTTGACGCGAACACGCTGGCGTTGGGCAAGCCGGACGGAGTGCGCCGCGTGATTGATGCCGGCCGTGGGCGCGGAGGTTTGAATCAGGAATTGATTGCGCTTGCGACGCGCGACGAAAGCGCCGTCATCGGCTTTGGCGGCAACGTTACGAGGGCGCTGATTGAGAGTTTGAAATTAAGCAACGAGGCAATCGTCAAAGATATTTCGTCGATCTGGCAGGTTTACGGAACAGTTGGCATCACTGAAAAGGACGTGGAAATGTTTCTCGCGGCGCGCACTGTGAACGCGGATTCAGCGCAAAGTCTGAGCCGCACTCTCACGGGCCTGAGCCAGCTCGGGGCTTTCGCTGTAAGCCGTATGCCTGCGCCGAAAGGTAGCGCTGCGCGAGCCGCGCTGGACAATCTTAAGATCACCACGCAGGGTAATGAGCTTCTGATCAGAACGGCAGTGGCCCAGGCAGACATTGGGCCGCTGTTCGGCGGGGAGTAGCCGTTACTTCGTCGGGATTGGGAAACGCGGACGGCGCGGCTGCGGCATGGCCGCCGGCTCTTCCTCGGCGATGCTGCTTAAGACTTCCTTATAGATTTTGATTTTCCCTTCGCGCTTCAGGCGATCGACAACCGACGCAACGTAATCTCCGAACACCTGCTCTTGACGGCTCCGCAGCATCGACTGAGTTAGTTGATCCCGCTGCTTGGCAAACTCCGCGAGGTCGGCTTCCTTGCGCTTGATCGCACCGACGACGACCCAGTTATCGTCAACCTTGATCGGGTCTTTTGTGATGCCGCCCTCCTTCAATTTATAGATCGCTTCGTCGAGCGCGGGGCTGGTTCCGGCCTTGCCTAACGTCCCGCCAAGTTTGTAACCCTCCTGAGTCTCGGCCTCGAACCCAGCCTTTTCCGCTGCTGCTTTCAAGTCGCCCGCGTTGTTTACCGAGGCGGCCAGTTCGCGAGCCTTCCGGTCCAACTGTTCTTTCGCCCGCTGTTGCTTCAACGCCTGCGTCACTTTGTCTTTGACTTCGTCAAATTCAGGAATGCGCGGCTCTTTCTTATCGACAAACATCGGGATCGCAAACCCATTTTTGATGCCGGTTTTTTCTCCGACATCGTTTGGATTATTCAACGGCGCAATCGCCTGCTCGAATTTCTGATTGCTGCCGATGTCCTTCACGTCGTCGCCAGGTTTGATGTATCCAGTCTCGCGCACCATCTCGGCGGGTTTCATATTCGCGTCGGCGGCCAGCTCCTGCGCGACCTTCTGCGCGTCATGTGTCTCTTTCAAGCGGGCCTGCGCGCGAGTGGCAATCTTTTGCGCCTCTACATAACCGCGCCGATTGCGCAAAGAAACCAACAACTCCTGCTTCGCCTCCTCAAAAGTCTTGGGCACCGAATCGCCGCGGCGCAGGATGTACCAATTGCCGGCATACTTGATTGGAATATCCGAAACGTCGCCGGGCTGCATATCAACCGCGCGCTCATAAAGCGCATCGGGTTTGTTGGGGTTCTTCTTGACGAGATGAGACAGGAAGCCGCCGTTCTTTGCCGTGGCCGGATCTTCCGAGTTCCCGCGGGCCGCATCGGCAAAGGCCTGCTCTGAAGCTTGCCCGTTCTTATCGCGCAACTTCACCAGGAGATCCTTCGCTTTCTGCTCTATCTGGGAATCGAGATCCTTGCGCGCAACCTTCAAGAGAATCTGCTGCACTTTTACGCCCGCCTGTTTGTGCTCGGGCGAGAGCTTCTCGTATTCGTCGCGCAGATCCTTTTCCGGTATTTGCAGTTTCTCGCCGGACTTCTCCTGATCGATAAAAATGTAGCGAATCTTCTTCTGCGGGACGAGGATCCGATAATCAGTTTTGTGCTGATCATAGTAGGCGCGCAGCTCTTGATCGGAAGGTTGAACTTTCTCGGCCAGCTTTTCCGCGCTGATCGTCGCGTAGGTGAGATCGAACGTGGTGTTCTTTCGCTTGTAATCTGCCTGCACCTCTTCGTCAGCGACATTGACGCTGGCGGTGATAAAGGCGCGCAGTTTGTTGGCTTCATAAGCCCGGCGGCGTCCTTCCTCGTAACGCTCGACGCTGCCATACCGAGAAGTAATGATTTCCTTATACCGAGTTAGGTCGCGTTTGCCGGAAGCATCAATGAACAGAAATTTTCCGGACGGGTCGCTGAATTCCTTTGCGAGTCCCTCTTCAAGTTCGACATCCGGCACCCGAAAGCCTAACCTTTCCGCCTCCTGCGCCAGAACGCGCTCCGCAACGAGCTGGTCAAGTATTGCCTGATCACTGTAGCCCAACTGGGCGAGGCTGATCTGACCACCAAAGCGATCCTGGATACTCTGTTTCTGCTGGGCCATATCGGCCACGGTAATCTCATCGCGGCCGACTTTGGCCACCACCTGAGTGTTCTTGCTGGGCTCGACGTACTGAGCGTTCCGCTGGGGCGCGTAGAACATTACCAGACTGACGGCCATTATGACGGCGAAGCCGAGGATGATGATGTTGCGCGTGCGTTCGAGACGACCTAACTGTTTGAGCATTATCTGTACCTTTCTCTGGAAACTCGCGATTGTACGGGAGACGGAGCGAGCGCTGCAACCCGGAAATACGTGCCGGGTGTCAGGTACCGGGTGTCGGGGCTCTTAGGCTTCCGAACAGAATTGCGAATCTCAAGATGACTTCCCTACTGCGACGCTGCAAGCGCGAGACCGTCACCCGATACCCGACACCCGATACCTGAACTGCGTTTGCTTGGCTTGGAATGCGAATGCTATTTTACTGGCTTCGATGAATATGCTTGCTAACTCGACGTGGTTGTGGGTCGGCTTTTCGGTTTTTATCCTGCTAATGTTGAGTCTGGACCTCGGCCTCTTTAACCGCCAGGCCCACACGATCCGTTACCGCGAAGCCGCCGTCTGGAGCTCCATCTGGATCGCCCTGGCGATGATCTTTGCCGGCATTGTGTTCTGGGACCAGGGACAAGTCCGAGGTCTGGAGTTTGTGACGGGTTACCTCATCGAGCTTTCACTTTCGGTCGACAATCTCTTTGTCTTCATTCTCATCTTCTCCTACTTCAAAGTTCCGGCTCGATACCAACACCGCGTTCTTTTCTGGGGTCTGTTGGGCGCGCTCGGGTTGCGCCTGACGATGATCTTTGTAGGCGCGGCGTTGATTAGTCGTTTTCACTGGGTGCTCTACGTCTTTGGCGCGTTTCTGGTTTACACGGGCCTCAGGATGTTTCGGCAGGAGGAGACAAACATTCAGCCGGAGCAGAATCCGGTCGTGCGTCTGGTGACGCGCTACATTCCCATCGCGCGCCGCTACGAAGAAGAAAAGTTTTTCACTCGTTCCGCCGGCCGGCGCGTGGGCACGCTGCTTCTGCTAGTGCTCGTGATTGTCGAGGTCACCGACCTCATATTCGCGGTCGATTCGATCCCCGCGATCTTCGCGGTCACGACCAACACGTTTATCGTTTACACCTCAAACGTCTTTGCCATACTCGGCTTGCGTTCGATGTACTTTCTGCTGGCCGGTGTCATCGAAAGATTTCATTACCTTAAGCTGGGTCTCGCGATCGTGCTCTCGTTCATCGGCGTGAAGATGCTGATAGTCATGGCCGGCGTCGAGATTCCGATCGCCGTCTCACTTAGCGTGGTCGCCGCCGTTCTGATCACTGCAGTTGCCGCTTCGTTGATCTGGCCTAAAGAGGAACAGCGGGCCAACGAGAGTTCGACGAACATGAGGATTTTGCTTTGTGGGAAATCGAGCCCGTCGACGGGTACCTGAAGGGCCGGCGGGTCGAAGACATCGGCGCCCTTAAGTATGGCGTTGTGCCTCAGGGTTACAGGCAAAGCTATCCCGAGAACGGCGCTGCACCAACTCCACTGGCAACCGGAAATAAGTACGAATACTGGTTCGACACGACGAATGCGCCGCACGCCCGTAGATATTTTATAATCCGCGACTTCAAGGCCATCGAAGTGGCAGACTGAAAACTCCAACGGCGCACTGCCGCAGCGGAAAAATCCTTTCGCTGGAGGCCTGTTCTGTGATAGAAGTAGCGCTCCCTGGAAGCGCCCTGTAAGTGGCCGCGCGCCATCGCGTGGATTCCAGCACTGCAGACACAACGCGCTCGACACGAAACTGCCGAACGCGCTCACAGCATGTTTAGTAAGACGCGGATCGTCTCTAGTCGTTACCAGCACCCGATCACTGCTGATCCGCAATTGCGAACAATCGTTCTCTCAAAGGAGGCCCCGATGGAAAGGAAGCTTTGCAGCCTGGTTCTTCTGGCAATACTAGTCTCTATGCTGGCACCGCACTGCGCCGCGAAAGACATCGCGGAAAAGATTCTGAAACAACAAGAACGCTACACCTTATCTCTGGAACTGGAATTCGGGAGAAAGGATTCGAATGCGCTGCCCCGCGTCTTTTCTTTTCTTAGTGTGGGAACCAACGGGTACGCCACCGGCTTTCTGGTTGGCGACGGATTAGTAATGACCGCCTATCACGTTGTTTCCGGAGACATCGGCGAAGCCAAGAAAATACAATTGGGGTTCAGTCCGGACGAGCAACTTGAAGTCAGGATAAATGTGAACGGCTGCCAGGCTACTGTGATCAAGGTAGATCAAGATGCTGACCTGGCACTGCTGCGGATATGTGGATCGCCAAAACAGACCAGGACTCCCGCCTTTCAAGCGAGCCTCAGCAAAGATGAGCAACTCCTCCTGATTGCTCGACCGCACGGCGACAAGATGGTGCGGCGCGGGACGCTTTACGGTTCCTACAGTTGGCGCGGTCAGCAGTATTGGTTTGTAAAAATCGATGGCCGCGATGGTTATTCCGGCAGCCCCGTCTACAACCAAAAAGCCGAGCTGGTTGGAGTATTCAGCGGCTATGACTGGTCACAAAAACTCGCACTCGTCAGCCCGGCAGCCCGAGCGCAAAAGCTGCTGGAAGATTATGTCTCGAACCCCAACCCCTGAAGTCTGATCGCGCCACGCTCCCGCCTCCCCGTTGGACCTATTTGGTATGCGTCGCAAATCCATTCCACGGCTAGTGGGTGGCAATTCCGGTTCTCCGATGCAAAGGATCCCTCTGGTCCGTCAATTCTTATAGTCTTGCTGGTGGAAGCGGAATTCGAACCAGGTCCCGGTTATGGCATCGGCGTACCCTCCCCTGTCTACTCATAAGAGACTTTGTGGAATAGAACGCCCATCAACCGCTTGAACACACCTCGCGCCTGTGTTAAATTTCTAAGTCGGCAGGAAGCTGTACGCTGCCCGACGGATCGGCGGCAATCGCCCGCTGAAACGGCTGTTCGGACTTCTCACCCTTTAAAAATGCGGGTTTGCGCTGGCCCGCACGCGCGAGCGTTTCCTAAGTTGTTGCCCCTCGAAATCATTTCCTGAAAGATGGCCACTAAGACCAGTCGCTTCGCTTTTGATTGGTGGGCAGTTCAAAAGCGGATCGTCTATCTCATCATCGCGGTTCTGGTGCTGTGCGGTTTGGCTGGCGGCGCGGCGCTTTACGTCTGGAAGTACGGCAATCCGCTGAAGAACGTAGGGACCAAGACGAGGCTGCCCGCCGGCGCCAAATTCAGTTCCTTCGAAGGCGACGTGCGCGTCATTCGCGCCGCTACGCGCGAAACGATTCAAGCCAGCAGCGACACCGAACTCTACCCGGGCGACACAGTGCAAACAGGGGCCAGCGGTCGCGCACGTCTCAGCATGGCTGATGGTTCAACTTTGGTGGTTCGTCCCAACAGCACGATCATCGTGCGCGACAACGCCACCACTGATGATGGCAAGAAGACTAATGTGCACGTTGTCGTCGACAGCGGCCAGATGTATGTGCGCACCGAGCAACAGCCCGCAGGCACCAACAACGTCGTCGAGACACCGAAGACAAAGAACAAAGTGGGCGAGCAAACGGGCGCCAGCTTTGGTGTGAACCCTGAGGGCACGGAAGAGATTCGCGTCAACGCCGGAGTGATCGAAACGACGGACCGCGGCGGCGAAAAGACTTCTTTGCACGGCGGCGAATACGCTAAAGTGAGCCCTTCGGGCACTGTCTCGCGTCCGCAAAAATTGCTCGACGTTCCGTCACCTTCTGAGCCGCGCGATCTGCAAAAAGTTTTCATCGAGCAAAACCGCGCGGCGACCGTTACGTTGAAGTGGCTGCGGCCGCAATCGGGCACACCCGCATACTATCGCGTCGAAGTGGCGACTTCGCCTTTCTTTGTCGCCGACGGCAAAGTGATCGAACGCGATCAGTTGGTTGCCACTGAATTCAATGCCAGCGATCTTCGGCCGGGAACCTATTTCTGGCGCGTCCGCGCCACCGCCACTTCCGGACAGACCAGCGACTGGAGTGACCCGCAAAAATTCGCGGTGGAGCCGAAAGGAACCGGATCACCGGTTTCCGTTGCCAATCTCTCTGCCGAGTTGCTCGGGGGTAACATCTATTTCGTTAAGGGACGCGCCGAGCCGGGGACGACGATTCGCGTTGCCGGTAAGGAAACCATCGTTCCCACGGAAAGGTCGTTTCAGCTTCAGATCACCGCGCCCGCCGGTGCCCGCGAGATCATCGTCGAAGCACAGGACGCGCAAGGCAACAGCAGCCAGTACAAGCTAGCTCTTCCGGGACGCCGAGGCAAAGTCTAGAAAAACTGAAGAAAATGTCGAAACACGCAATACTACTGACTGATGCTCACGAAGCGCCCGCATACGAATTGATCGAGGCGCTACGCCTTGCCGGGGTCAAGACGCTGATCGAAGGACTGCGCGAAGTTGAGGCCGAAGCGGCCTTCGCCCGTCAACACGACAGCGAAGTGAGGGCTGAGTCCCAAGGGCCGCCTCCGCTTGCGGTTCTTTACGAGGTTGTGCCCGGTGCGGACATGGTCGAGCTGCATGCGGCTATAGAGCACGCGAAGGCGTTTTGGCCGGGCGCGCCGCTGGTCGCTTGTCGGCGCCAGATGAATGGCTACCAACGTCTGAATCTGCGCAGTCTGGACGGAGCAACCCTGAAGCGTCTCGGCTTTCGCGCCATCGCCGACAAGGCGGCGCAACTGCCGGCGCTGCTGCGCGAAATCGAAGGTCACGGGATAACCGCCGAGCTGAAACTCCCGGAAAAATTTGTCGAGCCAATCGAGCCGGGGTCCGTTTCGCTGCCCGAGAAACTAAATGCGAAGAGCTTGCGCGCGGCTTTTGATTTGGTTTCGTCGCTTCACTTCATCGGAGTTCAAAGTGGCGCGGCGTACACGGCGCTGGCCGGACTCGATCCGTTGATCGCCGCCGATCGTTGGACCATCTATTTGATCTCCGACACGGAAGGGGTCGACGGCTCAGATCTCGAACCGATTGCCGTGCGCAAGCGCGGCGATCAGACCGGGCCGGCGATGGATGACGACTGGCGCAGACTGGTGCTGGGCGACGCGGCCATCCCTTCGGGATCCGAGTCGAAGGCGGCGAAGCTGGCGGCCGCGGGAATGGGAACCATCAAGAAGAAGGAGCACGATCGATACGTGCTCGCAGTGCCCCTCATCTGCGGCGACAGAATTCTGGGTGTGCTCGAAGTTATGCGCGAAGGAAAGTACGCGCGCTCGTTCAAGAAATCCGAAGTTGATTTGCTTGATGTTCTGGCAGCACCGGTGGCTTCGGCGCTGGCCAATGCGGTGCGCATCTTTGAAGCCGAACGACTGTCGCAGACAGACGATCTGACGAAGCTCCACAACGCCCGCTATCTCAGACAGTTTCTGCTCAACGAGATTCGGCGCGCGCGACGATACGGTTCGAGCGTGGCCGCGCTGTTTTTGGACCTCGACGATTTCAAACGCGTCAATGATGCGCACGGGCATCTGGTCGGCTCGCATGTGCTGATGGAGATGGCTGCGGTGATTCTGTCCTCGATTCGCGACACGGATGCGGTGGCGCGTTATGGCGGCGACGAGTTTGTGATCGTCCTGCCGGACACCGACACCGAACTTGCGGGGACGGTCGCCGGACGCATTCGCGAAAAGATTGCGCATCATCAGTTCAACGGCGGGCGCAGATTGACGCTCACCTTGACGGCAAGTTTCGGCGTCGCTGCCTTCCCGCAGCATGCTTTATCGCCGCAGCAGTTAATATCCTGCGCCGATACCGCCATGTATGAGGCAAAGGCGGCCGGGAAGAACTGCGTTCGCTTTGCGGCGGAATCGATTCCGAATGCGAGAGTCGACAGGAAACCTATAGCGAAGACCACCGCCGCCAAAATAGAAGACGGGAAGATCATTTCTTGATGGCGCGCAGGCCGAGTTCGGTGTATCTTAGATGGTTGGTCTTGTTCGGTGTGCTGTTTTCTGAGTCGGCCTCGAGTCTCTTTTTTGGGCAGGAGGCGCTGAAATGACCGCCCACCTCGGCGCTTTCATTCTCCACACAGGGAAGTGAATTATTTAAATGGCATTCAAATCTATTTTCAGTCTGTTCTCCAGTGACCTTGCTATTGACCTCGGCACCGCCAACACGCTGGTTTACGCGAAAGGACGCGGCATTGTCGTATCCGAACCGTCCATCGTGGCGATCAATAAGGTTACCAACCAGGTCGAGGCTGTGGGGCGCGACGCCAAGGATATGTTGGGCCGCACTCCTGGCAACATCGTCGCCATCCGTCCAATGAAAGACGGCGTGATTGCAAACTTTGAAGTGACCGAGAAGATGCTGCAACACTTCATTCGCAAAGCACACAACGGCAAGACCTGGGTCAGCCCGCGGGTTGTGATCGGGATTCCCTCAGAGATCACACAGGTCGAGCGGCGCGCGGTCGAGGATTCCGCTTATCGCGCGAAAGCTTCCGAAGTGTACCTCGTCGAAGAAGCGATGGCCGCGGCCATAGGCGCGGGACTACCGATCACGGAACCGCACGGCAACATGGTCGTCGACATCGGCGGTGGTACGACGGACATCGCCGTCATCAGTTTGAGCGGCATCGTCTACTCGCGCTCCGTGCGTGTTGCGGGAAACGAGATGGACGAGGCGATCATTCAATACATCAAGCGCAAGTACAATCTATTGATCGGTGAGCGAACAGCGGAAGCGATCAAGATTGAACTGGGCTCGGCCTTCCCTCTCGACGAGCCGCTGTCATACGAAGTCCGTGGCCGTAATCTGATCGAAGGTATTCCGAAGACGATTACGATCTCGGACGAAGAAATTCGCGAGGCGCTCGCGGATTCTGTCGCGACGATCATCAACGCCGTTCGCGTCGCGCTTGAGCGCACGCCGCCGGAACTCTCCGCCGACATTGTCGAGCGCGGGATCGTGCTGACCGGCGGTGGCGCTCTGTTGAAGAACCTGGACAAACGTCTGTCTATCGAAACAGGTCTGCCGGTGTCTTTGGCCGACGATCCGCTCGCGTCGGTGGTGCTTGGCACCGGAAAGATGCTGTCCGATTTTGACCTGCTGAAACGGGTGAAGTGGGACAACACATTGTCCAGCGGTATGTAAAGGAGCATGAGCTGTGAACCGTAAACCGTAAACAGTCAAACCCTTTAAATCGGTTCACAGTTCACGGTTTACGGCGGCTTTCGAGTTATGGCAGCCACTCGCACTCAAAAAGAGATTCGCCAGCGCGCGCCAATCTGGCTCTTGATCTTGCTTGGCGCGAACTTCGCGATCATGGCGGTTGATGCGCGCGAGGACGCAACGAAGCAGCGGATGATCCGCGTTTGGGCGCAGACTTTGGCCTCGCCTTTTCAGCGCGCAACGTCGAAAGCGGGCGGCGCGAGTTTCGGTCTCGGCAGAAAGATCGTTAACTTCCAAAACACTGCTGAGGAAAATGAGAAACTGAAAGAGCGCGTGACGACGCTGGAGTTGGAACTAAGAAATGCGCGCGAGGCGACAAACGAGAACGAGCGGCTTAAGGGCCTGCTCGGCTTGAAGGAAAAGACCAGCTACAATTTCGTCGCGGCCCGCGTGATCGCGCGCGACCCTTCAGCCTGGTTCAATACCGTGACTATCAGTCAGGGAAGTTCGTCAGGCGTCGAGCTTAATATGCCGGTCGTGACCGGCGGCGGGATTGTCGGAAGAGTGATAGCGGTCAGTCCATGGACCGCTCAGGTGATGCTGATCACCGACGAGCAAGCCGCAGCAGGCGCGGTGGTCGGACAGCTCGGCCAATCCAGCGCGCTGGGCCCGGTAAAAGGACTCGGCCAGAGTGGGCTGGTCGAGATGCGCTATGTTTCCGGTCTCGAAAAAGTCGAAGTCGGAGACTATGTATTGACAACTGGCCAGGATGGGATCTACCCCGCGGGCCTGAACGTCGGCGAGGTGGTGGAGGTGAAGCGCGGCACGGCCACGCAGCCGCACGCGATCTACATCAGACCAAGCTCGCGCCTGGGTCAATTGAACGAAGTGGCAGTATTGCTCTATCATCCGCCGCAGCGGCCAATCCCCGATCAGACGCTGCCTAACGTAGACAAGGTCAAAAAGTGAAGCCATTTCCGATTGCCGATTGGCAATTGCCAATTGGCCCTCGGGTCACATTGCCTCAAGAATGGGCAGTTGGAAATCGGCAATCGGAAATGTTCTAAATGCCTGAGCTTAGGATCGCGGCGGTTCTGACGCTCGCCATCATCCTGCAACTTTCGTTGCGAGCCGTTTGGCCGCCTCTTGTATATATTGACTTTCCGCTGGTGGTTGTCGTTTACGTCGCGCTGCAGCGCGACGCGTGGCAGGCCTTGATTGCCGCCACGATTGCCGGTCTAGTTGTAGATGCCGCGAGCGGCGGCTTGATCGGGGCCGGAGGCTTTTCGAAGACGCTCGTCGCGTTTGTCGTCTATTTCGCGGCGACGCGTATCAACCTCGAGAATCCGCTGCTGAGGATTCCCGTCCTGGCCGCCGCCACGGTGATGGACGCTCTTGTCTACGTTGCTTTACATCGAATGTTAGGTCAGGCGTTGCTGGTTCCGTTTGTCCAGACTCTTTCTTACAAACTGATCGGGACCACGGTTATTGGAACGCTCGCGATTCTCATGCTAAATAATTTATTCAGCGACAAGGGCCGTCGGCGCCGCCAGTTTGCTGATCGACGCCGCGTAGCAAGGCGCAGTACGGGGATGCTCAAGCGCAGATGAAAATTGTAGGGGCAGACCTGCGTGTCTGCCCGCGTGGGCGCACACACAGGTGCGCCCCTACATGCTATTAGAGAACGTTATGAAGTTCGAGGACTCTTCACAAAACCTAAGGGCAAGGCTAAGCATCATCAATGTGCTGGTAGTCCTGCTGCTTGCTGTTCTCGGCGTCAGGCTCTACCTCCTGCAAATCGTCCGAGGCAAGTATTACGCCGACATCGCTGAGAATCAGCGCATTCGACTTCTGCCGATTTCCGCTCCCCGGGGCGTTATTTTTGATCGCAATGGGAACCCGCTGGTCGACTCGCGGCCAATCTATGAAGTTATTCTTTCAAGCGAGGACGTTAAGAGTAAGGATCTCGCATCGCTTGTTCGGCCCCTTTCGGCAGGTCTGGGCATTGACGCTGATATTCTTCGCGATCGTTTCGAACAAGTTAGATCCCTGCCCGCCTTTCAGATTGCCGTCAAGCAGGATGCCTCTCCCGGAGATATCGGCTGGGTCGAGGCGCACAAGCTCGAATTTCCTGAGCTGCGCGTCGAGCAACAACCACAGCGGCGTTATCCGGCGGACGGCATGCTGGCGCACGTGCTCGGCTATGTCGGCGAGATCAGTCCCGAACAGTTGAAGCAGCAGGTTTACAAGGACAAGGGTCTTAAGCCGGGCGATATCATTGGCCTGAGCGGACTGGAACAAAGTTACGACGACTATCTGCGCGGTCGCGACGGCTATCGCAAGGTTGTGGTTGACAGTCGTGGGCGCATTCAGGACGAGATTGAGACGATAGCGCCGCAACCGGGACAGGACCTGGTTACAACCATCGACCTCGACTTGCAAAAGGCTGCCGAAGAACAGCTTCGCAACTCGACAACAAAGCGCGGTGTGATCATCGTGATGGATCCAAATAACGGCGAGCTGCTGGCGCTGGCTTCGGCCCCAACTTTCGATCCCAACCTGTTCCAGCGCATCACCACGAAAGCGGGCCGGGCCGAATATGTGGCGTTGATCGACCATCCGGAGAAGCCGCTGCTCAACCGCGCGATTCAGAGCCGCTACATGCCGGGGTCGACCTGGAAAATTGGCATGGCGGTCGCGGGCTTACAGCAGGGAGCGATCACAGTAGATCATTCGAACCTGGCCTGCGGCGGGGGCATTACTATCGGCAACAAGTTCACACGCTGCATGGGCAACCACGGCACGCCGGATTTGCGCACGGCGATCACCCGTTCATGCGACGGCTACTTCTTTCGACTCGGCCTGAAGCTGGGTCTGGATGGCATTGTCGCCATGGTTGACGAGTTTGACTTCAACAAGCGCACCGGAATCGATTTGCCAAATGAAGTTGTCAGTTGGACGCCATCGCGCGAATTCAAGCAGCGGATGCAACCGCGCGATCCCGACTGGCGCGACATTGACACAGTCTACTCATCGTTTGGTCAGGTCTATGATGTGATCACACCCATCGCTCTTTTGCGCACCGTGGCCGGAGTCGGCATGGGAGGCAAGCTTTATGTTCCGCACGTGCTGAAAGAAATAAAGCCGGTCGGTGATGCGGGCCTGCCCGGATACCGCCCTGGTCGTATGTTCCAACCGCTCGATGCGTCGCGGCCTAATCCGAAGATTGTTCCGATTGCGGAGGACTTCCATCAGCTCGTGGTGGAAGGGATGTGGGGCGTTGTTAATAACGGCGGCACGGGTGCAGGTATCAAAATGGCCGGGTTTGACATCGCGGGCAAGACGGGCACCGCGCAAGTCGTTGGGCTGGGCAAGGACACTGGCAAGAACAAGGACCACTCCTGGTTTGTCTCATACGCGCCGGCCTACAAGCCTGAGATCTCGATCGTCGCTTTGATTGAAAACTCCGGCTTCGGCAATCAACACGCCGCGCCCGCGGTGCGCGGTGTCTATGACGTTTACTATCGCAAGACGCGACACGAAGAACCACCAGGCGCCCAGGTAGCTAAAGCGAAGAATGCAAAACCGGCGGTGACAAAAGCGCAGCAAAAGAAGCCGGCGCAGATCGCGCAAAGGCAATGAGCACTTGTCACTTGTCACTCGTCACTCGTCACTGTTTTGAATCATGGTAGCGATTTTCGAAAAACGCACGCTCCGAGATTTCGATTGGCTGTTGGCCTTCCTGGCCATCGGCATCGTCGCGTTCGGGACGTTGCAAATACGCAACGCGCAACCGACGGAGACTTTCTGGGTCAAACAACTCATCGGTCTCGGCATCGCCTTGGTAGCCATGCTGGCAATCGCCTTCAGCGATTATCGGCGGTTACTGAATATCGCGCCGGCCTTTTACCTCTTCGGACTGATGCTTTTGGTTTTGGTGCTGATTCCTATTCCCGGAATCAGTCTGAAGATCAACGGGCACCGGAGCTGGCTTCGGGTTCCGGGTCTGGGCCAGTTTCAACCGTCTGAGTTCGTGAAAGTAACGACGGCAATGATGCTGGCGCGCTATTTTGGCAAGCATCGGCAGACGACGCTCAGGTTGAAAGAGCTTGCCGTCGGCGGCCTCATTCTAGGCTTGCCCATCGCTCTGATCTTGCTCGAACACGATGCCGGTTCGGCGATCACTTATATTCCTATTCTGCTCGTCGTTCTTTTTCTATCAGCCGTGCGAATGCGCCTGGTGGTTGCCGCGATTGCTTTAAGCGTGCTCGCTGTACCGGCTACTTACTGGGTCGGCGTGAAAACTCATCTGGTCAAGAATTATCAGCAGGAGCGCATCAATGTGATTCTCGATCCGCAGAATGCAGACAAGCGCGGATTCGGCTATCACACCTGGCAATCGATGCTGACTGTCGGCGAGGGCGGGCTCTTCGGAGCCAGCTCTTCTTCGGGACACTCGCAGAGCAGCTTGAAGTTTCTCCCCGAGCCACATACTGACTTTATTTTTCCCGTCACCGCCGAGCACACAGGTTTTGTTGGCTGCACCCTGCTGCTGCTCGCGTATGCACTCCTGCTGTCGCGTTTGATCGCCGGCGCCCGCCGCGCGCCCGATCGCCCAGGGATGCTCGTCATCATGGCCGTCGTTGGCGGCCTCGCCTTTCAAATCTTTATCAACGTTGGCATGGCCCTGGGGATTTTGCCGGTCATTGGCGTGCCGCTGCCGCTGATGAGCGCCGGCCTCGCTTCGCTCATCGCCACCTTCATCGCGATCGGCTTTGCGATCAGCGTGCAACTCCGCCGCTTCGTAAACTGAAGATCTGAGATCTCAAGGTTGCTCGCGTCCTGGTTCCCTGTGTAAAGACCATCCGCTTCCAGTCCATCAGAAAGTTAACGATGCGGATGAACTAGGCAACCAGAGGGATATGTCGTTTATTATGGTGCCGACAATCCACGGAGGAATCTTTCATGAAGAAGCTGGTTCTCGTTTTCATTCTCGGAATCACGTTCGTTTCGCCTGCTGCGCAAGGTGCGCAGAGCCAGGAACTTCAGCGTTGGGAGCAACAGGCGCGGAACGTCACGATCATTCGTGACGACTGGGGCATCGCGCACATCTCCGGCAAGACCGACGCCGATGCGGTGTTCGGCATGATTTACGCTCAGGCCGAAGACGACTTCAATCGCGTAGAGACAAACTACATCAACTCCATGGGACGGCTGGCGGAGGCCGAGGGCGAAGCCGCCGTGTGGCGCGATCTGCGGATGAAGATTTTTATCGACCCGGAAGCGATGAAGGCCCAGTACGAGACGAGCCCGGCATGGTTGAAGGCATTGATGAACGCGTGGGCCGATGGTCTGAACTTTTATCTCGCCAAACATCCCCAGACGACGCCGAGGATCATCAAGCGCTTCGAGCCCTGGATGGCGCTGACTTTCACTGAGGGCAGCATCGGCGGAGACATCGAGACGGTTAACCTGAATCAGCTTCAGGCGTTCTACGGAAACGGTCCAGCGGCAGTTGCATCGAACGATGAACGCGAACTGGAAGCAGAGCCAACGGGTTCAAACGGCGTGGCCATCTCGCCGGCTAACACGATCGGACATCACGCGCTGCTGCTGATCAATCCGCACACGTCTTTTTTCTTTAGATCCGAGTTGCAGATGACAAGTGAAGAAGGGCTGAATGCTTACGGCGCGGTGACCTGGGGACAGTTTTTCATTTACCAGGGATTCAACGAGCATTGCGGCTGGATGCACACTTCGAGCGCCGTCGACGACGTCGATGAGTATCTCGAAACGGTGGAGAAGCAGGGTAATCGCTTCTATTACAAATACGGCAACGAGGAACATCCGGTCACGACGTCCGTGATCAAGGTGCCCTACAAGACCGAAAGAGGGATGGCCGAGACAACGTTCACGGTTTATCGCACTCAGCACGGGCCCATCGTCCGCGCGGCGAACGGCAAATGGGTGAGCGTCCGGCTGATGCAGGAACCAGCGAAGGCGCTCACCCAGTCGTATACGCGTACCAAGGCGACGGACTACAAGTCGTTCAGGCAGACGATGGAGCTGCACACGAACTCGTCCAACAACACGATCTTCGCCGATGCCGATGGCGACATCGCGTACTTCCATGGCAACTTCATTCCGAAGCGCGATCCCAAATTCGACTGGACCAAGCCCGTGGACGGTAGCGATCCGGCAACGGACTGGCATGGCCTGCTGTCCGTGGACGAGACTCCGAAGCTGCTGAACCCTGCCAGCGGCTGGCTCTACAACAGCAACAACTCGCCGTGGTCGGCGGCGGGTCCGAACAGCCCGAAAAAAGCCGACTATCCCGTATACGTCGATTCAGGCGTTGAATCCGCGCGTGGACTCCACGCGATCAGGGTCCTGCAGAGCAAGAAGGACTTCACGCTCGACTCCCTTATCGCCGCGGCATACGACAGTTATCTGACGTGGTTTGAGAAATCGATCCCGGCGCTGGTCAAGGCGTGGGACCAGACGCCTGCCACCAATTCTCTCAAGGCGAAATTGTCGGACCAGATCGCGCTGCTACGCGCTTGGGATCTTCGTTGGTCGGCGATGTCTATACCGACGTCGCTCGCCGTGTTCTGGGGAGAGAATATTCAGCGGAGCGTGGGTGCCGAGGCCAGACGTTCGGGCATGTCCGCCACCGACTATATCAGCAGCAAAGCCACGCCGGAGCAACTACTACAGTCACTGTCAGCCGCGTCTGACAAACTCGCGGCCGACTTCGGCACATGGAAGACACCCTGGGGCGAGATCAATCGCTTCCAGCGGCTCACCGACGACATCGTGCATCCGTTCAGCGACGCGGGACCAAGCATTCCCGTTGAGTTCACCTCCGCGACATGGGGCTCATTGGCGTCGTTCGGCGCGCGCAGCTTCCGCGGGTCAAAGAAGATCTACGGAACGAGCGGCAACAGCTTTGTGGCCGTCGTTGAATTCGGTAAGACTGTCCGGGCAAAAGCGGTGACGGCCGGCGGCGAGAGTGGCAATCCATCGTCGCCGCACTTCAACGACCAGGCAAAGAGATACAGCACGGGCGACTTGAGGGACGTGTACTTCTACCGTTCGCAACTCAAGGGTCACACTGAGCGGGAGTACCACCCGGGGAGTTGAATGAGCCCGCGGTGAAGCATTAAGTAACCAATCAATTTCGGATTATTGAGGAGACAATAATGAAAGCTGTTTTCAAAACCGCAGCGCCCTACGCCGACGACGCTATGAATCTGCCGGTTAAGGACGTCGATACGGC
>WNGL01001872.1_pt1 | contig 27325 bp, 28 predicted proteins | sample 5400591 | NCBI WGS metagenome assembly WNGL01 (sample SAMN13153377, study PRJNA577476) | soil metagenome | isolation source: 80 cm soil or saprolite under Garry oak tree replicate 1 | place: USA:California | collected 2016-06-15 | reverse complement strand
CTCGCCCCTCAAGCCCCGGGCCGACTTCTGGGGCGCCCGCGCGTATTTCGACCTCAAGGACGACGCGCGTGGTTGCGCTCTGGTCGCCGAGGCGCTGGACGGCGCCGGCGCCGACGTCGAGTTCAAGAACCAGGTGAGCTTCTACGCCGGGCGTTGCGCCCCGGGCGCGGCGACCACCGCTACACCCTCTGTCGCGAGCGACACCCCAGCAAAGCCGGCGCCGGGGACTAACACCTACGCCGTCCAGGTGCTCGCGGTCAAGAGCACCGCGCAAGTCGATGAGATGCTCACGCGGCTCAAGGTCATGGGGTTCGATGCCCGCGTGGTGCGGGACACGAGCGGCTTCTTCAAGGTGCGCGTCGGGCGGTACCGGACACGCGACGAGGCGGTGCAGGCCCAGCGGCGCTTGAAGGCGCGGCTCGGCGGCCAGCCCTTCCTGGTGGAAGAGCCGTGACACCGCGCGTCGAAGCCGACACCCCGCTGATGCAGCAGTACCGCGACATCAAAGCGCGGCACCCGGACACGATCCTGTTTTTCCGGATGGGCGACTTCTACGAGATGTTCGAGGACGACGCCCGGCTCGCCGCGCGGGAGCTTGGCCTCACGCTCACGTCGCGCAACAACGGCGGCGCGGCGGACGTGCCGCTCGCCGGGGTTCCCGTGAAAGCCGGGACCGAGTACCTGCGCCGCCTGATCGCGCTGGGACACCGCGTGGCGATCTGCGAGCAGGTGGAGGACCCGAAGCTCGCGAAGGGTCTCGTGCGCCGTGAGGTGGTCGAGACCGTGACGCCCGGCACCGTGCTCGCGGACGAGTGGCTCGAGCGCAAGCGGAACAACTTCCTGCTGGCCGTGGACCCCCGCGGCGCCGCCGCGGGGCTGGCGGCGCTCGATCTCACCACGGGGGAATTCGTGCTCGAGACCGTGGCGCCCGAGGATCTCGCCGCCGCGCTCGCTCGGTACGAGGCTCCGGAGCTGGTCCTGCCCACGGGCGCCGGCTTGAGCTCCGGGGGCGCTACCCGCAGCGAGCGCGAGGGCTGGGAGTTCGACCCAGAGCTCGCGCGAGAGGATGTCGCGCGCACCTTTCGGCTCGCGTCGCTCGACGGCCTAGGAATCGAGGCGGGCGACCGTGTCGCCCTCGGCGCCGCGGGAGCGCTGCTGCGCTACGCCCGCGAGCTCAAGCCCGGCGGCCTGCCGCACCTCGCCCTGCCCCGCGTGCTGCGGCGCGGCGACGTGCTCCCGCTCGACGAGATGACCCGGCGCAACCTGGAGCTCGTGGAGCCCCTCCGCGCCGGGGCCACCGAGGGCGCCCCGGGGACACTGCTCGAGGTGCTCGACCGTACGCTGACCCCGATGGGGGCGCGGCTGTTGCGGCGCTGGCTGCTCGCGCCGCTGGTCGAACCCGCCGCGATCAACGCCCGGCTCGACGCGATCGGCGTGCTGGTGGCGCACGCGCGCGGGCGGGACCGCCTGCGCGAAGCGCTCGACGGCGTGCGCGACCTCGAGCGCCTGGCGGGCCGGGCCGCGCTGGGGCGCGCGACCCCGCGCGAGTTGGGCGCCCTGCGCGACTCGATCCTGCGGCTCCCCGACGTGCGTGCGGCGCTCGACGGCCTTGAGGCGCGGGGCTGCGCGGCGCTGCTGCGACGCGATCCGCGCGGGCTACGACCGCGAGCTCGACGGGCTCAAGGACGCGCGCGACGGCGGGAAGCACTTCATCGCGGGCCTCCAGGCACGGGAGCGCGAGCGGACCGGCATTACGTCGCTCAAGGTCGGCTTCAACAAGGTCTTCGGGTACTACATCGAGGTCACGAACCCCCACAAGAGCCGCGTGCCGACGGACTACGAGCGGCGCCAGACGCTGTCGGGGGCGGAGCGCTACGTCACGCCGGAGCTGAAGCAGTGCGAGGCGCAGGTGCTCGGCGCCGAAGAGCGGATCGCGGCGCGCGAAGCGGAGCTCGTGGAGGCGCTGCGGCACCGCATCGCGGACGCGATCGGCCGGGCCCAGACCACCGCGGGGCTGCTCGCCCGGCTCGACGTGTGGGGGGCGCTCGCCGATCTCGCCCATCGCGAGCGCTACGTCCGCCCCGAAGTGAACGCCGGCTTCACGATCACGCTCGAGGGCAGTCGTCACCCGGTGGTCGAGCGGATGATGGCGCGCGAGGCGTTCATGCCGAACGACGTCCAGCTGGACGAGGCGGCGCGGGTGATTCTCCTCACCGGGCCCAACATGGCGGGGAAGTCGACGCTGCTGCGGCAGGTGGGTCTGTGCGTCCTGCTCGCCCAGATGGGAGCCTTCGTGCCCGCGCGACGCGCGGTGATCGGCGTGGTGGACCGGCTGTTCACGCGCGTCGGGGCCTCGGACAACCTGGTGCGCGGCCAGTCCACCTTCATGGTGGAGATGAGCGAGGCGAGCGCGATCCTGCACGGCGCGACGACGCGGAGCCTCGTGCTGCTCGATGAGATCGGGCGCGGCACCTCGACCTACGACGGCGTGGCGATCGCCTGGGCCGTGACGGAGTTTCTGCACAACGCGCTCGGCTGTAAGACGATCTTCGCGACGCACTACCACGAGCTGACGCAGCTCACCGAAGAGCTCGCGCACGCCCGCAACTTCAACGTGGCGGTGCGGGAGGCGGGAGAGGAGATCGTGTTCCTGCACCGCCTCGAGCCGGGCGCGGCGGACCGCTCCTACGGCATCCACGTGGCCCAGCTGGCGGGGTTGCCGGCGCCCGTCGTGGAGCGCGCCCGGCAGGTCTTGCAGCTGCTCGAGGCCGGCCACCACGTCGCGCATCAGCCCCCACCGCCACCGCCCGACGCGGCGCAGCTCGGGCTGTTCGGCGCCCCCGCCCCCGCGCCGCACCCGCTCCTGGCCGAGCTCGACCACCTGGACGTCAACACATTGTCGCCGCTCGAGGCGCTGAACCGGCTCGCAGAGTGGAAGAAGCAGCTCCAGGAGGGAACATGAACGCCTGGCGGTACGCGCTCGCGGGTGTCCTCGCGCTCGGGTGCGGCAGGCGGCCATCGTCGGGCCAGACGGGAGACGCGGGCCCGCCGGGCCCGCCCGATCAAGAGCCGCCCGTGGCGCTGAACCCGGACTCGCCGATCCAGTACCCGCCGAGGCTGTACGACCAGAAGGTCGAGGGGGACGTGGTGCTGCGCCTGTTCGTCGACTCGGCGGGGCGGCTCGCCCCCGACTCGAGCAAGGTGGCCGAGTCGAGCGGCTATCCCGCGCTCGATTCGGCGGCGCTGTCGGGCGCGCGGAAGCTGCGCTTCGCGCCGGCGCGGCGCCACGGGCTCCCGGTCGCGACGGCGTTCCTGCAGCCGATCGAGTTCCGCCACCCCGCGGCGAGCGGCGCCGCGCTCAAGGGAGCGCCCGACATCACGAGCCCCCGGCCCCCCCCGCCCCCCCCGCCCCTCCCGCCCGCGGCCGCACCCCGGGTACGGGCCGACACGAGCCGCCCGCGGCCGGACACGGCCCGGGCGCGGCTGGACACGCCCCGGGCGCGGCCCGACAGCACGCGCGCCAGGCCGGACAGCGGTGCCGCCCCACACTAGGCCGTACGCGAACATCCTGGAGACCATCGGGTGGACGCCCCTCGTCCGCCTGAACAAGGTGACGCAGGGGGTCCGGACGCCGATCTACGCCAAGGCGGAATACTTCAACCCAGGCGGGTCGGTGAAGGACCGCATCGGCCTCGCGATGATCGAAGCCGCCGAGCGCGAGGGGCGGCTCAAGCCCGGGGGCTTGATCGTCGAGGCGACATCGGGGAACACGGGAGTGGGGCTCGCGCTCGCCGCGGCGGTGAAGGGCTACCGCTGCGTGTTCACCATGCCGGACAAGATGTCGCAGGAGAAGGCGCGCCTGCTGCGCGCGCTCGGCGCCGAGGTGATCATCACGCCCACGGCGGTGCCGCCCGATCATCCCGAGAACTACATCATGAAGGGCCGCGCGATCGCCGCGTCTCACCCCAACGCGATCTTCGCGGACCAGCATTACAACCCGGTGAATCCCGAAGTGCACTATCGCACCACCGGCCCCGAGATCTGGGAGCAGACCGAGGGGAAGGTCACGCATTTCGTGTGCGCGCCGGGGACGGGCGGCACGGTGAGCGGCGCCGGCCGGTTTCTCAAGGAGAAGAACCCCGCGATCCGGGTGATCGCGGGCGATCCGGCCGGCTCCATCTACACCGAGTATGCGCGCACGCGCCGGAAGATCGAGGGACACCCCTACAAGGTGGAGGGGATCGGCGGCGACAAGCTCCCCACCTCGCTCCACTGGGACGTGATCGACGAGTGGGTCACCGTGTCCGACAAGGACGCGATGCTCATGGCGCGGCGCCTCGCGCAGGAGGAGGCGCTGTTCGCCGGCGGCTCGACCGGCGTGAACATCGTGGCGGCGCTCGAGGTGGCGCGGCGGGTGAATGACCCGCAGGCGCTCGTGGTCACGGTGCTGGCCGACACCGGAGAGCGTTACCTCTCGAAGGTCTATAACGACGAGTGGCTGCGCGAGAACCAGATTCTCGAGGCCGAGCGGGTCACGGTCGTGCGCTTGCTCGAGGCGAAGAATTCGGGCGCCCCGCCGCTCATCTCGGTGGCGCCCACGGCCACGGTGCGACAGGCGCTCAACCTGATGAGCACCTACAACGTGTCGCAGCTGCCGGTGCTCGACGGCGGGGACGGCGTGGGCGCCGTGTCGGAGCAGGGCCTGATGGCGCGGGCGCTCGAAGAGCCGGCGACGCTGGACACACCCGTCGGCGACCTGATGGACGCGCCATTCCCCGTGGTGGACGCGGACCTCCCGGTGGAGCGCCTCACCGCGCTGCTGTCGCGCGAGACGCCGGCGGCGCTGGTACGGCGCGAGGGGAAGATCGCGGGGATCGTGACGCGCTACGACGTGCTGCACCAGCTCGCGGGGATCCACTGATGCGGGTCACCGTGATCACGGGCGGCGCGACCGCGGAGCGTACCGTCGCGTTCGCCGGCGCGGCGCAGATCGTCGAGGCGCTGCGCAGCCGGGAGCACGAGGTCCACGTCGTCGACACGGTCACGGGCCTCCTCACCCCGGCCGACGAGCAGCGGCTCCTGACCGGCGACGTGGGGCGCGACCCTCCCGGCGTCGCGGACCTCGACGAGCGGGAGCGGGATCTGCTGTCGAACGGGCTTGCTGCGCTCGGCCCGGTGCAGGACGCCGACGTGCTGTTCCTGTGCCTGCACGCCGGGCGCGGCGAGGGCGGCATCCTCCAGGCGGTGCTCGACGTGATCGGCGTGCCCTACACGGGCAGCGGGTCGCTGGCGAGCGCGCTGGCGATGGACAAGGACCTCGCCAAACGGTTGTTCCGGGCGGCGGGGGTGCCGGTGCCGGCGTGGTTCATGGCGCCGGTCGCGCCGGAGGACGTCACCACCGCGCTGGGGTGGCCCGTGATCGTGAAGCCGTCCAAGATGGGGTCGTCGGTCGGGATGACGCTGGTGAAGGGCGCCAAGGCGCTGGACGCGGCCGTCGAGCTGGCCCGCCGCTACGACAGCGAAGTGATGGCGGAGCAGTTCGTCCCCGGGCGGGAGCTGACCGTGGGGGTCCTGGGCGACGTGCCGCTCCCGGTCGGCGAGATCATCCCTAAGCACGAGCTGTTCGACTATGAGTGCAAGTACACGCCCGGGATGTCGGAGGAGATCTTCCCGGCCAAGCTGGACACGGCGCTCGCGCGCCAGCTGCAGGAGCTGGCGCTCACGGCGCACCGCGCGCTCAAGCTCGGCGGTTATTCGCGGGTCGACTTCCGGTTGAGCCCCGAGGGCGACATCTTTTGTTTGGAGGCCAACACGCTCCCCGGCATGACGCGGACGAGCCTCCTCCCGCAGGCCGCCCGGGCGGCGGGGATCGAGTTTCCGGAGCTGTGCGAGCGGATCTGTCGCTTGGCCGGGAACTCGGGGAGCGCGCGCGGGGGATAAACACCAGATGGGCCCGCAGCGGACGTTCGGCATGACCCCGTGGGTGCGGCGGCTGATCGTCGCCAACCTCGTCGTCTTCCTGCTCCAGAAGACGATCTTCCTCAATCCACGCTTTCTGCTGGCGTTCGGGTTCGTGCCGCTCGCCGCGCTCGCGCAGCCGTGGACGTTCTTCACGTACATGTTCATCCACGCGAACGTCCTGCACCTGGCGGTCAATCTCCTGGCGCTGTTCGTGTTCGGACGCCAGGTCGAGGAGCGGATGGGAAGCGGCCCGTTCCTCGTGTACTACCTGTTGTGCGGGTTCGGAGGCGCGGCGCTGTCGTTCCTGCTGATGCAGTTCCGGCCGGTCGAGGTCGTGGTGGGCGCGTCGGCGGCCGTGTATGGCGTGATGCTGGCGTTCGCCTGGGCGTGGCCGGACCAGCCGATCTACGTGTTTCCCCTGCCCGAGCCGATCCCGGCGAAGTGGCTCGTGACCTTCTACGTCGCGCTCTCGCTCGTGCCCGCGCTGCTGCCAGCGGGAGACGGCGTGGCGCACCTGGCGCACCTGGGCGGGTTCGCGACGGGCTTCCTGTATCTCAAGACGGCGGACTGGCGGCTGGCGCGCGCCGAGCGGCACGTGCGGCGCGCGGTGCAGCCGAGCGTGCTGGTGCATCCCGGGCGCGCGGCGCGGGCGAGCGACGCCGCGAAGCCGCGCCGCGTGGAGCGCGATCCGGCGCAGGCCGAGATCGATCGGGTGCTCGATAAGATCTCGGCGCGCGGGATCGACAGCCTCACGCCCGCCGAGCGGCGGTTCCTCGCCGAGATGAGCCGCAAGATGCGCGACAAGGGCTGAGCGAAAAAGTCAAGGCGGGCGTCGCGGGCGTGCGCTTGTCTTGAGAGCGGCCGCTTCCCAAATTGGGGCCGTCCGCTCCATGCTCGTCAACCTGGTGCCGGAATTCCTCGCGGTCCTGGCCGCGCCCGATCCCGCCGCGGCATATCACGATTATCTCGAGCGCCACAAGCCGGTCCTCCAGAGTTACTGGCACAACTACGTGCTCGATCCGGCATCGCCGCACGCGGCGCAGGTGATCGCGGCGTCCCTCAAGGCCGATCGCGCCGACCTGCGCCGCCTGCTCGACGACGTGGACGTGACGGCGATCGCGGACGATGCTCTGCAGCGCGCGCTCGATCAGCTCGAAACCGACTGCCCCGTCGATCTCTACCTCATGGTCGGCGTGGGCGCCGCGAACGCGGGCGAGCTGGTGGTGGGCGGGCGCGGCATCGCCTTCGTGTGCCTCGAGCACTTCACGGGCCGGGCCAACCCGCAGACCTACGGCATGGGCCTCGCGCCGCATCTCCTGCCCCTGTGGATCGCGCACGAAGTGGCGCACGCGGTGCGCTACACGTCGCGCACGAGCCGCGCGGATCTGCGGCGGCTGGTCGCGGACCTGCGGGGGGCCTACGACTACTGGGATACGGGGAGCCGCGCGACGTTGCGGGAGCTGCTCGTGAACGAGGGCGCGGCGGTGGCGGCGGCGCAGGCCGTGGCGCCGGGGTTCGAGCCGTGGGAGTATTTCGGCTACACGCGGCGGCAATACCGGCGGATCCGGGAGCTGGACGCGTTCCTGCGGCGCACCGCTGCGCCGCTGCTGGAGGAGCGGGGGCTGGGCTTGCGGCTCAGGTTCTTATCCGGCGGGATGAGCCCGGCGGCGCGGCTCATGGGGGGCAAGGTGTTGCCGGAGCGGTCGGGGTACTACCTCGGCCTGCGGCTGATCGAGAGCTACCTCGGTGAACGGGGGCTCGCCTCGACGCTGCGCGCCGCGGCCGACGAGTTCCGCAAGGCCGACGAGCGCGCGCTCGGGATCCAGACCGCATGAGCCCGCGACCGCGGGCGGAGCGGCGGCGCAACCGGCCGCTGCGCGAGGTGCTGGACGACCTGCTCGGGCACGCGCGCGACATCACCCGGCGCGCGAAGCAAATGACCCCGGCGGAGCTGAACTACGCCCAGCAGCGGCTCGAGTGGCTGGCGGACGAGGTGTGGCGCGTGGCCACGGGGACCCCGCCGCCCGAGTAACCCCCGAAAAAGTTCCGTTTCGCGGCCCCAACACCGGTCTTGACACCCGTCGGAGCGGCGGGCAGGTTAGCACCCCATCGATACGGTTCCGTAGGAGCTACCCGCAGACGCGGGACCGCGTGGTTCGCCACACCCCTCAGCCACGCCGCTCTCAACACCGCATTCGTGAGCCAGCAGGCGACCTTCGTGCACCTCATCCGGATCGGGAGGTAGTTATGGCAGCGGACTTCTTCATCGGCGAATCCCTCGTAGGCGACGGGAATGAAGTCGCCCACATCGACTTGATCATCGGGTCGAAATCGGGCCCCGCAGGGGCGGCGTTCACGCATGCGCTGTCGACTAACACCGACGGCTTCACCCACTTGCTTGCGGTGGTCGCCCCCAACCTGCCGGCGAAACCCGACACGCTCCTCTTCAACAAGGTCACGATGAAGAACGCCACCCAGGCCGTCCAGATGTTCGGTCCGGCGCAGGCGGCAGTGGCGCGGGCGGTGGTCGACAGCGTCTCCTCGGGCGTCATTCCGCGTGACCGGGTGGACGACTACTGCATCCTGGTGGGCGTGTTCATCCACTGGGAAGCGAAGAACGACAAGAAGATCTTCGACTTCAACTACCGGGCGACCAAGGAGTCGATCGAGCGCGCCCTGAAGGGCCAGCCGAGGATCGACACGGTGATCACGCAGGCGAAGACGGCGACGCATCCGTTCGCCGGCGGCGCCGACAAGGGCTGATCTCACCGGCGGTCGCCTGATCTCGCGTCGAGGGGCGGGACTGCCGCCCCTCGACTGCTTTCGCGCACCTGTCCGTGCGGAGCATGAACCCCCATGCGTAAGCTCCTGCTGCAGCTCGACAGCTCCAAGCTGCCGAGCGTGTTCGACCGGGTGGTAGCGTACGACGCCGGCGCCGACGAGGTGATGAGCTACGGCGGCATCACCACGACGGAGGTGCGCGACCTGGTCTACGGCTGCATCTTCACGCGCGGCCCCAAGGACTTGAAGCACACCGCGGTATTCATCGGCGGCGCCGACATGGCGGCGGGCGAGCAACTGCTCGCGGCGGCCACCACAGCCATGTTCAAGCCCTTCACCGTGTCGGCGATGCTCGACTCCAACGGCTCCAATACGACCGCGGTCGCGGCGGTGGAGAAGATGCGGCAGGCAGCCGGGGCCGACCTGCGCGGGAAACGCGTGGTGATCGTCGCGGGGACGGGGCCCGTCGGGATCCGGGCCGCCGGACTGTTCGCCAAAGCGGGAGCGGACGTGTGCATCACGTCGCGCAAGGCCGACGCGGGCGAGCGGGCGCGCGACCTCGTGCTCAAACGGTTTGGCGGGACGGTGCGCGCCATCGCGATGCCGGATGCGAGAGAGGCGGTGCGCGCCTGCGAGCGGGCGGAGCTGCTGCTCAACGCCGGACCCGCAGGGGTGATGCTCGTCCCGAAACAGGCGTGGGCGAACCGGCCCGGCCTCAAGGTGGTGGCGGACGTCAACGCCGTCCCGCCGCTCGGCGTCGAAGGGGTCGAGACGATGGACGACGGCGTCACCAAGGAGGGCGTGGTGTGCTTCGGCGCCCTCGCCATCGGCAACCTGAAGATGAAGGTGCACAAGGCGTGCATCGCCCGCCTGTTCGAGCGCAACGATCTCGTGCTGGACGCCGAGACCATCGCCGACGTCGCGCGGGAGTTGCTGGCGCCACGGCCGTGAGCCGATGCCGCGCGTCATCGGCATCGATCCCGGCACCGTGAGCATCGATCTCTGCGGAATCGATGACGGCCGACTGTTCCTCGATCGCTCCACCCCGACCGCCCGAGTGCTCGCCGATCCCGCGGGGTTCATCGCCCTGCTCGAGCAGGCGGGGCCACTCGATCTCATCGCCGGCCCGTCGGGATACGGCCTGCCGCTCACGCGCGTCCAGGACGTGACTGACGACGACCTCCGGCTCGCGTTCCTCGCGGCCCCCGGCGAGGCGGGTGGGATCGGCGGGCTCACCGCGCTGGTGCGCGCGCTCGGGCGGTCGGCGCTCCCCGTGGTGCTCACCCCGGGGGTGGTCCACCTCACGACCGTGCCCGAGCACCGCAAGGTGAACCGAGTGGACATGGGCACGGCGGAGAAGGTCTGCGCGGTGGCGCTCGCGATCGACGAGCAGGCACGACGCGGCGCGCTCCCGCCCACCAAGGTGTCCCTCGTGCTGCTCGAGCTGGGCGGCGCCTTCAGCGCCGCCGTAGCCGTGGCGGACGGCCGCATCGTGGACGGCGTGGGGGGTTCGAGCGGGCCGCTGGGTTTCCGGGCGGCCGGCGCGCTCGACGGCGAGGTGGCCTACCTCGCGGGCGAGGTGCCGAAACAGCTCGTGTTCGGCGGCGGGGCCGCAGCGATCGCCGGATGGGACGAGGACGCCGCGTCCCCAGAGCGTTTCGCCCGTCCCGCGACGGCGCGAGAGCGGGTCGCCTGGGAGGCGTTCGTCGAGAGCGCCGCGAAGACCGCAATCGCGCTCGCAACGTCGGTCCCCTCACCCAAGGAGTTCGTGCTGTCGGGCCGGCTGGCGCAGGTGGAGGCCGTGCAGCACGCGCTGCGCCAGCGGCTCGGCGGGGTCGCGCCCACCCGGGTGCTCGAGGGGTTCGCCCAGGTGGCCAAGGAAGGCGCGCAGGGCGCGGCGCTCGTCGCCGACGGGCTGGCCGGCGGCGCCCACCGCGAGCTGGTGGAGGCGCTGGCGATCCGCGAGGCAGGGGGCACGGTACTCGATCACCTGTATGTCATCCCGCGGGAGCGGGCGCGGCGGCGCCTGGGGCTGTCGTGACATGACGCGCGTCCTCATCGCCGGCGTCTCCACCCGCGGTTTCGCGGAATCGGCCGCGCGCGCGGGGTACGACGTCGTCGCCGTGGACGGCTTTGGCGACCTGGACCTGCGCGCCGGCGCGCAGACCGTCGTGGTAGCGCGCCAGGCCGGCCGGTTCAGCGCCAGCGCGGCGGCGCGGGCGGCGCGCAGTATCCCTCGCGACGCGGTGTGCTACGTCGCGAGCTTCGAGAACCACCCCCGTGCCGTCGAAGCCCTCGCCCGGCGCGGCACGCTGTGGGGCAATCCCCCGGGGGTCCTGGCTCGGGTGCGGGATCCGCTCGGCGTGGCGCAGGCGCTCGTGGCGCGCGGCTTCGCGACGCCGGAGGTGCGGCTCACCCCGCCCGGCACGACGTCCCGGCTCGCTTGGCTCGTGAAACCCCACGCGTCGGGCGGCGGCAGTGGGATCGCGCCGTGGGAGACTGGGCACGGAGGACGGGGGGGACGCACGCGCGCTCGGGTGCCGGGCGCGCGCTATCTGCAGCAGCGCATCGCCGGCGTGCCGGGCTCGATCGTGTTCGCCGCCGACGGGCGGCGCGCCGTGCCGCTCGGCCTGTCGCTCCTCCTCGTGGGCGAGCAGGCGTTCGGCGCGGAGCCCGGCGGCTTCCGGTACTGCGGCAACATCCTCGCGCCCGCCGCGCCGGGCCTGGCGGCGGTGGCGGGCCGGTTGGCCGCCGCCGTCACCGAGGAGTTCGGGCTCGTGGGTGTGAACGGCATCGACTTCATCGCGGCGGGCGAGGTGCCTACCCCATCGAGGTGAACCCGCGCTACACGGCGTCGATGGAGCTCCTGGAGCGCGCCTCGGGGGGCCTGATCTCGATCTTCGACGTGCACGCGCGCGCCTGCGCGGGCACGTTGCCGGCGCTCGATTTCGCCGCGGCGGGCCGGACGGCGGGCGCCCTCGGGAAGGCGATCCTGTACGCGCGCCGCGACGTCACCCTCCCCGATACGCGCGGCTGGCTCGAGGACGGGACGGTGCGCGACATCCCGGCCCCGGGGCAGCGGATCGCGCGCGGCCGGCCGATCTGCACGATCTTCGCCCACGCGGCGGACGCCGCCCGTTGCCGCGCCGCACTGGCCGCGCGGGCGCGCGCGCTGTACCGCGCGGTGGAAGAGCGCCGGGTGAAGATCGCATGAGCGCCACCGATCGGATGACGGAGCATGTCACCTGCCTGGGCTGCGGCTGCGCCTGCGACGACATCGCAGTCGTCGTGAAGCGGGGCCGCATCGCGGAAGCGCGGAACGCCTGCGCTCTGGGGCAGGCGTGGTTCGGCGACGGCAGCGTGCCCGAAGAGACGCGTGTGAAGGGTCGCACGGCGTCGGGCGAGCGGGCGCTGGGCGAGGCGACGAAGATCCTGAGCGGCGCCGCACGGCCGCTCGTCTATCTCGCCGCCGACGTCGCGTGCGAGGCGCAGCGGGAGGCGGTGGCGATCGCGGACCGGCTGCGGGCGGCGCTCGACAGCCTCGCGGCCAGCGCGGCCGTGGGAGTGCTCGCCGCGCAGCGCCGCGGGCGTGCGGGCGCGACCCTGGGCGAGCTGCGGCAGCGGGCCGACGTGATCGTGTTCTGGGCGGTGGACCCGGGCGAGCGCTACCCGCGTTACGCCTCACGCTACACCGTTGAGCCACGCGGGCTCGAGACCCCCGACGGGCGGAAGAGCCGGACGGTGATCGCGGTGGACGTGGGCCCGAGTCGCGGTCCCGCGGACGCCGACACGCGCGTCGCGATCGCGCCGGCTGACGAAGTGGACGCGCTGGGCGTGATGCGCGCCACGGTGCAGGACCGCTGGCGGGCGGCCCCTGACGACCCACGCTTCGGGCCGGTGGCCGACCTGGCGCGGCGGCTGACGCAGGCGCGCTACGTCGCGCTCGTCGCTGACGGCGAGCCGGGCGTGGCGCCAATCGACCCGGACCGCGCCGAGGCCCTGGTCGCGCTGGGGCAGGCGCTGAACGGGCCGACGCGGTGCGCGCTGTCGACACTGCGGGGCGGGGGGAACCGATCGGGAGCCGATGCGGTGCTCACGTGGCAGACCGGGTTCCCCTGCGGCGTGGACTTCGCCCGCGGCTATCCCGAGTACCGCCCGGGAGTGGAGCGCGGCACCGCCGCGCTGCTCGAAGCCGGTGAGATCGACGCTGCGCTCGTGATCGGCTCGCCCGGGAGCGTGCCGGAGCCCGTCGCGCGCGGGCTCGCGCGGGTCCCGACCGTCGTGATCGGCCCGCGGGCGAGCGCCGCGCCGTTCTCACCGGCGGTGGCGATCGACACGGGCGTCGCCGGGATCCACGAGAGCGGCACGGCCTTCCGGATGGACGACGTGCCGCTGCCGCTCCGGCTGGTGCTCGAGGGGCCGCGCGCGGCGGCGGCCACCGCGCGCGCCTTGCGCGAAAGACTCGGCGCATGACCACCGCGTCGCGGCTGCGGATCACCGGCGGCACGGTGTACGACCCGGCGAACGGGGTGGACGGCGTGGTGCGCGACGTGTGCATCGAGGGCGACCGCATCGTCGCCGACCTCCCCAGCGGCGCGCCGCGGCTCGACGCGCGGGGAATGATCGTGATGCCGGGCGGCGTGGACATCCACGCGCACATCGCGGGCTCGAGCGTGAACCACGCCCGGCGACTGCTGCCCGAAGAGCACGCCGCCGACCCCGCGCCCGCACCGGCGCTCACGGACGGACCGGTCGCGCGCTCGGGGACGGGCGGTACGCTGCCGAGCACGTTCGTGACCGGGTACCGCTACGCGGGGCTCGGCTACACGACGGTGATGGAGGCGGCCGTGGCCCCCCTCGCCGCCCGGCACGCCCACGCCGAGCTGGACGACACGCCGATCATCGACGCCGGCTGCTTCGTGCTGCTCGGCAACGACGACTATCTGTTCCGCCAGATCGCTGCGGGCGAAACCGCCCGGGCGCGCGATTACGCCGCGTGGCTCGTGGGCGCCACCCGGGCCTACGCCATCAAGATCGTGAACCCGGGCGGGATCGCCCGGTGGAAGGGGGCCGGGGGGGCCGGCACCGAACGGAACGTCACGGGCCTGGACGACGCGGTGGGTTCGAGCGCGGTCACGCCGCGCAAGATCCTCGAGACGCTCGCCGGTGCGGCGAACGCGCTCCAGCTCCCGCACCCGGTCCACGTCCACGGCAACAACCTGGGACAGCCGGGGAACGCCGCCACCACCCTCGAGAGCATGCGGGCGCTGGCGGGGCAGCGGGCCCATTTCACCCACCTCCAGTTCCACAGCTACGGCGGCGAGCGGGGGAAGGCGTGGACGTCGGCGGCGCGCGAGGTGATCGAGTACGTCAACGCGCACCCCGACGTGAGCGTGGACGTGGGGCAGGTCATGTTCGGGGCGGCGACGACCGTCACGGCGGACAGCCCCGTCGAGCACCTGCTGTACACGAGCACCGGCCGTAAGTGGGTGAACGTGGACATCGAGCTCGAGACGGGGTGCGGCATCGTCCCCTACGCCTACAAGGAGCGAGCCGCTGTCGCGGCCCTACAATGGGCGGTGGGACTCGAGCTGTTCTTGCTCGCGCAGGATCCGTGGCGGGTAGCGCTCTCCACCGATCACCCGAATGGTGGCACGTTCCTCTCCTACCCGCAGCTGATCCGGCTGCTGATGGACCGGACGTACCGCGACGCGCAGCTCAAGCGCGTGAACCAGAAGCTGCTCGCGGGGAGCGCGCTGCTCGACGGGCTGGCCCGCGAGTACACGCTGGGCGAGATCGCGATCATCACGCGCGCAGGGCCCGCTCGGCTCCTGGGCCTCAAGCAGAAGGGGCACCTGGCGGCCGGGGCGGACGCGGACGTGACGATCTACGCGAACGACGCAGACCGGGCGAGCATGTTCGCGACGCCGCACTACGTGATCAAGGCGGGGACGGTGGTCGTTGAGGCAGGCCAGCTGCGCCGCGCGCCCGCCGGGCGGCGGCTCGCGGTGCGGCCGGAGCACGACACGACCGTGACGCGGGACCTGAAGCGCTTCTTCGACGAGTACGCCTGCGTGTCGTTCGAGAACTATCCGGTGGAGCGCGCGCCATGATCATCGACGGCGTGGCGATCGAAGACACCTTCGCCGAGGCGTTCACCATGCGCGTGGCCCGGATCGTCATCACCGGGCGGAACGCGAAGTGGGCGAGGGAGGCGGCGCTCAAGCTCACCGGGTTCGCGACGTCGGTGATCGGCTGCAAGTGCGAAGCGGGGATCGAGCGCGAGCTGGCCGCGGGGGAGACGCCCGACGGGCGCCCCGGGGTCAGCGTCCTGTTCCTGACGATGGACAAGGAGAGCCTGCCGCAGCAGCTCATCGTGCGGCTCGGCCAGACGGTCCTGACCTGCCCCACGACCGCGTGCTTCGACGGCCTCCCCGACGTGCCCGACCGGCTGCCGGTCGGCAAGGCGCTGCGCGTGTTCGGCGACGGCTTCCAGGCGAGCAAGATGATCGGCGGAAAGCGCTACTGGCGTCTGCCGGTGATGGAGGGGGAGTTCCTCGTCGAGGAGACGTTCGGAATGCAGAAGGGGGTGGGAGGCGGGAACTTCCTGATCCTGGCGGCGGATGCGGACGCCGCGCTGGGGGCGGCCGAGGCCGCGGTGGACGTGATGAGCAACGTCCCGGGCGTGATCCTCCCCTTCCCGGGCGGCGTGGTGCGGAGCGGCAGTAAGGTGGGCTCGAAGCGCTACAAGAGCATGGTTGCCACGACGAACGACCCCTTCGACCCCACGCTCCGCGCCAGCACTGAGTCTCAGGTCCCCGAAGGCGTGAACAGCGTGCTCGAGATCGTGCTCGACGGCACGGACGCTCCGTCCATCGAGGCCGCGATGCGGGTCGGGATCCGCGCGGCGTGCCGGCCGGGCGTGCAGGCGATCACGGCGGCCAATTTCGGCGGGAAGCTCGGGCCGCATCACTTTCATCTCCGGAAGATCCTGGCATGAGCGACGCGGTCCTGCTCACGCTCGCCACGGTGCCCGCGCACGCGCTGGTCGCGGACTGCATTGCCGCCGACCGCTTCGCCGCACTCGGCAGCAAGGAGATCGCCGGGCTGCCGGTGCTGCACGGCGGCCGTGCCGCGCAGCTGGGCGACTTCTTCAGGGTGGGGGGCGAGCGCTCGGCCACGCTGCGGATCGAGGGTGACCTCACCCGCGTGGAGGGGATCGGCGCCGCGATGGCGAGCGGGGAGATCTTCATCGCCGGCGGCGTGGGGCGCGACTTGGGCGTGCAGATGGCGGGCGGCCGGATCGACGTGGGCGGAAACGCCGGCGACAACGCCGGCGGCGCACGGCCCGGGGCTTCGCGCGGCATGACGGGTGGCGAAATCGTGATCCACGGAACCGCCGGGGCCGGCGCCGGAGCCCGCATGCGGCGGGGGCTCGTCGTAGTGACAGGGGATGCGGCGGAGGGGACGGGTCGGGGCATGATCGCGGGCACAGTCGTCGTGTTCGGGAAGGCGGCCGCCGGCGCGGGCCGGTTCCTGAAGCGCGGCTCGATCGTGGCGCTCGACGTGATGGAGCGGCCGGCGACGTTCCGCTACGCTTGCACCTACCGACCGCCCTACGTCCCGCTGCTCTTCCGCTACCTGCGGGCGCGGTATGGTCTCGCGATCGCCGACCGTCATGTCACGGGACAGTACCAGCGCTACGTGGGCGACATGGCCGAACTCGGCAAGGGGGAGATCCTGCAATGGGTGGGGGAGTGAGCGGCCCGGCGGGCGGCCTCGGGTTGAACGAGCGGGCGTGGCTGATGGCCGATACCATGGCCCGGGAGGAGGCGCGGCTGCGCGTCGGCACGCACACGCTCCCCGGGGGCGCCCGAGTGATCGACGCGGGCATCGACCGTCCCGGGGGCTACCACGCCGGGCTGTTCCTGGCCGGCATCTGCATGGGTGGGCTCGGGAACATCGACTACGCGCCCCTCGTGATCGGCGGGGACACTTGGGCAGGCGTGCGCGTTTGGAGCGACCACCCGGCCGTGAGCTGCATGGCGTCGCAGTACGCCGGTTGGGCGATCCAGGTCGGCAAGTACTTCGCCATGGGCTCGGGGCCGCTGCGGGCGCACGCCCGCGTCGAAAAGGAGTTGTTCGGCAAACTCGGCTATGCGGAGCAGGCTCAGCGCGGGGTGCTCGTGCTCGAGACCAGGGCCGTACCCACCGACGAGGTGGCCGCCTGGGTAGGCCAGAAGGCCGGGCTCGCACCGTCACGGCTCACGTTCGTGGTCGCTCCCACGGCGAGCCTCGCCGGCGGAGTGCAGATCGCCGCGCGGATCCTCGAGACGGGCCTGCACAAGATGGATACCTTGGGATTCGATCTCCGGAAGATCGTGAGCGGGATCGGGACCGCGCCCGTCCCGCCCGTGGCGAAGAACGACCTGCGCGCCATCGGCCGCACCAACGACTGCATCCTGTACGGCGGGCAGGCGCGCTACACGGTAAACGCCGAGGACGCGGAGCTCGCCGAGCTCGTGCCGAAGATTCCTGCGGCGGCGTCGAAGGACTACGGTACGCCGTTCTACGACATCTTCAAGCGCTACGACGGCGATTTCTACAAGATCGACCCCTTGCTGTTCAGCCCCGCCGAGGTGTGGCTGACGAGCGTGCAGAGCGGCAAGACGTATCACGCGGGGCACATGGACGCCGCAGTGCTCCGCGCATCGTTGCTCGAGAGTTAACCTCCATGAAGGAGCCCGACATGCCGCGTTCGTTCCTCAGTGTTCCTCTCGCCGCGCTCGTTCTGGCGGGGTGCTCGAAGCCGGCGCCCGAGCAGAAGCCCGTCGCCGTACAGTGGGCGGTCATCCTGCTGTACAACCACCCGAAAGACACCGCGGCGTTCGAGAAATACTACGCCGAGAAGCACGTGCCGCTGTTCGCGTCCCACGCGCAGGAAATCGGGGTGACGCGGGCTGAGCTCGTGAAGTTCACGGCGACCATCGACGGTCAGAGACCGCCGATCTATCGAGAGGCCGACCTCCGGTGGGAATCGCGGGAGGCGCTCGAAAAGGGCATCGCCACGCCAGGATTCAAGACCGTAGCTGCGGACCTCGCGAACTTCGCGACCGGCGGCGTGACCGTCCTGATCGGCGCGAAGACGAACTAGTTGCGATGCGCGTCGCGATCCTCGCCGCGCGCCGGGGTTGGCACACCGACAAGCTGTGCCGCGCGCTGGCGGAGCGGGGGCACGAGGGGTGCGTGCTCCCGTACGAAGCGCTGGTGGCGCGGTTGGGCGGACCGCGGCCGGGGTTCGCGGCGGGCGGTGAGGCGCTCGACCGCGCGGCCGCGGTGCTCGCGCGCATCATCCCCGCGGGCTCGCTCGAGCAGATCATCTTCCGCGTGGACGCGCTGCACGCGCTCGAGGAGCGCGGGATCCCCGTGATCAATCCGCCCCGCGCCATCGAGCGCACCGTCGACAAGCTGTGGACGACGGCGCTGCTGGAGCGCGCGGGGCTCAAGGTCCCCGAGACGATCGTGTGCGAGAATCCCGACGACGCGATGGCCGCGTTCCGCGCGCTCGGCGACGCGATCGTGAAGCCCCTGTTCGGGTCCATGGGCCTGGGGATGGTGCGGGTGAGCGACGAAGAGATGGCATTCCGCGTGTTTCGGACGCTGGAGACGCTCCGGGGGGTATATTATCTTCAGCGCGCGATCGATCACAACGGCTGCGACATGCGCGCGTTCGTGGTCGGCGGCCGCGTGATCGGCGCGATCGAGCGCAGTGCCCCCGGCTGGAAGACGAACCTCGCGCGCGGCGGACGGGCGCGGGCCGTCACGTTGCCCGCCGAGCGAGCCGAGCTGGCGCTGGCGGCGGCCCGCGCGGTGGGAGCGGAGTATGCCGGCGTGGACCTCCTGCCCGCGCGCGACGGCGCGGTGTATGTGGTCGAGGTGAACGGAATTCCCGGATGGCGCGGCCTGCAAGAAGCGACCTCCATCGACGTCGCCGCGGCGATCGTCGAGCACCTCCTCGGGCGCGTGGCGCCCCGGTGACCCCCTCCGGGGCGCCGCGCGGGGCCGACGTGGCGGTCGCCGCGCAGCTCGCCTGCCTGCTCGAGGCGAGCGCCCCGAAGCCCGGCAACGTCTCCCCCGGCGCCGCCTTCCGCAACGCCGGCTACGAAGACTTCCTCGCGAGCGCGGTCGCCATCGGGCCCGCCCTCGCCGCGGCCGGCGAGCGCCCGCTGGGCGCCACCATCCGCGCCGCCGTCGAGGCGACGGGGCGCTGGGCACCGTCCAACACGAACCTCGGCCTGGTGCTGTTGATCGCCCCCCTCGCCCGGGCGGCGCTGCGGCGGGAGGACGCCCCGCTGCGCGCCAGGCTCGGGGCCACGCTCGCCGCGACGACCGTGGCCGACGCCGCCGACGTCTATGCCGCCATCCGGCTCGCCTCCCCGGGCGGCCTCGGCCGCGCGCCGGACCAGGACGTCACCGGCACGCCGACCGTGACGCTGCGCGAAGCGATGGCGCTCGCCGCCGGGCGGGACCTGATCGCGCGGGAGTACGCCACCGATTTCCAGGCCACGTTCGCCATCGCCGCGCCGGCGCTCAAGCGGGCGCTGGGTGCGGGGCTCTCCTGGAGCGACAGTATCGTCGAGACGTACCTGACGCTGCTCGCGGCCGCCGCCGACTCGCACATCGCCCGCAAGCTCGGCGCCGAGCCGGCGGTCCACGTGCAGCGTCGAGCGCGGGCCGTGCTCGAAACGGGCGGCGTCCGCACCCCGGCGGGACGGGAGGCGATCGCGGCGCTCGACCGCGAGCTGTGCGACGCTCGCAATGCGATGAATCCCGGCGCCACCGCCGACCTCACCGGGGCGGGGATCTTTGTCATGCTGCTCGAGGGAGCGTGGGGAGGGAGGCGGGGAAGGGAGGGGAGGGGGGAGCATGGCCGCTCGTAAGGAATTCAAGGTCGCCGTGACGAAAGACAACCTCGTCTTCGCCTCCGCCCACTTCATCACGTTCCCGGGGCATCGCTGCGAGACCCTGCACGGGCACAACTACCGCACCCGGGTCGTGGTGGAGGGCGGGCTCGACCCCGAGGCTCACTACGTCTTCGACTTCTCGACGCTGAAGCACCTGATGAAGCGGCTCACCGACGAGATCGACCACAAGGTGCTGCTCCCGCTCCAGAACCCGAAGATCCAGATCCGGGAGGAGGGCGACGCGGTCAGCGTCGCCGTCGCCGGGAAGCCGCGCTACGTGTTCCCCCGGGTCGACTGCGCCCTGCTCCCCGTGCCGAACACGACCGTCGAGATGCTGGCGCAGTATCTGGCGGGGCGTGTGTGCAAGGAGCTCGCCACCTCAGGTGCGGTGGAGTTGCGGGCCGTCGAAGTCGAGGTGGAAGAGAACTTCGGCCAATCGGCCGCTTACCGGGAGTCGCTCGCGTGACCCTCGCGCCGCGGAGCCCCGCGGCGCCGCGCGGCCTCGATGTCCTCGCGTTGCAGGCCGCCGTCGTGCAGCGCCGTCGCCACGAGCGCCCCGTCACAGCCGGCGTCCGCGAGGCGCTCGACGTCCCGCGGCGACGCGATGCCGCCGCCCGCGAGCAGCTCCACCGCGGGATGCGCGCGCCGCAGCGCCGCGACGAGATCGAGGTTGACCCCGAGCCCGGTGCCGATGCGCGCGAGATCGAGCACGAGCATCGCGCCGGCTCCGGCGTCCACCGCCGCGGCCGCCAGCTGCAGCGGCGTGCCGTCGTGCGGGGCCCCGGGGCGCACCACGGGCCTCCCTTCGCGCAGGTCGAGACTGAACACCAGCCGCTCGCCGCCCACGGCACGCGCCACATCCCCGAGCGCCGCGATGGAGGGCAGCGTCTCGAGGCCGACCACCACGCGAGCGGCATCCCCCCCGTCGGTGAGCGTGTCCCGGGCGCGGTCCGGCGCCCAGACGCCCGCGTCGACCAGCAGGCGGCCGCCGAGCCCGGCGAGCGCGCGCACCAGGGCGCGCTGCGGCGCCCCGCCCGAGATCGCGTCCAGGTCGGCGACGTACCACTCGTCGCAGCCGAGCGCGTCGCGGAACGCGCCGCCGTGCGCCAGCGGCTCGCCCGCCGACTCGTCCGGCACGAGCACGGACCGCGCCGGCGCGTACGCCCCGCGCAGACCGCGGCTCGCACGCACCGCCCGCCCCGCCATCAGGTCGAGCACCGGGATCACGCGCAATGAACGGCGTCCTGGGTTGGGACATCGGCGGCGTCAACACCAAGGCCGCGCGCGTCGCCGGGACGCGCGTCGTGGCCGCGCGCGCCGTGCCGTACGAGATCCAGTGCGACCCCGCCGCGCTCGCGCCCCTCCTCGCCCGCCTCGCGGGCGAGCTGGGCGCCGCGGCCCACGAGCCGCACGCGGTGACGATGACGGCCGAGCTGTCGCAGCTGTTCCGAACCAAGCGGGAGGGAGTGGGCTTCGTGCTCGACGCCGTCGCGGCGGCGTTTCCAGCGGCGGAAGCGCGGGTGTGGGGCGTGGACGGCTGCTGGCGCACGCCGGACGAGGCGCGGCGGGACCCGCTCGCCGTCGCCTCCGCGAACTGGGCGGCCAGCGCGCGCGTCGTGGGGCGAGCGTACCGCGACTGTCTCCTGATCGACACCGGCTCCACGACCACGGACATCATCCCGATCGCGGGCGGCGAGTGTGTCGCAGCCGGCCGCACCGACCCCGAGCGGTTGCGCGAAAGCGAGCTGGTGTACACCGGCGCGCTCCGCACCCCGGCGGAAGCGATCGCGGCGACCGTCCCCGTGGACGGCCGGCCCACCGGCGTGTCGGCGGAGGGCTTCGCGCTCGCCGGCGACGTGCATCTGTGGCGCGGCCAGGTCGACCCGGCCGACTATACCGTGGCCACGCCCGACGGGCGCCCCGCCACGCGGGAGTTCGCCGGCGAGCGGCTCGCCCGGATCGTGTGCGCCGATCGCGAGCTGCTCGACGCGGCCGCCATTACGGCGATCGCCGACGCGCTGTGGGACGCGCAGGTGACGCGCATCCGCGGCGCGATCGACCGCGTGCGCGCGCGGTGCCCCGCGCTGCAACGCGCCGTGGTCGCCGGGTTGGGCGATTTCCTCGCCGCCGAGGCGGCGCGGCGCGCCGGGCTGCACGTCACGCCTCTCGCCGGCGTGCTGGGCCCGGCGGCACGGCACGCCCCGGCGGCGGCCGTCGCCCTGCTGCTCGAGGCGGACCGGGCCGTGCCCGCGGAGCCCGCATGACGCGGGAGAGCCCGGCGGCCCACACGATCGTGAAGGTGGGCGGCGGCCTGCTCGGCAAAGCCGGCGCCTTCGACCTCGTCGTCGAGGCGCTCACGGCGTTCCGGCCCGGGCGCCGGATCGTCGTCCTCCCGGGCGGCGGCCCGTTCGCCGACGCGGTCCGCCAGATGTTCCGACGCGTGAAGATCGGGGAGGACGCGGCGCACTGGATGGCGGTGCTGGGCATGGATCAATATGCGCACGCCCTCGCGGCCCGCGCCCCCGGGGCCGCGCTGGTCGAGGAACCGGCGGAAATCCGGGCCGCGCTCGACGCCGGGCAGCTGCCCGTGCTCGCGCCCTATCGCTGGCTCAAGGCGGCGGACCCGCTGCCGCATTCTTGGGAAGTCACGAGCGACAGCATCGCTGCCTGGTTCGCGGGCGCGCTGGGCGCGCGGCGCGTGGTGTTGATCAAGCCCGCCGCCGGCGCGCCCGCGAGGTTGGTGGACCCGGCGTTCGTCCGGACCCTGCCGCCGGGCGTCGAGCACCTCGTCGTCACCGCCGACGACCTCGGGCAGCTCGACGTGGCCCTAGACGAAGGCCGCGACGAGCGACTGGGGCGCCGCGCGAGCAAGCGCCCGTAACGCCGCCACCCGGGCGGGCGACACCCGTCCCGCCCGCCCGCCCACGCACGCGGCTCCCCGCACGCCGACGAGATCGGCGCCGAGCGCGCGCGCGGTCGCGAAGTCGGATCCGCGCAGGCTCCCCGCCAGAGCTGCGAGCAGGCCGGCCGCGTGCGCGGCGGCCACCCACGCGCCCACGCTCTGCGGGGACGCGAGCGCGAACAGCGGTGCCTCCTTGAACGCGGTGTCGAGCAGCACGCCTGCCGCGCCCGCCGCCGCCGCGGCGGCGAGGAGCCGTTCGGGCGCGAGGCTCTGCGCGCGTCGCCAGTCCGCGTACGCCACCAGCACGACCGCCGCCCGCTCGCCCGCGCCGCGCCGGGCCGCGCGCGCGAGCCGGCGCACGCGGCCCTCAGCCACGAGCCCCGCGAAGCCGACCTTCACGAACGACACGCCGAGATCGGCGGCGGCGCGGGCGGCGCGGGCAATCGCGTGCTCGTCGCTCGCATCGCCGAGCGCCGCGCTCACCGGACAGGCGGAGGGAACGGCGTCGCGGATCGCGGCGAGCACGTCCCACCGCACCGCGCCGAGCGCGCCGCGGCGCGGATCCTTCGCATCGATCACGTCGGCGCCGCCCCGCAGCGCGGCGCGCGCTTCGCGCCGGTCGGCGACGCTCACGAGAAGCCGCATGGACGGACGCTCCCTTGTGGCTGTCCCAAAACCGCCGATAGCTTAGGCTTCCGGAGACGCGATGTCAAAACGACAGTCGGACGAGGCAATGCTCGCCGGGAAAGTAGTGCTCGTGACGGGCGGCTCACGCGGCATCGGGCGGGCGATCGCGCTCGCCTGCGCGACGGCGGGAGCCGACGTCGCGCTCACCTACCGCACCGGCCAGCGCGAGGCGGACGACGTGGCAGCCGCGGTTCGCGCGCTCGGACGCCGGGCAGCGGTGCTGCCCGCCGACGTGACCCGGCCCGAGGAGGTCGTGCGGCTCGCGGCCGGCGCGCGGTCGGCCTTCGGCCGCGTGGACGTCTGGATCAACAACGCCGGCGCCGACGTTCTCACGGGCAGGACGGCCGGCCGCTCCCGCCTCGAGAAGCTCGACCTGCTGCTCGCCGTGGACCTGCGGGGAACGGTGCTCGCCTCCTGGGCGGCGGTCGAGCTGATGCGGCAGCAGCACCCGGCGGGCGGCGTCATCCTGAACATGTCGTGGGACCACGCGCTCACGGGTGGGATGAAAGGCGAGTACGCGCAGTTGTTCTGCGCCGCGAAGGGCGGGGTGTACAGCTTCAGCCGGGCGCTCGCCCGCACAGTGGCCCCCGAGATCCGCGTGAACGTGCTGGGGCCCGGCTGGGTGGAAACCGCCTACGGCAGCGAGCTCGATCCGGCGACCAAGCAGCGCATCACCGCCACCGTCCCGCTGGGGCGGTGGGGCACGCCCGAGGACATCGCTTACGCGGCGGTCTACCTCGCCTCGGACGGGGCCGCGTACGTGACCGGGCAGATGCTGATGATCAACGGCGGGGGCGTGATGTAGCCCCGGAAGGAGATCCCCATGGCAGCGAAAGAGCCCACGTATAGCGACACGCAAATCGAAGAAAAACTCAAGGACTTTCCCGGCTGGTGGTACGAAGACGGTTGGATCCGCCGCAACTACAAGACGGATGGGTGGCCGACCACCCTGATGCTGGTGAACGCCATCGGCTACGTGGCCGAGGCGGCGTACCATCACCCCGACCTGGCCGTGACCTGGGGGCGGGTGATCGTAAAGCTCAAGAACCACGCCGCGGGCGGAGTCACGGACAAGGACTTCGAGCTGGCGCGCAAGATCGAAGAGACCGTGCTGTGGCGCCCCAAGGGCGGCGCGCTGGAAGGGACGCCCAACAAGTTCGTGCGGTCGGGCGATCCGCGGTGACGGAAAGAGCGCGCGAGCCGCGGCGGGTCCTGTTCGTCACGGGCAAGCTGGCGGAGCCGGCGCTGCGCCGCACGCTCGGCGAGATGGCGCCCGCCTTCGCCTGGGACGTGGCGGTCATGAAGATCACCGTCGCCGCCCTGATGACGACGCCCTGGATCGCGCGCTTCCTCGAGGTGCCGGCCGGCACCGATCTCGTGCTGATCCCGGGGCTCTGCGAAGGCGACCCCGCGCTGATCGCGGAGCAGACCGGGGTGACGGTGGAGAAGGGCCCCAAGGACCTGCGGCAGATCCCCGAGTACTTCGGGCGCGCCCGGGGGGGGGCCGCGCGGGACTACGGGGCGTACGACATCGAGATCGTGGCGGAGGTGAACAACGCCCCGCGCCTCACGCGCGACGTGATCGTGCGCGAGGCGGACCACTACCGCGCGAGCGGCGCCGACGTGATCGACATCGGGTGCACGCCCGGGCGCGAGTTCCCAGGGCTCGCCGCAGTGGTGCGCGAACTCGTGGCGGCGGGCGCGCGGGTGAGCGTCGATTCGTTCGACGCGGGCGAGATCCGCGCGGCCGTCGGCGCCGGCGCGGAGCTAGTGCTCTCCGTGAACGGATCGAACTTGAGCGTCGCACAGGAGTTCGCCGGCACGAAGACCCGCGTCGTCGTCATCCCCGACTTTGGCCAGGGCATCGAGACCCTCGAGCCGAGCCTCGCCGCGCTCGAGCGCTGGCGGGTGTCCTACCTCATCGATCCCATCATCGAGCCGATCGGGTTCGGGTTCTTCGCCTCGCTCGAGCGCTTCGCCGAAGTGCACCGCCGCTACCCGGCGGCGCGGGTCTTCATGGGGATCGGCAACATCACCGAGCTGACGGCGGCCGACACGACCGGCGTGCACGCGCTCCTCATCGCGATGTGCGAGGAGCTGGGCGTGCGCGCCGTGCTCACGACGGAGGTGATTCCGTGGGCCCGGGGGGCGGTGCGCGAGATCGACATCGCGCGCCGCCTCATGTACCACGCCGTGTCGCAAAAGGCGCTTCCCAAGGGCGTGGACGACCGGCTCGTCACCCTGAAAGACCCCGCGATCCTCGCGTACACGGAAGCGGAGCTGCGGGAGCTGCAACGCGCCATCACCGATCCCAACTTCCGCATCTTCACCGACCGGGACACGATCACGGTGTTCAACAGCGAGCTCTTCATCCGCGGCACGGACATCCACGAGATCTTCTCGCAGCTGGGCGTGGACGAAGCGACCCACGCCTTCTATCTCGGTCGCGAGCTCGCCAAGGCCAAGCTCGCTATCACCCTGGGCAAGACCTACCGCCAGGAGGGGGCCCTGCAGTGGGGCTACCTCACGCCCCCCGACGACCGCGGGCCCGAGCACGTGAGGCTGACGCAAGCGTCGAGTCGTGCCCGCACGCGCCGCGCCAAAGGGAGAGGCCGCCGGTGAGCGACGCGCGACCCCTGGTCGAGGAGCTCGTTCCCGCCCCGGACCCGTTCGCGACGTGCGCGCGATTCGCGGGACTGCCGTTTCTCGTGTTCCTCGATAGCGCCACCGATCCGGAACACCTCGGTCGCCACTCGTTTCTCGCGGCCGACCCCTTCACGGCCGTCCGCTCGAAGGCCCTCCTCACGCAGCAGCTCGTGGACGGGCGCTGGATCAGGGTGGACGGCGATCCGCTGGCGCGGGCGCGCGCGCTGCTCGCACCGCACGCTGCGGAGCCGGTGGCGGAGGTCCCTCCGTTCCAGGGTGGCGCGGCAGGCTACCTGGGATATGACTGGGGCGGGACGCTCGAGCGCTTGCCGCGCGCGCGCTACGACGACCTCGCGATCCCCGACGTGCTGCTCGGGGTGTACGACTGGGTGATCGCCTGGGATCACGCCGCGGGACGCGCGTGGGTGGTCTCGACGGGGATGCCCGAGCGTGGCACGGCGCGAAGCCAGCAGGCGGCGAGCCGACTGGCGTTCGTGAAGCAGAGACTGACGGATAGGCGGATAGGCGGAAGGGCGGATAGGTACAGCACTGCTAACCGGCTAACCGCCTATCCGCCTATCCGGCTATCCGCCCCCTCGTATCCCGTCCCCGACATCCCCAGCGTCCGCTCCAACTTCACGCGAGCGGGCTACCTCGATGCGGTCGCCCACCTCATTGAATACATCTTCGCGGGCGACATCTTCCAGGCGAACCTGTCGCAGCGGCTCGAGGCGCCGCTCGCCGGGACGCCGCTCGAGCTGTACGGCCGGCTGCGGCGACGCAACCCGGCTCCCTTCGCCGCGTTTCTCGAGTTCGGCGATGTCGTCGTCGCCAGCTCGTCCCCGGAGCGGTTCCTGCGCGTGCACGACGGCCGCCGCGTCGAGACGCGGCCCATCAAGGGGACTCGGCCGCGCGGCGTGGGGCCGGAGCACGACGCCGCGCTCGCGCTCGCCCTCACGGAAAGCGACAAGGACCGGGCCGAGAACGTGATGATCGTAGACCTGCTGCGCAACGACTTGTCACGCGTGTGCCGCCCCGGCACGGTACGCGTCCCCGAGTTGTTCGCGGTCGAGCACTATGCCACGGTGCATCACCTCGTGTCGACGGTGGTCGGGGAGCTCGCCCCGGAGCACGACGCCGTGGACCTCGTGCAGGCGGCCTTTCCCGGGGGTTCGATCACCGGCGCCCCGAAGGTGCGGGCGATGCAGATCATCGCGGAGCTCGAGCCCACGCAGCGGGCGGTGTACTGCGGCTCGATCGGCTACTTGAGCGTCACCGGGGCCCTCGATACGAGTATCGTGATCCGCACCTATCTGGTGCTCGGGCGCGACGTGTATTTTCAGGTCGGCGGCGGCATCGTGGCCGACTCGGATCCCGAAGAGGA